>Ga0307516_10007124_pt1 | contig 12917 bp, 14 predicted proteins | sample 19_EM_MG_FD_203310 | JGI IMG/M metagenome (GOLD analysis project Ga0307516, IMG submission 203310) | Populus trichocarpa ectomycorrhiza microbial communities from riparian zone in the Pacific Northwest, United States - 19_EM | ecosystem: Host-associated > Plants > Roots > Unclassified | place... | reverse complement strand
CTTCCCTTGAGCAGTAAGGGGAAGGTTCTGTACTCTATAAGGGCTCCTAAGAAGGGTTCTAGAGCACTGTTTCATCCATGTTTGTTGTGGGATAGCAGGGAAGTGAAACGTGAGTAGCGGATTCGACATGTCCAGGGAAGTGAGATGAATGATGGAGGGAGATGGATGTGACAGGACTCTGGGATGAAAGGACCATATGCAGAGGACTCAGGAGACACAGAGACGACCAGGTATAAATCTTCAAGTCTAACAATAGACTTGAGGTGACCAAAGTACGTGCATGACGCAGGACTGACGAGGAGAACGCGCTGACCGAGAACAAGAGGGACTGAGGGAGCAGGCTGGGCTGGAGGATGGTGAAGATGATGATGTTGGTGACTTGTGCGGTTTTGCAGAGCTGTAGGCTGATGCACTTGTTTTTATTGGGCTTAAAGCTTGCCTTGAGTTGTGCACTTCTGACTTCATCAGTTCTATTTCTCTAGACTAAGTTACTCTTAGTGTACCCACACAGTGCTTTGCTGTCTACAATTTCATAGGACACTTTTAGTCCAAAAACAAATTAAGACAAACTTTGACTTGGGTTTGATTCAGTTCATGGCAACACTATGAGTCAGCCTGGGCTCTTGTCAGTTGTTTCCTTCCATGCATGTATATATCCCCTTACATAGAGATACAAGTAACTGCAAGTGAATAGCAGATTGATATTAACATGCCATACCTTGCCAAGCCAATGCCAGATTCATACTACTGCTATGCCATACTCTTGCCAAGCCAATACAAGATTGGTATTAAGATACCATAGCTTTGCATGAGAATACATGGATGGTAGAATGCTGGTGGTTATTTAAAAGCACTTGTAAGCAATGCAAGGGCATCCCACGACATCCAAGGTTCATGCAGTTTTGTTGATGTAGTGTTACAGTTTGGAATGATATGTTATGCCCTTGAAACTCACTGCTGAACCATGTCCTTCATCACTGCAATCTCACTATGCTTGAAACCCATTTCCTTCAGTTCTGAAACATGAATATAGCTGATTGTGTTTGAGCCAGTGTAGCTGTTTTCATCCAATTTCTGGTAGACCGCATCACTGGATGAGTATTTGCCACAGAACTGTTGTAATGTTAGGCATGGTCCAGGTGCTGCTGATCTGGGGAGTAGTAGATTGGGATCAGTATCACTGGCCATCCTAGTAATAGAACATGGAGGGGTGGGTGCTGGGTTTGCTGCCACAGCAGCTGGGGGACAGAAAATACCAATTACCTCTTGTGGAACATTGATATTGAAGATGGGGGCACTTGGTCCAGGCTGTTGGTTTCACTCATTGATGCACTGTTGGAGTAGAGGCAATGTTTTGCCAAGTTGACCTAAGTGAATGTTGTTGAACTTGGTGTGATTTGGTGGCTTCTCCAAGTCTGCAAATTGGGGGCCACATTGCTGATCTGAGATGAATAAGTGTGATTAGCAAATAAAAAAAGTACATACCCATGCTGCAGCCCAGATAGCAAAATGGTTGTGACTGAGGGGGATGTGCTTGGAGTTTCGGGGTGGATGAAGCAATGATTGGTGCTGCATCCCCCCTTTGAACATTCCCAGCAGCTTGGCAACAGCTTGATCTTCTTACCACCCTTGGTCTTGCTAGACTTCTTCTGCATACCATCAATGTCAGTAGTACTTATGGTAGCCAATTCAATTACCTTCATCTTCTTTTTTGCATGCTGTCTGTCACCACTAGTGTCACTGCTATCACCTGAGTCTGAAGGGTTGTCTGATGTGTCATTCTCAGCATCACTCTCATTGTTTCACTTCACCTTTCCCTTCTACAAGTTTAGGTCATGTATATATGTGGGGAACAGAATCAAATACATGTGCCTTAGTGAGCTTCGTCTCAATTCTAATGTTTGCAGTGGGTTCCTTGGGCTTCAAAGTGTGTGTGATATGAAACTTGTAGTCATCATTGGTCTGTAGTTGCATTTGTGAGGATTGATAGTGTGGAATGCTCCATGAGAAGATGTAGTCATTGAAATTGATGAGCTTGTGCATCAGCAAACCAGCCCTTCCCTATACAGTGCCACACAGACTTGTACAGAGTCACAGAGCCCACAGAAAGATTCCCACTAATACAGAGCTTCACAGATTGCACAGAGTCCATACTGCTCTGTACAGACCTATACAAACACCTCCCATTTGTACAGGTCTAGTGTTTCCGGGACTAGCACAAGGGCTATATACTAGAATTGACAATAATGCCATCATCATACTCTTTCAAACTCTTATAGCACTCCAAATACTAGCATATAAAGCAACAAATATATTAGCAATTACTAACTACTACATATATGGTGTAGTTAGAGACACTACATAATATCTCCAAATCACAACTACCCACACAAAGCAATAAACCTATATGAAAGTTGAGTTAGTGACAAGCTAGATCAAGTGAGAAAAACTACTTAGAGAGTAGAAAGTGATTGTCAATTTCTGGCAGGCTAATAGCCTCTAGTGGTGTTTGACCATAGTCAAATAACCTATTAGTACCATTATTAGACAAGGTAACATGTAAAACTTACCATTAGCTCTGGCACTAACCTTTGTTGTTGAGCCCACTCCTACATAGTAGGAAAAGGCATCTGTTTGGTCAAGTTTGCCATGATGTGCAAGAGGAGTGACAAACAGTGTCCACAATATCACATTTTTGGCATTTTTGGGCACTTAGTCAAATTTTGGACACACAGTGGCAGTACCAACTACCAAGTGGTACTACACTTTCGCTACACAACAATTATACTACACATTTTTGGTAATCAGCACTACATCACAACCACTACACAACACTTCCTGGTTGACACTACACATTTTTGGTAATCAGCACTACAACACAAACACTACACAACTACTCCGCATTTTTGGTAATTAACACTACAACACAAACACAACACAACATTCCCTAATTGATACTACACATTTTTGGTAATCAACACTACAATACAAACACTACACAACATTTCCTAATGGATACTACACATTTTTTGTACACATTTTACTACACTTTGACTACACTTTTTGTACACTTTTCACTACACTTTTTACTACACTTTTTACTACACTTTTACTACGCTTTTTTGTACACTTTTACTACACTTTTGACTACACTTTTACTACACTTCTACTACACTTTTTGTAAATTGATTAGGTTAAGTAGTGTAGTAATGATTAGGTTAAGAAGGGTAGTTATGATTAGGTTAAGTACCATAGTCATGACTAGGTTAAGTAGTGTAGTTATGATTAGGTTAAGAAGTGTAGTCATGATTAGGTTAAGTACCATAGTGATGACTAGGTTAAGAAGTGTAATCATGATTAGGTTAAGTGGCATAGTCATGACTGGGTTAACAAGTGCACCCCAAAGTGTAGTCAAAAGTGTACCAAAAGTGTAATAAAAGTCTAGTGAAAAGTGTACCAAAAAATGTAGTCAAAGTGTACCAAAAAGTGTAGTCAAAGTGTAGTAAGAAGTGCACCAAAAGTGCAGTGAAAATGTACCCAAAAAGTTTAGTAATAGTGTAGTCAAAAGTGTAGTTAAAGTGTACAAAAATTGTAGTAAAAAGTGTAGTAAAAGTGTAGTAAAAAGTGTAGTAAAAAGTGTAGTAAAAAGTGTAGTAAAAGTGTACAAAAAGTGTAGTAAAAGTGTAGTCAAAAGTGTAGTAAAAGTGTACAAAAAAGTGTAGTCAAAAGTGTAGTAAAAGTGTACAAAAAAGCATAGTAAAAGTGTAGTAAAAAAGTGTAGTCAAAAGTGTACTAAAGGTATGGCAATAGTGTCAGTAGTTAGGAATTTACAGAGTTGTACAGAGTTGATGGGTCTGTACAGGCTGTACAGACCTGTACACAAGTCATGTGGTCTGTAGTGTCTGTAGCTCAAAAGTGCTGTTTTGCTGATGTGGCAAAGAACCTGAGAAATCTTCTCCAGCAGTTGTGCCTTGGCAGTGTCCCACTTGTGGTCAGACTTCATCTGGAGAAATGTGTTGCTGGGCTTGTGCTGCTTCTTGGTTTTCTTCATTTCCACTTCCAAGAAGATGGTGAGGTAGTACATGATAGATATGGTCTTTGGTAGCAATTCTGGGGTGCATATACTGTGATGAGTCAATACATACAGATAGCAAAGCAAACTGACCTGGTTCCTTGACAGCTTCCATCTGTGCCTTCTTCACAGGCTGTCCCCTCTTCTTCAGGATAGTTGGTGGCACAGGTTCACTAGCTACCAATGGGTGAGCTGAGGCATCACTGGGGATGACATCAGGGTCAACTGCAGCTGCTGTCCTGCCAGTGCCTTCTGCAGGTCCCAAGTACAACTGATCCTGATGGTTGTCATCTGAGAAGTTGTCATCAAATATAGATGTCTCCATCTGCACAATAGTATCAAGCAGGCCCATCATGTAGAGGTAGCAGCAGGCCAATGTGGCATTATTTTTATTTCCTAACTAGTCCACACATCATGCACCACTGTCAAGCTTTTTGCAAATGGCTGTAAGCTGACTAAAAGCAAAAAAAAGGTGATAAAAAGTAACAGAAAGTAATAAAAACTGTCCAAATGCTGAGGGGCTTTTTCTTGGTGAAATAGGAAGCAGAAGGATCACTGTAGTGGTAAAAGCTCAGAATAGGGGTGTCACAAGAATGTAGAGCAACCAATAGTGGTCTCAAATACCTCATTATTGTCAGGAACAGGTGTGTAACATTCATGCCAAGCAGGGCCATGAGCCATCTTGCTCAAATCAAGTTCAGGATTACCCCTTGGGATTATCACATGTGTCTGTGGAGTACAGAGAAAAGATTTAGGGTATGAGGGAGGCACCCATAGCAAGAGTTGCCCATTTGGGCCCACAATCCAGCCATCATTCAGCAAATGAATCAGGTCTTGATGGTCCCCATTGACAATGGGCACATCAACAAAAAGACTCTCAGCATTATTCAGTGCATGTGCAACTGAAGATGAGAAGTGGATTGGTGAGGGTGTACTTGGGAGGGAATGTATAGTTTGCTCTGTGAGGGCATTACCCACTTGGTCACTTGTCTGTGCATCCCAAACTTGGATTGTTTTGTCCCAAGAACCTGATACAATGTGCCTTCCATCTGGTGAGAATGCAACTGACTCAACTATGTCTGTGTGGCCTTGGAGGGGATTGCCTACCTGGGCACCTGTCTGTGCATCCCAAAGTTGGATTGTCTTATCCCAAGAACATGACACAATGTGCTGTCCATCTGGTGAGAATGCAACTGAAAAGACTGAGGAGGTGTGCCCCAGGAGGGGGTTGTACACCTGGGCACCTGTCTGTGCATTCCAAAGTTGGATCGTCTTATCCCCTGAACCTGACACAATGTACCTGCTATCTGGTGAGAATGCAACTGACCAGACTGTATGGGTGTGCCCTTGGAGGGGACTGCCCACCTGGGCACCTGTCTGTGCATCCCAAAGTTGGATTGTCTTATCCCCTGAACCTGACACAATGTACCTTCCATCAGGTGAGAATGCAACTGAAAAGACTGAGGAGGTGTGCCCTAGGAGGGGGTTGCCCACCTGGGCACCTGTCTGTGCATTCCAAAGTCGGATTGTCTTATCCCTTGAACCTGACACAATGTGCCTTCCATCTGGTGAGAATGCAACTGAAAAGACTGAGGAGGTGTGCCCCAGGAGGGGGTTGCCCATCTGGGCACCTGTCTGTGCATCCCAAAGTTGGATTGTTTCATCATCTGAACCTGACACAATGTTCCTTCCATCTGGTGAGAACGCAACTGAAAAAACTGATGAGGTGTGCCCCAGGAGGGGGTTGCCCACCTGGGCACCTGTCTGTGCATCCCAAAGTTGGATTGTCTTATCCCAAGAACCTGACACTATGTGCCTTCCATCTGGTGAGAACACAACTGACTTGACAAAGTTTGTGTGCCCTTGAAGAACTTGTTGATTCCTTGGCCAATCATTCTGTTGTCCTACAGCAACTTGAGCAATTCTTGCAAACCTTTCCATCAGAAATCTTGCCATCATTGACTTTGATGGTGAAAATGGCAATGCTGACAAGTACAAGTGTGGTGTGCTCTTGTCAATGATCCCAGCAAAGTTCTGCACAAATTTGATCCAATCCTTGATGAACACCAAGGCTTCTTCATACACCAATCTTCTCTGCTAATTGACTGTTACTGCAATGACATCCCATGTTATACATGAATAGACTCACCTGCAACCATTGCTCAGCAGAGATCAGTGCCCAATAGGCCTCCCCAATCAACTTTGATACACCAAGGGCCTCCAACCAAAATAGCATCTGCTCTCCAGTAACAAGCCCCTTCACTAATTGTCCCAGGTCTGGATCACATGCTGCACCTAGGAGGTGGTTTGCCCAGAATCGACATGAATACAATAGATGCAATGGAATGTTTTCTTGGACCCTCTTTTCCAAGCCTACCACCTCCCAGTTTGACATGTATGATGTTTCTAGTTTACAGATGTTGAAATGAAGGCCAGTTTTCATGACAGAAAGCGAAGCAACAGCAAGATCTCGATGTGCATCACCCTGCTGAACAAAGAACTCTCCACTCCTATTTTCATCAAGCAAAAAGTCATAGAACGAAGCATGCAAGGGGCGGACAGGAGTAGATGCCTCACTGACACCAGCAAGCAGGGATGCCATGACATTGAGGATGAGTCCTACAGGATAGCGGTCATCCTCCTGAGGGAACCTGTCACGCATAAATTCCAATGCACTGATGGGGAGTGGCTCCTTCAACCACAAGAGTTGTCGCATGACCGAACAAAAAATCTGGCGGTCATCGAACCCTCTGAAAAGATCCTTCAAAAATGTGGTATACATTTCGTCAAGAAGAGTCCTTCCATCGCCAGGAGCATGAGACATGATTTCATGGAAACGGTCCTTCGGGATCATTCTGATTCGGGGGATGAAGTCACATGCCAGACGTGCCCATTCAAACACACCGCCTGATTCCGCAGAGAGCTGTTGGAAGTTTTTATCGGAGAACGTGTCGCGGAGATTCATCAAACGGGTAGAAACATAGAGATGAATGTCGCGCATGGTCAGCTCTGTGTCGATGGCATCGAGCGACCTTGCATAGATATGCGGACTGGTGTTTAATTCCTCCCCAATGTCCACGAGTGGCCGAGAAGTCAGGAGAATCCGGATGTATGCTGGAAGTTCCGCAGCGTATGCAGCAAGGACCTCAAGAACAGTTGCTCTCGTGCCCACCGCACCACTCTCATCCAAACCATCAATGACCACTACAACATTTCCAGTAGGGGGACCTTTCAATTGGGAAAGGGGTTTGAGAATAAGGTTTATCCACTGTGCTCGGACGTCTGCTGTGTCCCTCAATGAATGGTTGTTGGTCGTCACCTCAACCAGAAGCGGTCGCAAACGGAGGTCGCGAACAGCCAAGTCGCGCGCGATGGTCGGGAAGAGCTTCATATGGAGCTGTTCGTGCTGTCTGGCACGACCGAAACAGAAGCACGATCCAAGCATGCCGAGATTCTGGGCTTGCAGAGCAATCGTGTGCGCGATGGCCGATTTCCCCTTTCCAGCCTGTCCGTAAAGCCAGAAGATGCGCGATGTAGCGACATCTGTGTTGTTGATCCAGTCGATGATTTCATTCAAGATCTCGATTCTCGTGCCGTCTAGGCACTTCTTTGCCTCGTTCAGTCCGGCTCTGTCCGCACAAGCCAAGCAAGTCGAGCTAAGATCTTCATAGATCTGGTTGATGCCATATTGGATATCTGGAACTGGTCGATCTCGAAGCTCTTGCATCAGCTTCTCTAACCTCCAGTTATAGTTAGCGACCTTGGTCGTTGTCTCGGAGAGAACACTCTTGCCAAGCCACGACCCTATGAAAAAAATGAATTTCATGAAAACTACAGGAGTAGGTGCCGCACAGAAAGTTGTGGTTTCCGAGTATTTCGTGATGAACTGCGCACATTCCTGTATGACTTGGGCGATCTCTACTAGGATGTCTTTCGTGGCATTGATCTTCAATGGAGACCTGTTTTCCAGGATGAGCTCGTAAGTTCGTTCGATTGTAGTGACGAGGCCCCCGATAGATGTGTCGAGACTAGCTTGCAACAGGATCAGCTATCCAGATTTCCATTAATCGAGGACATCGGGCGTGATCGATGCATACCTTGGAGGCCCTGTTCAATGCGCTCAAGGCCATCTGAGCGCATGGATGGATCTATGCGTGATCATCAGTCAAGGTTGACCATCTGCCATTGGGGCTGACAAACTCCAATAATACAATTGACGATCGTGCTGAAAGTGCTAAGGGTTTGGAGATATGCAGTGTCAATTGCATCTAACTGGGTCATGGCAGTGCCTACGGGACCGATTGAATCAACAGCTATTTTCGCTTGGTCAGGAATGGCGTCCATATATGCGTCCTGTGTGTTGCCGAGGACGGTCGGAACAGGGTGGATACAACCTGGCACCTGATTGAATCGGTAAGCGTTGGCAATGCATGTAGCTGCATATGCACGGACCTCGTGGGTAACAGCAGCACATCCCTTTCTTTTGGTTTCTCCAGGGCCGGCAAAAGTGGAAGGAACAGCACTGACATTTTCAAGATCAATCGCCATGGGCTAGATGTGGTTCATTGTATATAGACCCTTCAGATTCAGCTCGCGGATGCGTAGATAACGTCATACCTCTTGGAATACAACAGATTGTCCTTCGTTCCCCACAGAAGTGATAGGATTAGCGACAAATGATTCCTGAGAATGTGGTGGTACCCTGGCCTCCTGATGTCGTCTGCGCTGGGACCTTGTCAAGACATTCGCCCCCCCAGAGGTAGAGAGAGTAGGAGAATGCTGGAACGACATCAGAGCCCCCCCTCACCAACAAACTGTGCTGTGGCACTGGCATACCCTGCGTCGGCTAAACAGTGGGCTGAGTACAATCTTGAGGATTTTCTTCAGCATCTCTGGTGTTGTGGTAGTACGTTGAGGAGATACGATTTGGTTTACAATAGCAGGTCGAATTCGGGAGAGAGCGAACCGCAACTACACAGCCTCGGCACTGCAACCATGAGGCATCCATGGTGGCAGTCCAGTGGACACACTGGGAATTTCAAGATTAGATAGCAAGTATTTGCGGGTCATCTATGTATGTAGTCTTGCAATTGTTAGGTATATCCTCGGCGGAGTCCGGTTGTGCAATTGGCAGGACGAGGTTGCCTACATACTTCAACTGAGCCGATGCATGTACTTGCTGATGGGCCTATGTGTGATAGCGCTAATGTATAAATGTATACGTGCCAAGTCTAATGCCAATCTGGGCACCATGAAACAAGTGATTTGAGGTGTGTTGGCGAGTCACTGAGATCCACGTCAGACGACCTCAACGACACTGCCTATCGCCTGCGAGCCCGAGCTACTAATCACCGATATGGCGCCTGGAGTCTTCTGCTCTGCAATTGTCTCAGCGCGGATAGGCGCGGAAGCACGAATCAATCTTCTTAGTCAGGTGGGAAAATACCACCTCATTGTCATCGCGTGTTACTGAGTGCACAATGTTGGTTTGTTCGCTTTCGACCTCCAAGAGCCAAACCTCAGCTTCCTCTTTCCCATCACGCAATGACCAACAATCAATCCAAAATTCGTCGCCCCTGGCTGAAACTTCGGAAAACTATACCCACTCAAGTTACAATGGACCCTCAATTGGACCTGGTACGCAACATGATCCCACAGGTCGTCTTGATGCCCTAACAGAAACCAGTCACAAGGGTCATCACGAGCTCTTACTCCTGCGATCGTGTCAACATTTCCCGGATCCGATGGCATCAGAAAGGAGAAAATGGCAAGGTTGAAGAATTTACTACCTAACTGGTCCAGTCAAATTGTGGTGAGTACATCTGTTCAAACGGAACTATCACAAGCGTTCCATAGGGCGTAAGAAGCAGATTTCATGAATTCTTTACAGCCGCACGATTTGCAACAGAGTTCAACCCCAGTTGCACCAGCTCACGAGGTATGATGAACGAATTTCGTCCATGTCTTGTGCAATTTGCTGAGCGATCGTCATGACAAGATCGATGCCGCCCAACAAGAGTTTCGCTCAGCAAGACTTGTGCCCCCTGTTGCACAATATTCTGTCGGGGTTGTCGGTGGGATTAACACTGCCATCTCGCAGATAGACACCGTCAGCTCGACATACCTCCAACCACTCAAGACTTTCAACACTGTAGTCAGTACTATTACCAATGTATGATTCATTACCTTTCTCGGGGCAACGGTCGGGCTGACGTTTGTACACAGATCCACCCTTACGCTCAGATAGCCTTGGGGAAACTAACCAGTGCAGCCCAGGTATGTTTCTGGTCGCCAACGGCACGCGTCTCACACCATTGTCGTCAGTTGATCATTATACAAACGAACCTAGACCAATCGATCTCCTCCTTGCTTGAAAGAGTACAATACGTCTATGAGTTCCTTCTTGAAGAAGATACCCTATCCAACCTTGATACGATGAAAGATACTCTCGCACGTATCGCCCAAGTGATCAGCAATTGTGCTCAGTTCGTCAAGGACTATTCTGAAACAAAAAGATTCTGTACGCCAAACCCCTTCCTTCCTCGACAACGCTCTAACCAGGCTCCACCGCAGGGAAACGACTCGGAAAGAACATCGTGTCCGAAACGCAGGTCGCTGTCCTCGATTACAACGAGGCTCTTGATGCGTTGATGCAACAGTACCGCGATCGTGCAGTTCGCGACACGCACATCAACGTTTACCGCGTCCTCGAGGACTTGAACTTGGATGGCATGATGTATGCAAGCGGAGCTGGACTTAATACAGCGAAGAAATGCCTGGATGGCACGAGAGGAGAAATTCTACAGGAGATTGTAGATTGGATCCACGACCCGGACGTCGATGTGCCGCGGATCTTCTGGCTTCATGGCCAGCCGGGGAGAGGAAAATCCGCCATTGCCCACACGATTGCTCTGTGGTTCAAGAACGTAGGGGACCTCGGGTCGTGCTTTTGCTTTGCGCGCGACAGACAGACAGAACGTCGACACGAAAAGATGCTGTCGACCATTGCTCGCGACCTCGCGAACCGTGACCCTGCATTTCGACGGGTGCTGGTTAAAGTTATCGAAGAGGATAACACCCTCAAGACCACACCCGACGTGATGCAGCAGTGGGAGAAACTTCTTCTGGAACCTTTGTCGAAGGTTTCGGGTGGGATAGTTGGAAAGGTTGTCCTGGTGATCGACGCATTGGATGAGAGTGGTACCGACTCATCGCGAAAGCACATCCTGTCTGTGCTTACATCGACAGAAGCTGCTTTTCTCCCTTCCAACTTCCGGATCCTAATCACATCACGACCATTATCCGACATTGCTTGTGCTCTGGCAAATGCTCAGCATGCGAAAGTGGCTTCGTTGGATGATGTCTCCACTGTTTTCGCTGAACGTGATATTCGTCTGTATGTATCCAACGAGCTCGGCGCCTTGGATGACATTGGGAACACGGAGATTGACGAGATCACTCGGAGAGCTGAGGGCTTGTTCGAATGGGCTCGTCTCGCCTGTGAGTTTGTTAAACCAAGTAGTCTTGGACGAACGACCAAAGAGCGGTTCAACGAATTGATGACGCGTGCATCTGGAAAGGGGCCAACACTCCTGGACAGTATGTATAGGTCAATACTCGACAATCTCATGGAGAAGGCTGGGGAAACTGAACTCGCAAGGTTCCACTCCTTGATGCGACAGATTCTTCACACAGTGGATCCACTGCCGAAGGATGGATTGGACGTGATGCGCAAGTGCTTCCCACGCAAAGACGATCATTTTTGTATAACGATCATTCTCGACTCTATGGGGTCATTGTTAAGTGGTGTCACTGACCACACCATGCCCATCCGTCCACTCCATACTTCATTTTACGACTTCTTGACTGATCATTCTCGGAGTGGAGACTACTTTGTTGGGGAGGCCGAGATTCAGATGGACATTGCTGTAGCGTCGCTTCGTGTCCTTCGTGGGGGTCTACGCTTCAATATCTGTGGCCTACAGAGCTCCTACTTACTCAATTCGGAGCTACCTGATCTTGCTGAAAGAGTTAAAGTTAAAATTCCACCCCACCTCTCATACTCGTGTCGATTCTGGGCCAAGCATCTGCAGGCCACCAAGTTTGATCCTGTCCTTGCAGAGCATGTCAAGGATATTGTGGGGAATGAGAGGATCCTGTTCTGGTTTGAAGCACTGAGTTTGCTGGGTGTATTTAGTGATGCTGCAGCAGCTCTTTTGAGTGCTGGGAGGTGGTTGCAGGTGAGTCAATCTGTTAGATAATGAGTTCCATGGTAACATGATAGCTCCAGGGGAAGAAGGCCTATGAGGATGTTGCAGCTCTGGCAAAGGATGGTGTGAGGTTTGTTCACAACCATTATAATGCATCCTCTGCAAGCACTCCACACTTATATCTTTCTGCACTGCCATTTGCTCCTGAGGACTCATTGCTATTTAAGGCTCTGAGGGAAAAGTTTCCATGCATTGCCAAAGTGGCTGCAGGGTACCACAAAGAGTGGCCATCTACTCAGATTCAGCTTGATGGGCACACTTGTAATGTTGAATCAGTTGCATTCTCTCCTGATGGCACAAGGATTGTGTCAGGCTCAGATGACAAGACTGTGAGAGTCTGGGATGCTGAGATGGGTGTGCAGATTGGCAGTCCACTTCAAGGCCATGCTCACCATGTCAAATCAGTTGCATTCTCCCCTGATGGCACAAGGATTGTGTCAGGCTCATGTGACAAGACTGTGAGAGTCTGGGATGCTGAGATGGGTGTGCAGATTGGCAGTCCACTTCAAGGCCACACTCACTGGGTCACATCAGTTGCATTCTCCCCTGATGGCACAAGGATTGTGTCAGGTTCA
>Ga0307516_10007122_pt1 | contig 12918 bp, 10 predicted proteins | sample 19_EM_MG_FD_203310 | JGI IMG/M metagenome (GOLD analysis project Ga0307516, IMG submission 203310) | Populus trichocarpa ectomycorrhiza microbial communities from riparian zone in the Pacific Northwest, United States - 19_EM | ecosystem: Host-associated > Plants > Roots > Unclassified | place... | reverse complement strand
GCCAATAAGGGGGTCTACTCACCCGACGAGAGGGACATGGCCGAAGCTGCGCGATCCTCCGCGCTTGAAGCCTTGATCAAGACGCCGGGCCAAGCTACCTTCGACGCGATCAGCCGGATGGCCGAGCAGCACCACCTGCCCTTCGCAGTAGAGCGCTTGCGGTCGATGGCCCATGGCCGCGCGGCGGAGGACGCTGAGGACACGCCTTGGCTGGCCAGCGAGGTAGCCAAGTTCGAGGAAACGGCCGAGCGTCGGCCAGCAACTGGCAAGCAGCTACAGACTTTGGCGATGCAGCGTCTGGCCGACATGCAGCACGATCTGATCCATGGCGATTTTCAGCAGGGAAGGACGCTGAGCGCCTTGTCTGATGAGCGAGCGGTTCAAAACTGGATCGCCGATCGCCTGCGCCATCAGCAGGGCACGTCCTATTCGATCGAGCGAGAGCCCCACGTGTCGGACGAGAAGGAGCCGGATCTGCGTTTTCGGGCGCGCGCCAGCGATGCCAGCGTCGCGACCGAGATCAAGGTGGCAGGAGGTGGAAGTTGGTCCTTGGCGGAGCTTGAGGAGGCGTTGAAGACTCAGCTGTGTGGCCAGTACTTGCGTGCTCAAGACGGCCGAGAAGGGATCCTGCTGCTGGTGAATCAGAAGCCGAGGGCCAAGGGCTGGCAGTTGCCCGACGGAGCGTTCATCGACTTCAATCAGGTGGTGGACCATCTTCGCGTCATGGCTGCATCCATACGTAGCTCGCTGCCGGGTGGCCCTCAACCGGAAATCTGTGTGATCGACGTTTCCAGCTGCGCCAGCCCGTGAGATGGCGTGCCGGGCGAGCCCGCGAGGTGACGAGGTTTGCCCGCTGACCTGCAAGCCAGTCAGTGACAGGTATGCGGCCGACAGCGTGCGTTCGGCACTGGTGACCGAAGGGCCGGCCACGCTGCACGGCGGTCGCTCAGATAGAGATCAAAGGCAGCAACGGATCGAACCAGCCGCCGGGCCCGCTTCTGCCTCCTCTCCAACTGATGCGATAGCCCTGCTACCCACAGAGCGTAGCTGCCAGCCGCTGCGCGTGCCCTCGCAACTCCGGCACGGCAGTGCATTCCCAGTAGCGCGCCCGCAGCAATGGGCCGATGTAGTGCAGCACTTGCGAGGCACGCCCGTCTGCACGCATCACCGCGTGGTCGTCGGCCACGGCGAGCCCCAGGCGCAACGGGTCTTGCTGCAGCAGGCCGCGCGCCAGCAAGGCCCGCATCAGGGGTTCGCTGGCCTGCGGTAGCTGCGTGCCGGGGCCGGTGCAGTTGACGACGGCACCGACCTGCAGCACCTTCGCTTCTGACTTGCCCCGGGGGCGGAATCTGACATCGACCGATTCACCTTCGTCGACGATGGCCACCAGGTGACCGGCGTAGGTCTGCAGCGTGCCCGACGCGCGCAATGCCTCCAGGCGCGCCGCGGGTTGAGGCGCAAGGCGATGCCGGTGCACATCCCAGTAGGCCTGCAGATGGCGCATGAACTGCGATCGCTGCCGCAGGTCGAGCCGTTGCCACAACGCGGGCGTGGCAGCGCGCAGCGTGGCAAGCGTGTCGCGCCAGTCCATGCCCTGCGCCTCATGAGCACGGCACTGCGCGCGCAGACGCTGCAGCCACAGGCGCAAGTCGGGCGGGCCCGAGAGCAAATCGTCCGGTAGCACCGCCTTCTCGCCGGGTGCTGCATGGCTGCGGTGAGCCTGCGGCAGCAAGCCGCGCCGCGACAGCGCATGCAAGCCAGCTGCATGGCCGCGCGCCCGCAGGGCCAGCGCCGTGTCGACCATCGTCAGCCCGGTGCCGACCAGCAGCACGGGACGCTGCAAGTCAATGCCATCGAGCGCACCCGGTGCCCACGGGTCGCGCACATAGCGAGGGCTGCAACCGAAGAAGCTGCGATCGGCCAACGCCGGGTCGGCCGGCGCAAAGTGTCCGAGCGCGAGCACGATGCGGTCGACCTCCCAGGGCGCGGAATCGCCGACCTGCAGCGTGCCGTGGTCGCCGGCATCCTGCAGGTCGTGCACGTGCCCGACCAGGTGAACGAAGCGCCCCGGCTCGGCCAGCGCAGCCTGCGCACTGCGAAGCGTCCATTCGAGGTAGTCGCCGTAGCACTCGCGCCGCACGAAACTGCCCGAGTGAAGCGACGCGTCCTCACGCTGTGCGAAGCGCAGGAAGTGGCCCTCGTCATCGTCGAACGCGCTCATCCTCCCTGCCGGCACGTTGAGCACATGCGCCTCGCTGCGCGTGCCGTAGGCCACGCCGCGCGCCAGCGGGCCCGAGCGATTGACCAGTGTGATGTGCAGGTCGTCGCGCAGCGCGCGGCGCATCAGGTGCACGGCCGTGAGCGTGCCGCTCAGGCCTCCGCCGACGATGGCGATGCGCCGGGTCATCGGCCGGCACTCCGAGACCGACGTGCGCGCGAGGTGGGCGCGCTGCCGCGCAAGCCGTCGGCGAACACGTCGACGATGAAGTCGGGCAAGGCCGCGCGCCGCGGGTCGGCCTTGCCGATCTTGCCCATGCTGGCCATCAGCATCACGAAACCCAGCGCAGCAAGTTCCGGGTCGCAAGGCCGCAGGTCACCACCAGCCACGCCTGCGGCAAAGACATCGCGCACCGGCGCCATCACGCGCGCTTCGATCAGTCGGCGCACGAGGTCGCGGTGTTGCTCGGGCAGATGCGCCGCCATGTCGATGAGCGCGTGGTACGGCCGCGTCTGCGCCACCTCGTTGAAGTGCGCGGCGATCGCCCGCAGCCGCGCGAAGGTGTCCGGCAAGCCCTCGATGGCCCGCGCCAGCAGCAGCCCATCGAGCACGGTGCGGCGCTCGACGACGGCGATGAAGAGCTCGTCTTTGCCGCGCGGAAAGTGGTGGTACAGGCTGGGCTTGCGGATGCCGATTGCCTGCGCCACGGCCTCGAGCGACATCGCCGCGTAGCCGCCCTGCGTGAGCAAGTGGTCGGCCTGCTCGATGGCGCGTTCGCGCGTGCCCAAGGCAATCAATGGGTCGGTGTTTTCCATGAGTGAAAGCTAAATCAGTTAACTATGTGTTGACGAGACGCTGGCGCCTGCCTATGGTTGCGACAGTCTCCCTACCGACCGGTAGGGCGTCAACCGAACAAACACGGAGACGAGTCCCATGGAACTGGGTCTGCGCGACAAGGTGGCGGTGGTGGCCGGCGGCAGCCGGGGCTGCGGGCGAGGCATCGCCGAGGTGCTGGCGGCCGAGGGTGCGCGGGTGCTGTTGAGCGGGCGCCAGCGCGAGCCGGTGGAGGCGACGGTCGCGGCGATCCGCGCCGCCGGAGGCACCGCGAGCGGCGTGGTCGCCGACATGACGGAACCCGCCGGCGCGGCGCAGATCGTGCAGGCCGCGCGCGAGGCGTTCGGCGCGCCAGACATCCTTGTCATCAACTCGCCCGGCCCCGTGCCGGACCGTGCGACCAACCGCTGGCGCGGTTTCGAGAACTGCTCCGACGCCGACTTCCTGCACGTCTACCAATGCTTCGTGATGAGCACTGTGTATCTCGCGCGCCAGGTGCTGCCGGCGATGCGCGAGAAAGGCTGGGGCCGCCTGCTGAACATCGGTTCCATCGCGATGAAGACGCCTCACCTCGACGACCCGATGCCGGCCACCAACACGCGTGTCGCGGTGGCCGCGCTGATGAAGACACTGGCGCAAGAAGAAGGGCCGCATGGCATCACCGCCAACACCATCGCCACCGGCCCGTTCGAAAGCGAGCTCTCGCGCGACTACCGCGCTTCGGGCACCGGCGTGAAGACCGATGACTGGTACCGGAAGATGCTCCCCGTCGGCCGCTGGGGCGAGCCGAAGGAGATGGGCGCACTGGCCGCCTTCCTGTGTTCTACACAGGCTGCGTTTCTCACCGGCGAGACCATCCGGCTCGACGGCGGCTACACGAAGAGCCTGTTCTAGGACGCGCCGCGATGCTCACCAGCTCACTGGCCACCGCAGCACAGCGCGAGATCGAAGCGCAGGCCTTGCGCCTGTTCGAGTCCGACGCCGTGCAGCGCGCCCTGGCCGGGCTGCGCCCGCAGTTCCTCGCCGACCCGCGCGCGCAAACCGCCGCCGGCCTCGCCACGCTGGAGCAGAACCTGCGCGAAATCGTCTTCAGCGCCACCACTTGCGCAGTGAGCATGGGCCCGACGAACCCGCGTGCCTGCTGGACCATCAACCTGCCCCACCGCTGGCTCGGACATGAGGTGCCTGGCGCGCGCCACGGCGTGGACAACCCGGACAACATCTACCGCGTGATCGCAATCGACGACACCTCGCACTACGAGCTGCGCGGGCGGGTGCCGCCCACGCCCGGCCCCGACGTGAGCTTCACGGTCTTCAGCGCCTACCCCGGCAACGGCGAAGACTCGCATTCGCTGGGCGTGCTGACGCTGGGCGAGATCGAGGTCGATGCCGATGGCCGCTTCACCCTCAGCGTCGATCCGCGCCCGGCCGACGGGCGGCGCAACCACCTGCAGGTGAAGCCGCGCGCCAAGCTGCTGTTCGTGCGCGACTCCTTGCACGACTGGGCCGCCGAATCGCCGATCGAGCTGGAGGTCACGCGCCGGTCGGGCCCGATGGCAAGGCCTGCCGACGACGCCGAACTCGCACGGCGCGCCGTGCAGATCGCCGAGCGCGCGGTGCCGTACTGGATCGCATCGATGCCCAAGTGGTTCGGCCGGCTTCCACACAACACCATCCCGATGGCCGGCGCGACGAACTTCGCCTACGCCAAACAGGCCACCGCCGGCGCGCAATGGCGGCTCGCAGACGACGAGGCGCTGGTCGTGACCGTCGATCCGATGGGTGCCGCGTACCTCGGCTTCCAGATCGCCGACCCCTGGGGTGCGACACCCGACTACGTCGCCCACACCGCAAGCCTGAACGCTTCGCAGGCAGAAGCCAACGCCGACGGCACGATCACCTTCGTCGTCGCGCCGCGTGACCCGCAGCTGCACAACTGGATCGACACCGCTGGCCTGAACGAGGGCACGCTGCTGATCCGCTGGCAGGCCATGGCACCGGGCGCGCTGGTGCCCGAGCGGTCGGTACGGCACGCCGGCGTCGTGAAGCGGACCGGCATCGACGCCCTGCTGCCCTGCCCCACGCGCCGCCTGACCGCGGGCGAGCGCGCCTCGCGGATCGCCGCACGCACAGCTGGCTACATGCGCCGCCTGCGCGAAGACTGAACCTTCACTCGAGAACCCGCGATGAGTTCACTCGATGACCGGCTGATGATTGCCGAGGCCGAACGCGCTACAGGTTTGGCCGACTGGGGAGGCGACGACTTTCGCGAGCCCTTGCGCGTGCTCGTGAACGCGCTCAACGGCGAGGCACAGCTGCACGCACAAGGCGAACGCATCGCGCAGCGCCACCTGCACGACGTGCTGTGCGGCCGCCTGAAGATGGCTGCGGACCGAACGCGCCTGCCCGGCATCGCGGCCGAGAAGATCGTTGCGCCCGTGTTCGTGATCGGCCTGCCGCGCTCGGGCACGACCTTTCTGCACAACCTGCTGACGCAGGACCCGGCGAACCGCTCGCCCGCGACGTGGGAAATCATGTTCCCCTCGCCGCCCCCCGAGCAGGAAATGTGGCGCGACGACCCGCGCATCGAACAATGCCAGCGCAAGCTGCAGGAGATCGGCTTTCTCGACGAAGGCCTGCAGGCCATCCACCCCTTCGGCGCGCGCCGGCCCGAAGAGTGCAACTTCATCTGGGAGTACACGCTGCGCACCGTCAACTACATGGCGTGGTGGAACGTGCCCAGCTACACTAAGCTGCTCTACGGTGGCGACATGGGGCCGGTGTACGAGGCGCACAAGCGCTTTCTGCAGCACTTGCAGCACCGGCACCGCGGCGCCCGCTGGGTGCTGAAGACGCCGGCGCACATGGCCTGGCTCGATACCTTGCTGGCGGTGTATCCCGATGCGTGCCTGATCCAGTGCCACCGCGACCCGGCCAGGATCATCCCGTCGCTCGCCAACAACCTGCTGCAGTACCGCAAGCTCTACTCGACGCTGCGGCCCGCCGGCAGCTTCGGCATGGTCGAACTGCAGGCGGCCGGGCTGCAGCGTGTGGATGCGCTGCGCGACCGCCCCGAGTACCGCGACCGCTTCGTCGACGCGCATTACGCCGACGTGCAGGCCGAGCCGATGTCGGTCGTGCGCTGCATCTACGACCACTTCGACATGCCGCTCAGCGCAGAGGCCGAAGCCGCGATGACGGCCTGGCTGGCACGCGACCGCGGCGCGCATGCCGCCGGGCCGCAACACATCTACAGCGGCGAAGAGTTCGGTGTGGAGCACGCCGAGATCGATCGCCATTTCGGCGCCTACCTGCGGCGCTACCACGTGGCATTGGAGCGCTGATGGCTGCCGTACTGTCTGAACTGGCCGATCTCTCGGTCCCCGCAATGGCCACCACAACGACCACCGCGCCGCTGCGCCTCACGCACCTGCAACGCCTGGAAGCCGAAAGCATCGACATCCTGCGCGAGGCCGTGGCCGAAGCCGAGAACCCGGTGATGCTCTACTCGATAGGCAAGGACAGCTCGGTGATGCTGCGCCTGGCGATGAAGGCGTTCTACCCGAGCAAGCCGCCGTTCAAGCTGCTGCACGTGGACACCACCTGGAAGTTCCGCGAGATGTACGCGTTTCGCGACCAGATGGTGCGCTCGCTCGGGCTCGAGCTGCTGGTGCACCAGAACCCCGAGGCACTCGCTGGCGGCATCAACCCGTTCACCCACGGCTCGTCGGTGCACACCGACGTGTGGAAGACGCAGGGGCTCAAGCAGGCGCTGGACGAGCATGGCTTCGACGTGGCCTTTGGCGGCGCGCGCCGCGATGAAGAGAAGTCACGCGCCAAGGAGCGCATCTTCTCGTTCCGCTCGGCTCAGCACCGCTGGGACCCGAAGCTGCAGCGGCCCGAACTCTGGCGCCTGTACAACACGCGCAAGAACGTCGGCGAGAGCATCCGCGTGTTCCCGATCTCGAACTGGACCGAACTCGACATCTGGCAGTACATCCACCTCGAGAACATCCCCATCGTGCCGCTCTACCTCGCGCAGCCGCGCCCGGTGGTCGAACGCGACGGCATGCTCATCATGGTCGACGACGAGCGCATGCCGCTCAAGCCCGGCGAGGTGCCGATGACCAAGAGCGTTCGCTTCCGCACGCTGGGCTGCTACCCGCTGACCGGCGCGGTCGAAAGCCGCGCGGCAACGCTCACCGACGTGATCCAGGAGATGCTGCTCGCGCGCACGTCCGAACGCCAGGGGCGACTGATCGACCACGACTCCAGCGGCTCGATGGAGAAGAAGAAGCAAGAGGGGTACTTTTGAACCCCCACGCTCACATTCGTTCACTGCCCCCCGAGGGGGCGCTGGCCTCCCTTGGGGCGGCCCTGCGGGAGTCCATCTGATCATGGCCCACGTCTCCGACCTCATTTCCCGCGACATCGGCAAGTACCTCGAGTCGCATCAGCACAAGAGCCTGCTGCGCTTCATCACCTGCGGCAGCGTCGACGACGGCAAGAGCACGCTGATCGGGCGGCTGCTGTATGAATCGAAGATGCTGTTCGAAGACCAGCTCGCCGCACTGGAGGCCGACTCGAAGAAGGTCGGCACGCAAGGCGGTGAACTCGACTTCGCGCTGCTCGTCGACGGCCTGGCCGCCGAGCGCGAACAGGGCATCACCATCGACGTGGCGTACCGCTTCTTCTCGACCGACCGGCGCAAGTTCATCGTCGCCGACACACCGGGCCACGAGCAGTACACGCGCAACATGGTCACCGGCGCATCGAGTGCCGACGTGGCGGTGATCCTGATCGACGCGCGCAAGGGCGTGCTCACGCAGACGCGCCGCCACAGCTATCTGGTGAGCCTGATCGGCATCCGCAACGTGGTGCTGGCCGTCAACAAGCTCGACATGGTCGGCTACGACCAGACTGTGTTCGACGGCATCGTCGCCGACTACCGCAGCTTCGCGCAGGAGATCGGCCTCGGCACGTTCACCGCGATCCCGATGTCGGCACTGCGCGGTGACAACATCACCGAGCGCAGCCCGAACACGCCGTGGTACGACGGCCCCTCGCTGATGGAGCATCTCGAACGGGTGGAAATCGACGCCGAGACGGCACAGGCGCAGCCGCTCCGCATGCCGGTGCAGTGGGTGAACCGCCCTCACCTCGACTTCCGCGGCTTCTCGGGCCGCATCGTCGGCGGCGTGGTGCGGCCTGGCGACCGTGTGCGTGTGCTGCCCTCGGGCCGCGAAAGCCGCGTCGCGCGCATCGTCACGCACGACGGCGACCTGGCGCTGGCGGTGGCAGGCCAGTCGGTCACGCTGACGCTGGCCGACGAGATCGACATCAGCCGCGGCGACGTGCTCGCCGCAGCCGATGCACAGCCCGAGGTGGCCGACCAGTTCGAGGCCAACCTGGTGTGGATGAGCGACGAGCCGATGCTGCCGGGCCGGCCCTACCTCATGAAGATCGGTGCCCGCACGGTGGGCGCTACGCTGGCTGCGCCCAAGTACAAGGTCAACGTCAACACGCTGGAGCACCTTGCCGCGAAGACGCTGGAGCTCAACGAGATCGGCGTCTGCAACCTGACCCTTGACCGCCCGATTGCCTTCGACCCCTACGAGCACAACCACGACACCGGTGGCTTCATCCTCGTCGACCGGCTCAGCAACAACACGCTCGGTGCCGGCATGCTGCACTTCGCGCTTCGCCGCTCGCACAACATCCACTGGCAGTCGATCGAGGTCAACCAGCGCGCACACGCCGCGCTGAAAGGCCAGCAGCCCGCCGTCGTGTGGTTCACCGGGCTCTCGGGCGCCGGCAAGTCGACCATCGCCAACCTGGTTGAAAAGCGCCTGCACGCACTCGGCCGCCACACCTACCTGCTCGATGGCGACAACGTGCGCCACGGCCTCAACAAAGACCTCGGCTTTACCGAAGCCGACCGCGTGGAGAACATTCGCCGAGTGGCCGAGGTGGCGCGGCTGATGGTCGACGCCGGGCTGATCACGCTGGTGTCGTTCATCTCGCCGTTCCGCGCCGAGCGCGACATGGCGCGGGCACGTGTCGCGGATGGGCAGTTCTGCGAGGTGTTCGTCGACACACCGCTGCCCGTGGCCGAAGAGCGCGACCCGAAGGGGCTGTACAAGAAGGCGCGCAGCGGCGGCTTGAAAAACTTCACCGGCATCGATTCACCTTACGAGGCACCGGTCTCGCCGGAGCTGCGCATCGACACCACGCAACTCGCCGCCGAGGCCGCGGCCGACGCCGTGATCGCGCAGCTGCGCCGAATGAATCTCATCGACTGACTCGCCTGCCGGAAAGCCTTCATACACCGGCTGGGGAAAGTCCGCATACAGGCCCTCGCAAAATTAACTAACCTAGATAACTAGGTTGATTGTGTTGGTTGGCATTCCGGTGCCGAGACAGGAGGACATCATGCTGCGTCGATCTGCACTCGTGTTGGGTTTGCTGGCAGTTGGCGGGCTGTCCGCCTGGGCGGTTCCAGGGTCGATTGCGGTGCCTGTGACATTGACAGCAGACGCCGAGTCGGCTTCCACCATGGAACCAGGTCACGACCGGAGCACCACACAAGACCCGTCGTTTCATGCTGCGGATGCACAAACGCAGCGCCCGGGCCTGAACAATGCCTCGTGGGAGATTCTGGTGGCGACCCGCAGCCCTTGAGAGGCCTTGCCGCCGATCGGCCCGCCTGGGCCGTACCGAACGCGCGATCAGCGCGGATGCGCGAGCGCTCTCAGCGCGAACCTCTTCAAACTCAGCAGGCCGTTGGCTGCACCGGATCAGTGTCGGTCTTCTTGTGAGGCCACAAGGTCGGCACGCCGGAAGCGGTGTTCCGGATCAGCCGCTTCAGCAGGTTGCGCAGCAGGTGCGTTTCCGAATAGTCAATCTGCTGCAGTGCGTCTTCTTCGGCGCCCTTCGCCACCGCAGCCAGTTCGATCATCAGGCGGCGTCCGTTCTGGGTGATGCCGAACTGTGCCATCGGCATCTCGGGCAGCAGCGCGCCCACGACCATGCCTCGGTAGACAAGCGCCTCCACACGCCCCGGGTCGACACGCCGATCCGCAAAGGCCATCAGCGCATTGATCTCTGCGACGGTGCGCGGCTCGCCGGTGGAAAGCACGTTGAGGATGAAGTAGTCGTCGTCGTCCAGCCCGCGTGCATGCAGCTCGGGCCGCATCTTGCTCAGCAGCATCGAATGCGCGCAGCCCAGCAGATAGATCAACGCATCCCGGTTGATGCTGCCCTCGATTTCCTCGCCTGCAGTTTCAGCAATCGGACGGATCGGCGGCTTCTTCACGGCCACCGCATAGCCGCCCTTCTGGAACACCAGCGGTGCTGCATCGAAGTGCTCGAAGGTCAGCACCTCGCCGACGAAGATTTCGTGGTCGCCACCCTCGTGGCGGTACGCAGTGCGGCATTCGAAGCGGGCGGCGCAGCCATCGAGCAAAGGCACGCCGCCGTGCCCGCGCCCTACTTCGATGCCGGCGAACTTGTCGGCCCCGCGTTTGGCGAACAGGTTCGACAGCGCTTCTTGCCGCGCGCCCAGGATGTGCACGGCGAAGTACTCCGCCTCGACGAACGCCGCCAGGCTGCCCGAGCTGCGCGCCAGGCTCCACAGCACCAGCGGCGGCTCCAGCGATACCGAGTTGAAGCTGTTGACGGTGAGGCCCACGTCGTGGCCCTCAGCGTCCCGGGTGGTGACGATGGTCACGCCGGTGGTGAACGCACCCAGCGCGTTGCGAAAGCCTCGGGCATCGATTCCATTCATCGCATCACACCGGTGAAGCGGGCGCCGTCGGCACCTCGCGGAAAGGCCCACGGTCGGACCGCGGCTCGGCCGGCAGGCCCAGCGCGCGTTCGGCCAGGATATTGCGCAGCACCTCGTCGGTCCCGCCTTGCAGGCGGTGGATCGCACCGAAGCTGAACATGCTGTGGAACTGGCGCACTTCGTCGTCGGTCGTGGCCAGGCCGCGCGCGCCGAGCAGGTCGAGCCCGAAGGCGGCGATCGCCTGCGTGGTGGTCGCGCCGACGAGCTTGCCCACCGCCACCTCGGCGCCGGGCTGGCCGCCGCGCTCCAGCGTGCTGAGGATGCGGTACACGCCGAAGCGCATGCCGGTGACCTTGGCATACCAGTCGGCCAGGCGCAGGCGCACGTCTTCCGAATCGATGGCACTCACGCCGTCTTCGCCGGCGCGGTTGGCCAGCTCGAAGATCTCGTCGAAACCGACCGGGGTGCTCGCACCAATCGTCAGGCGTTCGTTGCTCAGCGTGGTGAGCGCGACCTTCCAGCCTTCGTTGACCGGCCCGAGCTGCTGTTCGTCGGGCACGAACACGTCATCGAAGAACACTTCGTTGAAGTGGCTTGCGCCCGAGAGCTGCCGGATCGGCCGCACCGTGATGCCGGGTGTGTGCATGTCGACGAAGAGCATCGTCAGCCCCTTGTGCTTGGGCAGGTCGGGGTCGGTGCGCACGAGCACGATGCCCCAGTCGCTGTGGTGCGCGCCGGAGGTCCAGACCTTCTGGCCCGACACGCGCCAGCCGCCCTCGCAGCGTGTGGCGCGCGTACGCACACCGGCGAGGTCGGAGCCGACGCCGGGCTCGCTGAACATCTGGCACCAGATGGATTCGCCACTGGCCAGCGGCGGCAGGAAGCGGCGCTTCTGCGCTTCGCTGGCATAGGCCATCAGCGTGGGGGCGACGAAGCCCTGGCCGATCATGAAGGGGCCGAAGAGTTCGGTGAACACGCCCTCCTCTTCCTGGAAGATCACGTTCTCGGTCGGGCTCATCCCGCGGCCACCGTACTCGCGCGGCCAGACCAGGCAGGCCCAGCCGGCATCGAACTTCTTGCGCTGCCAGTCGCGTGCAACACGCAGCCATTCATGCTCGCTGGCGAAGGGTTGCCCTGCGAAGCGCATGCGCCGGATCTCGCCCATGCGGTCCCAAGGCGCATTGGCGCGGATCCATGCCCGCGCCTCGGCGCGGAAGGCTTCCTGGACAGGCAGGTCGGTCAAGGTCATCGTGGACACGCTCAGGTCGCGGCGCCGACAAGCGCCGGTTCGGCAGCGCGCGACGTGGTGGCGGCAGGTGCTGCAGCGCTGGCGCGCCGGCGCAGCAGCGCGACCAGCCGCTCCTTCCAGCTGCGCAAGGAGCCGGGGCTGGCGGCCAGCGCCTGGGCGCGGCGGTAGAAGAGATGGCAGTCGGCCTCCCACGTCACGCCGAGCGCACCGTGGACTTGCGTGCTGCCGATCGCACAGGTACGGAACGCCTCGGTCGCCGAGATGCGCGCCACCGCCGCGGCCTCGGTCAGCTGTTCGCCGCCCACCGCCAGCGCCGCAGCACCGAAGTAGCAGTTCGAACGCGCCAGGTCGATGCTGACCAGCATGTCGGCCATCAAATGCTTGAGCGCCTGGAACGAGCCGATCGGGCGGCCGAAGGCATAACGCTGCACGCTGTAGGCACGCGCCGCGTCGAGGGCGGCCTGCGCCCCGCCGAGCTGCTCGAAGGCGACGAACAAGGCATGCGCGTCGACGATCTGCTCCCAGGCGTCCTGCGCGGCCGTGCCGCAGGCCAGCACCTGGGCGGGATGGTGATCGAAAGCGAGGTCACAGCACGGGTGCAGCAGGTCCAGCGGAACGTCGCCGGCCGGCACGCGTGAGATGCCTTCGAGCGCGACCAGCAGCAGCCGGCTCGTCGCGCCCGCTCCCTGCAGGCAAAGCGCATGGGTGGCCGATGCGCCATCGAGCACGTTGCGGGCCAAACCACTGAGCGGGGCACGCTGTGCAGCGGTCTCGCCCAACGCCGGCGCATGTGGCCAGCATTCGGTGGTCAGCAAAACGCCGCGTGCCGAG
>Ga0307516_10007120_pt1 | contig 12920 bp, 8 predicted proteins | sample 19_EM_MG_FD_203310 | JGI IMG/M metagenome (GOLD analysis project Ga0307516, IMG submission 203310) | Populus trichocarpa ectomycorrhiza microbial communities from riparian zone in the Pacific Northwest, United States - 19_EM | ecosystem: Host-associated > Plants > Roots > Unclassified | place... | reverse complement strand
GGCGACCCACCCGGCGGAGCGGGAGCCGTCGCGGGGTAGCGGTCAGGCGGCCGCGCCGGCCGCGGCCCGGCCAGCAGTGCAGTCAAGCGGCCGCCGCCCGGCCAGCAGTGCAGTCAAGCGACCGCCGCCCGGCCAGCAGTGCAGTCAAGCGGCCGCCGTCCGGCCGGCGATGCGGTCAGGCGGTCGCGGCGGCCGCGGCCCGGCCGGCGGTGCGGCCGGAGAAGAGGCAGCCGCCGAGGAAGGTGCCCTCCAGGGAGTTGTAGCCGTGCATACCCCCGCCGCCGAAGCCCGCCACCTCGCCGGCCGCGTACACGCCCGGCAGCGGTTCCCCGTCGGGTTGCAGGACCCGGCCGGAGAGGTCCGTCTGCAGGCCGCCGAGGGTCTTGCGGGTCAGGATGTTCAGCCGGACCGCGATCAGCGGGCCGGCCGCCGGGTCCAGCAGCCGGTGCGGCGTGGCCACCCGGATCAGCTTGTCGCCACGGTAGCGCCGGGCACCGTGGATCGCGGTGATCTGGGCGTCCTTGCTGAACGGGTTGGTCATCTCGCGGTCGCGGGACTCGATCGTGCGGCGTACCAGATCGAGGTCGAGCTCCGGGCCCTCGTGCTCCGCGGCCAGCTTGTTCATCCCCGCGACCAGCTCCGCCAGCCCCGGCGCCACGACGAAGTCGGCGCCGTGCTGCTTGAACGCCTCCACCGGCGGGGTCGCGCCGGGCCGGATCCGGCTCAGCACCTGGCGGATGCTCTTGTTCGTCAGGTCCGGGTTCTGCTCGGAGCCCGACAGCGCGAACTCCTTCTCGATGATCTTCTGGGTCAGCACGAACCAGCTGTAGTCGTAGCCGGTGCCCATCAGGTGCTTGAGCGTGCCCAGGGTGTCGAAGCCGGGGAACAGCGGCGCCGGCAGGCGGCGGCCGGTCGCGTCGAGCCACAGCGATGACGGGCCGGGCAGGATCCGGATGCCGTGCTGCGGCCAGATCGGGTCCCAGTTGCGCACGCCCTCGACGTAGTGCCACATCCGGTCCGGGTTGATGATCCGGCCACCCGCCGCCTCGGTGATCGCCAGCATCCGGCCGTCCACGTGCGCCGGCACCCCGGAGATCATCCGCTTCGGCGGGGCGCCGAGCCGCGCCGGCCAGGCCTTGCGGACCAGGTCGGGGTCGCCGCCGATGCCGCCCGAGGTGACGATCACCGCCTGCGCCGCGTACGCGAACTCGCCGGACTCCTCCCGCGAGCTGGACTCGCCGCGCCGCACCCCGCTGGCCACCAGCGTGCGCCCCCGCACCCCGGTGACCACCCCGCCGGTCCGGACCAGGCCGTCCACGCGGTGCCGGAAGCCGAAGCGCACCAGGCCCCGCTCGGCCGCCGCGCGCACCCGGCGCTCGAACGGCTCGACCAGCCCCGGGCCGGTGCCCCAGGTCAGGTGGAAGCGCGGCACCGAGTTGCCGTGCCCCTCGGCGGCGCCGGCCCCACGCTCGGCCCAGCCGACCACCGGGAACAACCGGTGACCCATCTCGCGCAGCCAGGCCCGCTTCTCGCCGGCGGCGAAGTCGACGTACGCCCGCGCCCACTGCCGCGGCCAGTGGTCCTCCTCGCGGTCGAACGCCGCGCTGCCGAGCCAGTCCTGCCAGGCCAGGTCGACCGAGTCCCGGACGCCCATGCGGCGCTGCTCGGGCGAGTCCACCAGGAACAGGCCGCCGAACGACCAGAACGCCTGGCCGCCCAGGCTCTGCTCGGGCTCCTGGTCCAGCAGCAGCACCCGGCGTCCCGCGTCGGCGAGCTCGGCCGTCGCCGCCAGCCCCGCGAGTCCCGCCCCGACCACGATCACATCTGCGTCCATGCCCCTACGCTAGGCATCCCCATGCCAAGATGGTGGTCCATCGAGGCGGATTTCCGCCCGGGTCTTATCACCGAGGTGACAAATCGTGCCGGATGCGTTCACCGAGCTCGAACCGCACGTCGCGGAGTTGCCGGCGGAGGTCGGCGCGTGGTTGCGGGCCGAGCAGCCGGCGCTGCGCGACCGGGTGCTGCGGACGATCCGCGCGGCCATGAGCGGGCAGGGCAGGTCGCTGACCGGCGGCCAGGGGCGCGGGCTGACCCTCGGGGTGGAGACGGCGGTGGACGCGTTCGTGCGGGCGGTGGCCGAGCCGGGCCGCGACCTCACCGGCACCCGGGAGGTCTTCGTCGGCCTGGGCCGCACCGAATACCGGGAGGGCCACAGCGTCGACGCGCTGCGCTCGATCCTCACCCTCGGCGGGCGCGACATCTGGGCGTACCTGGTCGAGCGCGACCTGCCACCCACCGTGCTGTACGTGCTGGCCTCGGCGCTGTTCGGCTTCATCGACGCGCTCGCCGGGGCCGCCGCCCAGGGTTACCTCGACGAGCAGCGCCAGCACGCCCGGGACTGGGACACCACCCGGCGGCGGCTGATCACCCTGCTCGTCCAGCCCGACCCGCCCGGCGCCGCGGCGATCCTGGCCGCCGCGGACGCGGCCCGCTGGCCGCTGCCCGGGTCGGTGGCGGTGCTCAGCGTGGAGGGCACCGACGGTGAGCGCCTGGCGCGGCGGGCGGGCAGCGGCACGATCGCCGCGGTGATCGACGACGCCACCCGGCTGATCCTGCCGGAGCCGGGCACGCCGGGCCGGGTCGCGCACCTGACCGCCGTGCTGGCCGGGCAGCGGGCGGCGCTGGGCCCGGCGGTGGACCTGGGCGGGGCCCGGTTGTCGTACCGGTTGTCGCGGCGGGCGCTGCAGTTGCAGCAGCAGGGCGCGCTGCCGGCGGAGCCGTTGCTGCGCTGCGACGAGCACCTGGTTGCGCTGGTCACCGCGTGGGAGCCCGGGCTGACCGGCCGGCTCGCCGAGCGGTGCCTGGCGCCGCTGGAGCCGCTCGGTGCGGCCGAGCGGGACGTGCTCGGCGCGACGTTGCTGGCCTGGCTGCGGGCCCAGGGGCAGGTGCTGGCGGCGGCCGCGGCGTTGCCCGCCCATCCGCAGACGGTCCGCTACCGGATGCGCAAGATCCGGCGGTTGTTCGGCGCGGCGCTCGACGACCCGGACGCCCGGCTGGCGCTCCAGCTCGCCCTGCCGCACCGACTCGGCCGAAGCGCCTGAGGCCGGGCGGCCCGGCCGGCCTCAGACTCCGACGGCGAGCCTCGCCGCGAGTCCCTCGGTGAGCACGCGGCCCGCCTCGGCGGCCGGCAGCGGGCGGGACAGGAAGTAGCCCTGGGCCAGGTCGCAGCCCAGCTCCCGGAGGATGGCGAGCTGGTCGGCGTCCTCGATGCCCTCGGCCACGGTGATCATGCCGAGGTTCCGGCCCAGCCGCACGATCGTGCGGACCAGCGCCTCGTCCTCGCGGTCGCCGCCCAGGCGGTCCACGAACGAGCGGTCGATCTTGAGGATGTCCATCGGGTAGCGGCGCAGGTAGGCCAGCGACGAGTACCCCGTACCGAAGTCGTCCATGGCCAGGGTGACCCCCAGCGCCTTGAGCCGCTGCAGCTGGGTGAGGTTCTCGTCGGTGTCGGTGAGCAGCACGCTCTCGGTCATCTCCAGGCAGAGCTGGTCGACCGGCATGCCGGTCTCGGCGAGCACCTCGGCCACCATCGCGGACAGGTCGCCGTGCTCGAACTGGCGCACCGAGACGTTGACGGCCATCTTGAGCCGCCGGGTGCGGCCCGCGCCCCAGGCCACGGCCTGGCGGCAGGCCTCGGCGAGGACCCAGCGGCCGAGCGGCACGATCAGGCCGGTCGCCTCGGCGATGCCGATGAAGTCCAGCGGCGGGATCATCCCGCGGGTCGGGTGCTGCCAGCGGACCAGCGCCTCGAAGCCGACGATCTCCCCGGTACGCAGGTCGACGGTGGGCTGGTAGTGCAGGCTCAGCTCCGAGCGTTCCAGGGCCAGGCGCAGGTCGGCCTCGAGTTCGAGCCGCTCGACGAGCCCGGTGAGCATCCCCGGGTCGTAGGCGGCCAGCCCGGCCCCGCCCGCCGACTTGGCCCGGTACATCGCCAGGTCGGCGTTGCGCAGCAGCTGGTCGGTGTCCGCCGCGTCGGCACCGCAGGCCAGGCCGATGCTGACCGCCACCCGCAGCTCCCGCTCGCCGAGCCGGACCGGCTCCTCCAGCGCGGCTGCGATCCGCGCCGCGACCGCCTCGGCGTCCGCACGGGCGGTGCCGGACTCGACGAGCACAGCGAACTCGTCGCCGCCGAACCGAGCCACGGTGTCGCCCTCGCGGACGGCGGCCCGCAGCCGGGCGGCGACCTGGACGAGCAGGGCGTCGCCGGCGGCGTGCCCGAGGCTGTCGTTGATCTCCTTGAAGCCGTCCAGGTCGAGCAGCAGCACGGCCGGGCCGGCTCCGGCCGGGCCACGCTCCAGGGATTCGAGCACCCGCTCGCGGAACAGGGCCCGGCTGGCCAGCCCGGTCAGCGCGTCGTGGTACGCCTCGTGCACGAGCTGCTCCTGCAACTCGGTGGCGTCGTGGATGTCGCGGGTGTTGAGCACGTAGCCGCGCACGGTCGGGTCGTGCATCAGGTTGGTGATCGTCATCTCGGCGAGCCGGATCCGGCCGTCCTGGTGGCGCAGCGGCACCTCGACGACCACGACGCCGAGCGGCTGGTCGCGGACCGATTCCAGCGCGGCGGCGAGCCGGGGCGTGGCCCGGCGCCCGGCCACGTCGAGCAGCTTGAGGCCCAGTAGCACCGAGGCGGGGTAGCCGAAGATCCGCTCGACCGACTCGCTCTGGAAGCGGATGGTGGAATCGGCGTCGATGACCGCGACCGACTCGGAGCTCTGCAGCACCAACGCCCGGAACCGCAGCTCGCTGGCCCGCAGCTCGGTGGTGCGGCGGGCGACCCGGGACTCCAGGTGCCGGGTGAGGTGCCGGTTCTCCAGCAGTGTCAGCAGCTGGCGGGCGATGATCAGCATGATGAGCGCGGAGCGGCAGCCGGCGGTGAACGAGTCCGCCGTGCCCGAGACCGCGTAGTGGACGACGCTGCAAACCAGGGCGAGGAGCACGGCCGCGTACGGCGCGAGCATCGCGAACGGCTGCGGCTCCGGAGGCGTGTCGGCGTCCGCGTCGCGCTCCCCCGTACCGGATGATGCGGGGCGCCGGGCCGCGAGCAGGACCATCGCGAAGCCCACGAGGCGCACCAGGACGAGCACGCCGCCGATGCCGGGGTCGCCGCCCGGGGACCCGAGGACGTACCCGCTGTGGGCGATGCCGAGCAGCACCATCGCGCCCACGACGAGCAGCAGCGGCCCGGAGTCCGGCCCGCCGCGGCGCAGCAGGGCCAGCAGGTGCAGGGCGACGGTGATCAGCACGATGCCGCTGAGCGGGTAGCCGAGCGGTACGGCAGGGCCCAGGGCGTCGCCGGGGCCCGCGGTGAGCAGCGGGCCGAGCACCAGCAGCCAGCTCACCAGCAGCAGGGAGCAGGCGATCATCAGGCCGTCGACGCCGCCGCGGACCCGGTTGGCCACGGACTGCCGGCCCACCGGGACCAGCAGCAGGCCGGCCGCGACCAGGGGAACCAGGCCGAGGTGGCCGAGGTCGGGCGGCAGCCCGGTGCGGCCCGGGGTCAGCAGGCCCCAGACCATGCCGGCCTCGCCGAGGGCATACGACAGCACGCCCAGGCCGATCCCGGCCCAGGCGGCGCCCATCCGGCCCCGGCGCCGCTCGGCCCGGCGCAGGCAGGCGACCCCCGCGGCCAGCGTGAGCAGGAGGGTGCCGGCGACGGCGGCCGCCCGGGTGACGGCCTCGCCGCCGAAGCCGCCGACCAGCCAGGCCGCGAACACGGTGACGGCGACGCCGGCCAGCACGGTGCCGGGACGCGGGTGCCTGAGGGCCATCAGACTCCTCCCCCGCCTCGTGACCGCCGCCTGCCGGCCTGTTCGTCACCGTCGAGATCGGGCGCGGGCCGGGCCACTTGAGAAGTTCGCCGCGCCGCTATGGTCCGCGTTCCCGCAGCGCGACCGGGCGTGCACGCTGGCCGCCCCCGTACCTGACCGCGGCCCACCGGCCGGCGACAGATGTACGGTGCTCGATGCGCGAAATTCACATTGTTGGTATTTCGGCGCCGGGGCCGGACCTCTACGGTCAGCGTGTGGACCTCGAGCTGCGCCACCTGCGGACGATCTGCGCGATCGCCGAGGCAGGCAGCCTGAACAAGGCCGCCGCGGTGCTCGGGCTGGCTCAGCCCGCGCTGACCGCGCAGTTGCAGCGGATCGAACGCACCCTCGGCGGCGCCTTGTTCTTCCGGGACTCCCGCGGGACCCGGAGCACCCCGCTCGGTGATCTCGTGCTGGCCCGGGCCCGGCTGGTCCTGCCCGCGGTGGAGGGCCTGCGGGAGGACGTCACCGCGCTGGTCGGCGCGGACCGCACCGGGCAGTACCGGATCGGCGCCACCAACGGGCCGGTCGCCGCGGGCCTGGTGCAGCGGCTGTCGGCCGAGCGGCCGGCGAGCCCGGTGTCCGTGCACGCCACCTGGTCCGCCGACGAGATCTGCGCCCGGGTGCGGGCCGAGCGGCTCGACTACGCGCTGGTCGGCGCCTGCGATCCGTCGGTGCCGAACGGCGGCGACGGGCTGGTCTGGCAACCGGTGTGCGTCGACCCGGTCTGGGTGCTCGTCGGCGAGCGGCACCGCCTTGCCGGCAAGGCCGAGGCCGCGCTCGCGGACTTCGCCGGTGAGCGGTGGGCCAGCGCGCCGGGCGACGGCTGTTTCACCGCCTGCTTCGCCTCCGCGTGCGCGCGGGCCGGCTTCACGCCGCGGCAGCCGCTGGAGATGGACGTCGGCGGGTGCATCGACCTGGTCGCCGCGGGCAGCGCCGTCGTGCTGTGCCAGGGCACCGTCCGGTCGATGCCCGGGGTCGTGGCGGTCGCCCTGACCGGCTCGCCGTTGCGCTGGCGGCACCTGCTCGGCTGGGATCCCGCCGGCCCGGCCGCCGCGGCCGCGGTCGAGGTGCACGGCCTGGCCGTGCAGGCCTATCTCGACGTCGTCGCGCAGCGCCCCCGGTACGCGGACTGGCTGGGCGCGAACCCGGGGTTCGGCGCCCAGCCCGTCACCGCCGCCGGGATCAGCAGGCGTTGAGCATCGTCGTCACCGCCGCCTTCTCGGCGCTGGTGACGGTGAGCTGCCAGACGTACTTCACCTTGACCCACATCCGGGCGTAGACGCAGTGGTAGCTCGTCAGCGGCGGCTTCCAGGCGTCCGGCGACTGGTCGCTCTTCGACTGGTTGACGTTGTCGGTGACCGCGATCAGCTGCGGATTGGTCAGGTCGTTGGCGAACGACTGACGCTTGGCCGTGGTCCACGCCCAGGCGCCGGAGATCCAGGCGTTCTTCAGCGGCACCATGTGATCGATGTCGACGTCCGACGCCGCGGTCCAGGTGGCCCCGTCGTACGGGCTGAACCAACTGCCGGAGGTGGCGGCGCACGCCGAACTGACGACCACCCCGCTGCCGTCGCGCTTGAGCACCGTCTCACGGGTGTTGCAGGTTCCTGAGATCGTGATCCAGTGCGGGAACAGGTCCCGGTCGTAGGTGGTGGTGTGGGTCCAGGCCGCGACCGTCAGGCTGGCGAGCTGGGTTCGGGCCGTGGCGGCGGTGGGAATGCCGGGCGGGGTGGCACCGGCGGGGACGGCGAAACCGAGTTGCAGGAGTACGGCTGCCAGCACGGCGGCCAGCAGTGCGGGGATCGGGCGGCGCGGGTTCACGAGAGCCTCCGGGCGGGGTAGCCGAGATCGTGTACAGGATTCTCAGCGGGTCGCGGCCCCGCGCCCAGATCTCAGTTTCGATATACCCATGTCGATATAGCGGAGTGGCCCGCCCGGCGCCGGTGATCACAGTCGCGAACGGTCGTGATGTCTCAGGTCCGGGATCCGCCGAACGATGGACAGGCTACGACTCCCGTCCGGGAGCGACCAGGGGTGGGGGAACGGCAATGGCTGGGCGCACGGGCAGGCTGGCGGTGCCGGAGGTGCCGGCGGCGCTGCTGCGCGACCACGGCATGCGGATGTTGCTCGCCGTCGCCGTGCTCGGTGCGGCCTGGTACGCCTGGCCGGTGGCCGGCCTCCCGGTGCTGATCGCCGGCTACTGGCCGGTGCAGGTGGCCCTGGACCTGGTGCTGGCCGCCGGCTCGTGGCGGGTCTACCGGCACCCGGCGGCGACGGACTCCACCCGTCGCTTCTGGCGGGCGATGACGATCGCCGCGGGCCTGTTCACCGCCGGCGACCTGGTGCAGACCGTCGAGTCGGCCGGCGACCAGACGGTGCGGGGTCTGATCAGCGGGAACCTGCACCTGATGTGCATCGTCGCCGGGGCGTCGGTGCCGCTGTGGGCGATGCTGACCCACCCGGTCCGGGTGACCGGCCGCCAGCGCCTGGTCTTCTGGCTCGACGCGGCCACCGTGATGACGGCCGCCGCCGGCCTGCTCTGGTCGTTCATGGTCAGCTCGGCGGTCGGCGCGGGGACCGGCCCGATGCTGCTGAACAGCGCGCTCGCCGCGATCATGCTGATCATCTTCTTCGGCATCACCAAGCTGATCCTCGGCGGCGACGCGCCGTTCCGGCCCGTCGCGGCGGGGATCGCGCTGGTCGGCGTGGCGCTCACCGCGCTGGGCGCCGGCATGGACGGGCTCGCCGCCACCACCCACCCCGCGGTCTTCATGCTGTCGAGCTTCGTGCCCTGCGTGATCATGTCGTCCTGCCCGCGGGCACAGATGGTGGAGATGCGGGTCGGCGCCACCTCGGCGCAGCGGCTCCGGCGGCGGCCGTTCAGCCTGCTGCCGTACGCGGCGGCGCTGGCCACCTACGCCGCCGGGCTGCTCAGCCTGGCCGGCGACGGGCTGTCCACCCGCAGTTGGGGCATCGTGTGCGGCTCGCTGCTGGTCACCATGGTGGTGCTGGGCCGGCAGATCACCTCGTTCGTCGACAACGCGGTGCTGCTGCGCCGCCTCGGCGAGCAGGAGAGCCGGTTCCGGTCGCTGATCGAGCACTCGTCGGACCTGACGGTGATCACCGACCGGCGCGGCCGGATGATCTTCACCAGCCCGGCCGTGACCCGGATGCTGGGCTATGCGCCCGAGGAACTGCTCGGCTCGGCGCTGCGCGACCTGCTGCACCCGGAGGACCCGCCCGGCGCCGCCGACACCGGCGGCTCCTGGCAGGGCCGGGTACGGCACAAGGACGGCTCCTGGCGCTGGCTCGACGTGGTCGCCACCGACCGGCACGACGACCCCAGCGTCCGCGGGCTCATCTCCAACGCCCGCGACATCACCGAGGCGCGGGCCTTCCAGGAGCGGCTGCGCTTCGACGCCACCCACGACGCGCTGACCGGGCTGGCCAACCGCGCGCTGTTCCACCACCGGATCGCCGACGTGGCCGACCAGCCGGATGCCGCGGCGCTCACCGGCGTCCTCGCCATCGACCTCGACGACTTCAAAATCATCAACGACACGCTGGGACACCACGTGGGCGACCGCGTGCTCGCCACGGCGGCCGAGCGGCTGCGCGGCTGCGTGCGGGCCGGGGTCGACACGGTGGCCCGCCTCGGCGGCGACGAATTCGCGGTGATCCTCATCGGCACCACGGCGGCCGAGGCCGCGGCGGCGGCCGCACGGATCGTCGCCGCCCTGACCGAGCCGGCCACGGTGGAGGGTCACGTGCTGATCGTGCGGGCCAGTGTCGGCGTCGCCACCGGCCCGGGCGCACAGGCCCGCACCCTGCTGCGCGCCGCCGACGCGGCGATGTACGACGCGAAGCGCAGCGGCAAGGGCACCATGGCCGTCGCCGCTCAGGCTTGAAGCAGGGCCCAGCACCAGGCTCCGGCGGCGAGGGCGCAGAGCACCGTGCGTACGTTGTTCCACCGCACCCAGGGCAGCTCGAAGGCCTCCCGGGCCGCGGCCGGATCGGCCGTCCCGGCCGCGTCCAGGCCGTTGTTCAGCGGGATGTTGAGCCGGCCGGTGACGACCAGTTGCGCCAGGTAGAGCACCAGGCCCACCGACGCCGGCACCAGCACCACACCGTCGCCGTCGAGCGCCACCAGGATGACCGCCACCGCGCCGAACAGCGCCGCGCCCGCGAAGCACAGGGCGAACCAGCCGTTCAGGATCGCCCGGTTGATCCGCTGCATCACCTCGACCAGAACCGCGGCGTCCGCGCCGCGCAGGCCCGGCATGACCGAGCACGAGTATGCGTAGAACAGCCCCGCCATCATCGCCGTCGTGAGGGTCGCGGCGAGCAGGGCTCCGGTGCGCAACGCGTCCATCCCGGCAGCCTAACGACGGCAAGAGCCGCCCGGCAGGCCCGCCGGGCGGCTCTTGAGATCTGGGTGGTTCAGCGCAGCTTCACATCGAAGATCTTGTCGGCGGCCAGGGTACGGAACGCGGCCAGGCTGGACGTGGTGCTGTCGATGCTGATGTCGCGGTCGCCCTGGTCGTCGCGCTTGGTGTCGAAGTAGACGATCGCCTTGATCCCGGGGCGCTTCTTCAGCTCGGGCAGGACGCTGGTGAAGCCGGCCGCCTTGTCGGTGACCTTGCCGACCCGGTGGTAGACGCCCCACTCGGCGACCATGATCGGCTTGCTGGCGTGCTTGGCGATCGCCCAGTCGTACCAGCCGAGGCCGCCGCCGGTGGGCTTGCGGTCGAGCAGGTCACCGAACATGCCGAAGTGGTAGTAGTCCTTCTCGGCGCTCACGTACGAGTCGAGGCCCATCCAGTCCACCACGTCGTCACCCGGGTAGAGGTCCTTCCACCAGGACTGCGCCATCCACTTCTCGTTGCCCATGTAGGCCAGGACGTTGACGACGTTGGTGACACCCTGGGCGCGCAGGCGCAGGATCGTGTGCCGGTACATGGCCGCGAAGTCCTTGGCCTCCCAGCCGGAACCGGCCGTGGCGACGACGTCGTTCTCCGGCTCGTGGTTGAGCACGAGGAAGAACTGCTCCGGGAAGGTGCTCTTGATCCGGGCCGCGAAGCGGTCGATCCGGGCGTCCTGCTCACCCTTGGCGACCTTCGCCCAGGACGAGCCGTACGCGATCTTCCAGTTCAGCAGGAGCACGCGCGGGTTGGCGGCGTCCCGGGCCATGGCGGCCTCGGCCTTGGTCGGGAACGGCTCGTCACCCTTGTGGTACGCGTGGAAGATGCTCGCGGTGCGGCCGCTGAGCTTCTCCCAGTCCTTGAGGGCCTGGTCGCGCGGCGCGTCGGTGAACCCACCGGCGGCGGCACCCCACAGCACGCCGCAGGACGGCACGAGCTTGGCGCCGGTGACACAGTCACCCTTGGGCGGGGCGGGCTGCGTGGTGGCCGGGGTGGTCGGGGCGGGCTGGGTCGGGGCCGGGGTGGTCGGAGCCGGGGTGGTCGGAGCCGGGGTGGTCGGGGCCGGCTGGGTGGTAGCGGGCGCGGTCGGGGCGGGCTGGGTCGGGGCCGGGGTGGTCGGGGCCGGAGTGGCCGGCGGCGGCATGTCCTCGTCCTCGATCGGCGTGGCCGGCGGCACGGCGGGGGCGGACTGACCGTTCCCGGTGGTCACCGTGAGCAGGGGGCCGCCGAACTTGCCCTCGGCCGAGCGCAGCCGGGTGACCGTGTTCGACGCCGAGGACTGGATGGCGAAGGAGTAGGTGCCCGGGCCGGTGACCGCGGCGCCGAGGTCGAAGGAGAGTTCCTCCGCGCCGGCCTTCGGGGTGAGGGAGGCGACGACCGCACCGAGCGCGGGGGCGTTGCCGGAGGTGAGCTTCTGCTCCGTCCAGGCGTTGCCCGCCACCCGGCGCACCGTCACCTTGCCGGCGACATCGCCGACGGTGACCAGCTTGAGGCGGGCGCCGGTGACCCGGGTGCCGGCCGGGACCAGGAACTTCAGGAAGCCGATCTTCGTGTCACCGTCGAGGCGGCCGATCGCCAGCTTGTCCTCACCGCCGAAGGTGGCGTTCTTACGCCCGCTCGACACGTACGCGTCGTCACTGGCGGCCAGCTTCAGCTCGGGAGCGGCGGCGGCCGCGGGCGCCGTGGCGACCATCGCGGTGCCGGCACCGGCCAGGACGGCGGCCAGGGCGGTCACGGACTTCTGCAGCTTGGTGCGACGCAATTCGATCTCCCCCGCGTTGCCGGCCGCGTCTCGGCCGGGCATGGAGAGAAGATTCCGGGGCGTGCGGTGCGCGGATCGTGCCCATCCGGGTGCCACCCGGTTGCGAACGACCCGAACAGCGGGACTTGAGGATTCCGCGGGGCGGAGTGTGCGCGATTCACCCCGTCCGTCCTATGCTCCGGGCCAGTGATCATCATCCGTTCGGACCGGTCTGTGGCCGGAGCCGGACCGGGCCGGTTCGGACCGAGCCGTGGCCTGGGCCGGTTCGATCGGGGTCGTCGCCCGGGCCGTTCGGTCCGGCCGTGGCCTGGGCCGTTCGGATCCGGCCCTGGCCTGGCCGTTCGGTCCGGCCCTGGCCCGGGAGGCTGAGGAGCAGTGCCCTTGTCTGTCGTCGATCTCGCCCTGCGCGCCGCCCCCGTCATCGACGGGCACAATGACCTGCCGATGGCGTTGCGCGAGCGCGCCGGCTACCGCGTCGACGGCCTGGCCGCGGACCGGACCGAGTTCCACACCGACCTCGCCCGGCTGCGCGCCGGCGGCGTCGGCGGCCAGTTCTGGTCCGTGTACGTGCCGTCCGACCTGCCCGAACCCGAGGCGGTGGTGGCGACCATGGAGCAGATCGACGCGGTGTACCGCCTCGTCGCCGCCTACCCGCGGGACCTGGCCATCGCCTACTCGGCGGACGACGTCGAGGCGGCGCAGCGCGGCGGGCGGATCGCCTCGCTGATCGGCATCGAGGGCGGGCACAGCCTGGCCACGTCGCTCGGGGTGCTGCGATCCTTCGCTCGGCTCGGCGCGCGCTACGTGACGCTGACCCACAACCACAACACGTCGTGGGCGGACTCGGCGGCGGACGTACCCGGGGTC
>Ga0307516_10007119_pt1 | contig 12924 bp, 17 predicted proteins | sample 19_EM_MG_FD_203310 | JGI IMG/M metagenome (GOLD analysis project Ga0307516, IMG submission 203310) | Populus trichocarpa ectomycorrhiza microbial communities from riparian zone in the Pacific Northwest, United States - 19_EM | ecosystem: Host-associated > Plants > Roots > Unclassified | place... | reverse complement strand
CGGCCGACGATCTGGTCGTGCAGGCGCAGGTGGCGTATGCGGCGCGTTCGAAGGATATCGAGGCGCTGCGCACTGCCTATGCCGCGCTGCAAGCCTTGCCTGCGCCGCATCCTTCGCTGCGTTTGCGCATGCTGGGCACGGTCGCCGAAACGCTGGGCGACGTCGATGCCGCGATCCGCTGGTTGCGCCAGGTGCCTGCGGGACCGGAACAGGCCGAAGCACGGCTGCGTGCTGCCGTTCTGCTGAGTGGCCAGGGGAACCAGACCGAAGCGCTGGTGTTGCTGCGCGAGGTCAGACAGCAACCCGGCGTCGCGCGCGATGCGCTGGTCAGCAGCTATCTGATCGAGGGCAGCCTGCTGGGTGCCGGCGGCGAATCGGCAGCAGCGCGCGATCTCTATACGGCCGCGATCAGCCAGGTGGGTGATGAGGCGCAGCTCTTCTACGCGCGGGCCCTGGAATATGCCGAACTCGGCCAGACCGCCGAAGCCGAGGCGGATTTTCGTCGCGTGCTGGCCTTGGAGCCCGAGCATGCCGACGCGATGAATGCGCTGGGCTACACCCTGGCCGATCAGACCGAACGTTTTCCCGAAGCGCTCGAACTCATCGAGAAAGCGCTGAGTTTCAAGCCGGACGATGCCGCGATCCTCGACAGCATGGGCTGGGTGACGTTCCGGATGGGCGACGCGGCCAAAGCCGTCGAATATCTGCGCAAGGCGCAGCAGCAGCAATCCGATGTGGAGATCGCCGCGCATCTTGCCGAGGCGCTGTGGTCGATCGACCAGCGCGATGAAGCGCGCCGCCTGCTGGCCGAGGCGCGCGCGCGCGACGCCGACAACACGGTACTCAAGGACACGATGCGCAGGCTCGGCCTGTGAGCAGGCTATGTGCTGCGGTGTGTGCGCTGCTGGTGCTGCTCGCCGGTTGCGTGTGGCACGTGGAGCGGGGCGCGCCGCCGTCGTGGTCAGAGGGGCGCGAGCTGCCTCGGCAATGGACGCTTGAAGGCCGCCTCGCTGTATCCGACGGCAAGGACGGAGGCAGTGGCCGCATCGTGTGGGTGCAGGACGGCGACGCCTACTCGATCACCCTGCGTGCCCCGGTGAGCGGGCAGAGCTGGCGCCTGTCCGGCGACCGCGGCCACAGCCGGCTCGAAGGCGTGCGCCCCGAGCCGGTATTCGGTGACTCGGCCCAGCAATTGCTCCGCCAGGAACTCGGCTGGGTGCTGCCGGTCGGCGAGATGTCGGGATGGATCTTCGGCGGCGGATTCTCCGCGGCAGCCAGGATCGAACGGGATGCCGCCGGCGCGCCGCTGCACGTCGTCGATGCCGGCTGGCAACTCGACTTCGTCGACTGGCGAATGCTCGAGGACATCTCTCTGCCGAAGCGGATCAGCGCAAAGCGTGCGCCCTACCAGGTCAAGCTGGCGATCCAGAGCTGGCGGCCCGGCGTCTCATTGCCCGCGCGCGATGCACCTTGAACCCCACGATTGGCCGGCGCCGGCCAAGATCAACCTGTTCCTGCATGTCGTCGGCCGTCGTCCCGACGGCTATCACCTGTTGCAGACGGTCTTCCAGATCATCGATCTGGCCGACACGATCCGGATCCGTGTCACCGATGAGGGCGCGATCCGGCGCCTGAGCGGCATGCCTGATGTCGATGCCGCGCAGGATCTGGCGGTCCGCGCCGCGCTGCTCCTGCAGCGTGCCAGCGGTTCGGCGCAGGGCGCGGAGATTGCCGTGCTCAAGCGCATTCCCGCCGGCGCCGGCCTCGGCGGCGGCAGCTCGGACGCTGCGACCACCCTGGTCGCGCTGAACGCGATGTGGGGGACCGGTCTGAGCGCGGGCCGGCTGGCCGAGCTCGGCCTGGAGCTGGGCGCCGACGTCCCGGTGTTCGTCCATGGCCACACGGCCTGGGCCGAAGGCGTGGGCGAGAAGCTCAGTCCGCTGGTTACCGGCGAGCATCATTATGTCGTTGTATTTCCTTGCGAACATGTGTCGACGCCTGAAATTTTTCGCGATCCTTCGTTGACACGGAACACGCCGCAGACGACAATCCCGCGCTTGCTTTCGGGCCAAACCACGCGCAACGACCTCGAGGTCGTCGTCTGCACCCGGTATCCACGGGTCGCGGCGGCGTTGGAATGGCTCAATGGTTTTGCACCGGCGCGCATGAGTGGCAGCGGGTCGGCGGTGTTTGCGCAGTTCGTGGATGCGCGCGCAGCGGCCGAGGTCGCTGGCCGTTGTCCCGCGGATTGGCAGGCATTTGTGGTGAAAGGTGTGCGGCGTTCGCCGTTGCTTCAGGCTCTCGATGCCTGGCGTGGCGGCGACGGGCGGACCGGGCAAACGTAAGTACGGAACATTGGGACGTCGCCAAGTCGGTAAGGCACGGGATTTTGATTCCCGCATTCGAAGGTTCGAGTCCTTCCGTCCCAGCCAAATTCAACGGTTCGTCTACTTGCGCAGCGCGGAGCAGCAATCATGGTGAAGTCCGACGGAATGCTGGTGTTTTCCGGCAATGCGCACCGCGCGCTGACCCTCGCGGTGTGCAAGCAGCTGGGCGTGCCGCTGGGCAAGGCGCAGATCGGCAAGTTTTCCGATGGCGAGGTACAGGTCGAGATCGAGGAGAACGTGCGCCGTCAGGAAGTGTTCGTGATGCAGCCCACCTGCGCACCGACCGCCGAAAACCTGATGGAGCTGCTGGTGCTGATCGATGCGCTCAAGCGCGCGTCGGTCGCCTCGATCACCGCCGTGGTGCCGTACTTCGGCTATGCCCGGCAGGACCGGCGCCCGCGCTCGGCGCGTGTGCCGATCACCGCCAAGGTGGCCGCCAAGATGATCCAGGTGGCAGGTACCGACCGGGTGTTGACGGTGGATGTGCATGCCGACCAGATCCAGGGTTTCTTCGATATTCCGATGGACAACGTCTACTCGTCGCCGGTGCTGCTGGCCGATGTCTGGCGCAACCACGGAACCGACGGAATCATCGTGGTGTCACCGGATGTCGGCGGCGTGGTGCGTGCGCGGGCGATCGCCAAGCGGCTCGATGATGCGGAACTGGCGATCATCGACAAACGCCGCCCGCGAGCCAACGAAGTTGCCGTGATGAACATCATCGGCGATGTCGATGGCAAGACCTGCGTGCTGGTCGACGACATCGTGGATACCGCCGGAACCTTGTGCGCAGCCGCGGCAGCGCTGAAGAACCGGGGCGCGAAGAAGGTGGTGGCCTACTGTACCCATCCGGTGCTGTCGGGTCCTGCGGTGACCAATGTGATGGGATCGGGGCTCGATGAGCTGGTCGTCACCGACACCATTCCGTTGTCCGAAGCGGCGCGCGGCTGCAATCGCATCCGCCAGCTTTCGGTGGCTCAGCTGCTGGCCGAGACGATGCGTCGTGTCGCCTTCGGCGAGTCGGTGAGTTCGCTGTACGTGGATTGATTTCGGGTGCGGGTGGGCCGTTTCGACGGCCTGGCTGCGCTCTTTACCTGGCCCCTTTGGTCGCGAAGGGGCCCTAACTTTAAGGAAGTACAATGGCAACTGTTCATGAAATCCAGGCCAACCGCCGTGAGGTAGAGGGGAAGGGTGCGAGCCGCCGCCTCCGCCACGCGGACAAGGTACCGGCCGTGCTGTACGGCGCCAAGCAGGCTCCGGCCAACATCCAGCTCGACCACAAGCTCGCGCTGCTGTATTCGCAGAACGAGTGGTTCTATTCGTCGATCCTGATGATGAAGATCGATGGCGAGTCGCAGAAAGTGCTGCTGCGTGACATCCAGCGCCATGCCTTCAAGCTGCGCATCACCCATCTCGATTTCCAGCGCGTGTCGGAGACCGAGAAGCTGCGCCTGAAGGTGCCGCTGCACTTCGTCAACCAGGAAGTGTCGCCGGCCGGCAAGACGGCAGGCGTCACCATCACCCACGAGCTCAACGAAGTGGAAATCTACTGCCTGCCCAAGGACATCCCGGAGTTCGTCGAAGTCGACCTGTCCGAGCTGAAGGTGGGCGACATCGTGCATCTGTCGAGCCTCAAGCTCGGCCAGGGTGTCAGCATCCCGGCACTGCGTCTGGGCAAGGAGCATGACCTCGCCGTCGCACTGGCGCGTCTGGCACGAGAGGAAGTCGAAGCGGTTCCGGCAGCCGATGCGGCAGCAGGCGCTCCGGCCAAGGGCGCAGCGCCGGCCAAGGGCGCAGCAGCCGCCAAGGGCGCGGCACCGGCGAAGGGCGCGGCACCGGCCAAGGGCGCAGCACCCGCCAAGGGCGCGGCACCGGCCAAGGGCGCGGCACCTGCCAAGGGCGCGGCTCCGGCGAAGAAGAAGTAATCCGGATGGCGCCCGGGGTTTTTCCGGGCGCCGTTTCGGTGCTTGCTTCAGCACGCGTCGGCCCATCATGGCGACGCGTCGTGCGAAGTGCAGCCACTACTCATGACCGGCATCCGACTGATCGTCGGCCTGGGCAATCCGGGCAGCGAGTACGCCAGGACGCGGCATAACGCCGGGTTCTGGTTTCTCGATGCGCTTGCCGCCCAGTGCGGCGTGCGCCTGGGCAGGGACAGCAAGCTGCATTCCGAAAACGGCAAGGCTTCCATCGGTGGACAGCCGGTCTGGCTGCTCAAGCCGGGCACCTTCATGAACAAGAGTGGCCTGGCGGTCACAGCCGCGCAGCGCTATTTCAAGATCGAGCCGGAAGAGACGCTGGTGGCACATGACGATCTGGACCTTCCGGCGGGTAGCGCGCGGCTCAAGTTCGACGGAGGTCATGGCGGACAGAACGGTTTGCGCGACATCATCGCCCAACTCGGACATGGCAAGTTCCACCGGCTGCGTCTGGGGATCGGCCATCCGGGCCATCGTGATCAGGTCACCCCCTGGGTGCTCGGTCGGGCCGGCAAGGAAGACGAGGAGCAGATGCTTGCGGCGGTAGGGCGGGCGCAGGACGTGGTGGCGGATATGGTCGCCGGCGAATTCGAAAAGGCCATGCGTCAGTTGCACACCGCAAAGTAACGGCGCGACGTTGTTTCAGGCACTGCCGTCCCCATGTAGGCGCTTGATGGATGAGGAGATTTTGGGTTTGGTGCGTGTGGTGCCTGCGCCGGCAGATCGATCGGCGCGGCCCCCGCGCCAAACCCAAGCACTCGCATTCGAGGAAAGACCATGGGCATCAAGTGTGGGATCGTGGGACTGCCCAATGTCGGCAAGTCGACCCTGTTCAATGCATTGACCAAGGCGGGTATCCCGGCCGCCAACTACCCGTTCTGCACGATCGATCCGAATGTCGGGGTCGTGCCGGTGCCGGACCTGCGCCTGAAGGCCCTGTCCGCGATCGCCAAGCCGCTGAAGATCATCCCGACGGTGATCGAGTTTGTCGATATCGCCGGTCTGGTTGCCGGCGCGTCCAAGGGCGAGGGGCTGGGGAACCAGTTTCTCGCGCACATCCGCGAGGTCGACGCCATCGCTCATGTCGTTCGCTGCTTCGAGCACGGCGATATCGTGCATGTCGCCGGCAAGATCGATCCCATTGCCGACATCGAGACGATCGATACCGAGCTGGCGCTGTCGGACCTCGACTCCGTCGACAAGGCGCTCAATCGCGCCGAACGTTCGGCAAAATCCGGCGACAAGGAAGCGATCGCGCGTCGCCCGGTACTCGAGAAACTCGCCAAGGCCCTGAACGAAGGCAAGCCGGCGCGCAGCGTCAGCCTGGATCCCGAGGAAAAATTCGCGATCCGCGACCTGTTCCTGCTGACCATGAAGCCCTTGTTCTACGTCGCCAACGTGCGCGAAGACGGCTTCAAGGACAATCCATTCCTCGACCGTGTGCGCGCCCATGCCGCGCTGGAAGGGGCCGAGGTGGTGCCGGTCTGCGCGGCGATCGAAGAAGAGATCTCGCAGCTCGAGGACGAGGACAAGGGCGCGTTTCTGGCCGACATGGGCCTGGATGAGCCGGGCCTGGACCGGGTGATCCGTGCCGCGTACACGCTGCTGGGCCTGCAGACCTACTTCACCGCGGGCGAGAAGGAAGTCCGCGCCTGGACCGTCAAGAAAGGCTCCACCGCGCCGCAGGCTGCCGGTGTCATCCACACCGACTTCGAGCGCGGCTTCATCCGCGCCGAAACGATCTCCTACGACGACTACATCAAGCACAAGGGCGAGTCTGGCGCACGCGAAGTCGGGCGGCTGCGTCTGGAGGGCAAGGAGTACGTGGTCCAGGAGGGCGACGTGCTGCATTTCCGGTTCAATGTCTGAGCTCGGCGGCCGTTGCCTGCTCAGCTAGAAATCTTGCTGCCGATTGATGAATTGCCTTGACAGGTGCAGTCTCGATCGCCAGAATGCGCGGCTCCGTGGAGGGATACCCAAGCGGCCAACGGGGGCAGACTGTAAATCTGCTGGCTCATGCCTTCGGTGGTTCGAATCCACCTCCCTCCACCAGAAGATTTTGAAGTACCGGTTGGTGAGTGTGCTGTCCGGTGCGGTAGTGAAGATTGTTCCGCCCTAACGCGGGAGTAGTTCAATGGTAGAACCTCAGCCTTCCAAGCTGATGGTGCGGGTTCGATTCCCGCTTCCCGCTCCATTGAAGCGCTTTGCGGCAGGTAGTTGGAGATTGCGGCAAGGCGGCATTTGAAAGTTTCGCTCACGTAGCTCAGTCGGTAGAGCACCTCCTTGGTAAGGAGGAGGTCGATGGTTCGATTCCATTCGTGAGCACCATCCATCCAATTCCACCCAGTTTTCGGAGTCAGCCGCCATGGCCAAGGAAAAGTTCGAGCGCAAGAAGCCACACGTGAACGTGGGCACGATCGGTCACGTGGACCACGGCAAGACGACGTTGACGGCAGCGCTGACGAAGCTTGGCGCGGAGCGTTTTGGCGGCACGTTCAAGGCGTACGACCAGATCGACGCGGCGCCGGAAGAGAAGGCGCGCGGTATCACGATCTCGACGGCGCACGTGGAATATGAATCGCCGCTGCGTCATTACGCGCACGTGGATTGCCCGGGCCATGCCGACTACGTGAAGAACATGATCACGGGTGCGGCGCAGATGGACGGCGCGATCCTGGTGTGTTCTGCAGCGGACGGTCCGATGCCGCAGACGCGCGAGCACATTCTGCTGGCCCGCCAGGTGGGCGTGCCGTACATCGTGGTCTTCCTGAACAAGGCGGACATGGTGGACGACGCCGAGCTGCTGGAGCTGGTGGAGATGGAAGTGCGTGAGCTGCTGACGAAGTACAACTTTCCGGGCGACGACACGCCGATCATCAAGGGTTCGGCGCTGAAGGCGCTGGAAGGTGATCAGAGCGAGATCGGGATCCCGGCGTTGATCAAGCTGGTGGAAGCGCTGGATTCGTACATTCCCGAGCCGCTGCGTGATGTGGAGAAGCCGTTCCTGATGCCGGTCGAGGACGTGTTCTCGATTTCGGGTCGTGGCACGGTGGTGACGGGCCGCATCGAGCGTGGCGTGATCAAGGTGGGCGAGGAAATCGAGATCGTGGGCATCCGCCCGACGGTGAAGACGGTGGTGACGGGCGTTGAGATGTTCCGCAAGCTGCTGGACCAGGGTCAGGCGGGCGACAACGCCGGTCTGCTGCTGCGCGGCACGAAGCGTGACGACGTGGAGCGCGGCCAGGTGCTGTGCAAGCCCGGTTCGCAGACGCCGCACACGGAGTTCGAAGCGGAGATTTATGTGCTGTCGAAGGAAGAGGGTGGCCGTCATACGCCGTTCTTCAAGGGTTATCGTCCGCAGTTCTACTTCCGCACGACCGATGTGACGGGCGCCTGCCAGTTGCCGGAAGGCGTGGAGATGGTGATGCCGGGCGACAACGTGAAGATGGTGGTGACGCTGATTGCCCCGATCGCGATGGAAGAAGGTCTGCGTTTTGCGATTCGCGAAGGTGGCCGCACTGTCGGCGCCGGCGTCGTCGCCAAAGTCATCAAGTAACAATAACCCAGCGAGCGAAGTGGGGTGTGCGCGCCCCGCTTACCGTGCAATGAGGAGTGGCAATGGCTGACCAGAAGATTCGGATTCGTTTAAAGGCTTACGATCATCGCCTGATCGACAAGTCGGCAAGCGAGATCGTGGAAACCGCAAAGCGAACCGGCGCCCAGGTGCATGGTCCGATCCCGTTGCCCACGAAGATAGAGCGTTACACCATTCTGGTATCGCCGCATGCCGACAAGGACGCGCGCGACCAGTACGAGACACGCACACACAAACGTGTGCTGGATATCGTTGATCCCAACGATAAGACAGTTGATGCGCTGATGAAGCTTGACCTCGCCGCTGGCGTGGATGTCCAAATCAAGCTGTATTAAAGCGCCGGAATAGGACAGAAAGATGAGTATCGGTTTGGTTGGCCGCAAATGCGGCATGACGAGAGTCTTTACACAAGCGGGTGAGTCCGTGCCGGTTACGCTGATTGATGCGTCGCCGAATCGTGTTACCCAGGTGAAGACCAATGAAACGGATGGCTACACCGCCATCCAGGTGACCGCTGGTCGCAAGCGTGCCGCTTTGGTGACGAAGCCGCTCGCCGGCCACTACGCCAAGGGCAAGGTCGAGGCGGGTCGTGGTCTGTGGGAGTTCACGGTTGCGGAAGCCGATATCGGCAAGTACGCGGTCGGTGCCGAGCTGTCGGCTTCGGACATCTTTGCGGTCGGTCAAATGGTCGATGTGGCCGGTGTGACCAAGGGCAAGGGTTTCCAGGGCACGATCAAGCGCTGGAACTTCACCATGGGCGACGCCACCCACGGTAACTCGCTGTCGCATCGTTCGCCGGGCTCCATCGGCCAGCGTCAGACGCCGGGTCGCGTGTTCCCTGGCAAGAAGATGTCCGGCCACATGGGTTCGGTCAATCGGACCGCTGTCAATCTGGAAGTTGTCCAGATCGACGCCGAGCGGAACCTGATTGCCATCAAGGGTGCGGTTCCGGGCGCGAGCGGCGGCAACGTCATCGTGCGTCCGGCAGCCAAGGCCGCCAAATAAGGAGACGGCCATGCAACTGAATCTCATTGATAGCAAGAAGTCGGTCGACGTCAGCGACGTCATCTTTGGACGCGAGTTCTGCGAAGACCTCGTCCATCAGGTGGTGACGTCCTACCGTAACGCTGGCCGCGCAGGCACCAAGGCGCAGAAGTCGCGTTCGGATGTGACCGGTACGACCAAGAAGTTCAAGAAGCAGAAGGGCGGCGGTGCGCGCCACGGCGATTACCGCGCTCCGATCTTTGTCGGCGGTGGTGTCACCTTTGCAGCGCGCCCGCGCAGCTTCGAGCAGAAGATCAACCGCAAGATGTACCGCGGCGCGATTTCGGCGATCCTTTCCGAGCTGATCCGTCAGGATCGCCTGAAGGTCATCGAGTCGTTCGATCTCGAGGCGCCGAAGACCAAGCTGCTGGCAGCGCGTATGCAGAAGCTCGGCACCGGCCGCACCCTCGTGGTCACCGAAGCCGGCAACGACAACCTGTTCCTTGCCGCGCGCAATCTGTCTCACGTCGCAATCGTCGATGTGGCGGCAATGAGCCCGGTGGACCTGGTGGGTTGCGACAACGTGCTGATGAGTCTGGATTCGATCAAGAAAGTTGAGGAGTGGCTCGCATGAGCAACGAGCGTTTGATGCAGGTGCTGCGCGCACCTATCGTCTCCGAGAAGACTTCGCGCATCCAGGAAAAACACAATCAGTTCGTGTTCGAGGTTGCCTCCACTGCTACCAAGCAGGACGTGAAGCAGGCCGTGGAAGAGCTGTTCAAAGTCAAAGTGACCGCGGTGAACGTGGTCAACGTGAAGGGTAAGACCAAAGCATTTCGCGGCCGCCTCGGCGTCCGGGGGGCTCTCCGCAAGGCGTACGTCAGCCTGCAGGAAGGCCAGTCGATTGATGTTGTGGCGAAGCCCTGAGGTAAACGAAGATGGCACTGATTACATTCAAGCCGACCTCGCCGGGACGCCGCCAGATGGTGCGCGTGTCCACGCCGGGTCTGCACAAGGGTGGCCCGCTGCAGTCGCTGGTCGAGTCGCAGAGCAACACCGGCGGCCGCAACCACTACGGGCGCATCACCACTCGCCACAAGGGCGGCGGTCACAAGCAGAACTATCGCCTGATCGATTTCAAGCGTGACAAGGAAGGCATTGCCTGCCGCGTCGAACGCGTCGAATACGATCCGAACCGCACCGCGCACATCGCTCTGGTCTGCTATGCCGATGGCGAGCGCCGCTACATCATCTCGCCGAAAGGCCTGAAGGTGGGCGATCAGCTGGTGGCCGGCAAGGACGCTCCGATCAAGGTCGGCAACTCGCTTCCTTTGCATAACATCCCGGTGGGTACGTCGGTCCATTGCATCGAGATGCGTCCCGGCAAGGGTGCGCAGATTGCCCGCAGCGCCGGTGCCTCGGCTCAGTTGATCGCTCGCGAACACGGCTATGCCACGCTCCGCCTGCGTTCCGGCGAGATGCGCAAGGTGCCGTCGGACTGCCGCGCGACCATCGGTGAAGTCGGCAACGGCGAGCATGGTCTTCGCAAGATCGGCAAGGCCGGCGCTCAGCGCTGGCGTGGCATCCGCCCGACCGTTCGCGGCGCGGCGATGAATCCGGTCGACCATCCGCATGGTGGTGGTGAGGCCCGTGCTGGTCAGGGCAATCCGCATCCGGTGTCCCCATGGGGCACGCCGGCCAAGGGTTACAAGACCCGTAAGAACAAGCGCACTCAGCGCTTCATTGTCCGCGATCGCAGGGGTTGATAGGTCATGGCACGTTCACTTAAGAAAGGTCCGTTCATTGACCTGCACTTGCTCAAGAAGGTCGAGGCCACGGCAGCGTCCAACAGCAAGCGACCCATCAAGACCTGGTCGCGTCGTTCGATGATTCTTCCGGAAATGGTTGGCATGACCATCGCCGTCCACAATGGCAAGGCCCACGTCCCGGTGCTCGTCAACGAGAACATGGTCGGCCACAAACTCGGCGAATTTGCCGCTACCCGTACCTTCAAAGGTCACGGCGGCGACAAGAAAGCCGGCGGTAGATAAGGAGCGATGACCATGGAAGCTAAAGCAGTATTGCGTTCCGCGCGCATCTCTCCGATGAAGGCCCGCCTGGTCGCTGACCAGGTGCGTGGACTTCCGGTGGATCGTGCCACTACCGCCCTCACCTTCTCCAACAAGAAGGCTGCCGTGCTGTTCAAGAAGGTGCTGCTCTCGGCGATTGCCAATGCCGAGAACAACCAGGGCGCGGATGTCGACGAGTTGAAGGTGGCCAAGGTCTTCGTTGATGAAGGTCCGGTCATGAAGCGTATGCATGCGCGTGCCAAAGGCCGCGGTTCACGTATTTTGAAGCGCACCAGCCACATCACTGTGGTTGTTGGCACCGGCAAGTAAGCGAGGACGACGATGGGTCACAAAGTTCATCCCACGGGTATCCGCCTTGGCATCTCCAAGGATTGGAACTCGAAGTGGTTCGCCAACAAGCGCGAGTTCGCCGGCTTCCTTGCCGCCGATCTGCGTGTGCGCGAACTGCTCCGCGAGAAGCTGGCTCAGGCCGGCGTCTCCAAGATCCACATCGAGCGTCCTGCCAAGAATGCCCGCGTCACCATCCACACGGCTCGTCCGGGTGTGGTGATCGGCAAGAAGGGCGAGGACATCGAGAAGCTGCGCAAGGCCGTGTCGGATCTGATGGGCGTTCCCTCGCACATCAACGTGGTCGAAGTGCGCAAGCCCGAGCTCGACGCCCAGCTGGTCGCGGAGTCCATCGCGCAGCAGCTCGAGCGCCGCATCATGTTCCGTCGTGCGATGAAGCGCTCGGTCGGTAACGCGATGCGCCTCGGTGCACTCGGCATCAAGATCAACGTCGCTGGCCGTCTGAACGGTGCGGAAATCGCCCGTTCCGAGTGGTACCGCGAAGGTCGCGTGCCGCTGCACACATTGCGCGCTGACATCGACTACGGCTTCGCCCAGGCGAAGACCACGTTCGGCATCATCGGCATCAAGACCTGGATCTACAAGGGTGATGTCTTCGATCTGAGCGCCGTGGCTGCCGAAGCGTCCGCCGAATCCAACGATCGTCCGTCTGGCCGAGGTGATCGTGCCGAGCGCGCCCCCCGCGGTGATCGCGCCGAGCGCGGTGATCGCGAGCGCCCAGGCAAGGGAGCTTAAGTCATGCTGCAACCTTCACGTACAAAGTTCCGCAAGGTCCACAAGGGTCGCAATCGTGGTGTCAGCCAGAACGGCGCCTCGGTGAGCTTCGGTGAATACGGTCTGAAGGCCACTACCCATGGCCATATTACCGCTCGCCAGATCGAGGCCGCTCGTCGTACAATCTCTCGCTTCGTCAAGCGCGGCGGTAAGCTTTGGATCCGTGTGTTCCCGGACAAGCCGATCACCCGCAAGCCGATTGAAGTCCGCATGGGTAGCGGCAAGGGCGGCGTCGAGTTCTGGGTGGCAGTCATTGCTCCGGGTCGCGTCATTTATGAAATGGAAGGTGTGCCGGAAGCAACCGCGCGCGAGGCGTTTCGACTCGCTGCGGCCAAGTTGTCGGTGCAAACCACCTTCGTGACACGTACGGTGCGCTAATGGATATCAAGGAACTCAGGAACAAGGCCGCGGCCGAGCTGGACAAGCACGTTGGCGAGCTCCGCAAGGAGCAGTTCAACCTGCGTATGCAGCGCGGCACCGGTCAGTTGACGCAGACGCACCAGATCAAGAATGTGCGTCGTGAAATCGCGCGTACCAAGACTGTGCTGGGCCAGAAGAAGTAAGGGACGCCGCCATGACAGAAAATACCAAACCGCAGCGCACGATCGAAGGTCGTGTCGTTAGCAACAAGATGACCCAGACCGTGACGGTCCTGCTCGAGCGTCAGATCCAGCACAGCCTGTACGGCAAACTGCTGCGTCGTTCGACCAAGGTCCACGCCCATGACGAGAACAGCCAGTGCAAGGAAGGGGATCTGGTACGCATTG
>Ga0307516_10007118_pt1 | contig 12924 bp, 11 predicted proteins | sample 19_EM_MG_FD_203310 | JGI IMG/M metagenome (GOLD analysis project Ga0307516, IMG submission 203310) | Populus trichocarpa ectomycorrhiza microbial communities from riparian zone in the Pacific Northwest, United States - 19_EM | ecosystem: Host-associated > Plants > Roots > Unclassified | place... | reverse complement strand
CGGGGCAGTTCTGGCCTTCAGCGCCGCCTTGAGCTGCTGGAAGCGCGGCGCGGCCCGCAGTGCGTCGCGGCCGGCTTGTTCGAGCCTGTGCACATCGGCCCGCGGGAGGCTGAAGGCCGTGGGGATCTGCAGCAGGGGCACCAGGCCGGTCTTGCGCTCCTGCGCGTCGCGCAGGTTCACCGCAATGACGTAGATCTCCGCGTCCCGGGCGAACGGGTTGCCGTCCTGCCCGGCGGAGTCGAGCACCTCCTTGGCCCAGCGCTGGGCGCTGTCTTCCATCAGGGCCAGCGTCTCCTGCGTGCCCCGCGCGCCGGCGCCGAACACCAGGGCGTCCATCACCTGCAGGCTGCCGGGCACCTCGTTCGATTGCTCGATGCGCTCGGCCGGGTCACGCTCGGAGTTCACCGCGATCAGCACCATCTTGCGCACGGTGCCCGGGGGCAGGCCACGCGCCAGCTGGGTCAGGCCGCCCTGGGCCACGGTCTGGTCGAGCAGGCCGCGCACGCCCAGGTTGTCAGACAGGCCCCCGTCCACCAGGTGGATGTAGGCGCGCCGCTCGCCATCGAGGTAGCTTTGCTGCTCCTTGCTCATCAGGCGCGCGCGGAAGTTGCCGGTGCCGAAGGCCGGCTGCTGCACGAGCGCCTGCGGGCACTCGCTGGCATGGTTCTTCAGCGTCATCGGCGTCAGCAGGAGGGGCACCGCCGAGGAGGCCGCCACGGCAAATGACAGCGGCACGCGGTCCAGGTCCGAGCAGATCAGGCCGAACTGCTGCGGCGTGAACTGGAACGCCGACCCCAGTGTCAGGTCGGTGGCGTTGATCAGCAGCCGCGGCGCGTTTTCGCGCTGGCGCAGGTCGCCGAAGGTCTTGCCGTTGAAGAGTGCCTCCAGGCGCTCGGCCAGCACGTGCGAGCGGCCGTACCAGGGCGAGGTCATGCGGTACAGATTGCGCGGCCAGAAGACCTGGTGCACCAGGGTCGTCTGGAAGTCACTCAACAGGAAGTCGGGCTCGAAGCGGGTGAACATCACGTCGCCGAAGGCCGCGTAGTAAGCCGCCGCGATGCTGCCGCCGGACACGCCGGAAATGAAGTCGGTTTCGTCCATCAGCGTGGTGTGCCGGCCGTTCCACTCGAAGCCCGTGGCCTTGAGTTCCTTCAGCACGCCGTAGGCGAACGCCGCGGCCCGCGCGCCGCCGCCGGACAGCGTGATCAGGCCGGCCAGCTCGAACGGCTCACTGCCCCTGTCCTGGACGTCCGCTTCGAGGTCCGGACGCGGCTGTGTGCTCCCGGCTTGCAGCGGCGGGTTGATCCAGGGCCGCACGCTGGAGCAACCGGCCAACCCCAGCGCCCCGGCGAGCAGGGCGCACACCAGCAAGACCCGGCACCCATTGCAGATACTTTTGCACGCCATTGCGACCCAACTCCCTTTCAACGCTGGCGGCGATTGTGCAGGAGGGCCTTGTGCCGTGTGCGATCTCACGCCGACATCCCTGGCAGGGAGATTCTTTACGTTCGAGCCACCGCAGCGATACGTGCCCGGCCGAGCATGAAGGCTCTATCCCTTTGCCTCCGGAGTGCCTCCATGACCAGCTTCATCCGCATCGCCCGCGCGCCCCTGGCCCTGGCCGCCGCACTGATGGCGCTCAGCGCCCTGGCCCAACCCCCCCAGCCCCCCGCCGACACCCCCGAGCGCCGCGCGCAGATGGTGCAGCAGATGGCCGAGCGCTTCAAGGCGGCCGACAAGGACGGCGATGGCGCACTCACCCGCGCCGAGGCCGAAGCCGGCATGCCGCGTCTGGCCCAGCGCTTCGACGCCATCGACACCGCCAAGACCGGCAAGATCACGCTGGAGCAAATCCGCAGCTTCATGCAAAAGCAGATGCAGGAGCGCCACGACGCCCCGAAGTGAACCGCCCCGCCAGCGCATGAAACCATCAGGCCAACCCAGGAGCCTTCCATGACAACCCCCCTGTCCTTGCCCACCAGGTACCGCGCCGGCCTGGTGTGCAGCCTCGGCCTGCTGCTGGGCGGTACAGCCGGTGCCGCTGAATTCGGCACCGTCCTGTCGTCCACGCCGGTGACCGCCCAAGTGGGTGTGCCGCAAACCCAATGCGTGGACGAAGAGCAGACCGTGCAGACCCGCCCCAGCGGGCTGGGTGCGGTGGCCGGCGCCATCATCGGCGGGGCCATCGGCCACAGCGCCGGCAGCGGATCAGGCCGCGGTGCGGCCACCGGCGCGGGCGTGGTGGCGGGTGCCGTGATCGGCGGCGCCATGGAGGCCAACGCCCAGCCCACGCAGACCGCCACGGTGCGGCAATGCCAGAACCTCACCCGTTACGAAACCCGCGTGGTCGGCTACGACGTGCTCTACGAATACGCCGGCGTGCGCTACCAGTCGCGCCTGGCGCAGGACCCGGGGCCGCACATTGCGCTCAACGTGAGCGTGGTGCCAGTGGGCGCCGCCGCGCCGGCCGTGGTCACCACGCATGCAGTGGTGGTGACGCCGCCCCCGGTGGCCGTGGTGGAGGTCGGTCCGCCGCGGCACCGGCCCAGGCCTTACGGCTACTGATCGGGTGTGAGCACCCGGCCCTCCGGTGCCGGGGTGCTCCGCTCATGCCGAACGGAAGACATCCTTCGATGGGCTGGCCGGCAGCTCGCCCATGCGGGCCCGGAACAGGAGGTCGTCCATCACGCGCAGACGCCGACAGACCTCGCGGCCGATGTTCATCTGGATCAGCGTGAACTGCTCGGCATCGCGCTCGAACAGCCGGTTGAACTGCTCCGGCGTCAACTCGATGGCGCTGCAGTCTTCTTCCGCGCGCACCGAGGCGCTGCGCGGCAGCAGGTCCATCAGCGCCATTTCGCCGAAACAATCGCCCTCGCCCAGGTGGCGCATCAGCAGTTCCTCACCCTGCCAGCTCTTGAGCACCGCCACGCGGCCGGACTCGAGCACGTACATGCAATCGGCCGGGTCCGTCTCGCGGAAGAAGTACGCCCCGGCACGCACCTTCACCGAACGCGTCTGCTGCAGCAGGAACTCCAATGCATCGTCGCGGATCGCGCCGAAGATCGGCATCCGCTGCAGCAGCTCGACTCGCATCTCCTGCATGGCCTACCTCCGAAACCCGCACCAAACCAAAGCGGGAGGCCAGTGTATGCCTGGGTTGCGGCAGCACGGCAGGCACTATTGGCGGGTTCGGGCCTCGGCGGATTGCAAGCCGTGCCGGCAGCCCAAAATGCCCGCCACCCTCCCCACTGATTAAGTGCCCACTCACACGCCATTCAGCATCGTTCCTTTCTCGGCATCCAGACGTAAGTCTTCCCTGAATCTGAAAAGCCCCTAGGCAGCACCCAGGTGTTCCACCAGAATCGCCACGCCCACGCCGATCAGCACCAGGCCGCCGGCCACCTCGGCACGCTGGCCGGCGATGGCGCCCAGCACGCGGCCCAGCATCACGCCTAGCGTGACCATCACCAGCGTGCACAGGCCGATGGCCGCCGCCGCGACGAGGATGTTCACGTCCAGGAAGGCGAGCCCCACACCCACCGCCATGGCGTCGATGCTGGTGGCCAACCCCGTGAGCATGAGCAGGCGCAGCGAATGGCTCTCGGGTTTGGGCACGTCGGGCTCGGGGGCGGCCAGGCCGTTGCGGATCATGCGCAGGCCTAAAGCGCCCAGCAGCGCGAAGGCGATCCAGTGGTCCCAGGCCGCGATGTAGCCCGCCGCGGCCCGCCCCAGCGCCCAGCCCACCACCGGCGTCAAGGCCTCGATGCTGCCGAACACCAGGCCCGTGCGCAGGGCCTCGCGCAAGCGCGGCTTGTGGAGCGCCGCACCCTTGCCGACGGCCGCGGCAAAGGCATCGGTGGACATGGCAAGCGCGAGCAGGAGCAGGGCGACGGGGCTCATGCCGGCGAGGATCTCATACGCAGAACCCGGCCCCGTCCTCTTCCAGCCGCACCGGCCAGCCGGTGCGTGCGGCCTCGGCAATGGCCATGCACAAGGCCCGACTCATGTAGTGCTCAGAGCCTGTGAAGATTTCCGGCGTGGCCGAGCAGACCGCGCCAAAGGTCCCAATCAAGGCGCAAAGCGCAGACGTAGTCCTGGCTACGGCGAGCATTTGCAACGCCGAGTGGGGCCTTTGGCGCGGGATGAGCGGCCTTGACGGAATTCTTCACAGGCTCTCAGGCCGCCGCAGGCGCCGCCACCGCCCCGCCCAGGAACAAGCGCTCCAGGTGGGGATCGGCCAGCAGTTCACCCGCGGGCTTGTGCAGCACCAACCGGCCGGACTCCAGCGCAATGGCCTCGTCGGCCATCTTCAGCGCGCTCTTCACGTTCTGCTCCACCATCAGCACCGTGGTGCCCTGGTCGGCCAATTGGCGCAGCAGCGCAAAGACATCCGCCACCACCTTGGGCGACAAGCCGATGGACGGTTCGTCGATCAGGATCACCTTGGGGTTCAGCAGCAAGGCGCGCCCCACCTCCAACTGCTTCTGCTCGCCGCCCGAGAGCGACGAGGCCGCGCTGTGCAGACGCTCGCGGATGCGCGGAAAACGCCCCAGCACCGCCGGGATGCGCTCGCGCGTGGTCTTCATGCCCAGCGTGATACCGCCCAGCTCCAGGTTCTCCCACACCGTGAGCTGGCCGAAGAGATTGCGCCCCTGCGGCACGAAGGCCACGCCATGCGCCAGCAGCAACTCGCGCGCCGGGGTGCCGGTGATGTCACGCCCCTCCAGCCGCACGCGGCCCTGGCGCACCCGCAGCATGCCGAACAGCGTCTTCAGCACCGTGGACTTGCCCGCGCCGTTGGGGCCCAGCAGCAGCGTGACCTTGCCGCGCCGGGCCTTGAAGCTGAGCTGGTTCAGGATCATGAAGTCGCCGTAACCGGCCAGCACGCCGTCGAACTCGATCGCCGTGTCGTCCATGCTCAGGCTCCCAGGTAGGCGTCAAGGACTTGGCGATTGGCTCGGATCTCGGCCGGCGTGCCGAGCGCCATCACCGTGCCCTCGGCCATGACCAGGATGCGGTGGCACAAGTCCATCACGAAGTCCATGTTGTGCTCGATCACCACGAAGCCCCCCTGCCTCTTCTGGTTCAGCGCCTTGAGCAGGCGGCTGATGCCGCCCACCAGGCTGGGGTTCACGCCGGCGCAGGGTTCGTCCAATAGCACCAGCTCGGGCTCGCTCATGAAAGCCATGGCGATGTCCACCAGCTTCTGCTGGCCGTAGCTCAGCTCGCCGGCTTTCTTGTGCGCCACGGGGCCGAGCCGGAACTGCGCGATCAGCGCATCGGCGCGTGGCCCCAGGCCGGAGTCGGGCGGCGCGAACAGGCGGCGCCACATGCTGCCCTGGTGCTCCTGCGCGGCCACGATCAGGTTGTCGCGCACGCTCATCTTGCCGAACACCTGCAAGGTCTGGAAGGTGCGGCCCACGCCGCGGCGGCTCAGTGCCGTGGGCGACAGGCCGGTGATATCGCGGCCGTTCAGCTCGATGCGCCCCGCGTCCGGCTCGATCTGTCCCAGCATGCTGTTGAACAAAGTGGTCTTGCCCGAGCCGTTGGGGCCGATCACGCCGAAGATCTCGCCCGGCATGACCTCGAAGGACACGCCGCCCACGGCCCGGATGGCGCCGTAGGACTTGGCCAGGCCGGTGACCTTGAGCAGCGGCATCATGGTGGCGCCCCCAAGGCCGCTGCCGACGCCGCCCTCTCTGCCGAAGCCTCGCGCGCCTGCCGCCGCGCCCGCAGCCGCTCCGGGATGCTGAGCAGCCCATCCGGCAGCCACAGCATCAGCAGCACCACCGCACTGCCGAAGGCGAACAGGTACCAGCCCTGCGCAAAGCGCAGCCACTCCGGCAGCAGCACGCCCACCGCCGCGCCCAGCAGGGGGCCAAAGAAGTAGCCCGAGCCACCCACCACCACCATCAGGTACATCATGAAGGACGTGCCCACCGCAAACGGCGCCGGCTCGATGAACTGCACCAGCGACGCGAACAAGGCCCCCGCCACACCCGCAACCACCGCGCCGATGGCAAAGGCCAGCAGCGTGTAGGCTCGCACATCAATGCCCAGCGACTCGGCGCGGATCGGGTTGTCGCGCAGCGCCGTGAAGGCCTTGCCCCAGGGCGACCTGAGCAAGCTCCACAGCAGCGCGCCCAGCACCCCCGCCACGCCCAGCACGAAGTAGTAGTAGGCCGCATTCGACTCCAGCGACAGCCCCAGGAACCCCGGCCGCTCGATGTGGTTGATGCCGTAGGTGCCCCCGGTGAGCCACTCTTCATTGCGCAGCACCAGCCACACCGCCGTGTTGAAGCCCAGCGTGGCAAAGGCCAGGTAGAGGGTCTGCACGCGCAGTGCCGGGAAACCCAGTGCCAGGCCCAGCACGAAGCAGCCCCCCATCGCCAGCGGCAGGCCCAGCCAGAAGCTGAAACCCGCCTTCATGACCAGCGCCACCGTGTACGCGCCGACGCCGAAGAAGGCGGCATGCCCCAGCGACTTCTGCCCCGCATAACCGATGGTGAGGTTCAAGCCCATGGTGGCGATCACGAACACCAGCCAGTAGCTGAGCAGGTAGATGCCATAGTTCTTGAGGAACGGCGGCGCGGCCAGCAGCACCGCCAGCCCGGCTCCCGCCGCGAGATGCGACAGCTTCATTGTGGGGTCCCCCGCGTCTTCGTCGTCACACCTTGCGTTCGATCTTGCGTCCCAGCAAGCCCTGCGGCTTGAACAGGATCATCCCCATGAACAACACCAGCGCCACCGCGTCCTTGTAGGCCGCCGACACATACGCCGCGGCCAGGTTTTCGCTCACGCCCACGATCACGCCGCCCAGCAGCGCGCCGCGCGAGTTGTTGAAGCCGCCGATGATGGCGGCGAAGAACGCCTTGGTGGCCAGGCCCTCGCCCATGTCGAACTTGGCCAGGTAGGCCGGCGTGACCAGCAGCGCCGCGGCGCAGGCCAACACCGCGTTGATGGCAAAGGTGTAGAACACCATGCGCGGCACGTCGATGCCCAGCACGGTGGCGCTGTCGGCGTTCTGCGCCACCGCCTGCATGGCGCGGCCGGTCACCGTGCGGGCCAGGAAGGCCTGCGTGCCCGCCACCAGCAGGAAGGCCGCCCCCAGCGTGCCCAGGTCGGCCACGGTCACCGTGAGGCCGCCCACCTGGAGCAGGCCCTCGCCGAACACACTGGGGAAAGGCTGCGCCTCGGCGCTGTAGCCGGCCCGCACGCCGTTGCGCATGGCGATCGACAAGCCCAGCGTGGCCACCACGATGGGCATCATGCCGAAGCGCAGCAGCGGGTCGGCGATGCCGCGCTTGAAGCCCCAGCCCAGCACGAGTACCGCCACGCCGCAGGTGAACACGAAGCTCGCCAGCAGCGGCAGGCCCAGCGCATTGAAGCCCAGCATCATGAAGGCCGGCAGCATGACGAACTCGCCCTGCGCGAAGTTGATCGTGCCGCTGGCCTGCCACAACAAGGTGAAGCCCAGCGCGGCCAGCGCGTAGATGGCGCCGGTGGCCGTGCCGGACAGCAGCAGTTGGATGAAGTCGGTCATGGCGGGGCCGGCAAGCCTAGACCTAGAACTTGTTCAGGGCCGGCAGCACCTCCTTGACCACCTGCTTGCCGCCCTGCACCTCCACCAGGAAGCTGTCGCGGTCCAGGTCGCCCTTGTCGTCGAAGCTCACGTCCATCAGCACGCCGGGCTCCTGCGCGGCGCTGACCTTCAGGCTATGCATGGCCTTCACGAAGGCGGCGCGGTCCAGCTTGCCGGCCTTCTGCAAGGCTGCCTTCATCACGTAGACGCCGGTGTAGCCCTTGATGCCGTTGTGGTCCGGGATGTAGCCGTAGGCTTTCTCGAACTTGGCGCGGAACGCGCGCATGGCAGGCACCGGCGCATCCACCGACAAGCCGATGTGCGCCACCGCGCCATTGGCCGCCTCGCCGGCCAGCTCAATGACCTTCTGCCCCGTGAGCACGGTTTCGCCCACGATGGGCTTGCTGAGGCCTTGCTTGCGGATCTCGCGCAGCGCACGCGCCGCCTCTTCTTCGTTGGTGTAGACGAACACCACGTCGGCATTGCTCTGCCTGGCCTGCAGCACCGGCGCGGCGAAGTCCAGCTTGCCGGGGTCGGTGGAGATGTCGGCCACCACCTTGACGCCCAGGCCGGCCAGCGCCTGGGTCACCATGTCGCGGCCGCCCTTGCCGAAGTCGTTGTTGACAAAGATCACCGCCACCGTTTTGGCCTTGAGGTTGTGGGCGATGTAGCGCGCCACCTTGGGCATGGAGCTGGCCTGGCCGAAGCTGGTGCGAAACACGTACGGGTTGCCCTGGGCCGTGATGGCGGCCGCCTCGGCCCCGGTGAAGTTGGGGATCTGCGCGCGCCGCGTCTCGCTCATGCTCACGGCCATGGAGCCCGAGTACCCGGGCCCGAACACGGCGAACACGTCGTCGTCCACCGCCTTCTGCGCCAGGCCCTTGGCCACGCCGGGATTGCTCTGCGTGTCGGAGTGGCTCACCTGGATGGGCTTGCCCAGCACGCCGCCGGATGCATTGATCTCCTTGATGGCCAGGTCCATGCCGTTCCTGAAATTGGTGCCCACCGTGGCGCCGGTGCCTGAGAGTTCCTGCAGGCTGGCGATCCTGATGGCGTTCTGGGCCACGGCCAGGCTGCTGGCCAGCCACAGCGCGGTGGCGGCAAGGGTGCGGTGCATGGGGGTCATGGGCAATGTCTCCTCTGGATCAGGGGGTTGTTGTCAGGCCGGCGGCCTGGGTCGTCAGGCGAAGTCGGCCGCGAAACCGGCCGATGAGGGCGCGAGCAGTTCGCGCACATCGGAAGCGTCCGCCTGCACCTTGCGGGCGATGTCGTCGTAGCCGAAGAACGACAGGTATTCGGGGATCTGCTGCACCAGCATCTCGTGGCCCGGGTAGGCCACCAGGCCGCGCGCCTGGCAGGCCCGCAGCAGCGGCGTGGGCTGGTTCTTCATGAGGATGTCCACCACGCAGCAGCCCGGGTCCAGCCGCGCCACGTCGAAGGGCAAGGGGTCGCCGGCGCGCAGGCCCAGCGGCGTGGCGTTGACCACCAGGTCGTGCCCGGCGGGGTCGGCACTGTCGGGGGTGTGCACGTCGGCATCGAAGGCATAGCGCAGCCGCGCGGCCACCTCGGCAGCCCGGGCGGGGCTGGCATCGAACAGGCTCAGACGGCCCACGCCCCGCTGCGCCAGCGAGGCCGCGATGGCCACGCCGCCACCGCCCACGCCCACCACCAGCACGCGCCGGCCGCCGGGGTTGAAGCTGAAGTGGCGCAGCGCCTTGACGAAACCCACGCCATCGAACAGCGCGCCTTCCAGGCTGCCGTCGGCATTGCGTCGCACCACATTCACCGCGCCGGCCACGCGGCCCACCCTGTCGCAATGGTCCAGCAGCTTCACCATGGCCAGCTTGTGCGGGATGGCCAGCCAGAGGCCGTCGATGTTGCCGGCCCGCAGCACGGTGCGCGCAAAGGCGTCGAAGTCCGCCACCGGCACCTGCGCCGGCACCAGCACCGCATCCGCCCCGTGCTTGCGGAACAGGTGGTTGAACACCTCCGGGGCCCGCACCTGCGCAACCGGATCACCCGGGATCAGAAAGACGCGCGTGCTGCCGGTGATCTGCATGGAACTTGTCTCCAGGTACTCCGCAAGTACCCCGACATGCCTTGGGCAACAGGTGCGTTGGCTTTAATACAAGCCAACGATAAGCACCCCCCGGGTTCACCACAAGGCAGCCCCTGGCTCGCCGCGCGATCATCGCGCATGTCGGGCGGAATCCGATCGATTTGCGGGTTTGTCCCGGTGAGGCTTGGCGGCCGATGCCCGACGACCAGCCCTGGCCGTATGGCTACAGCGAGTTTTCATCCCACGTGCTCGAACTGGCCCAAGCCCTGCGCGGCCCCTGACCGCGGCACGCCTACGGGTTGACACGCTTTGTAGCGCGTGTCACCGCCCTCCTCTCCCAGAATCAGCGCTCAGCTCCGGCCTGCATGCAGGGCCGGAACCCATGAGTCGTTGTCCGGGAAAGAACAGCCATCATGCATGTCAAGGGATTGAACATTCGTCGTTGCCTGGGGATTGCCGCCGTCGCGCTGCTGACGGCTTGCGGAGGCGATTCGGAGGACGCGGCCGGCGGGGCCGACACGGGCGGGCAGACGGTGGCCTTGTCCGTGCAGAACGAGCCCACGCTGTCGGCCACTGCCGTGCAGGAGTTTGTGTCCGCCCAAGGGATTGCCAGCCGCGGTGTGGGCACGAGCCCGGGCCAGATCAGCATCGCCAGCCGCTCGGTGCAGCGGGCCATGGCCTCGTTGCGGCAGCCGGGCCGGGTGACCGCGCAGGCCGAGCCGCCGTTCGACGATGCGTGCAGCGGCGGCGGCAGCGTGACACTCGAATTTGCCGACGACCTGCTGTCCTTCAACGCCACGTTCAATGCCTGCGTGGAAGACGGCGAAACCATCAACGGTTCGATCAGCCTGAGCCTGGTGTCGATCTCGGACGACAGCCTGCTGCAGACCTTCGACGTCAAGGTAACGGGATTGAGTGCGACGCAGGACAACGTCACCGTCAAGCTGACCGGCGACCTGAGCATGGCGCTGGACGCCCGCACCACCGGGCAGACCACGGCCACCTTCACCAGCACCACGCAGAGCTTCGAGCAAAGCGTCAACGGCCAGGTGAAGATCTCCAGCACGCTGCGCAACTTTCAACTGGCCCACGTCGTGGCCGACAGCGGCCAGCTGACCGACACGTTCTCGTTCAACAGCGACGGCACCGTGGCCGCGCTGGGCACGGTGGCCTACAAGGCCGAAACCCCCACCGCGCTGACCACGCTGGCCGGCGCCACCGACCCCAGCAGCGGCCAGATCAAGGTCACCGTGAACGGCAAGGGCATCATCCTGCTGACGGTGGAAGCCACCCGCGTGCATGTGCAAGCCGATCTTGAAGGCGACGGCACGTTCGAGGTCGATCGGTTCGACACCTGGAGCAAGCTCAGCGGCGGCCTGTGACCCGGTCGTCAACCTGGCTCGCCGGGCTGACGCGCGCGGCGGCCTGAATGACCTGATCGATCGCCGCCTTGGCCCGCTCCAGGCCCATCAGGCCGAACAGGCGCGGCAGCAGCGCCTTGCGGATGGCGGCCTCGATGTCGCGGGGGCTGAGCGAGTGCTCCAGCAGGGCAGCCTGCACCACGCGGTCCACCTCGCACGCCTCCTCGGCCCACGGCCCGGCCGGCGGCGCCAGGAACCCCGGTTCGCCTGCCACCCGGCGCAAGATGCCGGCATACGTGTGCGCACGGCCCTGGCCCTGCGCCTCCCCCTCCCGGGCCGGTGGACCGCTTGCGTGTGCGTGCACCTGGTACACCCCGGCGGGCTCCCGAACTTGCTGCACGACTTGCTGCGCGTCCGGTGCTTCGTCAACGCCGTGCCATGGCTGGACGAGCCCCTCGATGTCGGCCGGCTCGTAGCCCCCCCGGGGCATCGGCACCAGTTCCCGCAGCACGCCTCGATAGTCCAGCAGCACCCCGTGGCGCTTGGCCCCGTGCAGCCGGTTCACACACGCCATGGCCCGGATCAGGGGGTGTCCCCGCAACGGCTGGTCGATGTAGAGCACCATCGCACGTGGTTCGGCCACCGCGGTGAACAAGCGATCCACGACGATCAGCAAGTCCGGACCGCCCTCGCTGCCGAAGCCACCCCGCACACGCGTCTCGTAGGCATCTGGCTGGCGGCCGACGTTCGCGTCCCACCACGCCCGCAACTCGGGCAGCGTGCCCTCGTCCCTGTCGGGTTGGCCCTCCCTGCGTCCGGGCGCCGAGATGAGCAAGCCGCTGCTCACGAGGCCGGTCTCGTCCAGCAGGTGCTTGCAGCGGAGCGCGTCGAGCTTGCTGGCCATGGCCACCACCCCCTTCAGCCCCCACCCCAGCGGCTTGACGTGCCGGCTGAAATGCACCGCGATGTCCCGGGCGATCCACTCGATGCGCCCGGCCGCGCCGCGTGAGGGCACGCGCTCCTCGCACAGCAGCGGCAGCACCACGCCATCTTCCACCGCCCCCTGCATCGGGTACGCATGAACGACGGGGCCGAAGGGGCTGGCCGCCTTTTCCTCCTGGAGCAGCGGCGTGCCGGTGAAGGCCACGCAGGCGGCGCAGGGCAATGCCCGGCGCAGGCGTTCGAGCGCCTGGCCGGCGTTGCCCACGCGCCACCCGCCCTCGTCCACCAACACGACCAGCTCGGTCGAAGGGTTGTGGCACTCGGGCAGCCGCAACGCCGGGCCGAACCTCCGGGCCGGCGTAAAAACGATGCGCTCGGTACCCTGGCCGATGCGCCGCGCCAGTTCACGGCCGGTGCCGGCCCGGACCTTCTCGTCACCGGGGTGCGTGGCCACGGCCGGGCCAAAGGCACCGCTGCCCCTGCAGTTGCGCGCCAGCCGGTCTTCCAGGTCGATGCGGTCCGTCACCACCACCACCCGGCAGGCCACCAGGCGGTGGTGCAGCACCAGCGCCTTGGCCAGGAAGGCCATCGTGAAGCTCCTGCCCGAGCCCGAGGCATGCCAGACGATGCCGCCTTCGCGCCCGCCGCCGGGCCGGCGCTCGTGGATGCGCGCAACCAGCGCACGCGTGGCAAAAAACTGCGGGTGGCGTGCCACCACCTTGCCGACCTTGCGGTCGAACAGCACGAAGACCCGCAGGAACTCCAGCAAGCGCGCAGGCCGCAACAGGGCGGCCAGCAGGCGGTCTGGTTCGGTGGGCTGCTGCGCTTGCCTGCGCCGACGCTCGACAGACTGCCGCCACGCCGCCGGCTTGCCGGCACCCAGCGCCACGTGCGTCTGGGCATCCAGGGGCTGGTTCTTCCACTCGGTCACTTGCGCGTCGGTGATCTCTTCCTCGCGCCAGCGCGCCCACCACCCG
>Ga0307516_10007117_pt1 | contig 12925 bp, 17 predicted proteins | sample 19_EM_MG_FD_203310 | JGI IMG/M metagenome (GOLD analysis project Ga0307516, IMG submission 203310) | Populus trichocarpa ectomycorrhiza microbial communities from riparian zone in the Pacific Northwest, United States - 19_EM | ecosystem: Host-associated > Plants > Roots > Unclassified | place... | reverse complement strand
AGTAAAGCTGAGTAATCGTGGGAGAAATAGTCCAAAAGGGGAAACTCCACAGTCAAGCTGACTGAGAGCACAGTAAGTGTGTCATATAAGATGAGTCGAGAATGGTCGGGTTGGAGCGATGAATAAAAGAGATGTGGTCATGGTTCGGAGTAAGTAAAATTGTAACATCTGTGGCATCTGGGGCTCATCAGACCTAATCACTGGAATTTGAATCATGCCATAGTCAGTTTCCTGTGTTGTATTGGAGGAAGGTGGGAATTTTTGAATAATATGAACAGTGGACATGGTGATACTGTGGACAGTGGGCGGAGGCAGATTCTGTGCGAACACTTCGAACTCTGCTAACACTATAGACAATAGTAATAGCACCATACGGGCTGTGGTGGCTCAGTTGGCACCATCGTGAGACAAGCCCAGGTCACAATGGGGAGGACACAAGTTCAAACCTCAGACCAGTCAAGTGGATTAACAATTTAGACACCACATGATTTTTAATGCCACCAGAATCCACCACCGGGCACGGCAAGTGATGGAAGAGGAAAGACTCCTCAACCATGGGAACATCATCACTCCATGACTCTGATGATGACATGGTCACCACCATACTCTCCACGTGATTGAAAAAGGACCGTGGGCCTTCTAAGTGTGGGAAATTGGGAGATTACGGCATTCAAGACGCTTACTAGGACTCCTTTGGGGGGAACTGATGCGGCTACGGGCCGATACACCGCGGGAACAGGGACCCGGGACTAGTTGAGCTCGGCATGGAATCGTTACACACCAAAAAGTACTTCGCAGGTGGGAGTGTGCACGGGGGGCCAGCCGTCTTCGGACAGTAATGCCGACCATCACCAAGGGCCCTGGCCCAATGCTCCCGGGTTTGGGGGGGGTTTAGTAATCATGGAGCCTTGGAGAAATCCCAGCTATGTCCAGGAAAAACACGTGGGAAGGAACGAAATCGGGCTATGACAACGGACAATTAGAGTATTACCTAATTCATGCCGAAGTGTAAGCATGCAGGCACTAGACTATTCCCATGTAGCACCCATAGAAAATAAAATAGGTCTGTGAAAGCGGCCGTTCAATCCAAAAAATAGCACCATGCAGCAGCGACGTTGGTATGAAAGCGACTACCAGGCAGCTGGAAGTCGAAATGTAAGGTGAAGAGTCCTTACTAGGTTTTATATACTACTCATGTTGTACCGATGGCACCGTCGTCAGAGCGCTCATTGTCATCGTGTCCGCCGTTGCACTCCAGGTTACATGCAACCGACCTTGGTAAAATGTATCCACTCTACCAGACGGCGCCGCCCGTTATTGGACTCCCGGGAGCCGGGCTAGGTATATCCCGCGGCATGGCACCACTACGTGGGGTAGGAAGTACCGCCTCTGGCTCCTTTCTCCACTCGATCTTCTCAACGCGGACCTCTCCTTCAACAAGCTGATATATGTAGGTGACGATCACGGTTCCCTGGATGTCCATGAGGGCAAATGACGGAGTGGGTTCACTGGAAAGGAAAGAAAATCATGAGCACTCGAGGGCCAGTAAGCGAATTGAAAGCACCGCCGCTCACCCGTTGTAAGCGCCTGTCCATGCACCTGTAGCTGATCCTGGGTTGACGAAGAATTTGTGGTCGTGTTCTATTGCTTGAAATCTGCACCACAACATCAGCCTAGATACCTAGAACCAGGGAGGAAGGACGGACGTGTGTGTATGGCCCGAGATCAACACGTCAACGTCCATTTGCCTTGCTATCGACCCGAGGGAATCCAAATCTCCCGTCGGTATACACTGATGACCGTGCATGACGCCGATTCTTATGGGAGTGTGAACCACCGTCACCGACAGCGGGAAGGTGGGACTCTAGGTAAATAAAAGTCCAACTTTTTTAGATGAGCAATGTAGACACCAGCCACGACGCACTTCATCGTAGTCTCCTTTCACGACATGAACATCGGGCGATATAGTCTTGAGGTACTCGTATGTCTCCTTATCGCAGACATTTCCGGTGCACAGAATCTGCTGGATTTTGCCAGGAACGAGGAGTTTCTTGAACTTGGCCGGAAGGTCGTGCGTTCTATGGGGGATATGCAAGTCGCCAATGACAAGAACAAGTACCATCGCACGATCAAAGCCGCGTGTAAATAATCGTCAACACGATCGCGACAAAATCCTCTTGAGCACATGGGACATCGTCACGTCGGGGAAAGCTACTGGCAAGCCCTTCGCATTTCGCCCGTGTCCTCAAAAATATAAACGGGGCGCCAACTCACGAACCCAGAAAATATCCGTACTGAATGAAGAGGAACCTGCAGAGCCGTAAAAGCCCAAAACAAAGGCTGCCACAAATGTGAGATGTCGAAGAAGGTGCACGATTTTTCTCGCGTACCACCACCTGCACTTTCAGAACCCGGGCTAGGTCTTTAACGACGCGCGTTCGACGCATCTCGGCCCACCCTTCTCCGCAACCCAGAGCCTTCAAGATTCACCCCGACATCCCGCTGCACACGAAGCTCCATGCACAACGCAAAGTACGCCAAAAGACACCACATCGTCACCACATGGATAAATGGCATCAGCTTTTGTAGGCGCGTCGGCGCAGGGCACTGCAGGTGCCTTACCCATCGCTCCAGGCGAGAACCCCCCGCCATCCTTCGAAAAGAGCTTTGCAGAATATGGGTTATCCATGGTAGGGTCGACGTCCGTAGGTGCGAGTCCCGGGAGGGACTCCGGAGATCGAGACAGCGGTCCGCTCGCCACAAGTGCCTGCAACATTTGTCGCTGCTGCTGGTCCGGGCGGACGGAGGGGACAGGCGCGGCATTTGGCTCAAAACCGGCGGCTGCGAATAGACTGGGCGCGCCTTCCGATACAGAACGAACATACCTCGGGGCCGGCGACTTGCAGACGCGTGGTGTTGGCATAATGCTCTCCTCTCCGACAAAATTGGTCTGGATAGCCGGGGTAGGGGTGGATCTGTAAGAATTTGTTCCTGGTGTAGCTGGCCAGATGAACAAGAATCGTTTGACCGACCGCCATGCATGTAACCGGGTGCATCCTCGCCGTCCCCGGCTGACATCGTGAGCTATGCAAGTCTGTCTGTTCCTCTGCTCAAAATCGCTCTCCGTCTGGATTCGGTGCGTGCTGCTAGCGCTGCAGACATTCCGCCTCGATAAATGCACTTGATGGGTTGGCGAGTGTGATGTGAGGACAGTCCGGGAGACGTGGCAAACATGTGTGTGAGCATATCATATCATGAAAGATCGACACTCGTCTTCATCTCTGGCGTAAAGTAGCATACCGTCGACACCCCCTGCGATTCTCATGCCGTACACCCGTTATTCTACAAATCTTTGAAATGAACGATATATGAATACAAGTCCAACATTCTAGTAGTACATGGCTGGGTATCAGCACATGGTAAGGCGAATAAGTCGATCTCCAATCACGATGTCCCGACTTCAACAAACGCACGATACACGGTCCACTCCTCGGCAGCAGCCACCAGATCCACCTCGGTGCCAGCCCCAACGAAAAACACGTCCCCCATCTGCACCTCCAGCGTTTCCACCACACCACCCACTCTCCACCTCACCCTCCCCGCACCCTCCGTGACGATCGCGACGCTAGGTCCGTCCACTGGGCGATGTTTCTCTTCCTTCCCAGACGAGAGCTTCACCTGCACAACCGAAAACTCGGGAATGGGAGGGTCGTACAGAACACTCACGCTGCCCGCGTCATCAAACGGTCTAGTGTCGACGGTGTGTTTATCCGGCGGAGAAGCGAGGTAGGTCAACCCAGAGAGGAGGTTGGGAACGTCACGGAGCTTGGGGGTGAGTCCTGCTCGGATGACATTATCCGAGTTTGCCATGCACTCTATGCATTCTGGATGAATTCGTCATTTTGGTGATCAACAACAGGGAAGGGATCATCGACGTACCACCAGAGAGGTACGCATGGGGTTCGCCCGCGCCTAGGAAAATCGCCTCGCCAGGGGCAAGGTGGATGTAATTGAGCAAAAAGGCACAAAACACGCCGATATCGCCCGGGTATTGGCGATAGAGGTCGAGGACGAGGTCCACCACATCCCGACTTTCTCCATCAGTTGCGCCGCCCGCTTCGTATCTCTCGACGAGGGTCTCTAGTTGATGCTTGAACAGCGCGTCCTCGGCCATCATGATGGCGGAAAAAACTTGTCGCAGCTCCACTCTGACTTTGGGATCCGCATGCTCTGATACAGCGAGAAACGCTTGGGTTAACTCGACAGAGAGGAGGGAAGCCAGCTCTGGGGTGCTTCGCAGGGCGGTAGCGATCTCTGGGAGGGGACGGAAGCCACACAAGCCGCGAAAAGGTGTGATCGCGATGGCCATTTCGGGTTTGTGGTTCGGGTCTGCAAGATGAGACGTTTATTCGTTATTTAATGAACCGAGGTACCTTTGTAGATTTCAGGCTGTTCTGCATGGAGCTTCTCGGCGGTGGCCTTGTCAGGATGAGTCTGGATGCTGAGCGCTTTCTCGATGGATAAAACCTTGAATAGAAAAGGTAGATTGCCGTTGGATGCGCCGAATGTGTCGATGGCGCGTTTTCCGATGAGCTCTGGATGCTCTGCGAGATGCTCTGAAAGGATCTTGTCTGTGGAAAAGACACGGGATGGTGACTTGGGGTGGGTGCCCATCCAGAGCTTGACGATGTCAGGGAGGTTTTGCGGGGGGAGATAAGACGTACCTCTGCGTAAGGGGTCGATTCGTCGACATGGAAGGCTGAAAGCTGCGACGCTGCGGCAAACTGGGCCACTTTGGCAGTGCTCCCTAGCTTGCCCCATTCATATTGCTGGGTGGTGGGTGCGATCTTGAAAACGGGTGTTGTGGCCATGTAGTTGAAGATAATATCAATTTTTATACTACTCGCTCTCCTCTGTATGGTACCCGTCGTCAGAGCCATTGTCACCGTTCCCCTTCATTTCAACGACAACCTGCCCTCCACCCCGCAGACTCTCCACCCCGCTCAAAGCACACCCCTTTGTCCACGGAATCTCTTTCCTCGGATACGCCAACGCCAGCTGGAACCCCCACCACTCTGCCCCGTCCCCTTCCTTTTCAATCTGCGCTTCCAGACACGCCTCCCACCCGTCCCCAGCCACACCCTCGGGTGGGTTCACCGGATCCTCTTCTCTCGCATATCGCTCCGGCACCAGATGCGCGTCCACGAACGCATACAGCGCAGTCAGCGTCTGCGCGCCTTCAAACGTCCTCACCACTCTCACATCACTCGGCAGCCTCGCAGCAATCCTCACCCCCTTGGTCGGACCTTCCCCGCCCGGGGCATCTATCCTCCTCATCCACCTCCTCCACTCCATCCGTCGCTCCTCCTTCATATTTTTCTCCTCTTCCCTCTGCCGTTGCCTCTCTTGCTCCTCCGCTACAACCCTCTGCCTCTCCTGCTCCCGCCGCTCCTCCTCCATCTTTCCCTGTATTCTCTCGATATCCCGCCGGGCCGAGTCCTGGAACGCGCGGTCCTGCTCTTCCCTCAGGAGCCTGTCCCTCTCGCGTTCACGCTGAGTAGCATGTATGCGGTCCAGGAACGGTGTCACCCGAGGCAGGAGCTGGTTTTCGAGATGGTCACAGAGCGTCTGCGCGGAAGTTGGACCACCCAAGATGCTCGGGCCCTGATGACGAGAGAGAACGGTGAGAGTGGGGGGAGAGCTGGACGAGCGGGACGATCCAGAGACCGGAGTCCTATGAGGTTGAAGAGCGACAAAGGCCACGAAAGGATAGGTCGTTGCTTGCAGTTTCTCCGCCGCTTTGAATAGGGGTCAGGATTTTCGTAATAGACGACAGGGTTGTATTCTTACCGCTCCATGGATCCTGGTCGCGGACGTCCCCGCCCCAGACAACCATATTGTGCTCTTGCAAAAGTTTAACAAAAGCGGTATCCGTCAGAGTTGACCTAGAGAACGGTCAGGATGCCTCTAAATGCCCTAAGAAAGACACAAGCACCTCTTGAACTCTGGAACATCGTCGTGCTCCTGGCTGACGAGAATAATACATCCAATCCTCGCCTCCTTCTGGCATATGCGAAGCGCCTCGTCATATTTTACAAGTGCAAAGTCGGGCAGGATCTTGACACCATCCTCGACTGAGCGAGGGCGAGCCCTCAGAGTCGATGGTCCAGCAGCGTCGGTACCGGTAGATGACCCAGCGACCCAGCCGGGAACAGACACGGCGCCTGTCTCTTCCTCCAGCTCCCGCAGCCAACTGTCCGGTCCACGACGTGACGAACGGGGACGAGTGAGCGGAAGCGGACTGTAAAACGTGAGGCCAGAGAACCTGAACTGCGGCACGGGAATCCGCAGAATGCCAAAAATGAAACGGAAGATGTTGGAGACAATGTGGAGGGGGAACGTCAAGATGGCGAGAAACGGACGGGCGAGGGAGTAGAGGGAGACGGGGCGGGGACGGGGAGCAGGTGGGGTGACGCCCGAGTCGTCGATGTCGAATGGTTCCATGGTCGCCGTTTTGCTCCTTGGCCCTGCATCAAAAACGAGGTCGACGGCACGCTGCACGTCCCAGCTGGTGGTCTCGAGCACGCCGATGGCGACGTCGTCGTCGGATGCACCGGTGAGGTCCTGGAACTGTTGGAGAGCCGTGCGCTGGCGGGCATCGAGTTGGCTCATGGTGGGGCGGAGTAAGAGAGACAGGCGGGACGCCACGACTCATGCTCCGCCCACTCACTCGCCTCACCCAGGCCTCCCGGGCCCTCCACTCCTCCCCCAACAGCGCCCTCTTCAACCCAAACAATGTCGAGCGCGCAGAGGACGACGTAGACGTCTGCATCGTCGGCGCCGGGCCCGCCAGTCTCAGCGCCGCCATCCGTCTCAAGCAGCTCCAACGCGAGCGCGGAAACGACATCCGCGTCGTCGTCCTCGAAAAGGGCAGCGAAGCCGGCTCTCACATCGTCTCCGGCGCCGTCATCGAGCCCCGCGCTCTCAACGAGCTCCTCCCCGACTGGCACGCCCTCCCAGACCACCCCCTCACCCAGCCCGCGACGTCCTCCAAGATGCTCTATTTCACCGCCAAACACACGATACCTGTCCCGCACCCCCCGCAGATGTCGAATAACGGCAACTACATCGTCTCCCTCTCTGCATTCACGCGCTGGCTTGCGAGTGTCGCCGAGAACGAGTATGGCGTCGAGATCTACCCCGGCTTTGCAGGATCACAGCTTCTCCTCTCAAACACACCCGACGCCCTGGACCCTTGGGGAAACCCCGTCAAAAGCGTCCGCGGTGTCATCACCAACGAGGTAGGCCTAGCCAGGAACTATACTCCCAAATCCAACTTTGAGCCCGGCATGGCGTTCAACGCCAAAGTCACCCTGCTTGCCGAAGGCGCACACGGGTCTCTCTCCAAGCTCGCCATCCAAAAGTACCAGCTCCGAAAGGAATCTCAGCCCCAGACTTATGGAATCGGTCTCAAGGAGGTCTGGCGCGTCGATCCCTCCAAGCATCAACCCGGCAAAGTCGTCCACAGCCTCGGCTGGCCTCTGGACTCATCCACCTATGGTGGCGGTTTCGAATACCACATGGACGACGGCCTCGTCTCTCTCGGCATCGTCATCGGCTTGGACTACAAGAACCCATACCTCTCTCCCTACCGCGAGCTCCAGGCTAGTCCATCCCTCTCCCTTCCCACCCACTCTCACCACACCCCTCCTACAGCACATGAAACACCATCCATACTACCGCACCCTCCTCGCATCAGGCGAGCGCCTCGCCTACGCAGCCCGCGTACTCACCGAAGGTGGCCTCCAATCCATCCCCAAGCTCAACTTCCCCGGCGGCGCCCTCATCGGCTGCTCCGCCGGATTCGTCAACATAGCTAAAATTAAAGGCACCCATAATGCCATGAAGAGCGGCATGCTCGCCGCAGAGGCCGCTTACGACGTCGTTCACCCTTCACCGTCCACCACCACCACCGAATCACAAGAATCGAAACCAGAATCCGAATCGTCCCCCGCCGCCGCCGACATGTCGGCCTATGACGCAGCCCTCCGCTCATCGTGGATATGGAAAGACCTGAACGAGGTCCGCAACCTGCGTCCCTCATTCAACACCTCTCTCGGCCTATGGGGCGGCGTCGCATACTCCGGCATCGACTCCCTCTTTCTCAGAGGACGCGTCCCTTGGACGTTCAAACACGCTCCTCCAGAAACGCTCTCAGAATACATGGTGTTTATCTTTTTTTTCTTTCTCAAACCCATCGTACACAACTGACTTGCATCACAGAACGGTAAATCCCTAGACGCAGCCCACACCCAACCCGCCGCCCAGCACAAACCAATAGCCTACCCCCCCTTCGAGCCACCCCTCTCCACAGACCTCATGACCTCCGTCTCCCTCACAGGCACGAACCACGCCGAAGACCAGCCAGTGCACCTCCGCGTCGTCGACACGCGCGAGTTCCTGCGCGAGGTCGAAGCCGGCCAAGTCGAGCAGGCAGAAACCGGCGTGGTCCTCGAGATTGAGAACGAGAACGAGAACGGGACGGTCGACAGGAGGCGCGACCGTAGACGCCACGTCGAGGTCAACCTGACAGAATATGCGGGTCTGTTGGGCCGGGCGTGTCCCGCTGGAGTGTATGAGTACGTGGAGGCCGAGGTGTGTGTTCTTCCCCCCGCCCCGGGCTTCTTCGGTTTCTTGAAAGACTACTTACTGTATATAGGATGGTGAAACGGACGCGGAAGGATGGAATAACAAGAAGCTGGTGATCAACTCTCAAGTAAGGTTCTCTACACTCTCGGGTCGGATGGGTTGCTTGACGTTCCGTGGTAGAACTGCATCCACTGCAAGCTATGCGATGTAAAGGTCCCCACGCAGGACATAACATGGACGGTACCAGAAGGCGGAGGAGGGCCAAAGTACAGTGAGTTTGAAGCAGTGGCTTTCCAATCGACAACGTTGATACTTATGTCCCTCCCAGCGATCACGTAGGTTGTTGTAAAAGTAGTACATTATCGAATGTTCTCGCGGATATTCAGCTTCTTTGCGATTAGCAATGATATAGCGTTTGCTAAATGGAAGACACATTGGAACATGTAAAACGATGTAGAGCAAGGTAAATAATGATACTCGGGGATAAGGCTATATTGCATACAGGGACGCAGATCCATCATCATCCTCTATGACCTCCATCCGTTGAAACGATATGGGTTTCACCGTCGCACGCTGGTCATTCAAAGACACGGTGGACATGTTGCGAACGCTCTGAATCTCATAATTATCCAGCCCCCCGTCGAGTCCCGAAGCCGTTCCCCGGTGCGAGCGGATAATCGCCTCTAGTTTCTCCACGAGGCCTGGTTCTTCAGTCAGGTATCCATCCGCGTCGTGGGCAACCAAAAAGAGCTTTCGCCACACCGCTTCGTGTGGCCACAACCGACACAGCGTCATCAGTGTGGGTATCCACTGGCTACGTTCAAGAAGCCACAATCGCCGCGAGGCAATGACCGCACACAGAGTTTCACACAAGTCGGAGCGGAATATGGAATCTGACAGTTGGGTGTCGGCTGATTGATTATGCAGCGCGATGCAGCTGTCAACAAAATGACGCAGCGTCCTCCAGCTGTTGACCTGAAGCCAGCGGTCATCAATGTCCCCTGATTTGGCGACGCGGATGATGGCGTTGATCCCGTTGCTCTCTACGAAACTTTCGGCAACGGCAGCAGAGCATTCCAACAACAATGGCTGGAGGAGCAGAACAGAAAAACGTGTGATATCGGGATAGGAGGATGTGGACAGCATATCGATGAAGATTTTGATCAGCGCCGGGTGGTATCCCAAAATGTTCCGGATGGGATGAAGAAGACGCATTACGTCGACGAGAACCGCGTCCGGAACTGTGCCGATGCGAATCCGACCAGCCTTGAAGAGATGAAGCAAGTTGGACCGCGCGCATTCTTTCGACTGAAACGAGAATCGGTTCGAATGCGAGAGTATCGGGGCAGCTAGCGTTGCCAACTCCCTCGCTGTGGTTTCGAGCAGTGCGTCGTCGACACCGAACTGTTCTGGCTGCTTGGCAATAGCCGACAATGCTGCGATCAAGTTTTCGCAATGATCCAAACGTCTCCTTCCCTCACTCCAATAGTTTTCCAAACCGACCGGTCCACGGGTGTTCAAATCAACTGGTCCGCAGGTGACGACGTACAAAGCCAATCCTGCGGCGCTGCGAACATTAGACGTCGGCATGCCGTCCGTAAGCTGCAAGATACGAAGTAGGACGGGGACAGCTTGTATCCTCGTGTTATCAACGACAGCCATAGGCATCGTCCATTGAACGAGCACTTCAATCATGCTATCCAACAGCCACGTCACCGTCGAATGGCTGAAGTGTGATACTCCCATGGTATAGCTTGATAAATGAGCAATCAGGTCCCCCTGAGCTACATGAGAGTCCAGAGAAGAAACTGCGACCACACAGGATGCGATAGCCGCAGCGTCTGGATGATTGTCAAGGCCTTGAAGTATACGGAGCGGCTGTTGGAGCTCCGAGGGCCATTTCACCAATGTGCCCCTTGCGAGATTCATCCATGCTTTGCAATATAACAAGGCGCCTTCTGGATCGGTGAGATGCCACTTGAGGCCGATCGTCGTGTCCTGCTCGAAACATCCTTGAAACCCTTCTTCAACTAATGCAAGGGCATGTGCATCCCGTAAAGTATGAAACGCCGAAAAGTCCCGAGGGAAGCCCGCGACTGCTTGCAATGCTGCCGCAATGATCTCTTTGTTTGTGGACCGAGTGAATAACCATACTAAAGCCGACGCGTCCAGATTGTCATCCGGGTCCACGGCCGGCCTAAGGAAGCGTTAATACCAAGACAAACGGTCAGATAAATTATGTACCTCAAGGGTTGCTGAGTTGCTTGATATTCGATACCATCAGGAAGATTTATGATAGGCATGTATGTCGTCGGCATTCGAAGCCTCGAAATCCATCGACGAAGATGGTCAGAAATAGGGTGTTGATAGGGACAGTCGGGATATATCATTGGAAGCCAGATTGACGCAAAGTAGAAAGTGTAGGCAAAGGCAACGATGATCCACGTAGCTATCGTGATGGCGAGGTTCAGCGACCACAGAAGGACGAGGATCCCTGCGAAGAATAAGAGGAGAGCGGCATGGAGAAGGAGCGGTAAGGCATTGATGAATGCAAGAACGTGCCAGGAAGCCAGCTGCATATACCTCCATTGTCTTTGTCTTGCTTGTTGACGAGGTGATCCGGAAGTATGGGGAGTATAGGCCTGCAACCACTGTTTGGCGAGCATGGAAATCAAAGCGGTCGAAAGGCTGCATGCCAATGCAGCAAACCAGAGTCCGTTAACCCATTGCATCTGCAAGACGGAAGGTGAGGATGTGGATGGAGAATTGGCAGTGCCGTTTTGCAAGGCGATGAGTTGTGCTAGAAGATCGTTGGTTACAGTACCAGAGTCCGGAATGAGGAGCTGGAGGGACTGAATGATGAAGGTCGTCAAAACCGCAGAGAAGAGACCAGTCTGGGTGGACCATTAGGTCGGGTATAATGAAGTTAGGAGGCATTTACTGACAAACACCAGGAGTACGTCGATGCCTCGATTACAACCCTCGGCCAAAGACAAGTCGAATTTGGCAGCCTCATCAAGATAAACTCGCCAAACGCGGGCGCGTTCCGATACCTCTTCGCCCGGTTCATCTTTCGGGTATGATGGATCCAGCTCACTATGTGAAGCTTGAAATTCTTTTGATAGAACGAGATGAAGGTCTGCGTGGAGAAGGCACATGAGATGAGAGACTTGCCAGATGGGGGACTAGGCAAATCGAACTTGAATGTCGCGAATGATTTCTGACTCTTGCCTTGAGCCGGACTACAGGACGCTACGGTCATGATAAAACCTTGCTCGTGGAAAGCAACATACGTTGTTGGGGACGCATCAAACGCCTTCTCGTCAGTGATGCTCGTGAATGACACCTTTTCGCTAAGCTGGACTCGGGCCTCAGCAGTCGATTTCGAGTACATATGGGTCAGCCAGACGGAGGGATGACTCGGAGGGGATCCGAGTTAGAGACTGCATGGCGTGTATTACAGCAACGGGAGCGTACACAGCCTGCGTAGCGCCTTCACAGCAGCATATCAGGCAGCATATCAACATTGTGTCAATGAATTGTATAGATGAACCGCGCGTACCTGTGATGCGTTGTCGACACCGTGTCCTGTCGGTCGTACTTATTCATGGTAGAGTGGGGGGCACAGCCACAATGATCTTGCGTAAGTACTGGCCAATTTTTGATTTACTCAGATGAGTGGATGACTTCCGGTAACGTTTAGAAACATAGAATATTTTCTAAATCGTTAAGCGAGCGGAGTTGAAAAAATCTGTGTTTATATTTCTAAACCATAACCACCTGTCCTGTCTAGTCTAGATCTCGTCGGAAGTCCCCATCTCTCCAAAACCACGATTTTTGGGAAAGCAAGGGTTCTCTGCAGTACAGGCCGCTCTTGATGAGTGGTGGCGGCAATTTTAAGATGATGGGGGGATGGAAGTCGACGGCACCTCAAAGCATCTTAGCGTTTAGAAACATAGAATTTGAACTGGGAGAGAGGGGGACACCTACCTGTTCCAGATTAAAGTTTGGAAGAGGGTGCGGTTTCAAGGTCCGATATCAGCTGCGACCCATTTGGCAACTGTCATCTCGGCTAACCTCGCTTAACTGACACAGCACAGGGTTCCAAATTTGGCCTCTGCCAATGTTATTTTTAAATAGTTTGCGAAGTAATATTTTCTGAAAAAATATTTGCAAAGGCTTTTGCAGCTGCAAAAGTCAAAGAAACGCGAAATTTGATATTTTGCACTGGCGAAAGTGGGTGCCTGATGTTTCACCTCTGCGAAATGTCAAATTT
>Ga0307516_10007116_pt1 | contig 12928 bp, 16 predicted proteins | sample 19_EM_MG_FD_203310 | JGI IMG/M metagenome (GOLD analysis project Ga0307516, IMG submission 203310) | Populus trichocarpa ectomycorrhiza microbial communities from riparian zone in the Pacific Northwest, United States - 19_EM | ecosystem: Host-associated > Plants > Roots > Unclassified | place... | reverse complement strand
CTTGGGCTCGCCGAAGACCTCCCGGCCGCCGATCAGCGCCCGTTCGGTGGTCATGGGCATCACCAGGGGATACCAGCCGTCGGCGTCCCCGTGCTGCGCGGCGACCGCGACCGATCCGGCGCCCAGGGGGTGGCCGAAGAGGTCGACCCGGCTGATGTTCGCCCGCACCAGAGGCCGGGCGGCCGGTTTGAGCGGCGGAGGCAGCACCTGCGCCACCACATCGGGGTCGGTCTCCCAGACCGCGACCACACCCGTCGACCAGATGTCCGGGAGCACGGCCCCGCCGCCCCGTGCCGCCCGGATCTCTTCCTCGCTCCGTGGGCCGTACCGCACTCGCGCCATGCCGTGCCGCCCTTCGCCGCATTGCCCGCACACCTACTGATGCACCGTCACATTCGGCGGCGCAGAGGTAAAGACCCGTGCAGGCCCAATACGGAACGGGGTCGCCCCGGCGCGCGGAGCCACACCCCGGCGGGGCTCCGGCTTCGACCACTGTCAGTGGCGGCCCGTATTGTGTTCCACCATGCACGCGTCCCGGATTCCGCAGCCGCCACAGCCCCACCCGTGGCCCGAGGCCTACCCCGACGGATACGCCGTCGTGGACGTCGAGACCACCGGCCTGGGCCGCGACGACCGGATAGTGTCCGCCGCCGTCTACCGGCTGGACGCGCGCGGCGATGTGCAGGACCACTGGTACTCCCCCGTCAACCCGCAGCGGGATCCCGGCCCGGTGTGGATCCACGGCCTCACCAGCGCGATGCTCGACGACGCCCCGCTCTTCCCGGAGATCGCCGCCACCCTGGCGGAGCGGCTGGACGGCCGGGTCCTGGTCGCGCACAACGCGGTCTTCGACTGGTCGATGCTGGCCCGCGAGTACGCCCGCGCCAACTCGGCCGCGCCCGTCGAGCACCGGCTGTGCACCATCGTGCTCTCCAAGGAGCTGCGGCTGCCGCTGGCCAACCACAAGCTGGAGTCCCTGGCCGCGCACTACGGCGTCGTGCAGCAGCGCGCCCACCACGCCCTCGACGACGCCCGCGTGCTGGCCGAGGCCTTCCGGCCAAGCCTCCATCTCGCCGCCGAGGCCGGGCTGCGGCTGCCGCTGCACGCCTGCCGGCCGCTGACCGAATGGGCCGACGGCGCCGCGAGCATGTCGGGCCTCAACAACGGCTCGGCCGGCTATCGCGCCACGTACCGGCCGATGAGCTGGCGGCCCTCCCGCAAGCGGCCCTCCTGCCCCTACCCCAACCCGGGCCGGATGCCCGCCGAGGGGCCGCTGACCCAGGGCATGCGGGTCGCCTTCTCCGGTGACACCGCCATAGACCGCGAGCTGCTGGAGGACCGGGCGACCGACGCCGGGCTGCATGTGGCGTCCAGCGTGAGCCGGCTCACCAGCCTGCTGGTCACCAACGACCCGGACTCCCCCAGCAGCAAGGTCACCAAGGCCGGCCAGTTCGGCACCCCGGTCGTCGACGAGCGGCGCTTCGTCGAACTGCTGAGGGACGTGACCCCGGCGACCGACGTCCACGGCTGAGGCGCCCTGGCTCCATCCGGGTGATGCCGCCGCGACGCACCCGGTTTCCGGTTGCCGCCTCCGGCGCCGCGCCTCACCCTGGGCCCCATGGCGAGATGTGAAGTTTGCGGCAATGACTACGTAATGAGCTTCGAGGTGCACGCGCAGGGCGCCGTGCATGTCTTCGACAGCTTCGAGTGCGCCATCCACCGGATGGCACCGGTCTGCGAGCACTGCATGGTGCGGATCGTGGGCCACGGCGTCGAGGTCAACGGCAAGTGGTACTGCGGTGGCCACTGCTCCAAGGCGGCCGGGGAGAGCGGGATCGTGGACCGCGTGGGCACACTGCCCTCCACCGCGTAACCCTCCCCTGCTGACCCCTACTGAAAGACACCCCACGACCGAGTTGTACGGTCGTGGGGTGTACCGCTTCCTGTTGTCCCGGCAATGGGTGATCCTCACCCTCATCGGTCTGCTCGTGATGCCCGCCATGTACAAGCTGGGCTTCTGGCAGCTCCACCGGCACGACCGCAAGGAGGCCACCAACCACGTCATCGACCGGAACCTGGCCGACCCGGCCGTGACGGTCGAGTCGCTGACCGGGCCGGGGCGCACCGTGCCGTCCTCGTACCTCTACCGCACCGTCACCCTGCGGGGGCACTACGACACCGCGCACGAGATGGTCGCCCGGCAGCGGACGGCGGCGGACGGCGACAGCATCGGCTACCACGTGATCACACCGCTGGTGCTGGCGGACGGCAGGGCGGTGCTGGTCAACCGGGGCTGGATCGCCGCCGGCGACGACCTCACGACGTTCCCGAAGGTCCCCAAGGCGCCGAGCGGCGAGCTCACCCTCACCGGAAGGCTGCGCCCGGACGAGACGACGGCCGCCACCGGCATCCGCAACCGCGCCGGCCTGCCCGACCGCCAGATCTCGCTGATCAACAGCACCCTGGTCGCCAAGCAGGTGCCCGAGACCCTGGTCGGCGGCTACGTCGAGCTGGCCACCACGGCGCCGAAGCCGTCCGGCGCGCAGCCCGAGCTGATCCCCGAGCCCGGCGACATCAGCTCCGCGCTCAACATGGGGTACGCGATCCAGTGGTGGCTGTTCACCGCCATGGTCCCGGTCGGCTGGGTGATCCTGGTCAGACGCGAGCGCAGGGAACGGCTCGCGGCCCCGCCCGCCGGCAGCGGCACCGAGGCAGAACCGGTACCTGCGGTCGCGTCGCCCTAGCTTTCCGGGGCAGGCTGTCGGTATCCGTAGAGAGGCGGGCACCGTGCCAGGACTCATCGAGGACTACGCCGTCATCGGCGACCTGCAGACCGCCGCGCTGGTCGGCAAGAACGGCTCCATCGACTGGCTGTGCCTGCCCCGCTTCGACTCGGGCGCCTGCTTCGCCGCCCTCCTCGGCGACGACGAGAACGGCCAGTGGCGGATCGCCCCGGCGGGCAACGACGGGCACTGCTCCCGCCGCTCCTACGTGGGCAACACCCTCGTCCTGGAGAGCGTCTGGGAGACCGCCGCCGGGACCGTGAAGGTCATCGACTTCATGCCGCAGCGCGATCGCGCGCCCGATGTCATCCGCATCGTCGAGGGGATCTCCGGCCGGGTCGAGATGAAGGGCGAGCTGCGCCTGCGCTTCGACTACGGCAGCGTCGTCCCCTGGGTGCGGCGCGTGGACGGCCGCCGGGTCGCCATCGCCGGACCCGACTCCACGTGGCTGCGCAGCGATCCCGAGGTGCACACATACGGCAGGGACTTCTGCACGCACTCCGAATTCACGGTCACGGCCGGCGAACGGGTCGCCTTCGTCCTCACCTGGCACCCCTCGCACGAGAAGCCGCCGGCTCTCGTCCATCCGTACGAGGCGCTGGAGCAGAGCCTCCAGGACTGGGAGAAGTGGGCCTCCCAGTGCCGCTACGACGGGCCGTGGCGAGAGCCCGTGCTCAGGTCGCTGATCACGCTGAAGGCCCTCACCTACGGACCCAGCGGCGGCATCGTGGCCGCCGCGACCACCTCCCTGCCCGAGGAGATCCGGGGCGTACGCAACTGGGACTACCGCTACTGCTGGCTGCGCGACGCGACACTGACCCTCAACGCGCTGCTGGCCAGCGGCTTCCAGCAGGAGGCCGCCGAGTGGCGCGACTGGCTGCTGCGCGCCGTCGCCGGGGACCCGGCCGACCTGCAGATCATGTACGGGATCGCGGGCGAGCGCCGACTCCCGGAGAGCGAGCTGCCCTGGCTCGACGGCTACGAGGCCTCGCTGCCGGTCCGGGTGGGCAACGCGGCCGTCGAGCAGCTCCAGCTCGACGTCTACGGCGAGGTCCTCGACTCCCTCTACCTCGCGCAGACCTGCGGGCTGAGGGAGAAGAAGCACGCCTGGGCGGTGCAGCGCGCGCTGATGGACTTCCTGGAGAGCAAGTGGCGCGAGCCCGACGAGGGGCTGTGGGAGGTGCGCGGCGAGCGGCAGCACTTCGTGCACTCGAAGGTCATGGCCTGGGTCGCCGCGGACCGCGCCGTGCGCATGCTGGAATTGCGGCCCCAGCTTCAGGGCAACGCGAACCGGTGGCGCGCCATGCGCGAGGCCGTGCACCGCGAGGTGCTGCGCAAGGGCTTCGATCCCGTACGCGGCACCTTCACCCAGTTCTACGGTTCCCGGGAGCTCGACGCGGCCACGCTGCTGATCCCGCAGGTCGGCTTCCTCCCGGCGCGGGACCCGCGGGTGGCGGGCACGGTCGAGGCGGTGCGGCGGGAGCTGGACCACGGGGGGTTCGTGCGGCGCTACACGCTGGAGGAGAGCAGCGTGGACGGCCTGCCGGGCGGTGAGGGGGCCTTCCTGGCCTGCTCGTTCTGGCTGGCCGACGCGATGCACCGGGTCGGGCGGGAAGGGGAGGCTCGCGAACTGTTCGAGAAGCTGCTGTCGCTGCGCAATGACGTGGGGCTGCTGGCGGAGGAGTGGGACCCGGTGGAGGGACGGCAGCTGGGGAACTTCCCGCAGGCGTTCAGCCATATCGGGCTGGTGAACACGGCGCTGACGCTTTCGGGGTCGGGCGTCGTGCGATAGGCGTCTGCGCCGGCCCGACGGTCAGCTCACGCGCGCGGCGCGATGGCTCATCGCGCGCAGACGGGCTTCCACCGGCAGGAAGTCGAGGGCGGCGGTGGTGCGGGCACGGGCGAGGACGGCGGTGTCGAGGTCGGTGAGGACTGCGCCGGGATCGGCGTGCGGAGCGAGGGCCAGGAGGAGGCTCGCGGCGGGGGTGCCGGGCCTGCCGGACAGGGCGGTGTGGGCGCGGGCGACGCCGGGCAGGCGCTCGGCTTCGGCGGCGATGATCTCCTCCAGGGCGCGGCCGCGCAGCACCGCGCCCTGCCCGTCGCCGCTGTCGATGTGGATCTGGCGGAGCCTGCGGTCGCGCAGCTGCGCCAGCAGCCACCACAGGGCACTGACGACCACCGCTCCCAGAACCCCGATGACGGTGGGCCACCACCAGTCCTCGCCCCGGTAGCGGCGCCGCGTGCCCGCGGTGAGCAGTACGTGGCGCGGCACGTCGAGCCCCCGGGCCAGCACCGCCAGGCCTACGGCGAGCAGGACGAGCCCGATGAGCCCGAGCAGCAGCCGGTTGACGGTCGTACGACGCATGCGCATGCCGTCTCAGCCTCCCGTCATTCGGCGTAGGGACAGCGATAGCGCCGGCGGGCGGGCCAGGCACAGCTGGCCGATCCCCTCGGCGAGGGCCACGTCGAGTTCGGCGCGTACGACGTCGGTGTCGCGGAAGCTGACCTCGGCGCGGACCCGGGCCCGGCGGCGGCTGACGGTGACCCGCGCGGACCGGACGCCGGAGATCTCCATCGCCCGGTCGCGCAGGGCGAGTTCGGCGGCGTGCCGGTCGAGGCCGGCCCGCAGGGCGGTGGGGGTGGTGTCCCGGCGCATGGGCAGTACGGCACGCAGCCCGGGGGTGAGGGCGAGCAGGATCAGCCACAGGCCGAGCGCGCAGGCTACGGCGGCGCCCGTGACGACCCAGACGTCGTCCAGCGGGCGGTGGGCCAGTTCGTCGGCGAGGGTGCGGCGCCAGCCCATGCCGGGGCGGCCCGCGCGCACCGCCGCGACGTCGTAGAGCAGCAGCCCCGCCGCGCCGAGCACCACCAGCGCGGTGACCGCGGCCGGGATCCGGCGGGCCGACCAGAAGCGCCGCGCCTGGGGAGCCTCGGGAACCTGGGCGGCTTCGGACCCGGGGACGGCTTCCGCCTCGCTCACCGGACTCTCCCCTCGTCGTCGGAATGCGTCGCGGGCGAGTGCAGCCGCTCCACCTCCACGGCCACGTCGGGCACCTCCATCCCGGTCAACGCCCGCACGCGATCGGCGACATGGAGGCGTACGGAACGGGCCACCGCCCCGATGTCGTTGGGGTAGCCCAGCTCGACCGACAGCCGTACGTACGCGCTCCCGCGCCGCAGCGCGACCGAGGCGTTCGGCCTGGTGCCGATCGGCACGTGCTCGGCCTGGGGCGCGTCGGCCAGCGCGTCACGCGCGGCGCGGGCCGCGATCTTGGCGACGACGCGGTCCGCGATGCGCAGCGAGCCTCGCTCGGCGGGGGGTACGGGCACGGGGACGGTCACTTTCGGTCGCTCACCGGCGGCGGTCGCGGCCGCGGAAGAAGTCGCCCAGCTCCATGTCGCCGTCGAGCAGCCTCCCCGCGACGAATCCGACCGCACCGAGCGCCGCGACGAGCAGGAAGGCGGCGAATCCGCCGAAGTACCCGGCGAAGCCGAGTGCCATGCCCGCGATCAGGCCCACCACGGAATTGCTCATCACTGGACCCTCTGCTCAGGTTCTTCGTCATCGTCGTCATCGGGCAGCTTCACATCACCGACGGCGATGTTCACCTCGACGACCTCAAGGCCGGTCATCCGCTCGACCGCCGCGATCACGTTCTCCCGCACCCCATGCGCCACTTCCACGATCGACACGCCGTACTCCACGACGATGTCCAGATCGAGCGCGGTCTGCACCTCGCCGACCTCCGCCTTGACCCCGCGCGTCTGCGACTTCCCGCCGGGCACCCGGTCCCGTACGGCGCCGAAGGTGCGGGACAGGCCCGTGCCGAGGGCATGCACGCCCACCACGTCGCGGGCGGCGAGCCCGGCGATCTTCTCGACGACGCCGTCCGCGATGGTGGTGCGTCCCCGGGTGGCCGGGGCGCCCAGCGGGGCGCGCCGTCCCGCCGCGCCCGGGCCCGTGCCCGGACTGGTGCCCTGTTCCAGGGTCTTGCCGTTGCCGGCAGGCTCTGTGTCGCTCATCGCGAGTCATCCCCTTCCGCTCCGTGGCCCACACTAGGTGCCGAAGGAGGAAGCCGCGATGACGTCAGAGCGTTTGGCCGAAGCCGTACGTGCGCAGGTCGCCCTTGGCCGCCTGCTGCCGCTCGGCGAGCCCGCCGAGGGTGTGTGGATCACCGAGCAGGCCGCTGCGGCCGCACTGCGCGCCGCGGCGGCGGAAGTCGCAGGCGTACGGCTGGGCTCGCTGCGCATGGGCACCGACGAATCCGGTGCGCTGCATGCGCATGCGGCGTTCGAGGCCGCCCCCGAGCAGCCGCTGCCGCTCACCGCCCAGCGGCTGCGCGATGTGCTGTGGGAGGCCGCCAACGACGGCCTGGGCCTGCGGATCGCCGCCGTCGACCTCACCGTCACCGGGCTGATCGACGATGCCCTGGTGCCGCCGGAACCGGGGGCGCCGGAATCGGGGCCGACGGAACCGGTGGCTGCCCTGCCGGAGGGTGAGCCCGGCCCGGTACCCGGCGCCCGGGTGAGCGCACGGCTGGGCGGGGCGGGCTCGGAGGCGTACACGCAGATCGCCGTGCTGGCCGGGCACCGGGTGCTGGACGTGGCGCGGGCGGTGCGGGCGGTGGCCGCACCGATGGCCGTGCTCGTCACCGATGTGGAGTAGTCCCAGGCGGCCTACTCCGCGACACCCGCCAGGTCCCGCAGCCGCCGGGCCTGCGCGGCGCGCTCGGCGGCGCGCTGCTGGTCGTAGTCGCGTTCGCCGGCGCCGCGCAGCAGGGCCTTGGTCTCGATCACGGCGTCGCGCGGGGCGGCCAGGAGCGGGGCGGCGAGGTCCTTGACGGCGGCGTCGAGCTCGGCGGCGGGGACGACGAGGTTGGCGAGGCCGATGCGGTAGGCCTCCTCGGCGCCGACGAAGCGGCCGGTGGCGCAGATTTCGAGGGCACGGCCGTAGCCGACCAGGTCGAGGAGGGGCTTGGTGCCGGTGAGGTCGGGGACGAGCCCGAGGCTGGTCTCGCGCATGGCGAACTGCACGTCGTCGGCGACGACGCGCAGATCGCAGGCGAGGGCGAGCTGGAAGCCCGCCCCGATCGCATAACCCTGGACGGCGGCGATGGTGATGACGTCATGACGCCGCCACCAGGTGAAGGCCTCCTGGTAGGAGGCGATGGTGGCGTCGAGTTCGGCCTCGGAAGCGCGTGCGAGGTCGATGAGTGACGGTTCACCGTCGATTCCTTCGGGGGTGAACATCTGCCGGTCGAGTCCGGCGGAGAAGGACACGCCTTCCGCGCGCAGCACGACCACCCGGACACTGCCCGACAACTGCCGGCCTGCCTCGGCCAACGCCCGCCACATGGCGGGCGACTGGGCGTTCCGCTTGCCCGGGTTGCTCAGCGTGACTGTGGCTACGGCGTCTTCCGACGTCAGCCGTACTCCGTCACGGTCGAGCAGCACAGTGGGGTCGGACATCGGGCACCTCCGAGCGAACCGCGGATTCGATTACCGAAGAGTAACCACCCGGTCGGTCGGTAATGCGACCGGGTGGCACCAACGGAGATCCACGGACAAGAGCCCGGAGAGGTGCGCCGACACCCATCGATACATGCTGGACGTCAGGACGCGGGGACCTTCTTGCCCCGTGTCGCTCCACCGCGACCACGCAGGGTCACGCCGGATTCGCTGAGCATCCGGTGTACGAAGCCGTAGGAACGGCCGGTCTCTTCGGCCAGTGCCCGGATGCTCGCACCGCCGTCGTATTTCTTCTTCAGGTCTGCCGCGAGCTTTTCGCGCGCGGCGCCGGTCACCCGGCTGCCCTTCTTCAGAGTCTCGGCCACCCGTGCCTCCTCCAGGGAAGTGCGCTTCGGACTCTCATGATCACCCCTTGGGCGCTTCCTGGCCACCCATTCGGCAAGGTCCGTCCGACAACATTTCCGGCGGGAATGGTGCCCCGTGCACGCTTCTGCCGGACGCGTCCCGATGGTCGCCGAGAAAGGGCAGGTCACCATGGTCGGTAAGGGGTTTCCGCATGTGATGCCGCTGATCGACACGGAGAGTCGCCACTCCCCGGGCGTCGCCGGGGGGTGATGAGACGGACTCACACAGATGAAGGATCACCCGTCGGCCGAAAGATCCAGAGGTTGATCCACCCGAGTGGATCAGCCGGTGGATCAGCGGGTGGATCAGCCGACGGGTCAGCCGGTGGATCAGGCCAGCGAGACCAGGTCCGCGTAGTCCTCGCCCCACAGGTCCTCGACGCCGTCGGGCAGCAGGATGATCCGCTCGGGCTGCAGCGCCTCCACCGCGCCCTCGTCGTGGGTGACGAGCACCACCGCGCCGCTGAAGGTGTGCAGCGCGCCGAGGATCTCCTCACGGCTGGCGGGGTCGAGGTTGTTGGTGGGCTCGTCGAGCAGCAGCACGTTGGCGCTGGAGACGACCAGGGAGGCCAGCGCGAGGCGGGTCTTCTCGCCGCCGGAGAGCACCCCGGCGGGCTTGTCGACGTCGTCGCCGGAGAACAGGAACGAGCCGAGGATCTTGCGGATCTCGACCAGGTCCGTGTCGGGCGCGGCCGAGCGCATGTTCTCCAGGACCGTGCGGTCCGGGTCGAGCGTCTCGTGCTCCTGCGCGTAGTAGCCGAGCTTGAGGCCGTGGCCGGGCTCGACCTGGCCGGTGTCGGGCGTCTCGACGCCGGCCAGCAGGCGCAGCAGGGTGGTCTTGCCGGCGCCGTTGAGGCCGAGGATGACGACCCGGGAGCCCCGGTCGATGGCCAGGTCCACGTCGGTGAAGATCTCCAGCGATCCGTACGACTTGGACAGCCCCGAGGCCATCAGCGGGGTCTTGCCGCAGGGCGCGGGGTCCGGGAAGCGCAGCTTGGCGACCTTGTCGGAGGCGCGTACGGCCTCCAGGCCGGAGAGCAGCTTCTCGGCGCGGCGGGCCATGTTCTGCGCGGCTACGGTCTTGGTGGCCTTGGCGCGCATCTTGTCGGCCTGCGAGTTCAGCGTCGCGGCCTTCTTCTCGGCGTTGGCGCGCTCGCGCTTGCGGCGCTTCTCGTCGGCCTCGCGCTGGGCCAGGTAGAGCTTCCAGCCCATGTTGTAGACGTCGATGTGGGAGCGGTTGGCGTCGAGGTAGAAGACCTTGTTGACGACCGTCTCGACCAGGTTGATGTCGTGGGAGATCACGACGAAGCCGCCGCGGTAGGTCCTGAGGTAGTCGCGCAGCCAGACGATGGAGTCGGCGTCGAGGTGGTTCGTGGGCTCGTCGAGCAGCAGGGTGTCGGCGTCCGAGAACAGGATCCGGGCCAGCTCGACGCGGCGGCGCTGACCGCCGGACAGGGTGTGCAGCGGCTGGCCGAGCACGCGGTCGGGCAGGCCGAGCGCGGCGGAGATGGTGGCGGCCTCGGCCTCGGCGGCGTAACCACCCTTGGTGAGGAACTCCGTCTCCAGGCGCGAGTACTTCTTCATCGCGGTCTCGCGGGTGGCGCCCTTGCCGGTGGCCATGCGCTGTTCGTTCTCGCGCATCTTGCGCAGCACCTCGTCCAGCCCGCGGGCGGACAGGATGCGGTCGCTGGCGAGGGTTTCGAGGTCGCCGGTGCGCGGGTCCTGCGGCAGATAGCCGACCTCGCCGGAGCGGGTGACGCTGCCGGCGGCGGGGATGCCCTCACCGGCCAGCACCTTGGTGAGGGTGGTCTTGCCGGCGCCGTTGCGGCCGACGAGGCCGATGCGGTCGCCGCGGGCGATACGGAAGGAGGCGGACTCGATGAGGACGCGGGCTCCGGCGCGCAGCTCAAGGCCGGTGGCAGTGATCACGGGAAAGACTCCAAGGCGTGGCGGACGGCAGTCGGGACGGTGGATGAGTGTTGCGACGCCGTCTATTGCGCGAGGAGAACTGCCATGCAAGCCAGTCTACCGGGAGCGGTCCAGCGGATCGCCATGCGTTAACGGGCGGGACGGGCCCCGCGGGGGCCCGTCAGGGGCGATTGTCAGACCCCCCTGCCAGACTGAGATCCAGGTCACATCAAAGGGGAGAGTGATCGCCATGGCAGGCAACGGAGCCACGCCCACCATCTGCCCGACACTGCGGTACCGGGACGCGAAGGCCGCCGTCGCCTTTCTCAAGGACGCGTTCGGCTTCACCGAGGTCGCGCTGTACGAGGGCGGGGACGGCGTGATCCACCATGCCGAACTCGCTTACGGCAACGGCATGGTGATGCTGGGCAGCGCGCAGAACGACAGTGCGTTCGGGCGGATCGCCAAGGACCTGGGGCCGGTGTCGGTGTACGTGGTGGTGGAGGACGCCGACGCCCACCACGCGCGGGCGGTGGCGGCGGGCGCGGAGGTCGTGATGCCGCTCAGTGATCAGCCCTACTCATCAGAAGAGGGGGTTGGGTCGCGGGACTATTCGGCCCGCGACCCCGAGGGCAACATCTGGAGCTTCGGCACGTACCGGCCCCGGATACCCGAGTGATCCCGCGCGGCGTCACTCGCCGCCCGTGTGGACCTGGAAGGCGGCGCGGCGCATCGCCTTGGCCAGGGCCGGGTCGGGGTGGGCGGCGGCGAGCGCGACCAGTACCTGGACGGTGCGGGGGTGGCCGATCGCGGTGAGCTCGGCGAGGAGGCGGGAGACGGAGCCCTGCAGAGCGGCGTCGAGGTGACTGACCAGCAGGTGGCTCTCGCCGTGCTCGGCGACGGCCGCGGCGGTGTCCACCCAGAGCCAGGTGGCCTCCTCACGGGTGAGCAGTTCGTCGATGGCGTCGGGGTCGCCGCCCTCCTGCTCGGCGATCCAGAGCAGGGCGTAGGGGCGCAGTGACGCCTCGCCGGTGACGGCCCGGACGGCGGGCTCGGCGGGGGCTCCGACCGAGCGCAGGGCCTCGAAGGCCAGGCCGCGCAGCAGGGCGTCGTCGCCACGGGCGACGTCCAGCAGCTCGGCGACGGCCCGGTCGACCGGGCGGGCGGCCAGCCAGGCCTGGTGCTCGGTGCGGGCGGGCCCCGGGGTGAGGCCGACGCAGGCCTTGAGCATCTCCTCGGCGGACTGCTCGATGTTGCCGGCGGGGCCCTGCGCGGCCACGCAGATCTGCTCCAGTTTGACCCACACCGCCCAGCTGCCGAGCGCGGTGATCGTCACCTCGTCGGCGCGCTGCGGGTCGCGCGGGCGCAGGGCGCCGACGCGGGCGAGGGCGTCGAGGGTCCAGTCCAGGAGCAGCGAGAGCTCGTCGCGGCTGCCGCCGGTGCCGTCGGCGGGCGGCTCGTGGCGTTCCTCACGCAGCTCGGCCACCCGCTGGCGCAGCAGGTCAAGCAGTGCGGCGACCGCCACCGGACCGGATGACAGATGGAGAAGGGAGAGCAGCTGAGGAGCGGCCTCGACCACTTCCGCGACCAGGGAGGGGTCGCAGCCCTCGTACGCCGGGTTCTGGTCCGCGGGGTGGGCGAGGGACCACGCGTCGAACAGGGCGACCCAGCCGCGCAGCACGGCGGTGTCGTCCCGGTCCCAGGCCCGCAGCCGCCAGCCGGGGCGGGCGGCGCCCTTGTGCAGCTCGATGAGCCCGGCCAGGCGCGCGCGGTCCCAGGCGGCACGCACCTGCCGGTCCGTCAGCCGCAGAACGGCGGCGGCCCGCTGGATGTCGGCATCCCGCAGTATGCCGCCGGCGCCGGGGCGGGCGGTGGCGGTCGCCATCGCGGTCGCGGCATCGGCCCAGCGGGCGAGGCGCACGGCATCGGTGAGTTCGGTACGGGCCCGGCGGGCGAGTTCGGGAAGTGCGGGGGTCCCTTCCGGGGGTCTGGGCGGACGTGAGCGGCGCGCTGCGGCCGCGCGGGGCGCGGCTGCCAACGGCCTGCGGGGGACGAGGCGAAGCGGAGTGTCTCGCGGAATACGGGACGTCACGGGAGCAGTCTTGCGGGTGAGCGCCCAGAAACCCAAACGGGCCTATCCGCGGGGCGCCTCGGCGGCACGTGATTTGCGCTGAGCAGCGACGATTTGCCCGGGCTCTTCGCCCGGGGTCTCAGACCAGCGGGATGACGAAGCGGCGCAGCGCCTCCTCGTAGCGGCGGGGGTCGCGGTTCCACATGGCGGCGTGCGGAGCGCCGGGGAAGGAGTGCAGGGAGACCAGGTCAGGGCGGGCCGCGGCCAGGCGGCGGGAGGGGGCCCAGGGGGCG
>Ga0307516_10007115_pt1 | contig 12928 bp, 10 predicted proteins | sample 19_EM_MG_FD_203310 | JGI IMG/M metagenome (GOLD analysis project Ga0307516, IMG submission 203310) | Populus trichocarpa ectomycorrhiza microbial communities from riparian zone in the Pacific Northwest, United States - 19_EM | ecosystem: Host-associated > Plants > Roots > Unclassified | place... | reverse complement strand
GGCGCCGACACCGACGACGTGCTCGCCGCCGTCCGGGCCATGCCCGAGGTCGAGGCCTGCTACTTCATGGCCGGCGTGGAGTCGTACCAGTTGATCGTGCGGGTCGGCACCATCGCTCAACTCGAGCAGCTGATCGTCCGGATCAACCGGGCGCCCGGGGTGGCGTCCACGCGTACCGCGATCGCCCTCTCCACCAAGTGGGAGAACCGCCCGCAGCCGGGCCTGGGCTGAAATACGAGCGCGGAGGCCGGGAGGTTCGGGATGTTCAGGGGACAGCGCGAATCCCCTTCGCCTGCTTAGATCCTGCAGGTGTCCGACGAACTTCCGGCTGCCGCCCCGCCGCCGGCGCCGCCATCGGTGGCCCCGCCGCCGTTCGTGAATATCCCGGCGCAGCGCGGGCCGATGTGGCCGGACGTCGCGGCGCCGGTCTACCCGCCGCCTGTCCACCCCGCGATGGTCGCGGCCGTGGCCGCGGAGCGATCGAATTCGAAGCGCGCCCTCTTCATCGCCGCGGCAGTGTTCCTGGCGCTGGCACTCGTCGGCGCGGTCGGCGTTGTCATCTTCGCCGCCCGCCAGGCCGCCGTCTCGGCGACGTCGACAGGCGGCACCCCGACCACCAAGACGACACCGGCGACACCCTTCGACACAGCGTCGGCCGCTCTGGACGTGCAGGCCGAAGCCTTGATCAAGGGCGACGAAGCGGGGTGGCTGGCCGCCGTCGACCCGGCCCAGCCGAAGCTGCAGACCCGCTACCGCTCTATGTACGCCTCACTACGCGGCCTCGGAGTCAGCGACTTCGAGTACCACCCGTTCATCCGGCCCACAGACGACAAGGCCCCGACCACTGTCTCCATGGGCGTGGACATCACCTACTGCTTCAGCATGGACACGTGCCCCGGCTACAGCGACTCGGAATGGAGCGGGGCGCCGCGGATCTCGCAATCGCTCACCCTCAAGCCCGTCGGTGGCCACTACGTGATCACGAACGTCGGCAAGGCGACCGAGCCGAACCACTTGCAGCCCACCCCCTGGGAGAGCGGTGACCTCGTGTTCGCCCAGGGCGAGCGGGTCACCGTCGCTGCGCCCAAGAGCGAGGCGGGACACCTGGCCGAGGTGGTCGCCGTCGCCGACAAGGCCGCACGGGTCAATGACCGCTTCGCCGCCTACGTCGACAACCCGCAGAAGCGCTACCGGATCTACCTGGCCGACGCGAAGGCCTGGCGCACCTGGTACGGCGGCGAGACCAACAAGTGGATCGTCGGCTATTCGATGCCGCTGAACGAGGCTGAAAGCGACGTCGTGCTGCAAACCAGCCAGTTGCTGGGCGACGATGAGTTGATGGCCACCACGATCCAGCACGAACTGGGCCACGTGGTGACTCTCGGCGGGACGCACGGCGGCGACGATGACAAGGAGCTGTGGCTGATCGAGGGCATCGCCGAATACATCGGCTGGTCCCCGCGGCCGGCAACGGCAAGCTGGCGCCGGCAGAGCGTACGGGAGGCCATGCGCGGGGCCCACCCGCCGAAGACGGTCGCCGCGAAGCCGCTGGCCGACAACGCGGGCGCCGCGGCCGGCGACGCGTTCTACGGCCTGGGGCACTTCGCCGTGGACTGCATGGCCCAGAAGTTCGGCCAGCGCAAGATGTTCACCTTCGTCAAGCTGACCCTGCGCGAAGGGTACGGCTACGAGCAGGCGTCACAGGAGGCCTTCGGCAAGTCTTTCTCGACCGTCGACAAGTCCTGCGTGAGCTGGATCCGCCAGGAAGCCTAGGCTCTTTTGTTGGCTAAGTCCTTTTCGCCAGGCCTGGGTAGTCCCGCACGAACCCGTCGTCGTCGATCCTCAGGTCGGCGCTGAAAGTCTCGCTCGCGTACCTGACCAGCCCTTCGCCGAGCGGCGTGTAGATCTGATCGGCCTGCACGACCTCGAGGCTGGGCAGAATCACCCAGACGACACTGAGCCGGTGCGCGACGCCGACCTCGGCCTTGACCAGATTGAGCCGCCGGATCGGCAGGGTGTTGGTCAAGGGTGACCCGGTCAGGTCGACATCAAAGGCGCCGTACAGCAGATCGGGATCCTCCGTTCCTGGTTGCCCAGCGCCCGCGTGCCCGGCCGCGGTCAGGGCTGCGTCGAGATTGCCCTGCTCGGAGGTGGTCGCCCGCCACCGTCCGGCGGCCAATTCCAGGTGTACGGCCCGCGCCCACCCGGCACCCTCGGCGCTGACCTCGAACCGCGAGGTCACCCAGGACGGGTCGGTCGTCAACTCATACCGGCAGGTGTACGGCACCGGATCGACGGCAAGAGCGGTGCCCCGGGCATAGAGTCCCGTGCGCGCATCCACCAGCGCATGTTCGCAGCCGGCGGTATCACGACGCTCCCAGAACAGGGAGCCAGGCAGGGTCGGCATCCCCTGAAGCTACCCGCGCCCCATCCCCCCGGAGCGGATCTTGAGTGGCTTGGCTTGCCGTACCAGACATGCCGAAGCCCCCGGCGGGTTCGCCGGGGGCTTCGATTGCTGCAGGCCCTGCCGTCAGTAGCTGCGGGCAGGGCGGGTCGAGCCGAAGCGCCGGTCGCCGCCGGTGCCGCCCTCGCGACGGTCATTGCGCTGCCCGTCGCGCCGGAATCCACTCGGCCGCTCGCCGTTGCGTGCGGCGCCGAAGCTCCGCTCGCCCCGCGGGCGATCACCGAAGCTGCGCTCCCTATCGCCGTGGCCGTGGTCGCCCGCAGGCCGGTCACTGAAGCCGCCGGCGGTCCGATCCCCGCTCGGACGGCCGTAGCCGCGGTCGCCCGCAGGCCGGTCGCTGTGGCTGCGGTCCCCGGCCGGCCGGTCGCCGTAGGCGCGGTCCCCGGTCGGGCGCCCGCCTCCGTAGCTGCGGTCCCCTGCCGGGCGCCCGCCGCCGAAGCTGCGGTCGCGCTCGCCGGTCGGACGGTCGCCGTAGCCGCGCTCGCCGGCGGGACGGCCGTAGCCGCCGCTGCCGGTGCCACGTCGCTCGCCGCCAAAGCCGCCGCGATCACGGTCGCCGCGGTAGCCACCGCTGCGCGGCGGGCGCTCACCGAAGCGCTTGGGCCGGTCGCCGCGCTCGCGGCGAGGCTCCGGCTCCGGGGGGACCGGGACGCCGCTGGGCTCACGGGCGCCGGTGATCTCGGCCAGCTTTTCGTCGCCGAGGCGTACCCGCACCTCGGCCGGGTGCACGCCGGCCTTGCCCATCATGGCCTGTGTGGTGCGGCGCTGCTTGGGCAGCACCAGTGTCACGACCGCGCCGGACTCGCCCGCGCGGGCGGTGCGGCCGGCCCGGTGCAGGTAATCCTTCGGGTCCTTCGGCGGGTCCACGTGCACGACAAGCGAGATGCCGTCGACGTGGATGCCGCGGGCCGCCACATCCGTTGCGACCAGGACGTTGGTGCGGCCTTCTTTGAATTCGGCGAGTGTGCGCGTGCGTACCCGCTGGGTCTTGCCGCCGTGCAGGGCCCCGGCCCGGACACCGACCGCCGCGAGTTGCTCGACCAGGCGGTCGACACCCATCTGCGTACGCGCGAAGACGATCGTCTTGCCGCTGCGGTTGGCGATCGCCGCGGTGATCGGGAACTTGTCGTGCGGCGGGATCAGCAGCAGGTGGTGGTCCATCGTGGACACACTCGCCTCCGACGGATCGGTGGAGTGCGTGACCGGGTCGCTCATGAACCGCTTGACCAGCGCGTCGACGTCACCGTCGAGGGTGGCCGAGAAGAGCAGCCGCTGGGATCCTGCGGGAGTCTTGGCGAGCAAGTCGGTGACCTCGGGCAGGAAGCCCATGTCGGCCATCTGGTCCGCCTCGTCGAGAACGGTGACCTCGACGCTGTCGAGGCTGCACGCGCCGCGCTCGATCAGGTCGCCAAGGCGGCCCGGGGTGGCAACGATGACCTCGACACCGCGGCGCAGCGCGTCCATCTGCCGGTCATACGGCACGCCGCCGACTGCGGTCTTGAGGAAGACTCCGATGGAGCGGCCCAGCGGCATCAGCGCGTCGGCAACCTGCATGGCAAGCTCGCGCGTCGGCACGAGGATCAGGGCCTTGGGGTGGTGCGGCAGCGCGCGGCCGCCCTTGGCGACTCGGGTGAGCACCGGCAGGCCGAAGGCCAGGGTCTTACCGGAGCCGGTCTGGCCACGGCCGAGAACATCCTTGCCGGCCAGCGCGTCGGGGATCGTCGCGGCCTGGATCTCGAACGGGGTGGTCAGGCCCTCGCGGTTGAGCACGCGGACGAGCTCAACGGGCAGGCCGAGATCGGCAAAGCTCGGACCGGCAACCGTCTCATCCTGAGCGGGCTCGGTCGGCTCAGCCGGCTCCGTGACGACGGACACAGCGGACTCGGCGACTGTCTCGTCGGGACGCTCGGCCGTGGGGGTTTCCACAGTTTCTGAAACGGGGGTTTCGAAGGCGGACGGAAACGTGCTGGGATCAGCGAAAGTGGTCAAGAGAACCTCTCTACGGGGGCGCATGCTCGCGAATGCCCCGCCGCGGCCTGGAGGAGCCGGCCGCTGAAATGCCCGCAAGAACGCCCATGGCGTGCGCCGTGAAGGCACGCCAGGTCAATTACTGCCATCAGTGTACGGGTCAACCCCATGGGCGCTGCCCGCATTCCGCACCGGTAGTGGGCAGGCTCACCCTCGGCGCAACCGCGCCAGCTTAGGTGTTGCCTGCCCGAATCACCAACTCAATCCTTGAACACCCCGTGGATCATGTCGGTGAACGCGCTGCCCGCGGTGAACAGAAACAGCAGGCTGACACCGACGAGCGCGAGCAGCACGATGAACATCGCGACGACCACCTTGGTGTTGCTTCGCCGGTGCGTATCCGGCGTTTCCGCCCAGCCCTGGGCCAGGATGTGGCCGGTCAGCGAGCCGGAGTTCTCGACGGCGTTCATCGATACCGGCATCGTCATGTCGATCGGTGAATCGGCCCCCATGCCGCCGTAAACGGTCCCAGGCAAGCGTTGCTCCGGTGCTGGGGCGCCGTCGCCGAACTGGCCGGCGAGCGGTGTGCTGCCCTGCGCGCTCGATCCGCCGAACGGCTGCAAGGGTGAGACCGAACCGCCTAGCCCGAACGGGGCGGTCGGCGGGGCCTGCTGCGGCACGTTCGGCGTGTATGCCGGCGTAGAGGTGTGGGCGCTGGGCTTGTAGGTGCCCGGCATCGGGACTCCCGGTGTGTTGTGGACGGCTGGTGCGGCGGCCTCGGTGGCCGGCCGCGCGCCGAACGGTGGGTGGATTTCGGTGGCGGGGCGTGCGCCGAACGGTTGCAGGGCTTCGGCAGCGGGGCGGTTGCCGAAGGATTGCGGGGCTTCTGTAGCCGGGCGGTTGCTGAAAGTTTGCGGGGGTTCCGTGGCAGGGCGTGCGCCGAACGGCTGCCAGGATTCCGCGGGCGGGTGGTTGCCGTACGGCGGGGCGTCGTCGCGCACTGATCCGGCCGGCGGAAGCGTGTAGGAGGCCAGCGCGCCGGCCGCCGGGATCACCGGCGGGGGCGGGAAAACGGGTTGGGGCGGTCCGGGCACCGGGCTTGGCCCGGGCCCGGGCGGCACCGGGCTCGGCGGTGGACCAGGCACCGGCGACGGACCGGGGCCGGGCGGCACAGGCGACGGCCCAGGGCCCGGCGGGACCGGGTCCGGACCCGGCCCAGGCGGGATGGGGCCGGGGGCCGGCGGGTCAGGAACAGGTGTGGGGCTCGGCGGCGTTGGTGCCGGACCCGGCTCAGGCGACGGCGTCGGGCCCGGCGCGGGGAACGGCGGAGTCGGGGCCGGCAACGGGCTCGGCGGCGGCTCGATCGGCTTCTCGGGCTCGACGGGTCTCGACGGCTCGCTCGGCTTCGGCTTGGCCGGCTTAGCCGGTTCCTCGGGGGTCGAGGGCTCGGGCAGCGGTGGCTTCGCGGGCTCGGCCGGCTCGGCCGGCCCGATCCCGGGCTCTTCGGCCTCCGGCCGGCCGGTCTTGGGCTGGGCCGCCTCAGGCAGGCTGGTGTTGGGCCGGGCCGTCGTCGACCTGCCGGCGTCAGGCCGGCTCGGTTGAGGCTGGGGCGCCTTCGACCGGTCGATTTCAGGCAGGTCGGCCCCGGGCTGATCCGAGTCGGATGCGTCGGCGGCCCGGGCGCCGTAAACCTTGGACTGGGCGACCCGGCGAGTGCCGGCGTCGGAGGGGTCGAAGCGCATCGCGCCGGGCACGGAGGCGCGTGCGGCATTCGCACTCGGCACGGCCGACACGGGCCGCACGGACCCGCCGGTGCTGGTGGGCGCGACAGGGCCGGCGGAAACGGGCCGCGCTGATCCGGAGAAACTCGCGGGGCCGGCGGAAACGGGCCGCGCGGACCCGCCGGTGCTGCTGGGAGCGATAGGGCCGCCGGGCACGGAGGCGCGCGCGGCGTTCGCACCTGGCACGGCGGACACGGGCCGCGCGGACCCGGAGAAGCTGGTCGGACCCGCGGGCCGGGCATCGGCCGGCGAAGCGGTGGTGGCGGCGCCCGCGGCGGACGGCGGCGCCCAGAGCGCTCCTGGCGCCGGGGGTGGCGGAAGCTCGTACCCGCCGTCGCTGGACTCGGGAGCGCTGCCCGACGGCGTCCGCGCAGCGTCCGGCTTGTCGCCGGCGCCGTCCGGTGTCGCCTGCCGCTTGTCCATCTGGGTCCTCCCGACCGCCGACATCCCACGCCGGCGGGTGGTCGCCGGTCGCCGGGTGCTGACTCTTACGGTGCCATACGCGCGCGCGTCGGCGCACCCGGCGTGGGCCCAGCGGCCGCCGGAAAGTCAGGCCCGCGTGCAAATCAGGAAGTAGATGAGTCCGATACCGAGTTCGCTACGGATGCCGACTCGGTCGCCTCCGACTGTGCGGCGGAGCCCGTCGGCGACGAGCCGCTCGGGTCGTCGACCGCGCTGCTGCTCGACGTGGTGGGCTCCGGTGTTGTCGTCGGCGTGGTGGTCGGCGTCGTTGTCGCCGGAGTCGTCGGCGTGGTGGTCGGTGTTGTCGGCGGCTTCGTCGTGGGCTTGGTGGTGGCCGGTGGTTTCGTCGTGGGCTTGGTGGTGGCCGGTGGCTTCGTCGTGGCTGTCGCCGACGGCTGCGGATCGGGGTCGGGGGAGCCCAGCACGGGACCCTCGGTCTCGCCCTCGACCGAGCCGTACACGCGGGTCGCCTGGAACAGCCGCGACCAGCGGACGGGGACGAGCCGCACGTTCAGGCCGGTGCGGGGCGCCTCGACCATCATGCCGTCGCCCGCATACATGGCCACGTGGTGGATGCCCGTCCAGCTGGTCGTCGAGCTGAAGAAGAGCAGGTCACCGGGGAGCAGCGAATACCGGTCGACGACCTTGTTACGGGTCTGCCAATACTGGTCGCGGGACACGCGGGTGAGTGGGAAGTTGCCGGCGGCGTTGGACCGGTACGCCGCATACATCAGCCCGGAGCAGTCGTATTCGTCCGGGCCTTCCTCGGACCACACGTACGGATCGCCGCGCTGCGCCAGCGCGAACAGCACCGCCGCGATCGCTCGCTCGTCCGCGCCGCGGCCCGCGTTCGCACCCGCCAGATACTGGGCGCCGAGCTGGGCGTCCTCGGCGCTCTCGGCGGCCTCGGCCGCGGTCAGCGCGTCGGCGTTCTGCTTCTCGAGCTTTTGCAGCTCGGCCTGCTTCTTCGCGATGTCCGCGTTGAGGGTGTCGTATTGCCCCGACACGTCTGCGGCGGCGGTGGCTGCGGTCGTCTGCTCGGTGAACGCCGCCTGCTGCGCGGCCTGCACGATCGCCAGTTGGCGGCCTGCGGCCTCCTCGCCGGGTGACTCACCGCGCTGGATGGCGGCGAGCGCGTCGAGGTCCTGCAGGCCCGAGCCGATCGAGCCGGGTGGCAGGGCCGCGGCGTCGCGCATGGCGTTGGCGGCCGCCGTGGCAGCATCCTGCTGGGCACGTATGAGCGCGGCCTGCGCCGCGGCGAGCTTCTGGTCGGCCGTTGCCAGCTGCTGGCGGGCCAGGTCGCGATTCTCGCCGAGCTGGATCAGTTTGTCGCCGAGGGCGGCGATGTCGGCGCGGCGCTTCTCGATCTTCGCAACCAGCGGGTTGGTCGCCGCTCCGATGGTCGTTGCCGTGGTCGGCGTTGCCGTGATCGGCGTGGTCTGGCCGGGCATCGTCAGCGTGCCGAGCGGAATGGGCCGCGAACCGGCGTCGGGCACTGCCGGGATGGCGGGCACGGCCGGCACGTTGGGCGCAGCCATGGCGGGAACGGGACTGAAGAGGACGGCGATCGCGGCGGCGACGGCTGCTGAACAGGCCAGCGGGCGCCACCATGGGCGTGCTCGCAGGGTGTTCGTGTGCCGCTTTGTCACGATGTGCCCCCCGGTCCGCGTCGATCCTGCCCGCGTCGTCGATTCCCCCTAAAGGTCATACCGCAAGTTGTGTACCGCTGTCGATTGATGGGAGGTGAAAGGAAGCTGGGAATCCGAAGATCGGTCAGAAGGTTCGAACCGCCGGCGCGGACGTGATCCGCGCCGCCCCGGCAACCGTGTGGCACGGAATTTGTCGGGGCCAGGACGTAGGCTCGTCAACGGAACTGTCAGGGAGAGGGGCGCACATGGATGCCGGCCGCAAACGCGAGCTGGAGGCCAAGGTCTATGCGGGCGAGCGGCTGACCCGCGCGGACGGCGAGGCCCTCTATGAGTGCGATGACCTGGCCTGGCTCGGCCGGCTGGCACACCACAAGCGCACAGAGATCAACGGCGACCGGGTGATGTTCAACGTCAACCGCCACCTCAACCTCACCAACGTCTGTTCCGCCAGCTGCGCATACTGCTCGTTCCAGCGCAAGCCGGGCGAGAAAGCGGCCTACACGATGCGCATCGACGAGGCCGTGCGCAAGGCCAAGGAGATGGAGGACGAGCAGCTCACCGAGTTGCACATCGTCAACGGCCTGCACCCGACCCTGCCCTGGCGCTATTACCCCAAGGTCCTGCGCGAGCTGAAGGCCGCGCTGCCCAACGTCAAGCTCAAATGCTTCACGGCGACCGAGGTGCAGTGGTTCGAAAAGATCAGCGGCCTGCCGGCCAGCGAGATCCTCGACGAGCTGATGGACGCCGGCCTGGAGAGCCTCACCGGCGGCGGAGCCGAGATCTTCGACTGGGAGGTCCGGCAGCACATCGTCGACCACAACTGCCACTGGGAGGACTGGTCGCGCATTCACCGGCTGGCACACCAGAAGGGCATGAAGACCCCGGCCACGATGCTCTACGGGCACATCGAGGAGCCGCGGCACCGGGTCGATCATGTCCTGCGGCTGCGCGAGCTGCAGGACGAGACGGGCGGCTTCGTCGTCTTCATCCCGCTGCGCTACCAGCACGACTTCGTCGACTCGGCCGACGGCGTCATCCGCAACCGCATCCAGGCTCAGACGACAATGGCCTCGCCGGCCGAGTCGCTCAAGACGTTCGCGGTGTCCCGGCTGATGCTCGACAACGTGCCGCATCTGAAAAACTTCTGGGTCATGCACGGGCTGTCGGTGGCCGCTCTCTCGCTGAGCTTCGGCGCCGACGACCTGGACGGTTCGGTCGTGGAATACAAGATCACCCACGACGCCGATTCGTACGGCACGCCGACCACGATGCATCGCGAAGACCTGCTCAACGTCATCTGGGACGCCGGCTTCCGGCCGGTCGAGCGCAACACCCGCTACGAGGTCGTCCGCGAATACGACAAGCCGGTGCCGCTGGCCGAGCGCCGCAGCGAACCGCAGCAGGTCTGGGCCTAAACGGCTCGCCACACCCAGGGACCTGCCAGGAGGGGTGGCCGGGCTCCCGGCGTACCCTCAATGCGTTATGGCCGAGACCAAGAGTGAGCGCCGCCCGCGTCGCGATGCGGACGGCCGGCTGTCGACCGCCGGCGACCTCGTGGGGGTCGCCCTGGCCGGCCTGGTCTGCGGCATCGTGATCCTGCTCATCTTCGAGGGGATCATGTCGCTGTCCCGGATGTCGCAGTTCGGCGACACCAGCGGCTGGCTCGCGATCATCCTGCCGGTCTGGCTGTTCACCGAGGAGTTCCGGGCGGCCGGCTACGGCGCCTACCGGATCGTGGTCGCCGCCCTGGCTGCGGGCTTCGGCGTCGCCGCCGGGATGACTCTCGCCGGCCTCGCCGCGAGTGAGTTCCCGGCGCTGGTCAGCGGCGCTGCCGGTGCCGCCGGGCTGACGGTCGTCTACTGCGTGATCTGGTTCTACGGCCTCCGGTGGCTCAGCCACCGCACGGGTTGATCGGAGATTGTCGTGAGTCCCGCTGTGAAGTACACGCTCGGCCGGCTGGGGCTGTTCGTGCTGGTGTTCGCCCTGCTCCTGCCCGTGCCGCTGAACTTCCTGGTCAGGGCGATGATCGCACTGGTGGCGTCGGCGGGTTTCTCCTACTTCCTGCTGGCGAAGTGGCGCAACGAGATGGCCGAGGCGCTCGGCTCGGCCTCGCAGCGCCGCCAGGCGGAGAAGAACAGGCTGCGTGCGGCGCTCGCCGGCGACGAGGCGGCAGCGGCCGAGGGCGACCGCGCGGCCGAAAAGTAGCAGCGGCAAGACCCCGTAGATCGTGGTTGATATCCGCCCTTATGAGACTTTTGAGGGTCTGGCCGACGGGTGATCGCGGGCTGGAAGATCTTGGACGCGTTTCGTCCCATGGAGACTTCTGCGAGCTTCGCGGCCCCCGATCGGAGATATAGCCGTTTTATCCTGCTTTGTTCGGCACGTTGGGCAGATATTGGACGCGTTTCGCCCCCAGGAGGGCGCATATCGACCAAGATTTCCCGGGACGCGTCAGATCTCGCGACCTGAGACCGCCGAGCGTCCACTTTGGGCGAAAACTCCTTGATCAACCCGCCTTCCTGAAAAACGGCGCCCTCCGACACGCCATTTCCCATGAAACCGAAGCCGCCGCGGACCTACCAACCAACCGATCTAAGCGGCTTTGCACCCTTTGAGCGACACCCGATCCACAAACCCGGGCAGCCGGGCTGGTTCAGCGCACGACAGGTCTTCGAGTTGCTTCGGCAAGACCTCGCACGGTCTCGTCGTCAAGGCCCTGGCCGGGCGCGCAAGACCCGGGCTTCGCGAGCCAGAAACCACCCTCTGCGGGATCCGGTCGAGGGCATTGCGCAGCGGGTGAAACGAGTCACGCAGAAGTCTCTCTGGGGCGTGGCGCGACATCGAGAAGCTTGGGCTGTCCGCGTCCGAGCCCTTCGGATGCCCGATATGAGCGACTTTGGACCCTGGTGCCGGTCGCTCCAGCCGATTGATTACTTTCCTTGAAAACGACCCCTCAGGCGGCCGCCGAGAGGTCATTTTCAAGGAAAACGATGCCTCGCCTCGCACGCTTCCGTTGGCTGGGCCCGTGAATACGGTGCATAAGGGGCATAGAGGCCGGGCTGTGTGGGCAGTCGGCTGGTAGGGCGCCAGGACGTGACGCGAAGCGCCGGGCCGTCGAACAGTCGAGCAAAAATCTCTACTGCCGAGACCCTTCCCAGGTGCGGCTATCTGTCGTAGCTTTATAGCTATGACAAGTAGCCGCTGTGCCTAGGGCAGGCCTTAATCCCGATGTCGTGGTCGACGTCGCGCTCGTGCTCGTTGACGAGAAAGGCCTCGACGCACTCAGCCTCGCGGCGGTCGCCGACCGCGCCGGCGTGGCCGCGCCATCGCTGTACAAGCACATCGGCAGCCTGGCCGACCTGCGCAACTTGATGGCCATCCGGATCATGCGCCAGGTCACGGCGCTCTTTGCCGAGGTCGTCATGGGCCGCAGCCGTGACGAGGCGGTCGAGGCGCTGATGCGCTCCTACCGCACCTACGCGGTGGCCAACCCGGGGCGATACGCGCTGATGCCGCTCGACCCGCTGCACAACCCGCCGCTTGTCGAAGCGGGCCGGGAGTTGCTCGGTGTATTCGTCGCTGTGATGCGCGGCTACGGCTTCGAAGATTCGGCGGCAACGCACGCGATCCGCCGCCTGCGGGCGACAGTGCACGGCTTCGCCGACCTCGAAGCGGGCGGCGGCTTCGGCCTGCCGGAAGACATCGAAACCACATATGACCAGGTAATCGATATGTTCTTGAGGAGTTTGCGATGAGAAACCGGTGGGGCGCGATCGCCTTTGCATTCGCGGGCGCGATGTTTCTGCTCTATCCCGCGATGCGCCCATGGCACGACGAGACGACATTGGCCGGTGCCCGCGAGTCCATGAGTTCGAACGCGTGGGTAGCGTCGCACTTCTTCGGCATGCTGGGCTTTATCGCCGTACCGCTGGGGTTGTTGGCTCTGCATGGCCTTGTCCGGTCCCGGCTGTCGCTGGCCGCGCTGCTCGCGGCCTGGATAGGTGCGGGCCTGACGCTTCCTTATTACGGCGCCGAGGATTTCGGCCTGCACGCGATTGTCGGCTCGGGAACGCCGGATCTGCTCGATGTCGTCGACCAGGTGCGCTACCAGCCGGTGGCGGTGACGATCTTCGCGTTGGGGCTGCTCTCGCTGGGTGCGGGCACGGTGCTCGCCGCGGTGGCGGTGTGGCGTTCCGGTGTGCTCTCGCGGGCGGCGGGCGTTCTTTTCGCTGCTGGATTCGCCCTGTTCATTCCGCAGTTCTATCTGAGCGCGGGGGCTCGGATCGCGCACGGCGTTCTCGTCGCGATCGGCTGCGTGTGGCTCGCCGTCTCCCTCTGGCGGGCGACCAAAGAGCGGGCCGCTGACGAGCGGGCGACCGAAGAGCGGGCGACCGACGAGCGGGCCGCTGACGAGCGGGCGGCTGACGAGCGGGCGGCTGACGACACGACCGCAGGAAATGCTGACGCGCCGCAGCCACGAATCACGGCACACCAGAACGCGACTTTCTGACGGGCGGACGGGGGTGGCGCGCCTCCGATAGCGTATCGGCGGTCATCGACGTCGAATCGGGGGAGACTGAGTGGACGCCAATGTTTTGGCGGCG
>Ga0307516_10007114_pt1 | contig 12929 bp, 13 predicted proteins | sample 19_EM_MG_FD_203310 | JGI IMG/M metagenome (GOLD analysis project Ga0307516, IMG submission 203310) | Populus trichocarpa ectomycorrhiza microbial communities from riparian zone in the Pacific Northwest, United States - 19_EM | ecosystem: Host-associated > Plants > Roots > Unclassified | place... | reverse complement strand
CGCGTTGGACACGAGGTTGCCGAGCACCTGGCGCATACGGACCGGATCCGCCTCCAGCCAGAGGGAGTTGTCCGTCTTGCCGGTGAGCGCGACCCGGGCCGTGTCGGCGGAGACGCGGTGGGCGGCGACGACCTGGTCGACGAGGTCCTCGACGCGCACGGGTTCGCGGTGCAGGCGCAGGGTGCCGGCGTCGGCGGCGGCGAGGTCCTGGAGGTCGTCGATGACGCGCTGGAGGACCATCGCCTCATCGTGCAGGGAGCCGAGCAGTGCCGGGTCGGGTTCGACGAAGCCGTCCCGGGTGACCTCCAGCCAGCCGCGGATGTTGGTGAGGGGGCTGCGCAGTTCATGGGCGATGTCGCTGACCATGGCCTTGCGCTGGGCCTCCATGCGTTCGCGGCGATCGGCGAGGTCGTTGAAGGCCTCGGCCAGGATGCCCGTCTCGTCCCGGGTCCGCACCGGCACCCGGACGTGCAGTTCCGGCGGCTGCTGGGCCGCCTCGGTCAGCGCGCGCAGGGGTCGCACGAGCCGGGTGGCGACGACCGCCGTCAGCAGGACCGTGAGCGCCAGTACGGCCGCCGCCGCGCCGACGACCTTCGCCTTGTTCGCCGGGGAGACGTCGAAGCGGGGGGCGGTGGTGTCGCCGCCGCCCAGGAACAGTTCGGCCACCGGTGCGACGTACGGGTCGAGTTGGGCGCGGCGGGCGTTGTCGGTGCAGGCCTCCGCCTTGCGTACGGCGGCGGCGTCGCCCAGCTTGCTGTACGCGCCCGTGGTGTAGCGCGAGCCGAGGTTCTTGTCGAAGACGTCGACGGAGTACGGGATCTTGAAGCTCACACCTCCCCGCACCAGGCAGGGCCGGGCGCTCACCAACAGACTCTTCAACGCCTTGCTCTCGGTGACGGTCGGGGCGTTGAGCTTCCCGTCCGCGCACGGCTCGGGCACATTGCCGTTGGCGTCGTTGCCGTCCGCGTCGGTGAGGACGGGACGGCCGCTCGGCGTCATCGTGATGGTGGTGTCGATTCCGTTCTTTTTGAAGCACGCCTGACGCTCCTTGGCCAACCCCGCCAGCCGGACCCGCTCCCTCGCGGTCAGCCGGTACGGTCCGACGACCCGCGGGTCGAGGCCGCTGAGCTGTGCGCCCGGTTCCGTGTACGTGTCCGTGTGCAGCGGGTCGACGCTTGCGGCGGCGCGGGGCGGCAGGGAGGTGCCGTGCGCCGCGGAGTCGGCGATAAGGGTGCGGTCGGAGGTGGTGAGGGCGATACGGCGGCCCATCTTCTTCGACAGGGCGCGGACGGTGGGGGCGACGCCCTTCCAGTCGGGGTGGGTCGCGGCGTATCCGCTGAGCTGCGCCAGGATGCGCATGTCGTCGGCGAGGTCCTGTCCCTGTTCCTCCCGGATGGCCCGGGTGGTGGTCTGCACCGCCAGCCAGGCCGTCGCCCCGACCGAGCAGAGCGCGATCAGCACGGTGGCGACGAGCAGCCGGACCAACAACCGCTTGCGCAGCGGTATCCGGGGCCTCACGCGCGACCGCCGCGCAGCTTGTAGCCGACGCCGAACACGGTCAGCAGCCGGGCCGGTTTGCGTGGGTCGGCCTCTATCTTCCGGCGCAGGTTCATGATGTGGACGTCGACGGCCCGTTCCGTGGACGCCCGGTCCAGGCCCCTGGTGTACTGCAGCAACTGCCGCCGGGAGAAGACCCGTTCGGGCTCGGCGCTCATCGCGAGCAGGATCTCGAACTCGGCCGGTGTGCAGTCCACCGGTGTCCCGTCGCAGCGCACCTCGTGCCGCGCCGGATCGACGGAGAGACCCGCCGCCCGTACGACGGTGTCCTCCTGTCTGCCCTCGGCGGTACGGCCGCTGCGCCGCAGGACCGTGCGGATGCGGGCCATCAGTTCGCGCGGGCTGTAGGGCTTGGTCATGTAGTCGTCGGCGCCGAGTTCCAGGCCGAGCAGGACGTCGTCCTCGGTGGAGCGGGCGGTCAGCATCAGGACGGGGATGTCGTCCTCGCCGCGCAGGGCCCGGCACACCCCGAAGCCGTCGATCACGGGCAGCATGAGGTCGAGCACCACGAGGTCGGGCCGGAGTTTCCTGGCCGCGGTGATGGCGGCGGCCCCGTCGTGGACCACGGTCGCGGTGTGGCCTTCGGTCAGCAGGGAGCGCCGTATCAGCTCGGCCTGCATCTCGTCGTCCTCGGCGACCAGCACATGTGCGCACATTGGGCGGATCCTAGGCGGTCAGTGCGAGAGGGACGCGGCGTCGCCCATGACGACGACGGGATGCCGGGCGGGGTCCAGGGTGCGCAGCAGTTCCTTCATGTGGTCCTCGGCGATGCTGACGCAGCCGTGGGTGGGGCCGCCGTGGTCGACGTGGATCCAGATGCCGCCGCCCCGCGAGGCGCCGAGGGGGCGGGTCCAGTCGAGGGGTGAAGTGCCGGGCTGCCGGTTGTAGTTGATGGCGATCACGTAGTCGAAGGACCCGGCGAGGGGTTCGCCCTCGAAGCCGGTGCCGGGCGAGACGAAGCCCGACCCCTGGTCGTACGACAGCTTGGTGCCGGGGTCCTTGAGGAGTCCGCCCGCGTCCGTGAGCGAGTAGACACCGATCGGTGAGCGCAGGTCGCCGGCCATGTGGTGGTCGGACCAGCCCTTGAGCGCGTTGTGCGCGGCCCAGCTCGCGGTCTGCTGCCAGCCGTCGTCGGTGCGCTCGTACAGGGCGAGGGTGGAGAGGGGGGAGTTCGCGCCCCGGCCGGTCACCAGGACGACCTGCTCGGTGCCGGCCGGTATCCGGGCGAGCATCTGGGGCCCCACGCCCGGGAGTTGGCGGGGTGCGGCCTCGGCGGATATCGCCGACGAGGGCGAGGCCGGGGGCGTGGAGGCGGGAGCGGGCGTTGCGGCGGAGGGGTGGTCCGACGCCGCCACCGCACCGCCACCGCATCCCGTGAGAAGCAGGGACACGGCGACGAGTGCGACCGGGGACATACGAGTGATCATGAGTCGACGATGACCGACACATGTGAGGAACTCGTCAGCTCCTACGGCTTGGCCGGCTTGCCTTTCGTGTAGAGCCAGGTGTGGAACAGAACGCCCAGCTTCTTCCCCGACTTCTGTTCCGCAAGGCTGATGAACTGTGCGGTGGTGCCGTGCCCGTAGCGGTGTCCGCCCGCCCAGGCGCGCAGGATCGCGAAGAAGGTCTTGTCGCCGACGGCCAGGCGCAGTTCGTGCAGTGCCATGGCACCCCGGGCGTACACGGGCGTGCCGAAGATGTTGGCGCCGCTGCCCGGGTCGCCGGGCGGGAACGCCCACAGGTCGTCGGTCGCCTTGCGGGCGTACAGCGCGTCGAAGGTCTGCTGGGCGGTCTTGCCGCCGTGCTGCTCGCTGTAGAGCCACTCCGCGTAGGTGGCGAAGCCCTCGTTGAGCCAGATGTCCTTCCAGCTGGTGAGGGAGACGGAGTCCCCGAACCACTGGTGGGCGTTCTCGTGCACGAGGGTGCTGAGGTCCGGCGCCGAGTCGTAGATCGGCCGCCCCTGCGTCTCCAGGGCGTAGCCGACGTCCGGGGCGTGGTCGACGATCGACCCCGCCGAGCGGAACGGGTACGGGCCGAACAGCTTGCTCTCCCACTCCAGTACGGAGGGCAGCTTCTTCAGCACGGGCGCGGCGGCGGTGGCCTCACGCGGGTCGACGGCGTTGTACACCTTGACCCCGTCCCGTGTGGTGTACTGCTCGACCTTGAACTTTCCGACCGTCGCGGTGGCGAGGTAGGCGGCCATCGGCTCGGGCGCGTGCCAGCGGAACGTGGTCTTTCCGTGCACGGTCTTCTGGCCCAGGAGAACGCCGTTGGCGACCGCGGTGCGTCCCTGCGGGACGGTGATCGTGAAGTCGTACGACGACTTGTCCTTGGGGTGGCTGTTCGCCGGGAACCACGTCATCGCGCCCTGCGGCTCGCCCGCCACGAAGGCGCCGTCGTCGGTGGCGATCCAGCCGTCCGCCGAGCCGTCCGGGTCGGTGACCTGCTTGGGGATGCCGCTGTAGGTGACGGCGATCTGAAACTCCTGCCCCTTGCGCAGGGCCCTGCGCGGGGTGACGACGAGTTCCTGTCCGTCGCGGCGGAAGCCGGCCTTGACGTGGTCGACGGTCAGGCCGGTGATCGTCAGGCCCTTGAAGTCGAGGTCGAAGCGGGTGAGCTTCTCGGTGGCGCGGGCGGTGAGGACCGCCTTGCCGTCGAGGCGGCGGCTCGCCGGGTCGTAACGGAGCGTCAGGCCGTAGTGGGCGACGTGGTAGCCGCCGTTGCCGGAGAGCGGGAAGTACGGGTCGCCCACGCCGGACGAGCCGATCGTGGCGGCTCCGGCCGGCGCTGCGGCGGCGAGCAGGGCCGCGACGGCGACGGGGACGGTGGCCACGACGGCGCTGCGGCGGAGGACGGCGGTGCGTCTTGTGGACGGCTGCCGGAGGTGCGTCACATGCGCTCCTACAGAGTGAGGGGGGTGATCATTCGTCTCAGAGACTAGGCCGCCCGCCCCCTCGGAATCCTTCATGTGCGGGTCAAGTTACGCCGCGTCGTCCCCGCGCCGGGCCTGTCCCCGGACGTAGGCTCGCGGCATCACCGCCACCCGAGGGAGCCCCGCCCGTGACCGTCCGCGCGCGCCGTGTCTACGATCCGCCCGAGCCGGAGGACGGCGTCCGCGTCCTGGTCGACCGCTTGTGGCCGCGGGGCCTGTCCAAGGACGCGGCCCGCGTCGACGAGTGGCCCAAGGCCCTCACCCCGTCGCCCGAACTGCGCCGCTGGTACCACGCGGGCGAGGGGTCCTACGAGGAGTTCAGCAGCCGCTACGAGGCGGAGCTCGCCGAGCCCGAGGCGGCTCAACTCCTGCACACCTTGCGGAACTTGGTCCGGATGGGGCCGGTGACCCTGGTGACGGCGGTCAAGGCGCCGGAGCGAAGCCACGCCTCGGTGCTGGCCCGCCTCCTGGAGGGGTGAGGAGACGGGCCACGCCGTTGCGTGCTGTCGGTCAGGCCGTCTGCTTCGCCGCCGCGCGGCCCGCCGCGCGCCCGGAGAAGAGGCAGCCGCCGAGGAAGGTGCCTTCGAGGGCGTTGTAGCCGTGCACGCCACCGCCGCCGAAACCGGCCACCTCGCCCGCCGCGTAGAGCCCGCCGATCGGCCGGCCGTCCGCGCCCAGCGCGCGGGAGTCGAGGTCGGTCTGGATGCCGCCGAGGGTCTTGCGGGTCAGGACGTGCAGCTTGACGCCGATGAGGGGGCCTGCGGCCGGGTCGAGGATGCGGTGCGGGGTCGCCACGCGGCCCAGGCGGTCGCCGATGTAGCGGCGGGCGTTGCGGATGCCCTGGACCTGGGAGTCCTTGCTGTACGGGTTGGCCAGCTGGAGGTCGCGGGCCTCGATCTGGCGGCGCACCACAGCCGCGTCCAGGAGCGGTTTGTCGGTCAACTGATTCATTTTCTCGACCAGTTGCTCCAGGTTGCCGGCGGTCACGAAGTCCGCGCCCTTGCGCAGGAAGGCGTCCACCGGGCCGGGCGCGCCCTTGCCGAGCAGTCGGTCGCGCAGCACCGCCTTCTTGTCCTTGGCGGTGATGTCGGGGTTCTGCTCGGAGCCCGACAGCGCGAACTCCTTCTCGATGATCTTCTGGGTGAGGATGAACCAGGAGTGGTCGTGGTCCGCCAAGTCCGCTGTCGTCCGCAGGTACTTGAGGGTGCTGAGGGTGTCGTAGCCCGGCAGGCACGGGTCGGGCAGGCGGCGGCCGAGGGCGTCGAACCACAGGGAGGACGGGCCGGGCAGGATGCGGATGCCGTGGCCGGGCCAGACCGGGTTCCAGTTCTGCAGGCCCTCGGTGTAGTGCCACATGCGGTCGCGGTTGACGAGCCGTACACCGGCTTCGGCGCTGATGTCGAGCATCCGGCCGTCGACGTAGGCGGGGACGCCGGTGACCATCTCGGCGGGCGGGGTGCCCAGGCGCTCGGGCCAGTACCGGCGGACGATGTCGTGGTTGGCGCCGATGCCGCCGGTGGTCACGACGACGGCCTGCGCGGTGAGTTCGAACTCGCCGATCGCCTCGCGGCTGGAGGAGACACCGCGCGGTGAGTCGTCCTCGGCGAGGACCGTGCCGCGTACGCCGCGCGTCTCGCCCTCCTCGACGACCAACTCGTCCACCTGGTGGCGGTAGTAGAAGGTGAGCAGTCCGTCGCGGGCGGCCTGCTTGGCGTAGTTCACGAAGGGTTCGACGACTCCGGTGCCGGTGCCCCAGGTGACGTGGAAGCGCGGGACCGAGTTGCCGTGTCCGTGGGCGCGCAGGTCGCCGCGTTCCGCCCAGCCGACGGTGGGCAGCAGCTTGATGCCGTGACCGTTGAGCCAGGTCCGCTTCTCGCCGGCCGCGAACTCGACGTAGGCGCGCGCCCAGCGCACCGCCCAGGAGTCCTCGTCGTCGACGCGGTCGAAGCCGGCGCTGCCCTGCCAGTCGTTCCAGGCCAGGTCGAAGGAGTCCTTGATGCCGAGGCGGCGCTGTTCCGGCGAGTCGACGAGGAACAGTCCGCCGAAGGACCAGAACGCCTGCCCGCCGAGGTTGGCGGCGTTCTCCTGGTCGACGAGCGCGACCCGGCGTCCCTGGCTGGTCAGTTCATGGGCCGCGACCAGACCGGCCAGCCCGGCTCCGACGACGATGACGTCCGCATCCATGGCGACCGTTGCCCTTCTCGTTGGGTTCAGTTGGGAATTCGGTTGGGGATTCGGTTGCGAATCAAGGGGTGGTTCAAGGGAGTTACCCGGGCGTGCCGCTGCCGTCCGTCAGCAGGGCGGTGAGCAGTTGCTTGAGCCAGACGCGGGCGTGTTCCACGTCCTTGTCCAGCAGCAGTTGGGTGGTGACGCCGTCGTACGCGGCGACCACGGCGTACGCCGCCGCGTCCAAGTCACCGAGCACGGCGGGGAGTTCGGCGAGGCCCCGGGCGCGGGCCAGGCGGTGCGCGATCGCCCCGCGCAGCCGGGCCCGGTGTCCCAGCAGGGTCTGCGCCACGGTGGCGTCCCGGGCCGCGTGCACCAGGAAGTCGGTCTTGACCAGGAGCCAGTCCAGGTCGAGGAGCAGCACGTCGGTGACGCGGTCCACGGCGGCGGGGACGTCGAGGTCGGGGCCGTCGAGCGCGAGCGCGCCGGCCACCTGCTCGGCGATCAGGTCGGCCCGCTCCTGGTAGAGCGCGAAGAACAGCCCGTCCAGGCTGTCGAAGTTCGAGTAGAAGGCGCCCCTGCTGTAGCCGGCCGCCTCGCAGACCTCCTCGATGGAGACCCGGCCGAATCCTTTCGCGGCGAACACGGCGAAAGCGGCGTCCAGCAGATTGGCACGCGTACGCACCCGACGCCTGGTCACCCGCTTGGTCGTCGCCTCCGCCACCATGCCCGGACCTCCGCGTCCCGATGTTCGATACGCGAATGTATCCGATACACCGGTGTATCCAAAGAGCCGATGCGGCGCCCACGGAAATCCGCGCGGCGCCTACGGCGGTTCAGATGACGGGCCCGCCTTGATGACGTGGCGCAGGTGCTGTTCGGGGCGGGTGAGGACGTGAATGTCGTCCAGGGGATCGCCGTCGACGACGAGCAGGTCGGCGTGGGCTCCGACGGCCAGGGTGCCGATCTGGCCCTCCATGTGCAGCAGGCGGGCGGCCGTGGTGGTCGCGGCGCGGAGGATGTCGGCCGACGGCTGGACCTGGGCGCGCAGGGTGAACTCTTCGAGCTGCGCGCTCTGCAGGGGGCCGAGCAGATCACTGCCGAAGACCAGGTTGACACCGGCTCCGTGGGCGCGTTCGAGGGCGGTCAGGCCCGCCTCGCGCACGTCGGCGATCTTTCGGTACGACCGCTCGGGCATCCCCGCCTGCTTCCCGAACCGGGCCATCTGGTCGTAGGTGACCAGGGTGGGTACCAGATAGGCGTCGTGTTCGAGGAGGAGTCGGATGGTGTCGTCGTCGAGGAGGTTGCCGTGTTCCACGCACCGGACGCCCGCGCGCAGGGCCCGGTTGACGCCACGGGGGTGGTAGGCGTGCACGGTGACATAGCGGTTGTGGTTCTCGGCCTCGGTGACGGCGGCGCGGATCTCCTCGTCGGTGTACTGGACGGCCGACACCTCGTCGTGGGGTGAGGCGACCCCGCCGCTGATGAGCATCTTCAAGTGGGCGGCGCCCTTGCGGAATTCGTCCCGGGCGGCGGCGCGCACCGCTTCCACGCCGTCGGCGATACGGGCGCCGAGGTTGTCGCGGCCCTGGCAACAGGGCGCGGTGTCCGCGCCGAGCGGGCGGATGTCCCCGTGTCCGCCGGTCTGCGACAGGGCCTTGCCGCCGTGAATCAGCCGGGGGCCGAGCGCGAGGCCCTCGTCGATGGCCCGGGCCATGCCGTGGTCGGCGCCGCCGACGTCGCGGACGGTGGTGAAACCCCGGCGGAGCACCCGCTCGGCTTCTGCCAGGGCGCGGACCGTGGCGTATCCGGGGGTCCAGGACTCCGCCTCGGTGCGGTCGAAGGTGGTCAGGACGAGGTGACGTGGGCGTCGGCGAGGCCCGGCATGACGGTCGCCCCGCCGGCGGCCAGCACCGGCACGTCCTCCGGTGCCGCGGGCGGGCGTCCGGTGCCATGGGCGGCGATGCGGCCGTCGGCGACCTCCAGCCAGGAGGCGTATGTCAGTTCGCCGTCCTCGGGGTATAGCAGACGGGCGTCGGTGATCAGCAGGCGGGTGGGGTGCGGAGTGGGCATGTCGTTTTCCTTCCGGTCACTCCAAAGAAATGCAACGTTAAGTGCATGGAACATATCTATGCAACACTTGATGCATGAAGTTCACTGTGCTGTCCCTCCGCACCTCGCCCGGCCGCCGTGACGAGCTGATCGCCTTCTACCGGTCCGACGACGTCCTGGCGGTCTCCGGCGCGCTGGCCGCGCAGATTCTGGTCCCGCCGGACGAACCGGACACGATCGTCGTCACCGCCCTGTGGGCCGACGCCGCCGCCTGGCAGAATTCGCCTCTGCGGCGGGAGCTGGCCCAGGGCATGGCGCCCTTCTTCGACTCCGCCGACGCCGTCAGCACCCGCGAGTTCCACGTCGCCCGGCACCACGCGGCGGGGTGAACCCGCCCGACGTACGAGGAGACGTGGCGCAGTGACCATCGAAGCGTGGCTGGCCGACCGCACCGCTCCAGGGGCGCTCGGCCCGCAGGCGGAACGGGTCGCCCACGTCCTGGTCCGGGCGCCGCAGTTCGCCGGCTACTCCTCGGCGCGCGAGGTCGCCGAACGCGCCGGCGTGAACGTCTCCACCGTGGTCCGCACCGCCCAGCAGCTCGGTTTCGAGGGCTGGCCCCAGCTGCGCGAGGAACTGCGGGCCCGCTATCTCGCCTCCGTCTCCTCGGGCGAGCTGTCCATGAGCCCGGCCGCCGACCCCGCCGCCCAGACCCTGCGCCAGGACGTCACCAACATCGGCGCGCTGGCCACCCCGGACAACCTCGCCGCCATCCGCGCCACGGCACAGGCGGTCAAGGCGGCCCGCCGCACGCTCGTCATCAGCTCCGGCAGCGGGGCCGGTCCCGCCCACGTCCTGAGCCACCTCGGCGGCATCGCCGGCCACGACGTCCAGCTCGCCCTCGGCGCCGCCACCGGCCAGGCCGTCCAGGTCGCCCGCCTGGAGCCGGGCGACTGCCTGATCACCATCAACATCTGGCGCCTGACCCGCACGCTGCGCGGTCTGACCCGGCTCGCCCGCGAGCGCGGGGCCACCGTCTGCGTCCTCACCGACCTGCGCTCCTCACCGCTCGCCGAGTACGCCGACCACCTGATCGTCACCCCCGTCGAGAGCGTCCAGGCGGGCCCCTCCCTGACCGCCATGGTCGCCGCGGTGCAGGCCGTCCTGAGCGAACTCGCCGACGACGACGCCGTCCGCGCCTCGGGGCGGGTCCAGCGGATGTGGCAGGAGCTCGACCTGATGGACGATCAGCCCTGATCCGTCCCGCCGTTCACGCCGGCGGCAGCGCGAAGGGCACGCGTCCCGTGGCCCGGCCCCTGCGGTCGAGCAGCCGGTCCATGTGCTTGACGGAGCGGAGCACCGCGGTACGGTCCCGTACCTCCAGATCCGGGAAGCGCTCGGCGAGCAGCGCCTCGAACGGGTCGACGGCGGCGAGTCCGTGGAGCCACGTGATGACCAGCAGGTTGTGCGGGCCGCTCGCGGAGACGCACCAGCGCACCTGCTTCATGCGGGCCAGCGCGTTGCCGGTCTCCTCGCGCCGCGAGTGCGGGACCGAGGCGCGGTAGATCATCGCCGTGGGCAGTCCGGCGAGGGGGCGGGCCAGGTCGCAGCGGATGGTGATCCCGCCCTCGCGCAGCATGCGTCGGAGCCGTCTGCGGGCGGTGTGTTCGCTCATGCCGGTCAGCGCCGCGAGTTCGGTGTAGCCGAGTCTGCCGTCGTCGCCGAGTGCGTCGAGCAGGGCCTGGTCCTCGGGCGCCGGGCGGTCGTGCATGTCGGTGGCGAAGACGGCGCGGGTCGGTGGCCGCGGGTCGGACAGGGTGGCTCGGTCCGCCGGTTCCAGCGCCCGGGTCCGCCAGTCGCTGCCCTCCCCGTACTGGCTGATGGCCAGCCTGGTGCGGAGATCGCGCACGCCGTCGAGTACGCCGATCGTCTCGTGCACGGAACGGCCGAGGGCGGGGAGGTCGGCGGCCACCACCCCCAGGAAGAGGTCGAAGTCGCCGACGGTCTCGTCGACGTTGAAGACCCAGGGCAGCAGGGCCGCGGCGGCACTCACGGACGCCAGGGAACCGGGTCGGCACCGCACTTCCACGAACGCGACCGTGGCCGTCCTCGCGGCGTCGTGAGCGGTGATCCAGGCGAGACCGGCCGTACGCAACCGCTCCCAGTGCCGGGCCGCGGTGGTCGCGTCCACGCCCAGCGCGCGGCCGATCCGGGACCAGGGCGCGCGGGGTGAGGTCTGGAGCGCGTCGACGAGCGCCAGATCCAGCTCGGAGAAGCCGCTCGGGAGGTCCGGGACGCCGGTGCCGGAATCCGGCACAGGTGGTTGAGCTGTGAGGCTTTCCTCCGATTTTCCAGATCCATCGCTCATGAACGGGATCGTAGTGGCACTCCCGGGGCCACCGTCCGGCCCCGCTCCCCACCACCCACCGCACCGCACCGCACCGAAAGACGCGACCGTGACCTTCTCCCCCTCCGGCCCGGCCCAGGACTCGCCTCCCGCCTCCGCACCACGCGGCTTCAGCGCCGAACTGCGCGATGCCCTCAATCTGCGCGGCCTCCTGCTGATCGTCGGCGTCTTCGCCCTCCAGCTGGGCTTCGTCCTCTCCTACATCGGCGCCTTCCACGCGACTGAGCCCCATCACATTCCGGTGGCGGTGGTCGCGCCCGCGCAGATGTCGGGCCAGGTCGTGAAGCAGCTCAACGCCCTGGACGGCGACCCGATCGACGCCCGCGCCGCCACCACCGAGCACCGGGCCCGCGCCCTCATCCTGGACCGCACCGTCGACACGGCGATCCTCGTCGACCCGAAGGGCGCCACGGACACCCTGCTGGTCGCCTCGGCGGGCGGTCCCGCCGTCTCCTCCACGGCCCAGCAGATCGCCCGGACCATCGAGACGGACCGCCACCGCCAGGTGACGATCACCGACATCCGCCCGCCCGCCGCCGGCGACGGCCGGGGCATGTCCTCCTTCTACCTCGTCATCGGCTGGATCGTCGGCGGCTACATGGCCGCCACCATCCTCGGCATGGCCGGCGGAGCCCGCCCGGCCAACCGCCACCGGACCGTCATCCGGCTGGGCTCCCTCGCCCTCTACGCGATCGCCTCGGGCCTGGGCGGGGCGGTCATCGCCGGTCCGCTGCTGGGCGCTCTGAAGGGCCACTTCGCCGAGTTGTGGGCGCTGGGCGCGTTGATCGTCTTCGCCTCGGCCGCCACCACCGTCGCCTTCCAACTGCTGTGGGGCGTCATCGGGATCGGCGTGGCCATCCTTCTCTTCGTCGTCCTGGGCAATCCCAGTGCCGGGGGTGCCTATCCCTCGGTCCTGCTGCCGCCGTTCTGGCGGGCGGTCGGCGCGTGGCTCCCGCCGGGCGCGGGCACCACGGCCGTGCGCAACACGGTCTACTTCTCCGGCAGCGCCATCGCCCAGCCCCTGTGGGTGCTCGGCGGCTACGCGGTGCTGGGCACCGCGGTGGCCGTCACCGCTTCCGCCCTGCGCCTAAGCCGCGATCAGCGCCCGGCCGACGCCTGACCGAACCGAATGGGAACAGATATTCGAATTAGGAGTACGCTGGTCCCATGACCGCGCACCACCTCCAGGGCTCCCTCTTCGACCAGACCGACCGGCTCCGCCTCGGCCCCCTCCACGGGATCCGCCGCACCACGCTGGGTCTCGGCGCCTGGATCGACGTGCTGCCCGGGTGGCTGAGCGGCGCCGACGCCCTGTTCAAGGAGCTGGCCGCCGAGGTGCCGTGGCGCGCCGAGCGCCGTCAGATGTACGACCAGGTCGTGGCCGTACCCCGGCTGCTGGCCTTCTACGGCGCGGACGATGCGCTGCCGCACCCGGTGCTGGCCGAGGCCCGGGACGCGCTCTCGGCGTACTACGCGCGGGAGTTGGGCGAGCCCTTCACCACGTCCGGGCTGTGCTACTACCGGGACGGCCGGGACAGTGTCGCCTGGCACGGTGACCGGATCGGGCGGGGTGCCCGCGTGGACACGATGGTGGCGATCCTCTCCGTGGGCGCGCCCCGCGATCTGCTGCTGCGTCCGCTGCGCGGCGGCGCATCGATGCGGCACGCCCTGGGGCACGGCGATCTGATCGTGATGGGCGGCTCCTGTCAGCGGACCTGGGAGCACTGCGTCCCCAAGACCACCCGAGCCGCGGGACCGCGCATCAGCGTGCAGTTCCGCCCGCACGGCGTGCGCTGAGGCGGAGAGGCGGCCGCTTCG
>Ga0307516_10007113_pt1 | contig 12931 bp, 11 predicted proteins | sample 19_EM_MG_FD_203310 | JGI IMG/M metagenome (GOLD analysis project Ga0307516, IMG submission 203310) | Populus trichocarpa ectomycorrhiza microbial communities from riparian zone in the Pacific Northwest, United States - 19_EM | ecosystem: Host-associated > Plants > Roots > Unclassified | place... | reverse complement strand
CGCCATATCCCTCCTTGACGCACTCTCTGCCACAAGCTTCCTCAAGAACTCCTCATCAAACCTCGACTTCAGCCCAAATCCCAACACCATTTGCAAAAACATTACCGCCTCCAACTAAAGCTCATCCTATGCATTCAGCAAAGCTAGAATCCCTTCTTCTAGAGACATTATATCAAGAAAACTTGTTGCAAAACAAAAAACCAACAACACTACGTAAGTCATGTTTTTTCTCACCATTAAAGTTATTTATTTGTAATAGATTATTTTAAGTTTTACATTAAATAAAAATAACTTTGATAAATTAATTTTCACAGCTGTTATTCAGGTAGTCTTGTTTTTAGAAATTTTTTGTTTTATTTAGCTTTAGGTTTTTTTCATGCTGCTTAAAGTTAGTTGGATTTGGGTTACTGATGTACATCTTAGGTACATTCTTCGTGTTTTTTTTTTATAGTTTTTCTCTTTAATATAATTACACTTAAAAAAAATATTCAGAGAACCATTGTTTCAATGAAATCAACTTTAAAATCATTCTAAATATATGAATATAGAAGATGTTTGTGGGAAACGTTTAAGGTTAAATAAATAATATATAATTTGAGTTAATATATAGTTTTTTAAAATTTTAAAAAATAATTAATGTATGATTTGACTATAAAGAAAAAAAATTACTAGGACAATGAAAATGAGGGGTTGTTTGGAATATGTGGGAAAACTACATTGCAATTAGGTAAGAATAATGCAAGAAAAAATTATATTATTATAAAACTATAATATTTCATTTCCTTATCTTAATTTTGTTTATTAAATTACTATAATAGGTTGTTGCGTGATTTGTGGCATGATGTCCCTAGATATGCAATGAACAGAGCCAACTTTGATGACATAGCCTTGTGGAAAAATTTTAGACCGAGACACGTCCTAAAAGGTAATTGGGCTAAGTTTCAAGAATTTTTGGCATTATATGGTTTTAAAAAGTGCTCACAATCTAGATCTTAAAACAAAAGGAAAAAAAAGTCATGGTTCAATGAACATGTACACTTGAGGAGCACTTTTCTTGGTGAACAATGCAAAGAGCCTAATAAGAGCATTGCTATATATTTAATTATTAATTTAGTCTTTATTTGTGAGATTTTTTTACAAATTATTTATTGTACAGGAAAAATAGTTTTGGTGCAAACATACTCCAATGGAGTTATATGAGGAAACTCATATAAGGAAAGGGGATAAGAAAAAAGGGTGAAAAAGTTTATCGATAATAGAGTGAAAGAGTTCATTGCAAGTATTTTTGGAAAGTTATAATTGTATTACTAATGTTTTTTTGAAAAGGTATAATTCAATTTTGAATTTTTTTTTTGTTCTGACATATACATATAATGTCAACATGGTTGCTAAACATGAAGAAGACAATTACAGCCATCCTTCTCACAATCCTCATTTGTTGTCGGAGGCTGGAGCAATTGATAGACTTGATAAAAATTGAGTTTATGGTATGCATATAGCATTAACCCAAGATACAAGGGTGAGTCATAGTGTTTTAATGGTAGGCACACAACATTCCGACTTCAAACATCATCTGCCATTGAGGAGATGGTTTGAGATAGGATTCCATAACAATTGGCTATTGAGTTGCACAATATAAGAGCGTAAATAATGGCAAAACTAAGAGAAGAAATAAGAGCAAAAATCAAACAAGAAATAATAGAAAATGAGAGCAAATACGTGTATAATTGGCTTTATATTTTTCTCCCTCTCCTGGAGCTTATAAATCAGGATCTTTTTCACCCCCTCCACCTTTTTAAAAATTTTAATATGTTGTCAATAAAAATTTCATGTATGGAATTCTGTTTAATATAATTATTGTTTGTGTATGGAATTCTGTTTATAATATTTTTAATTTTGTTGTTGTTGTTGTTGTGAGTTTAGTGTTAATAAAAAATGCATATGGGATTATAAAAACTAAACAACACAAAAAAAAAAAAAAAGAGTATGAAACACTAACAGAACCACCAAAAAAAATTGCATTTTTTTTAGCAATATTTACTCACATTTCATTGAAAAGTTACATAAAGTTTAGGTATTTCCGATGGAATCGGTGAAGGAGTATTCCATTGGAAATTAAAGTGTATTTTCATTGATAATTTCAGCGGTAATATTTGTTTCTTTTTTTTTTTGACAGACTTCTCGGTGAAAAATGGGTGATAAAATCTAATGTTTTGGCGTGAATATTTCATCGGCCATTCCATTAGAAAAGAAAGTTTATGATGGAATCACCGGTGAAACACAAATCTCTGATGAGAAACTTGTTGATGGCATGTTTTCGTTGGGAATTTTGTTGATATTTAAATTGCTGATAAAATTTTTTCTTATACACTGATTGTCAGAATATTCTGTCAATGTTTTTCAAATTTCTATTAATGATTTTGTGTTAATTCTAGTAGGAAACACTATAGCGCTTAAAACACAAAAATCATCATGCAAAAAAAAAAGGATAAAAATCGAATCTGCAAACGAAAGATCAGGGAATATGTAACTTAATCAGCAAACCGAGTATCTAAGCACAAGAACAGGAAGCAAGCAATTACAAAACTGAATAAAAAAGCATGGAAAATAGAGGTATGATAAAAGGATTATTAAAACAACCTTATTGGATGCCAATGTAATATGTAGACTACTTTCTAACTTAGTATTAAAATTGATATCAATTATATAAACAGTAATATATAAAGTATAACTTTTCAAAGCACAAAGGGAAAGTGAAATCACAATTAAAACATAGAATTTTTAATGTAATTTTTTCTTAAGAAAACATTAGGCATTGTACTCCGATTGAATATTCATTATAAATTTTAAGAATATTATGAATATTATTTTTATATATAGTTATATATAAAGTAATTCCTAACATACTAAAAAAAATTGGAAAATACAGATGAAATATTTCGTCGGTATATAGAAAAGATTATGTTGATGTTGAAAATTGCTAATGAAAACGATGATGGAATACTACTGTCGAAAACTAACTCGTTATATTTTTTTTATTTTATCGGCAATTTTGTTGGCAATTTTATATACTAATAGTATCGTCAATAGAATATTTGCACCTAAAAATCATATTTTACTACCTATTTTTCATCAAAAAATACTTTGGAATTGGAAACTGCCAACGAAATAAAAAAAATTAAAAAAATTGAAAGCTATCTCTAATTCCATCACCGTTTATTTTTTTTATTGAATATTCCATTAATTAGCGACTTTGTTGAAAAGTTCTTACATATTCTGTAAGTTTTACCAAATATTCTAGAATGTTTACGAACATTCCGGTGGAACTGCCATCATAAATGCCGATGGAATATTGATTCCATTGATGATTCTGTTGGAGTTTTTAATTTTTTTTGTTTTGTTTGTTATGATCCTCAATCCAACAATTGCTTACAATAAACTTACAACCACAACAAAAGGCATCTCTAAAAATTGACTTGTACAAATTTTGCAACATATAATATTAAATGGATAACGAATACTTATGTGATTTCATAGTTGGAAGATTTAAGTATGAAATTTATATGAATAGTACACAAAAATGAGATGAAAAAATTTCATGCATAAACATTAACAAAAGTAGAAACAATAAAAAATAGTGGTAGGAAACTATTCAAATTTCAATTGAAATATAATCAAATCAACAAGATGAAGTATATCTAATACATCAAATCAAAGGTGTTGAAGGTTCAGGACGTAGAGAAAAAGGTACACCAATAATTGCACTTAGTTGAGCCCAAACATTCTATTTTATTATAGCAGTTGTGCACTCATCTTCTCCAACTCAACAATCACTTGTTCCTAAACCTTTTTATGCACAATCTAATCAAATTCCTATGATGAATAGCTTGGGTCGACATATGATGTGTCTAGAGTTGAAACAGTGCAACCCTCCATCAGTTCTTGGATTGATGCTATAAGCAAACAATAAATTAGATTCCTATTAGGTCCATCACTTGTAGCAGCCTCTAATCACACTTGAGGATGTTGAGGATGATGGGTAGAAATTTTTTCACCAGATTTCTCAACCATGTTGGCATTATATCTCTCCTATAAAAAAAAATCAAGTTTTAAAATTCAATTATATTTCATATTATTAATGCAAATAAATAATCTTAAACAAAATATAACTATCAAAAAACTTATAATGAATGCATCCACTCTTTTATCGATAATTTTTTTTCTCTTCTTCCCCCTATCACCCTAATTAATATGAGTTTTCTTATATAACTTCATTAGGATTAGTTTTCGACGAACTTTTTTTCTTAAAAATTAAATAGTTTGTTAAAAATCTCACTAATAAACACATAATTAAAATTGTGTGTGTGCGTCATAATGAACTCTTACTACGTGCTTTGCATGATGGATAAACAAAATTGCTCCTCTAGTTTGCTTGTTCATCGAAGCATAAGTTTGTTTATTTTGATTTTGTTTACTGGATCTTGAGCATTTTATAAAACTTTATGATACCATAAATCTAAGATACATTATCCAATGATGGTCTATAATATACTTTAGTTTATACCTTTTCCACTTCTCTATGTCAAGTGACCCAACCTTCTTCATTGCTCTTGCATGGGCATTGTACCAAAACATCTCGCAACCTGGTATAACCAATAGTTAATTCTTCAAATGAGCATTTTATCATAAATATGATGAAATGAGCAGCTTCAAGATTAGAAAAATATACAACAAGATTATCTAACAACTATAAATAACAACAAGATTATCACCCTAATATAATCAACCAAACACATTAGGGAGGTGAAATAACAAACCATTATGTAAAGTAAAATTTAGAACTAATAACTTACAAATACTAAAAAGATAATAAAACATAACAATAAAAACTTTAATTTTTTAGGTGAAATTTAGAACTAATTTTTTTTTATTAAAAATGAATCACAATTAACCTAAACAAACCAACTAATAATTCACAATTTTTTTTTGGCATAAGGCAATAACAACTTAATAACCCATCATTTTTTAAATCCCAAAGTAACTTAATTCCTCCAATTTAGAAAAATATAGTTCATAATCCAATAACTATCAATCCCTTTGTAGGTTGAAACATACTTTAACCCTAATTTTTATCAATTCCACACAAATTCATTTTTTTCCTAAAATTTCAACTAAACCATAAAATTGTCAAAACAATAATTGTTACCCCTTATTTATTCAATTCAAGAATAAATAACATCAATTAATACCTAATTATTATCAATTACACATTAATTTTATTTTCCCTAAATTATCAACAAAAACCTATATCAAATTAAATTAATTGGAACTCAACTAATTATACATTATTTCTTTAATTCAAACTTATTCAACTTAAATTAATACCTTTAATTATTATCAATTCCACTCAAATTCAATTATCCCTAAATTTTCAATTTAACCATAATATTAATATAAAAATAATTTGCACCCATTAAATTACCTATCATTTCTTCAATCCTAACACACTTAAGTTATAAAATCACACTCAATTTCATCAAGTAACAAATTAAATTTATTTACCCAAATCTCAAATAAACCCTAAAATACAAATTCTACATTGCTGCATAAGACACACACACACACACACAAATATATATATATATATATATATATATATAAGTAAGTAAATTACAAATACTATAAATAAATTTCAATAGATTAACTTAAAACATAAATGTGTGGGTTTGCTTACTTGGTAGAATGAAACTTGACAAGAAAAAAAACCAAGAGAGGGAAGTTTAGGTCTTGGGAGAGCTATTGCACTAGCAGAGTTTTGGTGGCTAAATTTATAGAGGTGGGTGGAGGTTTTAGGGAGAGAAAGAGAGAGGTGGAGGTTTCATCTTTAATTTTTTTTAAAGGATAAAATTATTTATCCATTTTGTGTTTGAATTAGAACTATTACATTTTTCTTCTCTAAAATCTCAGATGGAATTTTTGTTGGCATTTTTGTAGGTGACTTTGACATGTTAGAAATGTTGACATAAATTCTTTTTTTATTTTGTTGTTGTTTCCATAAGAAATTACTAACAAAAAATTCCCATCGCATTTTCCGTTGGTAAATTGTGATGGAATATTTTTCGTTGGCATTTCCATTACTTTGTTTGAATTTTCTTGTAGTGACATTAACCTTAAAAGCTTATAATTTTATTTGAAAAGTATGATACCATCATATAATTTTAAAAATATCATTTTGATTGTTTTATACAAAAATAATTTTCTTTTAGAATATTAAATAATATAAAAACAAGAAAAAGGAAAGAGTGAGTAGAGTCAAGCCCATTCATGTAGACTTGTTTAAACGGATTGTCTAGTATGCTTGCTTTAAATAAAAAAAAAAACTCAAGCGGAAAACACATCATCCACTTTAGTTTTTTTTTTTTAATAAATGGGTTTCATATTGTGACATCTTATCCACTATCAAAAAAATCAAGATTAGGGTCATTTGGAATCTAAAACAAAATATTTCACCTAAAAACATTAGTCTTAAAACTCAAAATCATTAGAAAAAATCTTAGAAAACTTAATAACTCACTTTTCAGCCCCATAACACCCTTTAATTAGTCTAAAAACTCAAAATCATACAAAATCAAAACAAACTCTATGGGTTCTGATCTACTTTTTCTAATATGATTAAGGTTGTGTTTGTTTTGCAACTGCTTTTGCAGTTGCGGTGCAACAAACGCAGCAAAGTGTTTGGTAACAAACTAAATTGCATTTTGTACCACGGGACCCATTAAAAAATTAAGTTTAAAACATAGTTTTTGCGAAGCAGTTTTTACATGTTTTTTTAACTGAGTTTCGTAAAACCCTGTTTGTTTTTGCGTTTCAAAAGCGCTTTTGAAAAAATTTAAAAAAATTTTATTTTTTTACTTCAAATTAATATTTTTTGTGTTTTCAGATCATTTTGATGTGCTGATATTAAAAATAAATTTTTTAAAAAACATTTGATGCATTTCCAAGTAAAAAGCACTTTGAAAAACAACTGCAACCACACTTCCAAACATTTTATACATGTTTTTTGCTACACATAAACCTCAACCATAATTTTTACCAAACACGTATCTAAATCCAACTAACCACACTTTTTTAAACTTATTTTTTTAAAACCACAACCACAAAATTTACCTCAAAAACAAACACACTTCCAAAACACATGTTTCGAACTCCTATATTTAAAATGGCCCATTGACACCATTATTAGCTTTTTTTTATCCGAATATGGCTAGCCAGCCAAAATGTTTCTCTTCTCTCCCTTTCGATTACTTTCTCTCTCATTTCTTAAGGTCAAAGGACTGAAACATGAGGAAAATATATTTGTTAGGATTGAACTACCAAAACTAAATACTACAATAAGATATACATAAAAATTAAAATTTCAAGGATTAAATCAAATATTTTTACTAAAAAGGCATTATGGATGCACTGTATCAATCCATAATAAACATATGAGAGGATCTATAGTAATTGAAATAGTAAAACCTTTAGTGTTTTTAGTTTATTTCATAATTATAATTCCTATTCCTATTAAATTAACCATGAAAATTCTTGGTGTTTATATTTTTTGAATTTTTTATTCAACTATTATTTATTTTTACTATATTGGTATTGTAAAAAAATATCTCAACCCAAAACTTTAAGCTAATAATTAAATCTCAATGAATTTTTCATATTAATGTCTTGTGCACCCTATTAATTACAAGTCTGTTAGACTTAAAACTTATATATACCCACCATTACTTTATGTTTATTCTTTAAAATTTAGTTAGAGATAAAAAGATAGTGAGAATGAAGTTTTTGATTGCTTTGTCATTAAAATTATGATACTAAGTCTAAAAATCATCTTAATCTAAAAGTTTCAACTGTTAAAAAAAAATTATATTGAGTCAAGAAAAATTAGGGAGAATAATAACTTTTCTAGTGTAAGGATAATTATTTAAGGTAATATCCCCTAATTATTAATGGTATACTATTAGAGTAAGAATGGTAATGCCAAGTGATTATCTAGAGATAGAAAGTTGTATGAGTAATTAATGTTTCCTACCAACTATACAGTAAATGGGTAGAGCAATTTTGGATCGGGTATGTTTGTCCAAGTCTATGTCTTTAGGAATAACCTTATTCAGGCTTATTTCTTCAAGGCATGTATATCCAAGGGTGTAATATTGTTTTGGGATACAAGTTTTATCCATGGTAGGTACTCTTTTTTGTAATATAATCTCTATTCAAGACTAACCTCTATTTGTCAATTGGGATACAAGGTCAGTCTGAGAGGATGTGTGGCTAGTCCAATCTAATGGATTTTATAAAGGCCTCGAATTTCATCCCTTATTAATTAATTACCTCATGTTTCAAAGTGATGATCACTTAGACATAATAATTTTGTTTTACAATGTAATTTAAAAAGATGAAAGCTTTGGAGATGCAACTCATCAAGTTAAAATTGTTCGACTCTCTTGTTTTATTAGCCAAAGTGGTTCCTAATCGGTTAAATAACAATGAAATGTTGCCTACGAGGTTATATTTTATTCTAATCGGTTAAATAACAATGAAATATTATTTTATATATTAGTTGAAGAGGAAAAAAAAAGGAAGAATGCTAAATTGTTTAGTTTAAGAGTAATCATCTGATGTGATAGGTTTTTATAATTGGCGGTGAGCTATTAAATGATAAAAGTTATGTAAGGACCATCCATTAAAGCATTAAAGATGGCGTGTCTTGACGTCGTCTTTTTAAACTCCTAAATAATTATAATAAAAATAATAATATTTATAACATAAATAATATTATTTTTTATTTTAATCATTTTAATTATAATATAAATAATAATACTTATAATACAAATAATTATATTTAGAAACTTAAGATTCAAGAATCTCGGGTCCTGACGCTGAATCCAAGAGAATTGGGTCTTGATGCCGGACCCAAGAGCATTGGGTCCTGATGTAGGACCCATTAGCCTTGGGTCCTGACGTCGAACCCAAGAGAATTGGTACCTGATGCATGACTTAAGGGAATTGGATCCTCACGTAAGACTCATCAATCTTGGGTCGTGCCGACAGACCCAAGAGCTTTGGGTCCTGACAAGAGCCAATGGATTTGGGTCTGCACTCTAGCCACACCTAAGTTTCTTGGATGAGGCACCCATTTCCAGTTTCAAGTTTCTTGGGTCTGGAAGGGGATGTCTCACCCCAATTAATAATAATAATAATTAATTTTACCCTTTAAATCAATTTTATGTTTTTTTATAGTAATAATATTTATTACAAATTTAATAATATTAATAAATATAATAATATTTATAGTATTAATAATAATATTAAACTCGCCTACTCAAGTTCTTATAATATTTATAACACAAATAATATTATTTTTAATATTAATGCTATCAATTATAATACAAATAATACTATTTTTAGTATTAAAATTTTTAATTATAATAAAAATAATATTATTTATAGCACAAGTAATAATATTTTTTATATTAATAATTTTAATTATTATAAAAATAATAATATTTATAATACAAAATACCTAAGATCCAAGAACCTTAGGTCCTGACGCTGGACCCAATAGAAACGGGTCTGTATGCTGGATCCAAGAGAAATGGGACCCAACGCTTGACCCAAGAGAATGTTATCCTGATGCAGAATCCCTTAGCCTTGGGTACACACGTCGAACCCCTGATAATCGGGTCCTAGCGCAGGACCCTAGGCTATGGAATCCTAACGCAGCATCGAAGATAATAATAATAATAATAATAATAATAATAATAATAATAATAATAATACAAATAATAATATTTTTAATATCAATAACGTTAATTATATTAAAAATAATAATATTTATAATATAAATAATAATATTTTAATTATTATATTAATAATATTAATTATAATAAAAATAATAATCTTCATAACACAAATAAGAATATTTTTTATATTAATATTTTTAATTACAATAAAAGTCTTGAGTCCTGACGCATGACTCAATAGATTTGGCTCCGGACTTAATGCTTTTGGGTCCCCGAACTTATTGGGTCCTGTTGTGCAATTGGACCCAAAGCTATTTTGGGTCCTATCACCAACAGGACCCAACTCTAATGGGTCCTGCTGGGGGCAAGAACCTATACATAATTTATTTATGTATTTAATAATATATATAATTCAAAACTACTGAATAAAAAATCTAAAGACAATAAAATATTGATAAAACTTTGAATCTCATACACTAATGTTATAAAATTAAAATATCTTCTATTACCCAAAATAATATTATATTATAATATTTATCCATTATTTTTAATGGATTTTATTGTTCAAAAATTCTCTTATATAATACAAATATATAAAGTATATGATGTGAATCAAAAATTTATTGAGAGCTCCATCAACTTTAATATGATAATATTAGATAAAAAATTTAAAAAGTTTCAAAAAAAATTTCAAAGAATTTTTGAAACACAAAAACAAACATGTTTTAATAAGAAAATTCAACACAAACTCAAATGGAAAAAAAATATTATGACCAACCAACTTTTAAACAATATAAAAAAACTCCCATCAATTTATTTACTCTTTAATTTATGAAAAATAATTACATGAGAGAAAAGAAAAAAATTAAAAAAAAAAATTATTGATGGGTCTTAGTAGCGTTGGGTCTAGCTGGGCAGCAAGGCTCAACATCATTGAGTCATGGTTGGCAAAATGACCCAACAGTGTTGGCCCAAAATAATATTATACTATAATATTTATGAATTGTTTTTTTTAATGGATTTTATTGTTAAAAAATCTCTTATATAATAAAAATATATAAAGTATATTATGTGAATAAAAAAATTATTTAGAGCTCCATCAACTTTAATATGACAATATTAGAATTATAATTTTTTTGAATGCTTTATTTTGAAAAAAAAAATCAAGAGGAAACAAAATAAAAATCTTAATTTGAAATAAAGAAAAAAATAAAATTTTTGAAAAATAAAGCATTTTTGTACAATATAAAAAATAAAAGCATTTTTGAAAGGCAAAAAAAACAAACATACTTCAATAACAAAATTCAACCCAACTTCAAATGAAAAAAAATTCTCATCTATTTATTTCCTCTTTACCGTATTAAAAAGAAAAAAAAATAAAGTCTTAAGTTCTGCTGGGGGCAGTACCCAACTCTAATGGGTCTAGCAGGACCAAACATTGATGGGTCCTGCTCGTAGCAGGAGCCAAGGCTGATAGGTCTAGTGGTGGCTGGACGCAAAGCTATTTTGGGTCCTTTTGGTGCCAGGACCCAACTCGAATGGGTCCTGCTGGGCAGAACCCAACTTGATATATTCTCTTGGGTGTGGCTGCATAGCCGGACTTAATCTCAATATATTTAAAAACAAAATTAAAAAAACATCAAAAATATTAATTTGAAGTAAAGAAAACAATAAAAAAATTTCAAATTTTTTCAAAGCATTTTTGAAACACAAAACCAAACATACTTTAATAAGAAAATTTAACCAAACCAAAAATGAAAATTTTTTTTATCATCACTCAACTTTTGTATAATATATAAAAAAATCACATTAATTTATTTCCTCTTTACAGTATGCGCGCGGGCTTGCAGACCTGCTTGTCAGGTCTTCAGCAAGGCGTGCAGATTTACCTAGCGCTCAGGGCATGGCAGCCCCAGCGCCAAGTGTTTGCAGCCTGGTGTTGCTGCCAGGCTCTCTAGCTGGCCCTAGCGCCAGATGTCTGTTACCTGAGCGCTAGGTATCTGCAGCCTGGGTCGTGCTACCCCGCTAAAATCTGAACTGATCATTTTCTCCCCAACCAAATAGACAACCTCATCCCCTGCAGTCTTTGCAACTCTATGTGGTAAGGGCAGTTCATGTCATTATGTCTCTCCAACCCATAATGCTTTTAGCAAAGAGCAAATTCAAAATAGTATACTCTACAGTGAAAATACTCACTATCTATAATAATTCGCGCTACAGTACTAAATAATGTAATTCACAATAAAAACAATTACAGTATGTAATAACTCTTTTTATAATAAAATATAAATCTCTTTCAGTTATAGTTAATTTAAGTACGTCAATTGTGGTTTATTGAATGAGTTTTATTATAGTAATATGTTCATTTGAGGTGACGCTTTCTCTCATCGAGAGGTTTGTATCTTTATTTATTTTTATATCTCTTATGTTTATAATAAAATATAAATCCCTTTCAGTTATAGTTAATTTAAGTACGTCAATTGTGGTTTATTAAATGAGTTTTATTATAGTAATATATTCATTTGAGGTGACGCTTTCTCTCATCGAGAGGTTTGTATCTTTATTTATTTTTATATCTCTTATGTTTTTGTGAAATAACAATCATCACATCAAGGGGGAGGACGAACTAAGGACGAAGAGGAGGAAGACCAGGGGACTGAGAGCAAACCGAGAGAACCAGAGGACGAACGGAGAGAACGAAAAGAACAGAGAAAACCCACGAACAGAACACAATAGGGGAACGAAACACACAGAACACACCAGGAGGAGCGAACTGAGGACAAACTGGGAAAAAAAAAAGCAGGGGAAAAACAAGCAAACACAGAGAGGACGAACGACCGAAAAAAACCCAGAAAAAACAGAGACGACCGGACACAGAGGAGACACAGATAATACACAGAGAACACTGGACCAAAGACCACAAACAAAAACACAGACGGAAGAACAGAGATAATACAGAGAAGACGAGCAAAACAGAAGGCCACAGGAGAACGAAACACACGCAGAACACGGGACGGACAGGAAGAAACCGATCAGAGAAAAGCAAGAACAGAGGTGAAAGCAGAGGAAGAAAGTAACTAGTCGACCAGTCCTCCATCACGTCTTCATCTCCAGAACTACCAGGTAAGTCTCTTCTC
>Ga0307516_10007112_pt1 | contig 12931 bp, 10 predicted proteins | sample 19_EM_MG_FD_203310 | JGI IMG/M metagenome (GOLD analysis project Ga0307516, IMG submission 203310) | Populus trichocarpa ectomycorrhiza microbial communities from riparian zone in the Pacific Northwest, United States - 19_EM | ecosystem: Host-associated > Plants > Roots > Unclassified | place... | reverse complement strand
ACGACCACGGTCCCGGTCTACACCTCACCGGTCCTCAGCCAGGGCAACCACACCCTCGTCCTGACCATGACCAACCGGCACAACGCCGCATCGGCCGGCGGCATGTCGATCACCCTCGACCGCGCCACGGTCACCGGCTCCACGACCGCGCCGCCGGTCAGCAGGTACGCCTCGGGGCTGCCCTGGTCCGACGGTGGCTTCTTCATGCACGACGCAGCCCAGGCCACCGCGTTCGCCGCCTGGCGAGGCCGTCCGGTCGATAACATCGTCGCCTTCGCCAGCCGCGAGACTTGGCCGCAGCTGCTCAACAACTGGTGGGCGTCCACGGTGCCGAGCACGTTCGACGCGACCCGCGACGACTACATCCTGTCCGTACCGTTGTGGACCGACGACAAGAGCTCCGGCTCCGACACCGACTGGACCACGCTGGCCCACGAGATCGCCGCGGTCGACCCCAACGGCTACGTCCGGCTGGGCTGGGAGATGAACTGCTGCTTCTCGCTCGCCACCAACGCGACCACCTGGCGTAACCAGTTCTCCCGCGCCGCCACCCTGATCAAGGCAGCCGAACCCAAACTCAAGATCGTGTTCAACCCCAACGAGGGCACGAGCAACAACGGTACGATCGCCGACGCGTCCACCCTGTTCGTCGAGGGCAAGGTCGACGTGGTGGCCATCGACGCCTACGACTGGTACCCGGCCTACAACACCGACGCCAACGCCAACGAGCACTTCACCAAGACATACGGCTGGAACTACTGGTACGACTTCGCTCGTTCGAAGGGCCTGCCGTTCGCCCTGGCCGAGTTCAGCGTCTACAGCGGCTCGCCCCAATCGGGCGGCGACAACCCGGCGTACTTCACCTACGTCTACGACTGGCTGTCCAGCAAGCACACGGCCGCGCCCGGCTCGATCGCCTTCGTGTCGATCTTCAACGACCCGCAGGCGTACTGCCAGTGCAACCTCTACCCGACCACACCCAACCCGAACGCGGCCGCGCGGTACAAGTCGATCATCAACTCGCTGGCATCCTTCGGCGTCGACCTCGACGATGTCGGCCCCGAGGACGGCGAGTTCGAGTTCGAGGTTCCCGCCGAAGAGGCCGACTTCACCGCCATGTCCTGCCCGGAGACGCGCAATCCGGCGAAGTACAAGATCACCTGGAAGTCCAAGCACATCCCGGCGACGGATGACCCGGTGAGCGACTGGCTTTACCCAGGTGACTCGATCTCCTACAAGACGGAGAAGTCGAACACCTTCGGATTCGATGTGACCGTTGGTGCCGAGGCTGAAGTCGGCATCGTCCTGTCCAAAGCCAAGACCAAAATTGACATCTCGGTTTCCAAGTCGTGGACATCTGGCGTAGGCATCACGCGCACCAGTAAGAACGATACCTCGAAGGGCTTCCGCGCGGTCCTGGGCAACCGGGGTTACCGGGTGACCTACACCAAGACGAAGATCGTCTCCCCGTGCAACGTCAAGACGACCAAGGGCACCATCATCTTCCCCAAGCAGGGCGACCTCAGCTTCGGTCGATACTCGAAATAGCCGCTCCTGACGTCATGGGGCAAGCTTGGGCGGCGGGTACCGGTCAGACCGGTACCCGCCGTTCTGCCGTTGCCCGCTGCCCTTCACCGATCAGCGTCGCGTCCAGGGTCAGGCGCCGAGGCGGATCCGTGACGTCGAACACCGGGCTACCGGACCAGCGAGCCGACTACGGCCGGGATCGGCACGGAGGCCGGGCAAGTGCCGCAAAGCGGTCTTTCGGCCGACCACGGCCACCTGAGCTCATGCTGGCCGAGCCGCGAACCACGCCGTTCGCGCCAGTACAGAAGGCTGAACTCGTCTACCTCCCGCGAGCTGGAGCATATTGACATTCTTGACTATGGAAGCGAAGGTGAACTGGCTGGTAGTCCATTGTGCCCACTCATTACCCGAGAAGGCCGCCGGTGGACGCTTTCCGGATCGGCCGTCCGGAAAGGAATGGCCGTGATCACCATGAACGGCAGGTCCGCCCGGTTGCCGGCGATCGTCGCACTCGCCACGCTGGGCGCCGCCGCGCTCGGCCTCGCCGCGTGCACACCCACCCAGAGCTCCGACGACAGTGGCGGCGCGGATGCGATACCCGCCAAGATTGTGATCGGGGCGACCCTGCCACTCACCGGGACCGAGTCCAAGACCGGCGGCCGCTTCAAGCAGGGGTACGAGCTCGCCGTCGAGGCCGAGAACGCCGACGGCGGCCTGGACCTCGGCGGCAAGAAAGTGCCGGTCGAGCTGAAGCTGCTCGACGACACGACCGACCAGGCGAAGGCGGTCAACCTGGCGCAGCGCCTGATCACCCAGGACAAGGTGAACTTCCTGCTGGGCACCTACTCCACCACGCTGGTGGAGGCACAGAGCACGGTCGCCGAGCAGAACCAGATCCCGTACGTCAACGGTGGCGGCGCCGCGACGTCGATCTACGGCAAGGGCTTCAAGTGGATCTTCGGAACCCTCGCGCCGGTGGAGAACCTGGCCACCACCGAGATGCAGTGGATCAGCGAGCAGCAGGCCGCGGGCAAGCTGCCCAAGCCCGCCAAGGTCGCGCTGATCTGGGAGAACACGTCGCACGGCAAGGACTTCCGCAAGGGAGTCAAGGACTTCGCGACGGCGCACGGCACCGACTTCCAGATCGCCACGGATGAATCGTTCGCCCTCGACGGCAAGGACTTCTCGGCGATTCTCAGCACGGTCCGCACAGCCAAGGCCGACCTGCTCATGGTCGACGCGCATCTGCCGGACTTCATCACCATGCAGCGGCAGTACCTCAGCTCCACGATGTGCAACAAGCTGATCACCTATGGCGCGCGGGGCGCCGAGTCCGACGCCCGTGCCGCGTTGGGGCAGAAGGGCGTCGACTACATCCTGTCCGCGGTCTGGTGGAACGCCCAGCTCGGCGACAAGGGGCTCAACAAGGACTTCATCGACAGGTTCACGGCGAAGTACGGTGCCGCCCCCGAGTGGTACCAGGCCGAGGGATACGAGGCGGCCCGGGCCCTGCTGGCCGCGATCGCCGGCGCCGGTTCGGTCAACAAGCAGAAGGTCCGCGACACGTTGTCGACCATGAACATCGACTCGATCCTGCCCGGCGGCAAGCTCAGCTTCCCTCCGGCCAACGGCGGCCAGGCCGACTACCCCTTCGTGGTCCAGCAGAACCTCCCCGACGGCACCTCACCGATCATCTACCCGGCCGACGTGGCCACCGGAAAGGGCGTCGCGCCGAACCCGAACTGCAAGGGCTGAGGTCGGCATGCGGGAGGCGCTCACCCTCGCCATCTCGGCGATCCTGCTGGCCGGTTTCTACGCCGCCATGGCGTACGGGCTGGGCCTGATCTACGGCGTGCTGCGCATCGTCAACCTGGCGCACGGCGGCATCATCATGGCCGCCGCGTACCTGACCTGGCAGCTGTTCGACCGGTTCGGCATCGATCCGTACCTCGCGATCCCCATCGCCGTTGTGGTGTTCTTCCTGATCGGCGTCGGCCTCTACCTCGGTCTCGTCCGCTTCCTGCCGCGCGGGCCGGCCGGCGCCGTGCAGTCGCTGCTGTTGCTGTTCGGTGTCTGGCTCGTCATCCGCAACATCGTCTACCTGCTCTTCACCGGCAACGACCAGGCGATCCAGACCCGGTACGCGACCTCCTCGGCCGGCATCCTCGGCGCGCACTACTCCGTCACCCGCATCCTGGTGTTCCTCGTCGCCGTGGTCGCCCTGGTCGCCCTCCACCTGCTGCTCACCCGCACCTACCTCGGCAAGGCGATCCGGGCCGTCGCGCAGAACCCGGACAGCTGCACGCTGGCCGGCATCAACGTCGAGCGGGTGTACGCGTTCACCTTCGGCCTGGGCACGGCGCTGGCCGGGCTCGCCGGCGTGCTGGCGTCGACCCTGTTCGCCTTCAACCCGTCCTTCGGCGCGAGTGAGCTGCTCAAGAGCTTCGTCATCATCGTTCTCGGCGGCATGGGCAGCGTGCTCGGCATCGCGTCGGGCGCCGTCGTGCTGGCCTTCGCGGAGGTCTTCTCCATCTACGTCGTGCCGCCGTACCTGACCACGGCGGTCGGCTTCGTGCTCCTCGTCGTGGTGCTCGTGCTGCGCCCCGGCGGGCTGTTCGGCCAGCGGGTGCTGCGGTGACGGCCGCACGGCCGCTCCCGTGGATCAGCCTCCGCGCGCTGATCACCTTCGCGGTCGTCGTGCTGGTGCTGTGGACCGGGCCGCTGGTGCTGCCGCTGGGCGACTACACCCACAACATCATCGGGCTCACCTTCATGTTCATGGCCGCCGCGCTGGCCTGGAACTGGCTCGGCGGGTTCGTGGGCCAGATCAGCTTCGGGCACTCGGCGATGTTCGGCGTCGGCGGATTCGTGGCCGCCCGGCTGATGCTGGCGTTCGGTCTGCCCACCGTGGTCGGCTGGCTGGTCGGCGGCCTGGTCGCCGGCGGCTACGCCCTACTCTGGGGGCATCCGACGCTGCGCCTGCGCGGGCCGTACTTCTCCATCGCGACGATCGGCGTCGGCGAGGCCACCCGGCTCATCGCCACCTACTGGTCGGATTTCACCGGCGGCTCCTCCGGCCTCTCGCTGCCGCTGTCCAGCGGCCCCACCAAATACCAGCTCTACTGGTACGGGCTCTACCTGCTCGTGGCCGCGGTCGCGATCTCCTACTGGCTGCGCCGGTCCCGGATCGGCCTGGCCCTGCTCGCCATCAAGGAGGATGTGGAGGCGGCCGCGGACGTGGGCGTCAACGCGACGCGGTATCAGGACCTCGTGCTGTTCCTCTCCGGGACCATGGTCGGCGTCTGCGGCGGCTTCTACGCCTCCTACCAGGCGTTCATCGACCCGCAGGACATGTTCAGCTTCGACCGGTCGATCTCGCTGATCCTGATGACCGTGATCGGCGGCATCGGCACCGTGCTGGGCGCCACCGGCGGCGCCGTGGTCTTCGTGATCATCCAGGAGTTCCTGCTGGCCAACTACTCCCAGCTCTATCTCGGCCTGTACGGAATCCTGCTGATCCTGATCATTCTCTTCGAGCCGCTCGGGCTGACCGGCCTGCTCCTGCGGCTCCGCCGGCTCATCGGATACCGCCGCCTACCGGCGGACGCCGGCGGGCCGGCCTCGACCGCGGCCGGCAGCGCGACCGAGGCCGCCGCGGCCGAGGGCCAGAAGGGCATGGCAGAGGAGGCACAGCCGTGACCGCGCTGCTCGTCGGCGAGTCCGTCAGCCGCCACTTCGGCGGGCTCCGCGCCGTGGACAACGTCGACTTCCACGTCGACGAGGCGGAGATCCTCGGCCTCATCGGGCCCAACGGCGCCGGCAAGACCACGCTGTTCTCGGTGGCCGCCGGCTCGATCCCGCCGACGAGCGGCCGGGTGCTGCTGGCGGGCCGGCCGGTGAGTGGGAAGTCCGCGCACCGGTCCGTGCACCTGGGCGTCTGCCGTACCCATCAGATCGTCCGGCCCTTCGCCCGGCTGACCGTGCTGGACAACGTCCTGGTCGGATTCCACTACGGACGGCCGGCGACCGTGCCGCACCGCGACCCGCGCGAGGTCGCCATGGAGCTGCTCGAATTCATCGGGCTGGCCGGCGACGCCCACCGGCTGCCCGGCGCGTTGACCCTGGCCGGGCGCAAGCGGCTGGAGATGGCGCGGGCGCTGGCCACCGGCCCCCGGGTGCTCCTGCTGGACGAGGTCGTGGCCGGGTTGAACCCGGCCGAGGCCGGCCGGCTCGTCGGGCTCATCCGGCAGATCCGCGACCGGGGCATCGCGATCATCATGATCGAGCACGTCATGCACGCCGTCATGGCTCTCTCCGACCGCGTCATCGTGCTGGATCACGGCCGCAAGATCGCCGAGGGCACGCCCGCCGAGATGGTCGACGACCCCCTGGTCATCGAGGCCTACCTGGGCCGCGACGAGGGCGACGAGGAGCCGGGACATGCTTGAGGTACGCGACATCTGGGCCGGCTACGGCGACGCGCAGGCTCTGTCCGGCGTCAGCCTCACCATCGAGCACGGCGAGTTGGTCACCCTCGTCGGCGCCAACGGCGCCGGCAAGACCACCACCCTGCGGGCCATCTCCGGCATCCGCCCGATCACCCGTGGCGACCTGCGTTTCGAGGGCGAGTCGCTGCTGCGGGTGCCGGCACACCGCCGGCCCGGGCTGGGCATCGCGCTGGTGCCCGAGGGACGGGAGCTGTGGCCTCAGCTGACCGTGCTGGAGAACCTCGAACTCGGCGCGTACGACCGGGCGGCCCGCAACCAACGCGCCGCCACCCTGGCCTGGGTCTACGAGCTCTTTCCCATCCTGCAGACCCGGGCCGCCCAGCTGGCCGGCAGCATGTCCGGCGGCGAGCAGCAGATGGTCGCGATCGCCCGGGCGCTGATGAGCCGGCCCCGGCTGCTCATGATGGACGAGCCCAGCCTCGGGCTCGCTCCCCTGGTGGTGAGCCAGATGTTCGCGATCATCCGGCGGCTGCACGCCGACGGCCTCACCATCCTGCTGGTGGAGCAGAACCTCGTCCGGGCCCTCAAAGTCGCCGACCGCGGGTATGTCGTCGAGACCGGCACGATCTCGCTCAGCGGCACCAGCGCCGAGCTCCTTGCCGATCCGGCCGTCCGGACCGCGTACCTCGGGATCTGACGTCGTCGTCGGGAGATCGGCGTCCTACGCTCGGGCATTCATGCTGGCCAGTTTGCCGCTTGGCCGGCCACTTCGGCGGTGGGATGAGTGCTCGGCTTTCCGCGGGCCTTGACCTCGATCGGTTCCTTCGACGGCGGCATCCCGGAATCGTCACTGCCTGAACCCAGCCGGCGTTGCAACTCAGCGGCCTTCGGATATATCACCATGGCGCAGAAATCTTGATGATCTTCTAAATACATTCATGCCCGTCTTGCCGCCATCACCAACGATGCTGCATATAACCCCACACCACCTCCCCGCAACGTGCCCCTCGTCACACGATCCCCGGATACCCGACAACCCGCAGCTCAATTCCAAGATCGAATAGCCCTCGGGGCATTGGGTTAGGCCCGACCCGCATCCCAGTTCAAACGGGACGCCCAAAGACGTGTGACGATGCTATGATCCGAACCTATACACAAGCATTCAATTGGATGAGAGGTTCCGAATGAGCGTGCGCGCAATTCTCCGACGCACTGCACCCGCCATGGCATTGGCAATCGTAGCGGCAGGAATCGGGGCGGGTGGGTCGGCGTCGCCAGCGGTCGCCGCTCCACCTTCCGCCGTTTCACCGCTGGCCTGGTTCTTCTACGCACAGTATCCCTCACAGATAGCATGCCTTGCCAATATCGCACCCGCGATCCTCACCACCCACGCTGACAACGCTCAATGCGTTAACGCCGGTGGCGGCAAGTGGAATCTCATTCTCTACTACGGGTAGTCCGATCTGAGCAACAGATTTACTCCGGGTGAGGCGGCCGCGCTTTCGAACCTGACGTTTCGAACGGAGCGCCAGGTCAGGCGGCTACAACGGGCAGTCTGCTACGCACGGCCGTGCTGAGATCGCGGATCTTGTGGTGTCCCGCGGCGTGGCGGCGGCCAGATAGAACGGAACTCCGGTAACACGAGGCGTCCTTCCGCAGACTTCTCGCAGCCGGAGTTCCGTTGTCCGTTCCATCTGCCACCTTGTCTGTTGATGAGGCGGAGACCTTCGCCGTGTTGGTGTCCTCGTTGTGTTCCGATCATCGGATCGGCCCTCGATGTCCTGGCCTGAACCGATATACCGGTCACGCACACCACGACCACCCGGGGACACTGCCGGATCGAAACCCGAACCCTGCAGATCATTCCGGCGCCAGCCGATCTGCCGTTTCCCCACATCGAGCAGGTGTTCCAAGCCGTCCGCGGTCACCGCGAAGACGACTCCAAAGTCCGCACCAGATCCGGCCCAGAATCATGGATCGGAGCCCGACAAACTTGCCGGCCACAACGACATCGCCGAAGCGAAACGGCCCTTCACCATCCTCGGACTCACCCCATGATCCGCGATCTCAGAACGGCCGTGGTCTGCTACGCCTTTCCACCATCAAGCACTCGTAACTGGATAGGTTCCGTCGGCAGTGGCTCGTTGACGGGTTTGTGTCCGCCGATTCGCCGCAGCCCTCGGATCAGCAGCTGCTTACGCCGAACGCGGAGCTGGCTGTCCGGCTGGAACTGGCCCTCACCCGGATCGCTGAGCTCATCCGGCAGATCCGCGACCGGGGCACCGCGATCATCATGATCGAGCACGTCATGGCCCTCTCCGACCGCGTCATCGTGCTGGATCACGGCCGCGAGATCGCCGAGCGCCTCACCATCCGGCTCGTGGGGCGGAACCCCGTCCGGCCCCTCCAGCCACCGACCGCGGGTGTCTCGTCGAGACCGGCACGACCTCGCTCACCGGCACCGGCGCCGAGCTGCTCGCCGATCCGGCCGTCCGAACCGCCTGCCTCGGGATCTGAAGTCGTCCGCGGTGCGGTCGCATCGAAGGGGAGTCGCCGGATGACGTCCCACCGATATCTCCGAAACCACGTTTCGAGCAGGGCCCGCTCGGACATAGATGCTGGCCAGTTTTCCCATGGGCCGGCACCGTCGACAGTGCGACGATGCAGGTGTCGCTGACGGAGGGGGAACCGTGGCCGGTTTGGGTGTCGTGATTCCGACGCACCACGGCTCGGCCCTACTCGATCGCAGCATGCGTTCGCTGGCTCGGCAGACCCTGACCCGTGACCTTCAGGTCGTGGTGGCCGTGAACGACAGCCGCGCCGACAGCTATGACCGTGCCGTCGAGTTGGCGCCCACGCTCCGGGCCGCTGGCATCGGCTGCACGGTCATCCGCACTCCCCCGGGCCGGTCCGCGGCGTTGCGGGCCGCCGACCGCCTGCTGCCACCCGGCGCCCGGCTCTACCTCGACCAGGACGCCGCGCTCTCGCCGCGCGCGGTCGCCACCCTGCTCGCGACGCTGGCTCCCGGCACCGGGGTCCACTTCGCCGTGCCGCGGCTGCGGCTGGCGCCGGCCCGGAGCGCGGTGACGCGGGCATATTTCCGGATCTGGCGCGAACTGCCGTACATCCGGCGGTCCCCGGCGACGTGCGGGGCGTACGCCGTCTCGGCCGAGGGCCGGTCACGCTGGGAAGAGCTGCCCGACCTGCACTCCGACGACAAATGGGTGCGCTGGCACTTCGCGCCCCACGAACGCCTGGTGGTCTCCGCCGAGTGGTACGAGGTCGTGGCGCCCGACGGCCTGGTGGATCTGCTCCGCGCGCGGCGCCGCTACCAGCGCGGCAACCAGGAGCTCGTGGGCCTCGCGGCGCAGCCGCCCCACTCGGACGACCACACCCGGCACCACGGGATCCTGCGATCGCTGCTGGCGAAGCCCGCGGCGTGGCCGGCCGCCGCCGTCTTCCTGGCCGTGCATGCCGCCGGCAGCGTGGCGCCCAGCTGGCTCGGCCGCCGGGCCGGCGGTGACTGAGGTGAGTGCACAGATCGACGTCGTGATCCCGGCCCACAACGAGCAAGCCCTGCTCGGAGCGTGCCTGAGCGCGGTCGTCGGCGACTCGCGCGGTCTGGACCTCCGGGTCGTCGTGGTGGCCAACGGGTGCGACGACGCCACGGCGGCCGTCGCCCGCGCGGTGGGCGAGGACGCCGCGCGGAGCACCGACGTCGAGGTCATCGTGGTGGAGCTGCCGGTCGCGGCCAAGCCGGCGGCGCTGAACGCGGCGAACGACCACCTCCGCGGCGGCCCGGTCGTCTACCTCGACGCGGACACGGTGCTGACACCCGGCACGTTGCGCGCCCTGCTGGCGGCGATGGAGGCGGCGGCCGGGCCGATCATGGTGGGACCGCGGCCGATCCTGGTCCGGCCGGGTGACCGGCTGAGCCGGGGTTTCGCCGCCGTCTGGTCGCGCCTGCCGTCGGTGGCGGGTGACGTGATCGGCGGCGGCTGCTACGCGGTCAACGCACAGGGCCGGCGCCGGTGGAGCGCCTTTCCGGACCTGATCGCCGACGACGGCTACGTGCGCTCGCTGTTCACCAGGGACGAACGCACGGTCGTCGACGGGGGCGGGTTTCTGCTCGTCCTGCCGGCCGGGCCGGAGCTGAGCCGGGTGCTGGCGCGCTGGCGCCAGGGCAACGCCGAGCTGGGCGGGTCCGCGTCGCCGGCCGCGGGCGGCCACCGCAACGCGCGGGTGGTGCTCGCCGCGCCCGGGCTGTGGCGCCACGTCCCCGCCTTCCTCTGGGTGCAGGCAGCCAGCCGGTTGCACCGCCGCCGGCGGTGGGCACGGGCGGAGGGCGTACGGACGCCTGCCGCCTCCCCTCCCGACGATCTCGTGGCGATCGGCGCGGGCGGGGACGCGGTCGACGAGTTGCGCGCCCTCGCCGTCAGGTTCCCCGCCGCCGGGCTCTACGGCGGACCGGCGGCCCGGCCGACGCTGCGCCGCGCGATCGCCTTCTGCCTCGGCCTGACCGCCCTCGAACGGCAGGCGCCGGCGATCCTCGTCCGGCGTGCCCTGCTGCGGCGGCTGGGCGGCGCCGACGCCCGTCTCGGTGACCACGGCGCGGTGATCGACCTGTGCCTGCGTGCTGGCCGGCTGGGGATCACGCCGCTGTCCATCCCGGTCCGGCGCACCCGGCCGGCGCGGGATGTCGTGAGTGTCCTGCGGGATGAGATCACGCTGCACCGCGAGCACCTGCCGACCCGGACAGGCCGGCTCGCCTGCCGCGCGCTCGTCCTCGGGGTCCGCCTCAGGGCGCTGGTGCGCCCGGCCCCATTGTGGACAACCGCGTGGGAGCACCGCGCCGAGTGGACGTCCCCTACGATGCCTTGTCATGCGGATCACGAAGTTCACCCATGCGTGTGTGCGGTTGGCGGAGGAGGGCCGCGTTCTGGTCATCGATCCCGGCGAGTGGAGTGAACCGGCCGCGCTCATCGGCGCGGACGCCGTCCTGGTGACCCATGAGCACAGCGACCACATCGACGTTCCACGCCTCGCGGGACTGGGCGTGCCGGTCTACGCTCCGGCCGGAGCCGACATCGAGGGTGTCGACGTCATCGCGGTCTCACCCGGCGAGACGTTCACGGCCGCGGGCTTCTCGGTGACGGCCGTCGGCGGCCGGCACGCCCCCATCCATGACGGCCAGCCGGACTGCCCGAATCTCGGCTACCTCGTGGCGGGGGCGGTCTATCACCCGGGCGATTCCCTCCACGTTCCGCGGGAACCGGTCGAGACACTTCTTGTCCCCGCCCAGGGCTCCTGGCTGAAGATGGGCGAAGCCATCGATTTCGTCAAGGCGGTCAACCCGCGACGGACCTTCCCGATCCATGATGCCCAGGTCAACGAGCGCGGCCTGGCGAGCATCAACGGCTGGCTCTCCGAGTCGACTGACAACGGCTATCGATACCTGGCTGCCGGGGAGTCCATCTGAGGCCCGCGGCGGTCCGTCCCGGGGCTTGACCGGTGGCCGCGCGGCCCGTTGGCTACGACCATGAGTCTGCCGCCCACCGCGCGCCGCATGTGGTCGTTCTTCGAGCCCTTGCACGCCGTCACCTACTTCACGCCGCAGGTTGCCTCGGCCTTCGAGGCGGCGGGGCTGACCGGCTTCTGGCGGCGCTACTTCGCCGGGCGGGCCGCGGCCCTCGGCGCGATCGGGCCGGGCCCGGTCACGGCCGCGTTCTTCGGCTTCGCACCGGCCATGGTGTCCCGGGCGCTGCCGGACGTGTGGTCGCGGATCACCCCGCCCGCGGCGCTCGACGTCCGGGGCGCCGGGGCGAACGCGGCACTGACCGAGCTGTTATCCGGCCTGCCGCCCGCCACCGTCGCTGACGCCGCCGACCTGCTCGCCTCGGCAGCGCGCGCGGCCGACCTGCCCGGGCGCGTGCTGGCCGCGGCCCACGCGGACCTGCCGTGGCCGCGGGACCCGGTCGGCCGGCTCTGGCACGCGGCCACGATCCTGCGCGAGCACCGCGGCGACGGGCACGTGGCCGCGCTGCTCACCGCCGGCGTGGACGGCTGCGAGTCACTGGTGTGGCGGGTGGGCGTGGACGGTGGCCGCCTGCGCGAGGTGACCCAGCCGGCCCGCGGTTGGACCGACGAGGAGTGGCAGGCCGCCGCGCGGCGGCTCGAGAAGCGCGGGTGGCTCACGGCCGAGGGCGTGGCCACGGGCCCGGGACGGGACGCCTACGCCGAGGTCGAGGCGCTCACCGACCGCCTGGCCGGGGCACCGTGGCGGCACCTGGGCGACGCGGGCACCGAGCGCTGCGCCGAGTTGCTGGCACCGCTCGCCGCCCGCGCCTGGCAAGCCCTGCCGGACGACAACCCCATCCCGCTGCGCCGCCCGCGTCCCTGATCAGATCCGCTTTCCGGTGACCTTGCCCGCGCCGGCCTGTGCCGAGGTGAAGACGCCGGCGAGGGTGTCGCCGGAGAGGGTCAGCTCGAAATGCAGCCTCGCCGGCGCCGGGTCTTGAATCTCGATGTCGTAGGTCAGGGCCTCGCCGTCGAGGCTGCCGTCCACGATGGCCGTCGTCAGCCCGTCGGATCTGCTGCTCGTCCCGGTCACCACGGTGCCGGCGACGGTCAGGCTCAGCGTCGCGTTGACCTCCCCGTCCGGTCTCGAAACAGCCAGTTCCCACGTGCCCTGCGCAGTCATCGTTTCTCCCTGGTGACGTGAGTTGCCGAGACGAACTCGGCGCCACCGTACGGCTGAGATAGTGACCTGGCTAGGGACAAATGTCCCGTCCCGCCCGGCTTTCCGGGAGACGAGGTGTCCATCGGTCCGGCCGGCGGTCAGTCCCGCTTGCTCAGCCGCCGATGGTGCACAGCGAGTCGATGGTCGCGCCGTCCGCGTCGATCTTCTCCTTGAGGCCCGCCGGCAGCTTGCCGGTCGCAATGCCGTCCCGCATCTG
>Ga0307516_10007111_pt1 | contig 12932 bp, 12 predicted proteins | sample 19_EM_MG_FD_203310 | JGI IMG/M metagenome (GOLD analysis project Ga0307516, IMG submission 203310) | Populus trichocarpa ectomycorrhiza microbial communities from riparian zone in the Pacific Northwest, United States - 19_EM | ecosystem: Host-associated > Plants > Roots > Unclassified | place... | reverse complement strand
TCAAAGAACAAAATAACCTTCAGTATTGGGGGGTACAATAGGCTATTTCTTCCACTACGATCGAGAGTTGTGGTTGTCGGGGTCCAAATGGCACGGAAACTCAATTTCTACGGTCCAGGGGATAACTAGTAATGAAACTGCAAACAGTGCACACTCGTTGCTCCCGTAAGCTTCCCTAGCTTTCCTAGCTTTTCTAGCTTCCCTAGCTCCCGTAAGGTGGTGGTTGCGTTGGTAAGGTTGGTGGTTGCGTTGGTAAGATTGGTGGTGCGTCCGTTGCTTTGCTAGCTTTTCTAGCTTTTCTAGCTTCCCTAGCTTTCCCAATGTGGTGGTTGCGTCGGTAAGGTGGTGGTCGCCTCCCTAGCTTTGCTAGCTTAGCGAAGGACAAAGTTATATTTTACTCCCGGTGCTCCCGTAAGCTTCTCTAGCTCCCATAGCTTCAGTAAGAATTAAATTTTTTGCTGATGTACTGAAATACAAATTTACACTAGCTTTAGCCTTTTGGCTGCAAGATGCGGGGATTTCGCATACGGCGTATGTTGGACTGCGTGAGATTCTTCAACTTGCTGTGACGGAAGACCTTCACAATATGCCGAGAGATTTACGCACACTCCAGCGACGGTTACGGGATCAGCTTTTGTTGCTTTCAACGTATAGCCGTATGCTGAGATTAGATCCTGGCAAAATTGCCTGTGGCCGTTCTATTAACCAGAAGATGTTTTTCTTCGATATGGAAGATATCCTCAGCGCTATTTTGAATACAAGCAAGATTCGACACAAGATGTACTTCGGTATGGCCCAGCTTGTTGATTAGCCGCAAGAACTTTGGCACTCCGTGATGTGAGCTGAGTCAATTCGATCGTGCTCTGGAGACTTTGCTCGGTATCCTAAGAGCAGCGCTCCTGTCTTCCCCGGAGATATTGTTCTATATAGATGCAGTACGTCATCCTGCATTAACAACCACTGAGGCAGAATCCGGATGATTGCTCATGATATGCGCGAGAGCTGTGGTGCTCCTGGTACTATCGTTCTCATCATTGATCAACTTGTGCAGAGAGATGCATTGCCCACGCCTCTCAAGCATCTCATCGGACATTTTCAGCCTACCAAAACATTTACACTCGATATGGAGTACTTTCTGTTGGAAGACGAACCAATGATTACTCCCATTCGGCTACTCATCAAGCGGACTGAAGACGTTTACTTTTATCGCGAAGCCGCTCGAACAGCCGATCATACTCTGCCCGAAGATAGACATTTTGTAAATGTCATCCTCAACTGCAAGACCACTAAGGTTAGTATATCAAAATTCAATTCACAATTGTAACCGTGTTAATAAGTCTCCCCAGGTGCGCCACTTCTATGGGAGCCATCCAGTACGGTGAGAATTGGAGATCAAAACATACGGCCGCGAGTGGCTCGAGCAGAACCTTGTCTACCAACAGAACAACATTCCCATACTCTCGGTACCTCATCTGGATTTCATCGATGGTTTCGGTCTCTTCAGAAATGCGTACAGATCATTAACAGGCATTTACTTCGTGCCTTCGAACCTTCCACTCACTGAACGTACACGACTGTCAAACATATTTGTGACAACACTTGGTCTGCACGGTGCTTCCTTCGACGAGATGATCAAAACTATCAGCCTGGCTTCCCAGGTAATGGAACAAGGCAAGATTATGGGGATTTGTGGTTCAACTACACAACGTGAACTTCTTCAAGTCGATAGAACACCCACATTCGTTGTTGCATTTGCGCTAGGCTTCACAGGAGATCTAGCACAACAAAATACCAGTGCAGGATTTCTCAAGTTCAATGCCACCTTTGGATGTCGCAATTGCAATATCCTCACCAAGAATATGGGAAATCTTGACTTCGATATCATCCACGACGGCCTTTACCACTTCCCCACGGTATTTGACCGGCAGAAGGCTTCCGATATGACCAAAACCAGGGCGCTTGCATACACACGGGCTCGGGGGATGCATCTCACCCAATCAGCAATACAGCAATATCTGAGTCCATCTGTTGACCTCTGCCGTATGTTCGTCCACGATGCCGCCCACAGTGAATGGCAAGGATTGCTACGTAATGCCGTTGATGTGCTGTTCGAACACGCAATCCAACCATCACTATTACATTCTTTGGCAAATGCTTTCCATGCATATGAGCTTCCAACAGGTTGGGGGAAAATTCAAAACCCCATCCGACATCGCAACTCCTGGGGTTTACAAGAACAGGGCCGTGTGTGTACAATGCTCCCTTTGATTCTCCGTATCTGGCTTAAAACCACATATTTAAGGGAGGAAATCGTTGAGTGCTTGCAGACCAAGTTTGTGGTTGACATTGATGATGGTCTTACTCCAGCAGACACATTCACATCAATATTTGCTACCTTTGCACACGCCAGCAGCCTCATTATATCTAGCAGCCGGCCTGACATAGCAACACTTCAATCAGCTATCATTAAAGGACGACAGATGTTCCAAACACTTGCACGAATTACAAGTGACACCAACTCGCTCCGTGAAAATCGGATTAAATTACATCGTGAACGGGCAGACGCCAATGCTACCAGCCGCAAAAGAGTGACAAAGAAACCCAAACAACCAATTCGACATCAGAACACCACAGCTACGGTCATAACCGGCGGTATCAAGAATGACACTCATTTCGACGCACCTTCCAGGCCTCAACACGACAGCGACAGCGAATCTGACAACAACAGTGACTTTGGCACATGTGCTACACAGTCGACTCATTGCAATCTCTCAAAGGAGAGTGTTGCCAAGATGGGAAACCGGCTGCACATGGGCTTACATATGACATCCTACGCAGGCTGGTACGCTACCATGTGGAATCTCAACGTACTTATTCTCGAACACAAGCATAAAACTTTCAAGGCTGATATTCTGCACACCAATACTCGTGAACCGGAACTTCAGTTGCTGCAGAAAGAGAATGTACGTAAAACTATAAGATTCCTTCTTGGTTGTGCGTACCAGCAGGATTACCCTTGGATTATACAGGTGATTGGCGACATAGAGAAAAAGTTAATCAAATTATCCTACCTGACCACTTTCCACGCTAATTTTATTCGCATAGATGCCCCACACTATTCAATAAGATTCTCCCCCCCGCCGATCAACAGGCTCTGCCAGTTACTCCAAGCGAGGCTGAGATTTTATCGACCTTGAGCCATCTTACCGCAAGAGCCACTTCCCGGATTCCTCATTACTATTTCAAGGACTTTACCAAACTGCCAACAAGACCAACGGACTCAGTTCTCTTTGCGCAGCTTTTCCGATCTGCATCCGAACAGGACTATGGATTGACCAATATCCACGAGTTCGGCACACGGAATCTACAATACGGTCAAGCATTTTCTTTCACAGATATGTATTTTTAACCCGTATCCCCTACATCAAGGCACTGCTAATTCACCCATCATTTTAGCAATTCATATAAGCGATTGCATTTTACCCCTGGTTGTTTCGTCCACTTAAATGGTGGCGATTTTGCCAAAATTGAGCACATATTTGTTCATCAACTTTTTGGAACCCGACGTCAGTACCTCAATGAGATTTGCAAGCACCGCTGACTAGGTGAAATAGGGCTGTTTTTACGTGTCCGAATGATGGAACGCCATCAATATCACGACCCTGTATTATCCCTTCCGGTATTCTACGACACTGATTTCATCGATATTGTCGGTATGCCTCGGATTTAAGGGTACTGTCCCCACTTCGTCAATGCTCAAGGTAAACTTGATCAGGGTGATGGTAAAGAAGGTTACTGGATGGTAGAGTGGGTGGTTCAGCATCTATGAAACGATATACACTCGGCTTGATGAGAAGGGGAGAGCAATCGGGAGTGGGGGATAGGAAGGCGGCGTGAGGGATATAAGATGTCACGTGGAACGAAGGGAGCGCTTCAGGAGTAGTGTAGAGATATTATCAGAGTTTGTGAAGAATGAGGATCAACAAGAAATAGGCATCCTCAAGTAATAGGAGTTACATGAGCTATAAGGCATACCGGAAAGGCTGTCCTTACATAATGATTTGATTTAAAAACCCCTTATGAGCAAATAAGCCTTACTAAGCCTTTGGTGTCGATAATCCTTATGGTATCCTTATATAACCCTTATGAACCCATAAGGAGTGGCAACTGGTAAGGATTTTACGAGGTTTACAGAATGGGACTACTTTTTATGTTTATAAGGATTATCTCACCCTTAATTAATAATATGGCTTATGACCCTAAAAGCCTTACTAAGCCTTATTCAGCGAGAAGCCTGATGACAAAATTATACAAATATAAGTAAAAATATTTCCAAGAGGGTTATGGAAAAATCGTCCTCACATAAGGCTGCCACAGGGCTTAGGACTTTATTACTTTGCTCTATATGGTACATACTCATTACTGATTCGGTATCAATGCAACTGTGATACGGCTGTGCCTACCTAACACATACTCACGTGAGTATATGTCAGCCACCTAACACGGGTTGCCTTTTGATATGGGAGTATACCTAAAGCGCGTCACGATTGCATTTCAGACATGCAGTGAAAAATTAATGCGTGTATCAACTGGTAATCCACAATTTCATCTGGAACATGGGTTGAACATAGCATCCAACACGGTGTCTACAGCCAACACGCTGTCTACAACCAACACAGTGTCAACAGACAATATAGTGTCTGCCGCTGACGTAGTGTCACAGCCAAAACTGTAATAACAGCCAACCTCGTAGTTATACCATGTTTAATACATTATGGATGTTGAGCCGTAAGATTTTCAATTAGCTACAACAGCATGTGTTGGAAGATGATACATATCAATGCAACAAGAATATCAAAAATACTGTTACTATCTGTCTCTACCTCTCTCCGGCATTCGCTCGATGCGACTGCTTGTCCACCCAGCGCTATCGGTCTCCACCTGTCCCAGCATTCACTCAAGTGACCACCCCTCCGTCCGTGTCCATCCATCCCTGCCTGTCCCCAGTATTCACTCGAAGCAAATGCCTGTCCGCCCCTCTGTCTGTCTCCCCTTGTTCCTGGGGGGAAGTGGTAGAATGAGGGAGTGGGGGTGTTTGCTCGTGGGTGTTGTGCGTGTGGGCAACAGCTAAGTTCCTTTATATAATAAGGGCTGCCGCCTGCCGTAGATGCGTACACAACAACTTGTTTACGCTGTTGCTGTGTCCTTGTCCTCTGTCTTTGTCCATGACCTAGCCGCGCCCGTTCCGCTTGACCACTGCGCCGCTCCGCTTGACCGCCGCGCCCTTCCGGTCTACCACGGCGCTGTTCCATTCGACCGCTGCGCCGCTCCGCTTGACCAATGCGCCCTCCTGCTTGACCGCCATGCTGTTCTGCTTGACCGCTGCGCCGTTCTGCTTGACCGCCACGCTGCTCTGCTTGACCGCTGCGCCATTCTGCTCGAATGCCGCGCCGCTCTTGACCGCTGTGCTGTTGCGCTTCACCGCTGCACCCCTCCGCTCAACCGCTGTGCCGTTCTCCTTGACCGCCGTGCCGCTCTGCTTGACCGATGTGCCATTCTGCTTGACCGCCGCGCTGCTCTGCTTGACCGCCGCGCCCTCCCGCTTGACCGCCACGCTGTTCTGCTTGACCGCCGCGCCACTCCGCTCGACCGCTGCACCGTTGCGCTTGACCGCCGCACCCTCCGCTCAACTGCTGCACCGTTCTGCTTGACCGCCGCGCCGCTCTGCTTGACTGATGTGCCGTTCTGCTTGACTGCTGCGCTGCTCTGCTTGACCGCTGCACTGTTCTACTTCGACGCTGCGCCGCTCTCAACTGCTGCACCGATCCGCTTGACCGATACGCCCTTCAGCTTGACCGCCGCGCAGTTCTGATTTTCCATGGCCGAGAAAGAACCTTCATTCAAATGCTCTCCATAGGCCAATCCACATGCCAGTAGATAGTACCAGCAACACCCTCATTCGCTCTAGTTCTATAGTAGTTCTGCCGGAACCCAAAAAATGCTGTGCTAGACTCGGTATCAGCTTCTGCAGATGACTTTGAAGCAGGCGGTGAAACTCGGTTGCGACGTGTTGATGTGTCGCCAGGTAAATGTGTAGAATCAACAAAGTAATATCGTTGACGTTGAAGGCCAGGGATACCTGCAACAATAAGGGTCTTTTCTTCCTGGTAAGTTGTCAGACTGACTAGTCGATCAGTGCCAGTCGAAGTACTCCGCGTGAGAGGTGCCAGTACGATGAAGGGTCGAGTATATGCACGCTCTTGAGTCATAAAGCAGACAACATGTCCAAAGCCATATTCGTGGTGGTAAACAAACTGCCCAGATCTGATTGTGAAACTCTTTGAATCGTCCTCATTGTCGACTGTCATGTAGTTGTAGTACACAAAACGATTCCGGGGCCAAGAGACAATAGAAATATTATACTGTCTCTGATACGCGAGTGCCAGTGATGTTCGGATTGGTGAAGCGCGGCTAGCTATCGATGGAAAACGGTCGACCCGAGTCTTGTCACGTAAATGACCCCACATACGAATATGATCGAATCCTTCTGGTGCGAGGATCAATGGTGGACTGACTTGTGAGCTTCTTCTAATGGCAGTAGCGCACTTTAGAATATCAGTTAAAGGAAGGGAGCCGTTAAAGGTGTATGGAGATGTATTGAATATCAGCTGAATGGTTCGGGTTAAATCAGGGTACATTCCAGCCCAAACCCCATCAGTGACACTTCTGACTGACTGCATTGTAATCTCTCTTGTGAGAGCAGCTACTTCTCTATCGTACGACCATTGGTTCGAACTGCTCTGGCCTTGAAAGATCGGTGTTTTCTCTCCCCTGCATCGCTGTTTGTATTTGGCAACGATCCATAGTCCAGCACAGTATTTCGGTAATGCAAAGAGACATGAAATTTCGGTATGTTTATCCGTTTAGCAGCCTCGACTTCAGAAAACAAACAGTGGGTCAAATGTGAATAGAGATGATGACACTCCCGAGTAAGCCATTCAATAGTGTCGAGATTTGGCGTTCTATCGAAGACTGCGAATTCACATCGAGCAAACCGAAGATAGATGAGTGTGATAGCCTCGTGGCATGTCATATCGTTACGTATATCCAGGTAGAACTCTTTTCGAATCAATGCTAGGGGAGCTTGCTTGATAAACAGGTCTGAGTTTACGAACTTCCTTAAGACAAGAGGTGTCAATACTATAACACGTCCGACATCAGTATAAGTGTAGGAGTGACGGTGATATGCAGGGTTCTGGATGTGAGTCCATCCATGAGGCATAGGAAGTTCGCAGAAGGCTTCAACAAAGACTTCAATTCCTTGTGCCGTCAATATCTTGTCAAAGAGGTAGTCGAGCATCCTTTCTCCTAATCCTTTCTTCTCCGCATGACATGCTTCAGATGGAGTATGTCGAAAGGGATCGTAGGCTGGATAGGCTCGTGCCCATGGTGATGCCCCAACAAGACCAAACGTTGCAAGGTATGAACGGCCAACAGTACTATCCAATGTTGTAGCTCTGGTAATATGATACTCCATCGAACGAGTCCACCGGGCATTTTTGACAACATCGTAGTTGATATTACCGAGTATTCGGCTAGGAATTGTACAGAATCTTTACAGTATTAGCAAATTTCACTGAGTCTGAATAAAGCCTATAAACGTACCTGCAGGGTACATTGGAAGTTGGACCTTTGACAGCAGCGTTTGCTGCTTGGCCATGAAGATCTCCTGTAAATCCGGGTAACATGATACAAAGAAAGATATCTCGGCCATTGGGAAGCTGAATGACCCATCCGGCCTCAAAGCCAGATAAGCCATCTTCCAAACATTCGATGATACTGGCCAGGGATGCTCCAAAGGGTCCAAGAGTTAAAGGAAACTGATTTGCAGGGATATCTCTTATGGCGGTAGGTAGACAAGCAGGTGAAGCGTAAATTCCGAGTAGTGAGTGATAATTGTTACGGTAGGCACCAAAGGAATCGACAAACACCATAATAGGAATAGTAAAAAGCTCAGGAGTATCGTCCTCCTCATCGGTATTGAGGATGGTTGGGACAAACTTTGTTTCGAGATGGGCACGAGAAAATGCTGCAATCTCACGTTCTGCAAATAGGGTGGTACCGTAAATAGACTCCTGTGCATATGGTTCCTTTGCAGTCACTCGGTAGTCGACACGAAATTCTGCAGGTGATGCTTCCGAGTGGTTTGGAGCATGGGTTGTATCCACATTCCAGATGACTTTTGCATGTCGAACTATACTTGCAGGTTGACACAAAAAGTTCCTATCCGTATCGTCCATTAGAAACTTTGGTGTAAGTCCAATGCCAGTCAAAGTGGGAACTGCTGCAACCTGCATGCCACAAAGTTCCTCATATGCAAGGACTGGTTCCAGTACTGCATGGAAGGTGCTATGATCATCGGCGTTCTCATCGTGAACAAGACGGATATATCGGGCATAACGTCCAATGCCATAGATATCGATGTAGTAGACAAAGTCTCCTGGGAAAAGTATAGCTCCGTCCTGAGCTTTGATGGCCACGCCACTGGTCGCCCGAATGCTCTCACCCCAAACCTTTCCATGCCATAGCTGATTCGAATGAGGGTAACTGCTACCCTTCTTGGCAATACGTTGGGGTCCAACATAGATCTCGTCTCTCATCGTAGGATTTCCAATCCTACTAGAAAAGAGGTTGGCAAGGTCAATTGTATATAGATCAGCTGAAGTCTTAGAACCCGTCCTGAGTTTCTTCGTATCCAACTGAATGCCATGCTTCCTGAGTTTCAGTTTAGGAAATGCCTTCTGCCGGCACTTCTCCAATGTGCTGTATGCTTTGGGGAGATTCTTAACAGACTCAATATTTTCCAAGAGAACTGAGAGCTGCTGAAATGCTGCATAGCCTGCATGTGTCACCATGTTCACCGAACACCATACAGCAAAGCCAGTCTGCCATGCATCAAGTGCGCCTAAATCAACATTATTGCTGCTATCTTCTTCAGAATCCCAATCATCTTCTGCAAGATAACTGTGTTCATCGAGACCATCGGGGTCATTATCCGTATCCTCCCACTCCCACTCGTCATCCGATAGATCATTCGATCCATTGGTATCGCCATCAGAAAATTCGATATGGGAAGACGGTATTTGTTCTCCTGTGCTGTTATAAGAAGTTGACACACCTTGGAATTCAGGGAGTATACCTGACATATTCTGTTGAGATTCGTCTCCAGTACCACCATACATGTCGGCTTCATTACGACTTGTAAACTCCCATGGAGTATCCTCCAACTGTTTACCCTGACACTCAACACGATGTCGAGCGGGGAGGTAGGGCCGTGGTTTGCGATTTCTGGTAGGCGGCATTATGCGGTAAAACCTTAGGGGTCGTACGTAACGTGAGTTGTGGTGTTGACGATGAAGAGACAAGGTGGTGTCACGGCACAGGCTTCGGCGTTGGGAAGGTTTGGGTTTGGTTGTTGGAAGGTTTGGGTTTGGTTGTTGGATTCCGGCGTTTGGAAGGTTTGTCGACTTGGATGACAGCAACTCGTTCTGGAACGACGACGGCAACAAAAGATCCAAAGCTTTGGTTCCGCAAAAACAGCTGGCCGCCGACGAAATATCCAAATCTTTCGTTCCGCAAAAACAGCTGGCCACAGACGAAATATCTAATTGTTTCGTACCGCAAAACCAGCTGGCCGCCGGCAACGAACGATCCAGGGTTTTGTTCCACAAAAACAGCTGGCGGCCGGCAACGAAAGATCCAAAGATTTCGTTCCGCAAAAACAGCTGGCCGCCGACGAAAGATCCAAATCTTTGGTTCCGCAAAAACAGCTGGCTGCCGGCAACGAAAGATCCAAATCTTTCGTTCCGCAAAAACAGCTTGCCGCCCACGAAAGATCCAAATCTTTCGTTCTGCATAACAGCTGGTTGCCGGTACTGGAAGACAACTGACACCTCCAAAATACACACTCCTGTCAACCCCTTCCACAACCCCAACACACAAGCAGCCTCCACCAGTCAACAATATGTCCCAACCGTACGACGATCTCGACCTGCCACCTCACCGCCACAAATCTCATACTGCAATGACTAGGGTCACTCACCTCTCGAAGCCAAAGCAGCTGCAATCTTCCAAAAATGCTTTACCGCCATTGAACACGGTCATTGCACATTACAATACGCATGCAGCGGTATCTTCTTCCACACCGACTCACCCTTGAACAAGCTCCTTCTCCAGACGTACCCCCTCAAAGAAGATACCTGACACCATGCTTCAGCGCTGTCCGAGCGACAGTAGCATGACAGGAATAGCGAGTTCAGTAACCGGCGGTATCTCACAGCAGTTCTTCGAGCATTCCCTGACACCATCTCCACCTAGTGGACGTACACCATTGCGAGGTGTAGCTGATACTCTTCACACCGTTCCGCTCGAAGATTACAGCAGTGCCGACGCTGTTTCTACCACTGTTACCCCATCAACCACCACTTCGACCAGGACCTCGATCAGCGCCTCGCCCACCACCTTAACCACCACTCCTGCTCCCATCCCAAAGTGAAAACGAACCAAGATCACCCACTTTCAGCGTCAGATCTTGTCTGATAGCGATGGCAATCCTGATGACGTCAACCAGATCGCTTCGGGGGAGATGATGTTTGCCGCCCGCAAAATCTTTGGTCGTTACTTCAGCATTGACGATGAGGCTGTTGATTGTCCCGTCAATCATTTCTATGGCCATCTTCCTGCTATGGATGGCGAGAGGAACCGAGCCCGCAAATCAGTTCTCGAGTGGAAACGCAACTGGCAGAGTCGAATCCTGCTTGCGTTACGTGAGCATATTATTGCTGCAGTGGAAACCACTCCTCTCCTCCTTAAATGGGGCCCTGAAGCTGCGCAGGCACATTTCCACAAGTCATATGATATTGAGGTAATGACTTTGAACATCCTCAACCCCATCACGCAGGTCGTAGACGTCCAGGCCATCCACGATGATCATCCCCTCGCTGTCTTATACGTCACATTCTATACGTCTATGAGCTGGTATGTATTGAGCGACATTCGGAAGTATCTCACCAAGGATGATCAGCAGCACCGGAGCAAAGCCTGGACATGCAAGCTATCTGATGAGACGTACGATGCTTTCAAGCTTATCGCCAAGCATCCAGCATTTAAGGACATCAAGGTCAGCGATGTTCCTGTACGTCTTCCGAAATTACGTGGAGGAGGACGTAACCGAAAAAAGCGTGCTCTTGTTTCTATCGAGGAACTCAAGCCTGGCTTCCAGCTTTTCTATCCCGCAGGATATGAGCCACACCTCCCGGCTTCTGATATCCCAGCTACACCTGCGTCTATTCTCTATCCGTCCGCTGTCGACCTGGCTGCTAAAGATAGGGGGTATGATTGGGTTACTGAGGATGAGGATGATGATGATGAAGATGAACCCCGCCTGTCCGTACGCTCGCATCGTCGTAACACAACAGCCCCGCAAAAGATCATCAAAACCTTTCCGGTTACTGATGCTCTCGACGATGAAGATATTCAGGAGTAAACCTTGGACCATCAGATTACTCAGTATTCGGATGGTTTCATGATGCTCTCTGACGCAAATCTGTTTAAAAAGACGGCCAGGATCAGCGTGAGTATGATCTCATTGTTTCACTTCTGTTACATTTGATTTGTGGAGTTTGGGTTCATATCAAGTCTGTTTTGGTGTCTGGGTTGGTTTTGTACTTGCTACATTGTACTTAGATACTACCTGCTGGTAACTATCACACTTCAGCTGTCCAAGTTGTATAACTCTCCAGTACCGTATCTGTAACAGTGGCGTCGGTGGCGGGACGATCAAGGTACTCAGGTGAGTTCGGACAGGGACGGACAATGTCAGACGGACGTTTGTCAATCGGAAATCGGACAGCGTCAGACGGACGTGTCAATAGGAGGACGGACAACGTCAAATCGGATGTGTCAATAGGAGGACGGGCAACGTTGGACGAGCGTTGCTGGAAACGAAGGAATCAAAGGAAGCAGAGAAAATGAAGGAAACGGCGACGAGTTTGATATTCCGAATAGGATACAAGAGGTTGCATGAGAGAGAGAGAAAGAGAAAGAGGACAATACAAAGCAGAAAGCCCCCATTATATACACGCTCACAACTCACATGTGTACTCATAGCCACGCAACTCACATGTATAAGTACTCATACAGGCTTCTCTCACGCAATCGAGTCTAGAACCAACACGCCGACACTCTTTCCAAGGCCGAGACACTTCCTGAGCCTCAGCGTCGACACGCTTCCTGAGCCTAGGCGTCGACATGCCGGAATCCAACAACCAAACCTAAACCTTCCCAACCAACGCCGAGGCCTGCGCCGTGACAGTATCTGCAAAGTGATCCAGAGATTAGTAAAGTTAATAAGTAGATTCCATCGGATATACAGAGTGCGATCCGTTAAATAAATTAAGTCTTAAGTGTAACCAGACTGTAATTTTGCATCTGCTATACTTGTAGGACTACCGTCTACGATTCTTGGTTTAGTATTGACACTGCATGATGCATCTTTGATAGATCCTTACACTCACAGATGATGCAGACGTATCGCTACTATATTAGTTCTTCAAAATATATCTGATATGTGTTCTAATTCCTGGGTTTAGCTGTACTCACGTTGATACAATGTTGGTTGTAATATGTGTATTGAAGTTGCATTAAACTGAACCACATATTTGATACCGTGGTACTTACAACATACACCGAGTTGGAGGTGTGTTAAATTGAACCATATGTTTGATAGTGTATTGGTTGTAACATGCTGAGGGGGGTAATGGTAGCTGAGCGGCGAAAACGGAGAATTGGTGGCTCAATGGGGTTAGCGGGGATGCAGGAGGTTTGTCAGCATGGAGGGTTCATTAGCCAGACTCCGAGGAGGATTTGCTCGT
>Ga0307516_10007110_pt1 | contig 12935 bp, 16 predicted proteins | sample 19_EM_MG_FD_203310 | JGI IMG/M metagenome (GOLD analysis project Ga0307516, IMG submission 203310) | Populus trichocarpa ectomycorrhiza microbial communities from riparian zone in the Pacific Northwest, United States - 19_EM | ecosystem: Host-associated > Plants > Roots > Unclassified | place... | reverse complement strand
CTATGATTGGACCAACAACCCTCCACTCCTGGGTGCAGCTACATCTGTGGTTATATCATTGGACAGAAATATTGTGGTACAAACAAAAGATTCCATCCAAATTTTCTCCTTTGATGTTCTAACAAGTGGCAGGGCTCATGGCAACGTGGGCTCATCTCACATTTACCCCCTCGGCAAAAAACACATTGTCTGCCTCCAACCAACCAGGCATATTGTTTTACTTGAGTTGGAGACCCTACGGGGACTCCATTCTAACGCCCACACACGGCCACTCATGACATCGCTCATGGACCGGTTGGCCTCTGCTCCTGCGTCATTTGGTCATGGATTGGTTGCGGAGTTCGGCATCTCACCGGTCATGGAAGCTTGGCAGTCGGGTACCCCACTTCCTGAATGGACAGAAACATCCGAGGGTGTGTCGTTGTGTGGATGGTCACCAGGGCGCAACCGGGTTGTCACTGTCTACAACTCACCCAGACGGGGACTCCGTGTGAAAGATGCGAACAGCGCAACCGTACTCGCGAACCTACCTCTAGGAGATGATGATTTGGGGATGGGGGAGGTTTATGACGTAGCATTTGACTCGGAATCCCGGTTCTACCTCAAGATAGACGGACCAGGGGGACTCACCCAAATTCCTCATGATATAACCGCGTCGCCGTCAGGAGGCTGCTCGCACACGATAACCAAGGGGGAGCCGACGCCTTTGTCGGAACCTCGGGAAATACCACCATACATACTTGATGTGAACTACGAATGGGTCCTCGACGCAAAGTCTAGGAAGGTTTGCTGGATCCCACCAGGGGATATTCGGAGGGGAAACGGTGGACATTTTTGGGCCGGTCTGTCACTTGTCATGCTTGGAGATGATGATATTGTAAGGAAGTTGACCTTCAAGGACCCAGATTGCTGAGGTGTACACTTATGTGCATAGGATAACATTAATATTACTGTTGCGTGTGATTATGAGTACTACATTTCTGTGGGACAGGCTCACTACGCTTCCCCCCACTTCCCACTACCTTGTCCTTGTAACATCTGTGGGGGATCTTGGCAATCCGCTGTCTTCTTCCCAGCATTCCCAACAGGGAGCAACTGGCCGCATTGGTATCTTGAGCACTCGGCAGATCCCAAGCACGGTGTGGCCCCGGTCCGACTGCAGGTACCGGAGAGCGACTAAGTTTCAGATCAAGAGACGAACAATGACCCGGGTCGCATTTGGTGGAAAACGAAGGACACGAAAGCTAGGAATGCGATCGAGGACATAGGTAGGAAGGGAGTCTGGAGCCAGCGACAGAGGTGGAAGGGAAAGCACCCCCACTTTCGTAAGGAACAAAGGCGGCCGCCACGGAAGCATCGGTAAACATGAGTGTCAAGGAGACAGTGGGGGGAATACTCGCATGTCAAGAAGTGCAGTAGACGAATGTAAGGGAGCGCAGAATAAGTCGACGAAAGCGCACGGTATTCGAGATTCGACGCCGCGAGAAGGGAAAGGTCTCACTAACGAGCTGCACGAACTGATTCACGTAGACCATAGGGAGGAGGGAGAAGAAGTGGGGACCACAGACCCTGGACATGAAGCAAGAGATGAACGTTGAAATACCAAAGTAAGGACTCCATAGTTCCGCGCTCAACCCAAACCATTCCAGCAGGGTGGAGGGGTCTTGACGAGACAACTCCGAACGAAGGGTTTCAGTGAATGAGACGAGTGGATGTAATCAGGAGGGGCTCAAAAAGTTGAGGTACATACCCAGCAGCCTCACCCATGTTCTTGTCTCTCCGCTATAATGTCGAACGGTAGCCCTCCAGCGTTCCTGTCCAACCAGAAGCTGCACCAGTCCTGTCTCCCCGTGGCGAGCTTCTATTTTGGGGGTGTCCCTTCCGTGTCCTGCACCAGGTGGAGGGGTGCCCTGGAATACCGTCAGCGGCGCTACGCTTTAGCCCGACCCACCACTACCCCCGTCCTGCAGTTGAACGTGAGTACCTTGGTGTATTTTCGGTGCGAGGGGGTCCACCGCGACTGGAATCCCGTTTGGTGGGCCACAGAAGGTAAATCAAGGGTGGATCTCACTAACATTCACACCGCGCCTGGTCAGTGGGACATCGGGTTACTCGATATGCGAAGATAACTGGGTCACTCACTACTCGTGATATCGAGCACATGCCGATCACCTTGTTCTGGGGGATCGGGGGACCCTTTTCGTCAGGGGTGAGAGTCCTGAACGACTAGATCTTGGCTATGCCTTGTGACCCCTTGGTGTTCAGTAGCAACGCAGTAAGCTTTGGTTGCGCGCAAACCCGCCATATTATCCAGCGGTTCAGCCTCGAGACTGAACTCATTGACGGATCAGGAGGGCTGAGAGATCCCCTCCCGCGAGGTCGAGCGCACCCCGGGAAGCGAATTGTCAGCGAACGTGACTCACCAGGTCATCCGGCAGCTCAGCCTCGGGGTTGAACTTGTTGACGAACCCGGAAAGGCCGAGGGTTCCCTTCCTGCCGAGGTGGACTAGAGGATTGGACTTCGAGTTGAGCGCACTCTTCAGGAAAACCATGCGAGGGAACGCGATGGAAACCCCTGTCGAAGCAGTTCATTTACAGTCGCGACGGGTGGGATGCTCGGAAATAACATACCTAGCTGCACTATCAAGTGTTTGCCCACAGCCAATTTCTATTATTTCAACGCACCAGGTGTATCGAAGATTTGGTCTGGATTCCATGCAGAGACGCAGCGGCCGTTTCTCATCGTGACCAACTGTGGCGGAGCCCAGGAAGGCCAACAACATAAAATGGGGACCGCATATGCCCAATATCGGTTTGTGATGGCTGAAGTTAGCCTTTATAACTCAAACGTAACGAAAAGGACATACATTCCAGAGTTCGCTTTCAGACACCCCGCTCTGAACCACCTGGCAGTATTGATTGAAGCAGACCCCATCAACAACAAAGAAGATCTCGTTTGTCAACCGATGGTTCCTTTTCCCGCCCTGCTTCGTCGCACCCCCGCCTGCGGTTCACGAATGATGATGATGCCGCCGTAGTACAGTTGGTCGCCCCCGTACATAAGCAAATGAAACGGAACTTCAACGCGTCCCTCTGACAAGCACGTCCAGACGAGACTGTAGCTGGCCCACGGAAATAATCGGGATTGATCCCGGAGAAGCTGTGCCGCAAGGGGGGGATGAACCGGAGTGAGATTTTGGTGGTTCGCTGGACTCACCGAACATGTCCTCTGTCTTGGTTCTGGTCGGGACCCGGAACTCTGTAGGTGTGTTATTATTGACATCGTACATCACTTTCATTTTGTGTGGGCCAAGGGGGACTCGACTTACAAACACCAAAAAGCCGTAGGGTCTACCGGACGGCCGCGGCGCACCGTCAGTGACAGGATTGTTACCCATCGTCTGAACACGAGAATGAAGCACCCCTCACTCACCCACTGTTCCTACGATAGGCCAGATTTTCCGTCCGGTCACGCTCCTTGTGCTGGGCCGGCTTCGGAGATCTTTCCATACGTATCTTGAATGGGTGAATCAGGAGCAGTACCACTCCTTCCGCTGTGTTGAAGGTGTGGAAGGCGTTCGGGTTGGTGGTATTGCTGGGGGGCACTCGGTGGTTATAGTAGAATCTGACGAAACTTTGCAGAGAAGGGGAGGTTGGGGTAACGTGGTTCAGAAGAGAGGGAAAGGAAATCGAATGAACGCATTCACTGTAAGTCACACGCCGGATCTCTTGGATCCAAACTCCGTTTCCGCAATAACCGTCCGACGGTAAGCCGCAAATGCGGCTTCGTCTTTGCGATCCTCAAGTTCCGAAATCTCTATGGCGGTCGTTGGTGATATCCACCGCAAGCACGAACCAGACGCGAGCGATAACCGCGTTAAAATCTGGATCGGTGTTCTCCTGGAACAACGGACCGAACTGGATCGACGATTCAGATGCGATCCAGCAAAACTGGCAGCTTGACTCACTCCTGCACCACCCGGCCCCATCGTGATTGGGAGCTCCAGAGCGGCACCATTATCGAGGGTCAGGCCAGATTCTCCAACTCTTTTGGTAGCGATGTGGTTGAAGAACGGGTAGGGTGGCGACCAGACTCCCAATCATCAGCGGTAGACGATGGCCTGACGTACTAGAATAAGTAGGTCTCCCTACTCGGTTGGGCCAACGTGAGGACGAATAAGCGCGACCACGTCCTACACTTGCTCACACTTCCTTTAGTAAACCAAATTGCGGCCGTTCGCGAAGGATATCACGAAGACGGAGTCCTGTGGCAACCGACTGACCAAAATCATGTCAGGGTAAGCGCATCCAGGGGTATCGTGCGCCGCTGGTGATTCACGGACACACCTATTCTAGGGATCTGAAACACGACGGGCGGATTCGCTCACTCATCGTCGTTGGATGAGTCGAGGAAGTACAACATGGGGGACCACACCACTGGATTGCGTTGGAATCCCAAAGCCTTTCCCCCCCGAAACGGTCGGCCAAACCACTCGTCCCCTCTTCTGGCATTGTTCAGGTGGCCTTGCGGTGCCCCAGGACCCAATCGCACCGCCGATGTGGCACAAAGCCTACGTTAAGTGGAAGGAATGGGATGATGATGATGGACAAGAGTCCCGCTCCGAGCGCCCTCCAACCCCCCCCCAGCAACACCTCGTCCTCTCTAGGCAAGGAACCAACTAAACCAGCGAAACCACAGCCACTTTCTGCCGGGGAATCCACGAGTTCGGTGTGTACAATTCTTTCTGGCATTACAGAACAAACCCGACGGCAGTGCTCCAGGAGTAACAGGAGAATCGGCCAGGGTTCACGGTCGAAGATGGCGAACTCGACCGTATCGTCGGTTTGTACGGCCGAAACATGTCACAGTGATGACGGAGGGGATGACCAATGGGGGAACTCTAGGTTCGTGCACTATCTCCCCGATCGTTGCCCTGACTGGCGTTTGACGAAACAAGGGCACGTATCGAACTCGCAGGGATCTTCCCTTACGCGACCCAGGAATCTTCACCTCTCCGTCCAACAAGTGCTGCCCACGCGTCCAAGACGGGGGCGCTCCCAAACGGCAAGCCAGATTAATTAGCACGATATCGCAAGAGAAGCAGCTCGTTCTCCTTGTCGTGTTTTTGGTCTTTGGGACTTTCTGCTGTTTTGGGACTGCGTATTATCTGTTTACCACGTCGAGGTGAGTTTCGGTTTCCTCGATAATGGGCTCCGCGTTCGGGTTCGTCGTTGATTAACCTCGTAATGCACATTTCTCCAGGCCCCCACTCGTAACCTCGCTTCCCTCCTCACGATCTGGTCTCACTCAAATGGATCAACCGAATGCTCAAGTTACACCCGATGGAAAATTCTTGAGCTACCTTCCTCACAGCGGATTCCACAACCAACGCATCGCCCTCGAAAACGCTCTCGTCCTTGCTCGCCTGCTCAACCGAACGTTGCTCGTCCCGCACAAACTACACGGCTTATTTATGCCAACTCTCGGGAACTGCCGCGAACCGGAGTGCTACAACTGCGGCACAAGGGGCTTTGCTGGATTTCCCAGACCTTCCCCATCGTTGCGAGCTCGAAAAGAAGAGGAATCCTGTGACTTACGTGTACCTTCCATGGGACTGGATGACCGACTTTGACCACATCACCCAACTGCAACCGACCATCCAAACTTCCAGTAGCACGCATTCCTGGCTCCCCTCTCGTTTCGACCCACACACGGACGACGTCCTGGTTATCCCAGACACGTCCAAATACCAATACCGCTTCGTCGATGGGATCACATCCAACACCTCTTCGAATCCGGGGACTTCTATCGATGCGACCTATTCAGAAGATATCGACCTAATCACCCTCGTGGATCATCCCGCCAAACTCGTTCAACTTGGATCTCTCTTTGGTTCACGTCGGCTCAAACTCTCGGATACTGCCCACAACAAACACGGCGACACATGAGCTTAAAGCACCCTCTCTTGCAAAAATCGTCTGCCAACATCGCTACGAGGGTCTCCAATTCCGGGTCTGACTTCATCGGCGCACACTTGCGATGTAACGACAGCTATTTTCTGGAAACCGCCGCGGAACACTCTAGGATGATCTGGTGGAAGCTGATTCATGGGATTCTAGGGTTGTCTATCGAACGTACCCGCCAGCTAGATCTCGGTTGTTCCGCCACAACGAACAGTCCTAAGCCCCTCCCATCCAACCGATTCATCTCGCCGTCCAAATCCCCCGCCCACCTCCCGCTCGACTATCGTAGCCTCACCGTTGGCGTTGACCCGACGAGGAAACGCAAAGGAGGACCATACAAGGATCCCGACCCGGAACATCCCAACGTACCGCTATTCATCGCGACCGATTCGAGGGATCCCCACACCGACGAACACCCCAGCCCATTCCGCCAAACGTTTCCCTGCGTTTTTTTCCTCGGAGACTTTCCCCAAGAAGTGGAGCAAGTTGCCGCCATTCGTGATCCCATCAGTGGGGTGGAGATTAGGAATATGTTGGTCCCGTTCTTGGATGCGATGGTGGCCGCTAGGGCGGTTCGGGTGGTTGGCACGCCACACAGTACGTTTAGTTGGTACGTGTAGGATGTGTTGTGGAGGGTGAACCCGGGTTGGACATCAAGGAGCGGGGCGATGGCTAAAGGTCACGACTGGCACAGGCGAAAATTATAGAATGGTCCATGTAATCGTACGAAGATGTGTAAAAAGTTCAGAGCGGGGTAGAGGACGTCGAGACTGAGAGTAGATGTTGTACAGAATATACATATATACTAGCTGGCCACTCGCGAACTTTTCCGGGCAATTTGCATTGTAATTCGAGGCTGCCGGGCAATGTTTATTGGCGTTGCGCCCGGGACCTGCGGCCCCAGGCGCGCGCAACATGCAAGAGCTTCTATACTTGTGCAGTCTGGTGGTAATTTTTGGAGTTCCGCGTGAAGTTGAGTCGGTGTATTGGGTCCTTCCGTAGTTTTTCGCCCCTTCCAAAACACACCTAGTAACTCGAAGCAACAACGGTACAGCGACCATCACGGTGCCCAACGACTCGCGCAGACTACGCGGATACTTCTGCGCTTGCCAAAAGGATAATTTCCATCTCAGTCGCTGCCTAGACACCCTCCCTCGCAACCAAGATAATCGGATCAGCTCTGACCATCCAACTGGGCGATTTAAGAGTCCGGGAAGATCCGCCCATCGAAGGACTGGGGTGGAGATATTCACGACAGAGTACAGCGCGATCAAGACCATCCCTCGGTTGGAGTGGGAGGGGTATTTGAAGGGAAAACATCTTCTGGGACCTTGGTCTAGGACAGTACTCTCATCACCGGAGTCATAGAGCACGATAGTAGATAGCCTTGCCCATTATTCCCACTCCTGTTACATCCTTTCATTATGCTCATTGTATACAGGATACACACTGCCATTGATTTCACTCGCTGGGCGTTCCCCAGTTTTGATCTTGCCAAAAGTATGCATTATCGTTATCGCCCTCCCCGGACCTTGGAGGATCCCACCCTAAAACGGAGGGGCCCTGATCCCGGGTCCCACCAACGCGTTCGAATGGTGCATCCAACCGGAGCGGACAGCCTAGGCCTCGAGTAACCAGTGACGAGACCCATCGTGGGGCAGAGTCAGGGGCAAGATGCCGAGTAAACGCGTCGACGACCGGGTAGGAGAGGATCCTTCGCGCTGAACTCGAAGCTAGTGCTACGAACGGCCTCCTCCCCCCGAAAAGGCCAACTTTCAACCTGGAGCGAGGAGTGAGATGCTGGGTAGGCGCCGTGGTCACGTTATCAATCAACAGCCTCGAGGTCGGCTGATTGTCAACTTGACCTGACCGCCCACCTTCGCGATGCATCGCTTCCGCAAATCTAAGCAACCGACAGATGATTCGGTCTCAACCCCTACTTCCCCTGCAGATCTGGTACGAGATCTCACATCGCAAAGGAATTCCATGGCCCTTGCCGCCACATCAGCCGCTATCGCTCTCTCCATCGGTTCCGCATTCCCCGATACACCTGATCCCTCCAGCAGTGGTGGTACTGTTCAGGAGAGGGATATGGGCTGGCAAACGGTGTACGACGCAATCAGGATGGCTGTGGAAGCTATCAAGGAATCATCCGATATGTTCCTTCCTCTGAAGGCGGTTGTAGGTGCCATTTCAGTCTTAATGAAGAACTACGATGTGAGTGTGTCCCGCTTGCAAACCAAATATCTCCTCATCCTTCACCTATTTCCCATTCCAGCAAACATCAGATAATGTAGATGGCTTGAAGGAGATACAGCGGAGGGTGCAACTGTTGTCCGGTGTGCTTGCCACCCCTGTCAGCAAGGATGATTACGAGGAGAAGGGAAGGAGGGTGGAACTTCAGATGTTTGTACCAGGGTCTACAAATATGTGTCAACCCACTCATCTCCCCCTCAGGAAGCTCAGGGGGATTATTGCAAAGCTTGAACCACTCACCGAACAACATGTGCTCATTGGGTTCTTACACAATGTTGATAATGCCAAGATTTTGACCGGATTTATCCAAGAGTTGACTGATGCCATTACATATTACCAAGTATGAACTACCCGCCCTACTATGATCCATGGCTAATGTCAACCCAGGTTTTGGTACAACAAGGAATGGACAAGAGGACAAGAGCCATCCATGATGATACCAGGGGCATCTCTGGTGGCATGAAGAACATTCTGGTGAGGTAGTTTGCTACCTAGGTATGCCATGTACTGATGAGTGAAACCTCTGATAGGAAACTGTGGACCTTGAAATCCTATCAAAATTAGAGCCTGTGCATAATGCTGGGTACCAGGCTCATCATCATGACAAATGCCTCCCTGGGACCCGAGAGGCCATTCTTCATGACATTATGCACTGGGCCAAGAACCCTCAAAGCCAAACTGTGTATTGGCTGAATGGATTGGCAGGCACTGGGAAATCAACCATAACTCAATCATTCTCAGAAATGGCTTCCAAGGGGGGGATCCTTGGTGCAAGCTTCTTCTGTTCCCGGGATTACCTCAACCGAAGGGAGCTTAAAAATATTTTCCCCACCCTTACACACCAGCTTGCATGCCGTTACCACCACTTTCGAACCCACATCATCAATATTATCAAGCAGGATCCCACTGTAGTACACACCTCCCTCATCTCCCAGCTTGAGAATCTCCTTGTTAACCCACTATTGAGGGAGGGGGTTTCATGTGTCATCATTATTGATGCATTAGATGAGTGCATTGATAACCAGCCAGCTTCAGCAATCCTCTCTGTCCTGGGCCAATTTGTCAGACATCTACCACTGGTGAAGTTCTTCATCACTGGTAGACCTGAACCACGGATTCGCACTGGATTTCGCCTTCCACTTCTAGAGCCACTCACTCAGATCTTCTTACTCCATGAGGTGGAATCATCAATTGTTGACGAGGATATCCAATTGTTCCTGATGGAGAAGTTGACCACAGTTGCCAAACAAAGGAGTGACATTGAACTCCCCAACCAATGGCCTCATAGAGATGATATCATGGCCCTAACCAAAAAATCATCTGGGTTGTTCATTTTTGCTTCAACCTTGGTCAGGTTCATTGAATCAGAGCATCATGGACCAAATGAGCGTCTTCAACTAATCCTTTCTGAAGTAGATGGCACATGGCATGAAGGGCGTGCTGGCATTGACTCCCTGTACTCTCAAATCTTACTACATGCCTTTTCAGATATCTCTGAAGCAGGGGTGTTTGAAAACATGAAGAATGTTTTGGGAGCAATCATACTTGCATTCAATCCACTATCTCGGAGGGAGCTTTCAACAATTCTTGGCATACCTACAACCCTCATATCAACCACTCTCCGCCACCTCCATTCTGTGATCCTCATACCTACTGGTGAATCCAAGGAAATTCGAATTTTTCACAAGTCATTTCCAGATTTCCTACAGGACCACCAACGATGCACTGATCCCAGATTTTACATTGATCCAGAAACCTATCATGGTGGCATGGCTCTCAATTGCTTGGAGCTGGTGAAGAAATTGGAAGGGAACCCTTGCTCCCTACAACCCTTCACAATGAATCGTGATATACCCAACCTCCCACAGCTGCTTAAGCACAAATTAGGTGGCAGCTTGCGATATGCATGTCGCTATTGGGCAAGGCACCTTGGGCTCTCTCCAACATCTGGTGATCATATTACCCAAGTGATCATTTCAGTACAAATGCTACCAGAAAGTACTCCCATATGGATTGAGGTAATGAGCCTTGAGAACTACCTAGAAGGAATAATCTACTCAATGTATGACCTGCTAAATTGGCTGGACAAAGTGAGTAGCCTTTTGTTACCACCATACATAGGGGCTTATTAACTAACAACATTATGAACACAAGTTAAATCCCACTAAAACCTATAGCAAGACCAAGTTGGATGTCTGCATCATGGCCTATTCTAATGATGATGCTGAAGCATATGCCAATGCCTATACAAGAGCTTGTACCAAGATTAAGTCTGAGATCTATGCTGGAACCTATGCCAAGGTTTACATTGATGCTATCATTGAAGCTAAGGCTGAGGCTTATGCTAAAGCTTATGCTGAGGCCTATGCTAAAGCTTATCCTGTGGCCTATGCCAAAGCAAGGATCAGGAAAGAGGTAGCTACAGCAGAGGTAGAGCAAGTAGCTAAAGCAGAGGCAGAGCAAGTAGCTAAAGCAGAGGCAGAGCCAGTAGCCAAGGCAGAGCCAGAACCAACAGCTAAGGCAAAGGCAGAGGCAGAGGCAAAGGCAGAGGCACAGTTTATGGCCCTGTGCTCTCTGTACAATCTTGCAACAGACTGTCTCCGGTTGTCAACATACTTTTTCCACCCCATCCAACAATGTGCTCAACAAGTATATCACACTGCTGTACCCCTCTCACCAATCTCAACAGTACCCTATGAATCCTGCCTCCAATATGTTGTAGATAACCAGCTATCCCATGTTACTGCTTTCTCAGGAGCTTCCAACACTTGGGGGTCACTCCTGAGGGCAATTGACCTCAGACCAAGGCAGCTCACATGTATTGGAACTTGTGCTCAGTGGGTCATTGCTGCATGCGAAGACATTGTGAATATCTACAGTGCAGTAACATTTGCATCTCACCAGTCCCTGCACACTCCAGAAACAGTCATAAAAATACAAGGCTCATTAGATGGGTCAACTCTATTTTTTGCCCATTCCTTCTCTGTAACTGTATGGGATGTACAAACAGGTGGACTAATTCATACCTTCACTGTACAATCCAAGATCAGTGATATGGTAACTTCTGCAACTCATGTTGCATGTGGCTCATCTGATGGTTGTGTCATACTCTGGAACATCCACACTAAAGAGGAGATTAAGAACTCTGGGAATGGCCAACCAGTTGTCAACATCTTTTGGTTACCAGATCTACAGTTTGCAGTTGTGACCCAGTACTCCATCTGCATTCGCAATCTTATCCTTGAAACCTTGGACAGCCTCTCCATTCCTGATCAGGTGTGGGGGGCAGTTTACTTTGTTGGTGGGAGGATGTTCATAGTTGGAACTTCACCAGGTGAAAGAGTTGACCAGGAGCAATCCCACTTAACATTCATCTACACCATACGTGGGCACCTCTATACAACAGCAGCAGAGTTTTCAATGCTTCCTGGGCAACTAACATGTCCTGTGATTGTGGGTAATAAGATTGCATATATAACCCCACCAAGTGGGGTACAGATGTTCAATATCGACTCCAGGGATTGGACCAACAACCCCCCTCTCCTCAAAGCAGCTATATCCTTGGATGTATCAACAGACAGAAATCTTGTAGTACAGACCAAAGATTCCATCCAATTTTTCCCCATTGGTGTCCTAGGTGACAAGGCTCACAAGGGTGCTCAGCCATCTCATATTTACCCTTTGGGCAAAAACCACATTATCTGCACCCTCCAACCAACCAGGCATCTCACTCTCCTTGAATTGGAGACCCTAGAAGAACTCTATCCTGACAATAACAACTTGTCACTTGAGTCGTTTCTCACACATCAATTGGCTTCTACTTGTGGGTTAATTGCAGAGTATGGCATCTCCATGGTTGTGGGGGCATGGCAGTCAGGTAACCCACTCCCCAAACAGATGGAGGAAAATGTGAATGCACTATTGTGTGGGTGGTCACCAGAGTACACCTGGACTGCCATAGTCTACAACTCACCCCAGCATGAACTATGCCTAAAAGATGGGAAAGATGGGACAGTACTTGCAAACCTACCTCTGGGAGGTGACAATCTTGGGATGGGGGAGGTTTATGAAATCACATTCAGCTCAGAAACCAGGTTCTACCTCAAGACAGATGGACCAGGGCAACACCTCCAAATTCCCTATGACATAATCACCTCACCATCAGGGAGTTATTCCCACACAATAATTGAGGGAGAACCAGCACCTTTATCAGAACCCCGCCCAATACCACCATACAGACTCGACACAAACTGTGAATGGGTCCTTGATATGAAGTCCAGGAAAATCTGCTGGATCCCACCAACCAATTTACGGAAGGGTGATGGTGGTCATTTTTGGGCCGGTTTGTCACTCATCATGCTTGGGGATGACGGTGTCGTGAGGAAGTTGACCTTCAAAGATCCAGATTGCTGAGGTGCACATGTATGCCTGTAGGATTTGAACATCACCTCCGTGTGTAGTTATGGATACTTACATTTCAAGCGGGGCCTCATTATGCCTGTTTCCTATTCCCCTTTTCCTTATTTCCAATGACCTTGTCTTTTGTAACACTAGCTGGCCACTCGCGAACTTGCCGGGTGATTTATATTATAATTCGAGGCTGCTGGGCAATGCTTATTGGCATTGCGCGCAACATGCAAGAGCTTCGGTTTTTTTTTTTTTTTTTTTTTTTTTTAATCTGCATTGTATATACCGCAACAGCTACCTAAAAAAAA
>Ga0307516_10007109_pt1 | contig 12935 bp, 7 predicted proteins | sample 19_EM_MG_FD_203310 | JGI IMG/M metagenome (GOLD analysis project Ga0307516, IMG submission 203310) | Populus trichocarpa ectomycorrhiza microbial communities from riparian zone in the Pacific Northwest, United States - 19_EM | ecosystem: Host-associated > Plants > Roots > Unclassified | place... | reverse complement strand
GTTTCTTCACAAAAGTTGTAGTTAGGGATATTAGCTTTCAAATGAAACTGACCTTGCATAATTTGGAGTTACAAAACTCCAGATATGGGAAAAAATCTAAGGGGAGGTCGGACTGGAACCTTACTGGACAGTCTTACATGTTGTGATAACAGATAGATTTTGATGTGTTAATGGCAGAACTGGGTTTTATTTCCTTCAGCAAAGTTGTATTGGAGTATCTTAGCTTTCAGAAGAAACAAACCATACCCAAAACCGAATTTTATAGCTTCAGATATAATCAAAACAGTAACCAGTGTTCTAGGGGATAAGTAAAAACGACTAGAGTAGCCGACTCTAAAAAATCTTTCCTTTGATAAAAGACTTAAATGATAGAGGTTTTGAGAGTGGAATTTTTATTATAAGCTAAATTGTTATTAATGATTAAGTTGTGGGTGAACTTACATTGAATTACTAAATGGGGAGTGATGTGTATACCTGTTGATACAAGAGAGGTTGCTGGAGCAGGATTCCAAGGCAACAAGGCAGGACCTTCACGAGCAGCAAGTAGGAGACTGACTCCTCTATTATAAACATGCTAGAGCTATTAATGATAATTCTTTATTTTTCCGTAAATATTCGATGTATTTGGTTGTATGGGATGAGAGATGAATACTAGAAGGGAATATGAAATTGACTAGTACTCAGTATCGTACTAGAGGCATCAATTTGATTGATGACTAAAATATAAAATTGACTAGTACTCAATGTAGTACTAGAGGCATCAATTTGATTTGATGACCAGGAATATGAAATTGACTAGTACTTGGAGTAGAACTAAAGGCATCAATTTGATTTGATGACTAGAAATATGAAATTGACTAGCACTAGCGTAGTACTTAAGATGTCAATTTAGTTGACAACCAAGATACGAATTGATTCCGCAAAGAAAAAAAAAGAATGGTTTAATAATTGATTGTCTATGTATAAATTAAGTAGAAGATTTCTTTATCTTGCTATAACATATTTTAGTTATTGCTAATTGTTATAAACTAAATTGTTTACAGGATCTTCACAAGCTCATGATATGCAGTATATCACTGTTGTAGTTTTGTTAAATAGTTATTAAAGTTGTAATTAAGGAAAACATAAACTCCTTTTCTAATTTTGAGTATGTTCTTTTGGTATGTATGTAAATTTTAATATTAGGATGCATGTATCAGCTAAATTTATTAAACTATGACTTTAGAGATTCTTAAATCAATCCTTCTTTTTCTTTACAATTATAAATGCATGAGATTTAAATTATGATTCTTTTACCTTATAATTATTGATTAGTTACTGTGTGATGAATATGTTGTGTTTATTGATTGTAGTATGAAATGATGGATCAAAAGAATAGATATGGTCTATTCTTGATGGTGTTAAATTGTGGAATTGATCCAGGATGATTAGATCGATAATGGAGATTGAAATAGAAGTGAAACAGGTCCATGTCGATAACTTAGGATCTCTCAGTTTAGAGGAGACTCTGTTGAAATTTCAATAGAAATTTGGATAAGATTATATGTAGCTTACAACATATGTATAAAAAAAATTCCAGATTTTATGCTCATCCATCATTGTATAGATTAATGTGTTGGTAGAAAACGGGGTTGTTACAATAACAATGGATGTTCAAGACAGAGATCATCATAACACAACAGCTGTTTGGTGAACAGAAGAGACTTGCAAGTAACTATTGAAACAGCTTTGATGTTCCCAACTAACCAAGACAGGTAAAAGGGGAGGCAAGCAGAGGATAGACAGAAGACAGAAGACAGAAGTGACATTAGAGGGAAAGAACAAGGAGAAGCAAATTTAATGGAAGGGAATTAGGGGATCTAAACAAGAGAACAGATAAAGGGTAAAGGAGGGTAAAAAAAAGAGATGCAACAGCCGCCAGGGCTGGAGCAGATCTGTTTTTCAAGAAAAGGTAGAGCTTGTATATGTCGTCAAGCTAAAATAGTACTGTTAAAAAGTTTGACCTTCCCAATCAACTCAAGGGACCATCATTATTCAAATTATGTTGACCATATTTTGACAGTGCATTAGAAAGCAGAAGGAACCATTTTATATGAACAGTATAGTAATGTCTGACCTCGCCCAATGTTTTCAAAGTGTATGACAATGTACGTAAAGCAGCAATTTTCATGGAAGGAGTGGCATCAGAAGACTCAAGCTGCAAGTTTCCAAGAGAACAGAATCAAGACAAGAACCAGCTCATGATAAATCTACCTTGTTCAAATTTGCTTCAGCATACCTGCTTTCCTAGGAAAACTAAAAAGCCCCTTTGAGTAGGTTCAGTCATCTGATCAGTTACACCAACTCTGAGGACGTAAAGAATGCAAGCCTTCAAAACACCAAATGAGATTAGTTAGTAAGTATTTTGATAGCATGGAATGCTACTAACCAAGCTCTAGATGCAGAGTCAGTAACTTGCATTCTTTCAACTTGTTTTGATTTTATTCCTGTCTACAAAATAGAAATGAAAAAAAAAATCTATTATGATAGCCTTATTGTCAGATGCCAGTATATCCGACCACTCTGATAAGACTATGTCAGATCATAGTTGTACCAAAAGCCTACAATTACAAATCCAAAAGCCAGCAACTCACAGAATTTGAGAATCCTAATTCAGCATTTATTTAACAAACTACTTTTACACTACTTTAAGTTAATATTTATTCAACTAGTTCGAAACTACTTTCTCTTCCATAAAACATTGACATGAAGCATAGCAAACACTATCCTTGAGTTCCTCTCATCCCCATAACAAAAGCATGGTATTCCAAAGTTATTTTAAAACAGGTATTTGCTAGAAGATAAACACCACTAAATTGCAAAAATACTAACAAATTCTTTGACAACAAAAACAAATTGCAATATGGAATTGAAACGTCAGATAGCAGAACAGCATACAAAAAAATCAAAAGAATAGGAAGAACTAAGCCATGTCCCACTTCAGCTTTCCCTATGTTTAATATATATTCCACTTTGTCAAAAGAATACAATAAAAAAACAGCACAGCATTATCTCTTCATCAAACATCCTACTTACAAAAAAGATTAAGAAACAAATATGCAATTTCTGTGAACAAACATGAAAATTCTGTGAAACAAATACCAGTGCATGAGCATCAACAGAAGTATCTGAGCGAAGCATCTCCATAACCTGCAAAGCATACTGCTGAAGCTCGCTATCTGGATGTAGATACTTTAGACGAATTGCCTGCAATATATAATTTAAGGAGGAAAAAACAAAGTTAGAAACCAAATAACAAGGTTGAGATTAACTAAAGCTCACACTTCAAACCAAGCTCAACTATTAGGCAACACTCCAATAAGATAACTGGGCAATATATTTGGGCAATAATTATATTGATAAATTGATGATGTTCAACAATAGACTATGAATAAAAATTCTAGTAAATATTTCATTCATTAAATTTTCTAACATTAGACTTTAATCAAGAAAGAAATCTTTTAAAGGAAACCAAAGGGTGGGCAACCAAGAAAATAGATAGCACAGTAGAAGCATGAGAGAGAGAGAGAGAGAGAGAGAGAGAGAGAGAGGAGAAGAAGAAGAAGAAGAAGAAGAAGAAGACAGGAGAAAACAGGAGAAAGAGGGGCTAGGATTTTTCAAGGTAAGTTTTGTTAAAAAATACCTGTAAAAAGTAAACCCAAGATAAGGTTATGCCAATTCGCACATCCTTCAACCGAGTTCCACTCACTGCAATTTGTACTGTTTGTGAGTAGTTGTAGAAAGCCAATAAGCATGTAGACACGCACCAACTTTTAGATGAGCTACTCACAGGCTATCCAAGCCATCATAAAGAAAACCAAAACATAGAAGTGATAAATAACCAAAGACAAAACAGAACAGCAAAACCAAGTTTCAATTCAAAATTATAAGCACCATCACTTGATTTTTCAAATTAACCAAATTCAGATCCTGGAAAATATAGAACTCTTTCTCCACTGGAAATCAGTTGCTCCATATTCAATCCTAAAACTTGAAATACCCCGTACTAAATAAAACACCATCTATACATATTACACCAAGACTGTGATTTAATAAACATGATTTCAGAAGAAAATAAGAAGGTGCCAACACCTGTCAAATGTATACTGGGTGGTCAAGTAAATACCTTTTGTGAAGGGCAAAGCCAAATGCCTCTGCAAACCACCTTCTAGTTTTTTTGCTGGAGGAAAAGGACCTTTTCCCCTGGGTTGAACCTAGTAAAAGACAACAAACTATGAGATAGCAGAAAGGAAAAGAAGGAGGGAAAATGGGGGCCAAAAAAAGAGACATGACAAGAATCACATGTTTTATGAATACCTGAGCCTCTGGATTCATTCCAAGAGCTAGCAATGAGCCTAGTGCTTCAGAAAATGCATCCCTGACAAGTGATACAGGATCCTCAAGGGCCTACTAAGAGCGACAGAAATTTTCATATCTTCATAACATCAGATTCTTAAATATTAAATGTCTGGAAGGTAAAATAACAAGGAAAACATCACTAAGGAAAACCTGCCTTGACACAATAAGAAGCTGAATTCTCAATTTCACCAACTCCTAGGCATGGTCCACCAATGCTAGCAAATACCTTCAGACAACGAGCTCCAGCTATTCTAACAACAAATGATTTATCTCCTATAGCAAAACGTGTGATGAGACGGAATGCCTCCGTATATGCTGTAGATGCAGCACTACCACCAGACCCTTCCAAAGCTTTTTCAAGCATCAGTAGAGCCTCTTGTCTCACAAAATCCTAGAGTTTAACATATCCAAAAGCATAGTTACAGATAAATGAACAGTTAAGAAGCAAAAAGAATAAAGAAAACTACCCCTGTGATAATTAAAACAGTTTTTTCAGCCAAGTAAATAGAGATCAAATATGATTTAAGGATTTCAGACAACCATAAGAGTTCAGAAATTCCAAGAAGCCCAAGGAAATAAAAATTCAAGTCAAAATTAGCACACGGCAAACCAGTTGCTTAATAATTATTTCACGCCTCAACTCACTCACTAAAGGGATGCTCAATGCTTTCAAATGCCTTTGCAATTTCTCTCTCCAAATACTGCAAGACTTAGAAGGGCTATTTGCCATTCCATTAATTCATACCACTTCCAATCCTCACAAATATCCCTCTCAAGCAAACTACCTAACAAATCACTAACTTTGGTGTGATCCTAAATAATAAATTAATGAAACGAATAATCCTCAATTCTCTTGGGATTTAAGAATATAACATTGGATACGCTAATTGCTTCACTTTTGCAAGAAAGTTAGATAAGATTATATAATATAATCAATGGTAGTTAATATTTAACATGTTGCTTTCATTAAGGTTCTCATGACAAAAACTATTGAATCAACAACCCAAAATTTAAATTGTGAGGCATTAGATCTTATCTCACTAAAAAATCAAATATATGATAACTTTGGTACATTAAAAAGCTGGATAAATCATGCATTTTAAGTTTTCTTTTTCTTTTTTTCATATAGTTGATCTACCAAATCAGATCTATCCATCTATCAATTTTGAGGTGGTCCAGCTTAGAGCATCTCATTAATATTAAGTGTCAACCACTTAAAAAGGCAGAGCAATGCTAGCCAACCTTACTTCCTTGAGCATTCAAGAAAAGGGTTTCAAAGCATCCAAGTGACTTTCATCCAAAGTGGAAGAGAACAAGCCTCCATTAGACTAGAAGATTCCTCTACAAGCCCCAGACTTGTGATGTTTTATCTATTGACCAAAGGAACTAACACTACTCCTCACATTGAGAATCTCAATCTGAAGAAGGAAAGTGTCAATCAAGTGGCATAGCAACCAGAACAACACGTAAAGTTCTATCCTCTTGCATAGTCCTAACTATTCTATTCCATTGGTCTACTTTAGACAGACAACCTCTGTCTCTGACTACCTTTTTGCAGCAGCTTTCAATTTAAAAATTTCAAGGCCTAAATCTTACACAAGGAGAAAAGACTTCCATACTAAGGCATGTAAGAGAGGATAAACACCTATATCAATGTGCAATAAGGTTAGCAAAAGAAAAGGTAAAGGTCAATATGTACATATAACACATTGAGCTGGACTACCTCATGAAACTTCATAAGTTTTGAGGCAATAATAGTTGTTTCAGGCAATCCTGAGGTAATTTTTCTTCCGAAATGCTGATATAATTCTCCCAAGCATCGCACAGCACCTACAAATATTCAAAAACATGATGAAGATCAAACGATAAAAGTTTAACAAATAAGAAAAGGTGAAAGGGTAAAATGCTTCACTAACTGACTGCAATAATGTAACACACTTTTTATAGCTAAATTCTAATCCTATACAAATAAAAGGTTTCTGATAGAATGCCAGGGAAGAGCAAATAGTTTTTCTATAGGTTAGACAGAGAGTTGGGTGCTGCTTAACATCTAAATTTATGTATGATATAGTAACATTCATATAAAATAGTTACCCAACATGAACTATTTAGCTTCTTTTATTTGTGAACAATAGAAGAAATGAAATCTGAAAAACACTAGAAGATTATGGCATTGTGCAAAAAAAAAAAGTAAAATGTAAGGAATAATGCTGACAAAAAGACAGGCTTTCGCGCCTTGCTAAAGTTTAGCTAGAAAAGTTCTCCTAGAAAGCCCTTAAAGCATTACACTATAAAGATTTGAAGATGGAAAAATCCTTAAGAATTCTAGAATTCCTCTCTAACAAACACTAAGGAACTGCAAACATCGCACAACTACACAAAATTTTACAATCCTTTCTCCTCCCAAAACCCACCAAGTGCAGCAGCAATAAGCCTTCCACCCTAATGGTGCAAACGCATTGCTCATTGCAAATAGCAAATGACCTACTCCAAATCTCCCCACTGTTATGAAACACAGAGCACAAGGAAGACAGCCTTATACCGCCTTCTATATTACAATAAATCCTTCTTACTAATTTACAATTCAACATTGCCCATGTGAAAGCACTGACATACCAACGATGGCATCTTGACTTTCCAAATAAAATTAACTACAAGGAATCAAGTTCAGAGAAGAGAATGGAAAGCCTTGCAGGAATAAATAAATAAAAAAGATGCTTCCAAAAGTTCACACCCTACTATTGGATGTCAAGAAGAATCTAAAAGATTTTAAAAAAAAGATGAAAAAAGACATGGACACTCCTTGTTTAGGACTTTGGAGAAGTCCAAATCCAAGGCTTTACCTTTTTCCATTTTATAAAAATATAAATGGGTGCTTTGTACAATTTAAAGTGTAGAAAAATGAAATAAGTATCAGCTTTTATTTGCATTAAGGAAACGTTGGTTTTGGGTGGAGGGTGGTTACATATGAAATTAACTCCATGGTCTCATGAGACTGGTATTGGGGACTCTTAGAGATTCACCCAAATGTTGAATCCTTGGGGGGGAAAATTGTGCATTAACCCATATGTAATCCCTGGATTTCAAAGACCACAACTACATCCCCTGAATCACTCAAAGTGCCATCTACAACTTCTGTAAAAAGCACCATAACTAGCACAATGAAAGCCATTGCACGAATGCATACAAATCATTTTTTGGCATCCAAGAAAAAAAAATCCATTCAAAAGGATTCTCAAATCTTTCTGCTATCTACTAAAAAACTATTTGAAAACACTTTAAGCACTACACTAAGATCTTATCCCACAACAGTGTTAGCACTACACCAATATCTTATCCCATAACCAGTGTTGTCAAAGGCAAAAGGCACTAAGCCTGTAAAATGCCCAAGGCACTAGGCGCTCGCCCAAATGAACCAAGGCGATATGCTATAAATAAAAAAAATATATATGTAATATTATATTATATAAATCTAAAATATATATATCTTCCCAGTTAAGATTAGATCAATAGAAAATCAAAAGAAAATATAAAATACCATAACATAGTCATATAAAGTAATGTTTTTCACCTTTAAAACAAAATAAGATAATTTAAAGTAGTGAGTAGCCAAATAGATTAAAATGCAAAATTAAATATCATCATCTTTATTCATTAATCTTCAAAAACATCTTCTTCCATGCTTTCTTCTCCTTCACTTGAATCCTTCATATCCTCTGTTTCATGATTATAATCCAAGTCCTCATCTCTCAAACCATACTACACTTGTACAGATGTGTTGTTCTCCGACTCCCACTATTGAAAAAAGAAAGTGTGGCTGGTGTTTCTCTTCTAAGTGCCCTTCATTATCTGTTTGTCTCCCGCTTTAATGATTTTTTTTTTTTATTTTCTTACCCTAATCTTTGTTTTTTTTTTTACAAAATACCCCTAATTTGTTTCTTGTGGTAAATTAAAAAAAAAAATGACAAATACGTCAAAACGTAAATAAGTTAAAAAAAATCCAACAGAAAAGGAACTTCAAGCAGGCACTAGCCTTGATGCCTTGCACCCACTTACAAGGCGCTCGCCTAGGCGATGCTTCATTGAAACCCAACGCCTGAGGCTAATAAAGGCACTGGGGCCTCGCCTCGCCTCGCCTGGAGCATCTCTTGACAACATTGCCCACAACTCCCCAAAACTCCCGAAAATTCTAGATGCTGCAATAAGACCTAATCTTACCCGTTCAGACTTCAAACATACATCTAAGCCAATGTCGTCCTGTCCCAGTGACAAGATTGACATTTCACTCAGGAAAGACTTAGTTGCCCGAAAAGTAAGCAGCACGCATACAATTACTGCAATAAATACAAACAGCTAGCAAGGAGTTTCAACACTGAAAAATGTATCCATTGATAGGGGGGGAATTCAATTTACGATCAACTTGCATAAAATGCTAGAAGTAAATTTATATCATAATTTTCCATATCCAAGAAAAAAAAGTGATATTTTGAACCAACCGGCAACTCTTTGAGGTTCGCTTCTCTTAGCATCAGAAAGAAACCCTTGGAGACTACTCGCTCTGGAGTATATCGAAATACTATCCCCTCTAGATATGATCTTAGCCATTGCCACTGATGCCAAATGCCGCACTGGCCGCCGCGCGCCAAGCTTGAGCAATGAATACAATGCATCCTCGCATTTTCTTTGCCATAACAAAATAGATTCCTGACATTATTAAACCAAAAAAACAAAACGATAATTCAAAGAAAATCCAAAACGCACCGTAAAACAAAAAAAAAAAACTAAAGACCTGCAGATTTTCGAAGAATTAAAAAACAAGGCGTTTTAATAAAAGAAGAGAGAAAGGGAAGGGAAGGACCCGTGGCTCTTCATCGATGGCGGAGAGGAGATCGGAGAGGAGATCGAAAGAGAGGAGAGGGTCAGGGGATTGTTGGGAAGCGGAGGCTCCTATGGATTCTAATTGTGCGACTAAAACACCGAATCGAGAGAGAGGCACGTTCTCTCTCACGAAGTTCTTTGACATTTTTTGTTTCTTTCTTTCTTTCTTTTTAAAGATCTTGTATTACAGGGATTGAAGAGAGAGGGATTGTAGTTGAAGAACTAGACGCATTGTTGTTGTTGTTGTTGTTGTTTAAATTTCTCTAAGAAAGAATTTTACAGGCTCGGTTGGGTAGAGACGAGAGAGAGTGAGTTGGATTTGATTCGAAGGGATTTGTGTTTGTTGCTCAGACTTGAAATGAATTGAAAGTAGACGTGTAAAAAAATAAAAAAAAAAAAGGTTCAGCTATGGCGTTTCTAAAATGGTAACAAAAATTTGTACCTATTTGATTAAGAGTGTTTGGTATGATTTAAAAAAAAATATTTTATAAAAAATATTTTTAATAAAAATTAATTTGATATTTATGTATGTTTGGTTGAAACTATGGTTGAAATTAAGATTAAAAAAAAAATAGTTTAATATATTTAGTTAAAAAATTATTTTTCAAATTGAGGTTATATATATATATATATATATATATTGATGATTTTAATTTAAATATTGTAGTTTTAACTATTGCTATTACATTATGAAATAAATAATACTTTATATAAAATATTTTTTATTGTTTAATCAAACTATCTACAATTTCATCACGTATGAAATACATCCGACAATACTACAGTTTTCTTGGTTTCTTAAGCGCGCAACAACTTCAGGTTAAATATAATCAGGAACAAAATTGGGATTGCGATTAAATTCTACAAATGTTACGTCATCAAGCGATCTCCGTCTAATTTATGTAGTGTCATTGAATAATATTAAACACTAGTTTTTTGAATAAAACACAATTAAAAAATAAAAAATAATTTTTTTTATTTTACTGGGACCCGGTTCAATGCATTTTGCGCTTTGGACCAGACCCGGTCCGGCCGGAACACTGGAGCATGCCTCCACTGTTCACTGAACAGTGAAGCATGGTTGAACTTCTCATCCACGCAAGAAGCAGCACCTTGCTGCTTTCCTTCTCCTTGCGTTTCGCACGCAATTTACCGTGGAACCCATGAACAGTAAACTGTTTTTTTTCCTTAACCAAACATGTTGCATCTGCATTTTAAGTAAAACGCAGATACAATCGCCTAAACAAACGCTACCTAATTATAAAATAAAACAATAAATAATAAATTTGGTTAGATTAATAATATAATTATAAAATAAAAAGTTAATGATAATAAAAAATAATAATAACTAATTATAAATATTATAAAAAAACACCCTCTAAATATTTCTAAAATTAATTTTATTTGATAAAAAATATAAAATTAAATAAGAACAGGATAATTTTTTTCTAATAGGATTATGAATGAATTAAATTGTTTAATTTATTTTTTTTAGTTTTATAATATCATAATGGGATTATGATTTATTTAATTAAATGGTTAAATTAAATTTTAGAAAAATAGTTTTTCTAATTTAATGAGAGTTTTTAAGCCAATTTTTTTTTTTTAGGAAATTATCAAATTGAATTTGATTGGATATTTCTAAGTGTTAAAAATATTATTTTAAATTGCACATAAAGTCAATAATTAGAATAACATGCAATATATTTTAATTATGTATATTAAAATATTTTATGGATGATGAGTGATTGTGGACATTAAAGACCAATGTGATTGTATTTTTATTTTATGGTTGTGATTTTTATTAAATAGGGCATGTATGTCTTGTCTTATCTCTATTTTTTCTTCTGGATTCTAATTTTTTTCTCGTCTAATTCCCCTAGAATATAACTTATGGTTTCTTAATTAATTATATAAATGTTATGTAATTTAGAAATTTAGAAATCTAGATAGGAAATTATAATGTAATCAAAATGCTAGTGGTGAACTTATGAAAACTTATTACAGCTACCTAGAATTTGACCATCTAATTCCCTTCAATTGCTCGAGAAAATTAGCTTAGATATATTCATAATCATCCAATTAGAATGACATACTAGGGGTGTGTGTTTATATATAAATTGTTATGTATGCAATGTATATATGTTATATCATCTTATGTATGAGACCTAATTAATTGATAATAAATCTCTCATTAATATATTAAGTACATGTTGAGAACATGAATAGTTGCCTTTCAATTTTATATGCATAAAAAAAAAGTTCTATTCATGGATAATTTGTTGAGTCGCTCAAGATTATCATTAATCGAATATGTTTAATGCTATAAAATTGGATCTTACTTAACTAACTTGTATGATTTGAATGTATCACTTATGATCATATGAAGTTAGGCGAAATATATATGATATGTTTAGATAAAGAATTTTTACCTAAGTGATATAGGAGTCACATAAAGATGTGATTAATACATTATATTATCTATCTAATTTAATTTATTTTGATTTGTTGAGTCACTCAAAATCAGATAAATTGAATAAGATCATAACCCACTAGGAAAATCTAAAAGAGATTTCTTGTATTAATAGAGAGAGCTATTAATTTGCAAGAAAAATAGTGGGAGACTAAATTAGAATTAAAGACCTTATCTAAATTTGAAATTAAATATGTATGCATGAAACTAATACTTGCTCTCTTTACATTAATTGGTTGATAGATAAAATAAGTAGCAGCATATCCCTATGAAGCATACTTGATGCTAACAAATTGACTGGACTAAATTTCTTAGACTGACACTAAAATGTGAGAATTGTTCTCAAGCAAGAAAAAAATATTACATGTTCTTGAAAAATCTAATTTCAAATGCCTATGCTAATGATGTTGAAGAAGTTAGGAATGAACATCATGATGACAATGAACAAACTGTATTTTTTATGTTAGCCAGTATGTCACCCGAACTTCAAAGGTAACATGAGAATTGTTTGATAAGGCTAGTAGGACTGAGAGGTATGAGACCTCTAAGAAATTGTTCCACTGCAAGATGATAGAGGGTTCTTCAGTGAATACCCATGTTTTGAAAATGATTGGCTATATTGAGAAATTGGGCCAATGGGGTTTTGTCATGGACTATGAGTTAAATGTTGACTTGGTCTTGTAGTCATTACCCTAAAGCTTTTCACAATTCAATATGAACTATCATATAAACAAGTTAGATATTATATTATCAAAATTACTTAATATACTTAAAACTGATGAAAGGGCCCTTTAAGCAGGAAAAAGGTTCAGTTCTTCTAATTTAGTCTTTTAGAATGTCTAAGAAAAAAGATAAGAAGAATAAGAATGTTGTCTTTAAAGAAAACGAACATATTGGAGGCATAAACAAAGACATAGGCACTTATCATCATTGTGACAATAAAGAACATTAGAGGAGAAATGACAAGGAATACCTTGCAACTGTAAAAACAATGAAGCTTAATGAAGCTTCTCCTTTAGACATGTTTATATTTGAAAACCATTTTACAACTTTGCATTATAGTTCTTGGGCATTAGATACCAAATATGGTTTTCATATTTGCAATTGCATGAAGAAACTAAAGTATAAGATTAGTTGAAGGCAAAATAAACCTACGACTTAGTAATAAAATAAGGGTTGTTGCATT
>Ga0307516_10007108_pt1 | contig 12936 bp, 12 predicted proteins | sample 19_EM_MG_FD_203310 | JGI IMG/M metagenome (GOLD analysis project Ga0307516, IMG submission 203310) | Populus trichocarpa ectomycorrhiza microbial communities from riparian zone in the Pacific Northwest, United States - 19_EM | ecosystem: Host-associated > Plants > Roots > Unclassified | place... | reverse complement strand
AAATTAATATAATATTTGACCTTGCCTAGGTGTTATCCACTTAAACTGGTTGAATTCCCAATTCAGAAGCCCCTGGTTCTTAATCATATAAACGCTGGTAGGGTAGCGATACCCTGCTGAGGCTAACTAGTTTCGTAATCCCTTGAGGATTGAGGAGTTAGCTTCAGACTGCTAAAGCTCATTGAGGAGGATTACCTAGAAACAGGAAGTCCTCGGATGGTATTCCGGATTGGAGTTCAGAAGAGGGATAATTCCCTGCCTGCTCCTTTCTAACCTATTTTAGGGTTAATTTCGCTTATCTTTATAAGTACAAAGAGTTAATTCGCAAATAGGAAAGCTCACCCTTTGTAATTTCTCCCTAACTGGGACTATTACTTGGGGGAGGGGATTGTTCACAGAAGCCTGCTCTATACTCGAGTTCGAACGGGTATATCTGGATTCCCTCCTCAGTTAAATGTTAATTCCTATCTTAAGCTCCCCCACCCTTGGGACCATAGATAGATAAGTGCGAGGAACAAAGCCTTCCAGGGGCTTCTGACGAATTAGACTTGGATTTTGTCTTAGTTATGCTGATACTTTTATTTAACTACTTACCTCTAATCGGCACCTCTTTTCCGGCACCTTATAGGGTCAACTGATACACCTATACTTATCCACTATAACCCAGTGGATATATAGGACTAGCTCTTAATTACTTGTACTTTTAGGGTCCCTTCGCTTAGAGCTCTGATTGGTTTATTCTTCTAAAGGGGTTTCGGAGAATTTCAGGTTCAATTCCTGAACAGAGCATTTAATAATATAATACTAGTTTTCTTTACCTAAAGAGTTCATTTGTTTCTTTCAGTCTTTTAATTTACTACACTTAGGCAAGACTTCATAATGGTAAACTAGATACTTTTGCTGTTCCAGAGTGAAAGGTTCATTAATTACTAAATCTTGTACTTTAGTTTGGGCCATCCTTAAAGCTTCATTCTTGATTACTTGCCAAAAGCTTTGGTTAGGATCTACAGGGTGAACTCCAGGATTAGCCCGATTAGTTATAGAATAATACCTTTCTCAGGCTAACTGACACTCTAAAAAGGCTTTTCTGTCTACTAATAGCTGCTGAGTATATTGGTTTTTCTGGTGAAAGTAAGTGCTGACTGATCCAGTGCTAAATCCCATTAGTAAAGCTAGGGCTAATCTAGATAGGTTCATTATAAAGGGTTTTGTTACCTTCTTCTAATTCGATAACGGTCTACTTTAGGAGCTGAACCGTTTTTAAAATGATTGATAATACTACCAATTATAGCTCCTACTATTAAAGCTCCAATTCCATAATAAATAGCTTGGTTTAAAAATACTTTGGTATTATTTTGAGAAATTAATCAGGCGATTAAAAACCCTATAGCTAAGCAAGGTAATAAAGTGATCAATATAACAATCCCAAGCTTTTTATCTCATTCTTTTTTAATCCTCAACTCTTCCTGTCAATCATCATAACAGCGAAAACATTGAGTCCAGTCTTCTTGATTATGTTTTCATTGAGTGTTTTCAGCATAAGTTCCTCTGTGATAAGTAGTCTGGGATTTTTCCGGAGTATGACTAGCTCCACCATGAACGCCAGTAGTTTGACCTTTGCCTTTACTATCTTGGGAGCTATAGACCGGTTCGCCTAAATAAATAGGAGAACGACAGGTATTACAGCTGTTAATTATTTGTTTAGTGTCTTCTATCATGCTTATTTCGATTTATAAAGTAAAATATTAAGCCTATTAGTGATGCTATTATGGCTATTCCTATTCCAATTATTCAGGGTGATTTTCAGTTGAAATTACCTTTATTTTCTCTAGTAGTTGATACATTAAAATTATAAGAAGAATTAGACTCACCGTGAGATTTTGATCTTTTATCTTTACTTATACTTATCAATTTTCTTTCATTATCTTCGCATAATTTACAAGGATCATCCGTACACGCAGTTTGATTATGCTCATGTTTAGTATGATGATTTTTAGTAGCCGTACAATCACTATTACCAGGACTTATTGCCTCTACGTACACATCTTTGCAGTGATTACATAATCCCCCCTGAGTGACAAGAATGTCGTCGTCGGGTAATTTAAGGTATTTCCTCTTTCCTTTTTCTCAACAGTTATCACAGTAAAAATCCGTTTTACCCTTTTTATTATTATTCAATACTCAATAATTAGTGTTATAAGGTTCTTTTTCATTAAATAAATCACTATTACACTCAGAACAAGAACCAATTCTATTTTTTGCCATGGTGATTAATAAAGTTTTATACTACTTTATATCAATCTTCTTGTGAAATCTCCTTGATTAGTTTTTCTTCAGCCAATCCTTCTCAGCCACAAGAACAAAAAAATTTACTTTCTAAAATAATTTCTCTTCTCTTGGTAGCTAAATTTTGTTGTCTATTGCATTTAGGACAATTGTAAGTATATAGTTTTGTCATGTTAGTTTTTAGGTAAATAGATTTCGTGCTGTTTTCAACCTTTAGGTTTATAATCGGTTCTGATTCAAACTTCTAAATCGTTTATTCCTTTTACTGGTTTAAATTCAAATGTTTGTCTATTACGATCAGTTTTATTTAGTAAGGAAAATTTTACTAAATCTTTTTCTAATCAAATTTTTACTTCATTAACACTACAATGAAAATCATTTTCTTTAGTGGTTAAAACGGTTTGTTTATTATATTTTCAATCAATGTAAATGTTATTCATATTATTCTCTTTCTTTTCTCTCCTTATCTTTCTTCTCTTTGTCCTTTCTTTCTTGTTCTCGTTGTCTCAATCTTTCTCTAGTTTTAGCTTCACGTTCTAGTCTTTCTCGGAGTCTTTCAGCTAATCTTTCTCTAACTTTAGCCTCTCTAGTTAAACGTTCTCTAGTTTTCTCTTGCTCTAGCCTATCTTTTTCTCTATCAAAGTCAGATTCACGTTGTTTTCGCTCTTTCTCTTTTTCTAGATCCTTTTCAAGTTGCCTTTCCATTTCAAGTTGTTTTTGAAGTTCTTTTTGCTTTTCAAGCTCTTTTTGGAATTCCTTCTCTACTGTGCCGGTTCCCTCTTTTAGATTTTCTGGTTTATCAAATCCTTTTTCTTCGGTCTCAAAGTCTTTAATCTCTCCTTCTAGCCCTTCTGAGTCAACTTCTCCAATAATAGAAGCAAATTGAGTATTATCATCTTTAATTTCCTCTTCCTTTCATTCACCGGTTGTATATTCTTGCTCTTTATTCATTTGCACTTTTTCTTCTTTATAAATAGTACTCCTGTCAATATATTTAAAGTAAACATCTAGGGTAGTTCCGGCTCTTTTGAGTATCACAGTATAACTTTTTCCTGCATAACATTTAGCTACTTGCTTAGTTACTTGATCATTTTTCTTTAAATAAAATTCAATATCAGTATCTTCAGTAGGGTCAAATGTTCCCAAACAAGTGTGTTCCGTTCCATCTCCTCCATGAGTGTTTATGCCATGAGAAAAACAACCTCAACATCAACCGTATTCTTCATTTCAATGATCAACACTGCCATGAACATTTTTTAAGTATTGTAGCTGACTACGATTAGCAGTTCGTAAAAAAGTGGAATGAGCATAACCAACATCCCCAGTTTGTCCACTAGCTACTATTTCAATCTTATCAGCTTCTACAATCTTTTCTTCTCCTATAGTAACTTCTATATTACTAATAGCTTTAAATTGACTAGACTGAGTTAATCTGAATACTGGTTTATATGGTTTAAATTCTTCTTCAATATTTTGATAAAAGTAAACTCCTCGGCCACAAATTTCTTTTCAAAAATTATTATAGTCATAGAATAAATCTACGGTGGCTTGAAAATCACCTACTTTTATTATTTGTTTGAACTGACTGAAACGGCAGTCTATATTATGAATCGGACTAGCATTATTATTATTGTATAGATTGCTTAATAATAAATCTGAATGCTCAAATCTCACTTCAAAGGGATTTCTTATGGATCGATTAGCAAATTCTCAAAGATCATAACAAAAATCAATGGTGCTACTATAAAAAATAGAAGGGTCTACTGTTTCTTCTTCTTTCTTTTTTCTCTTTGCCGTTGATTTCTTTTTTCGTTCAGTTTGTGCTTCTTGTTCGGGTTTATCAGGCTCGTCTACTATTTTTAAACCTACAGCGTTAAACATTTCTTTAATCTTGGGTATTCTTCTATCAGCTAAGCTTTTTTGGTAAGCTTCGGCTTCATCGGCTAGCCCTTCAGCAACTCCTGAAAGCAACCCCCCAACTACCGGAATGGCACTAAGCACTCTACTTCCTATTTTCTTAGCTAATTTAGAGGCTACGCCACTAATTGTTCCATACAAGGCTTTATTAATCATTCCTAGAAGTTTATTATTGCTAACTTGGCCTTGAACTCTAATTTCTCATCTAAAATAGATTTCTCCACTCTCGAAATAATACAATACTCCAGAAACACTGCTTCTAATTCGAATGTTATAAATTAAATGGAAATTACCTTCTTTTCTGCGAACTTTGACGTGTCTTAAGTTAGCTGTGAATAATAATTTCTTTTGGAAATAGAATTGAGTTGATGAATGGTTCAATAAATGAGGTTTTTGATTAAAAATATTGGGTAAAGGATATTCTTGGTTAAGATATTCCTTAGTATAGAAAGAAGGAACAGAAAATGTATTTTCCAAGATGTTTTGTTTATCGCTATGTTCTTTATCTACTAAGAAGATTAATTTCGGAGTATTATAAAAAGGATCATCTATTCTCAAAGTGCTTTTTAGTTTTTTCAGAATAATTCCATCGGGAATTCCCAATTCTCCAGCACTTTCAGGTAAAGTAAAGATGCTTCCACCGGCTAATAGTTCTCCTGCAAGGTCAGCATAAACTATTCCTCATTTAGGTTGTCAACCGATTTCTTGATCATTTTTTAAACCTCCTTTTTTAGCCTTCTTAATGCGTAAATCATCACAATAGGAATAACAGCTTTCACAAGCTCAACAATTATCTTCATCTTGTTTATTTCAATCATCTTCGTGTTTACCATGGTCTTGACCTAATTGAGAAGAGGTTATCAAAGCTGTCCCTCTACTATTACAGAAATTTCCGTAGTAAGCTCAAAAAAGATCTCTTTGAGCTGTAATTTGACAATATAAAATTTTATCATCAATATAATCTACTGAAGTAATAAAGTAAAGTTGCTTTCTAAAGAAAAGAACATTATAAGGATCTAATAAATCATAGCTTCTTACGTTTTGTAAAATAAAAGTAATTATATTATCATGATTACGAATTAAGTAGTAACTAGTCTTTAGAATCCTATCTTCCTTTTTACTTTGATTAGGTAGATTTTCCAATAATTTTATAGTTTCTTCTCTAATTTCTATATATTTATCCGGAGTAGGAAAAAATTTAGATTTCTTAGTTCATCACTTTCAACCTGAATAAAAAACTAAATCTTGGTATTTTTCACTACCGGGATGATTTCAATGTTTTTTTCTAGTGCGAATATCCTTTAAGGTTATTTTGTTTTGGTTTATTGTTTGGTTTACTTGTTTATTTACTTGATTCATATTTATGTGTTGTTTATTTTGGCTTTCTTTTCTTCTAGATCTTTAATGTGTTTCTCTAATCCCTTTTCTCAGGGGATTTCTCCTTTTTGTTTTTTATAGGCTAAAACTAATTGCTGATCTATTTCATATTCAGCCTTTAATTGCTCAGAGTTGCCATGATTAAGCACTCATTCAGAGTCTTTTTTCTTGCTATCTCTTAACCAAGTACAATAATTAGTATCTTGAACAGTCATGCCAATATTTATTCAATCAGCGCATTGCTCGTAGGAAAAACCCTTACCTAATCATTCTTTTACTAGCTCCTCAGTAAAGTTTCGATTGATATCTTTTCATTTAGCTCAATCTTTGGAATCTACTGACTCCTTAGGTTTATAGCCTTCGGTTCATTTTAGCATTAATTCAATTCATTCTTTAGGTATTTTGGCTTGTTCTCTAGTGCTTAAACTTAGATAAACAGTTTGACCTTGGGTATTTTTCAAGCAATGTAGGTATTTATCTAAACAATGTCAATCATTAGCAGGTTTATTTTGATAGGTTAAACCATAATTACTCCCAATTTCCATTTCCGTAATTAGAAAGATAGTTCGTCCACAACAAGGACATTTAGTGTATATTTTCATGATTAAATTTCTCTAACTGGTTTAGTTCCTCATCAGTATTCTTCTGGCCAATCTGAAACAAATTGCTGACCAGTTTCAGCATCATAACCCGTAACGATTTCTTTAGCTTTAATCTCTTGGCCTTCTTCATCTTTAATAGTTCTTTCTTCTATTCCAATTCTTTTGGTTAAAGTTAAACTTCTTTTTTTACCATTTAAATAATAAGTTAGTCGGATAATGCCCGATTCTCTCTTTTTATAATCATTCTCGGGGGTTTCATAAATTTCATCATAGTCTTCTAATTCAGTTAAATAATCAATTTGATTATCTACCTTGGGAGACAATAAAGCTAAAAATCTCACCGTAGCTACTAAATTATTAAGTCCTCCTCTTATTCCTCAGGTTTCGGTAATGCACATTTCTAGGAATTTATCGGTAATTCGATCCTGAAATTCTTCTAACTTAAATCTTCTTAATTCTCGTTTAAAACGGTTAGTTAAAATGGCTTTTCTTTGAGCATAAGTTAATAACTCAATGTTGGTTAATAAACCTCTTTCTAAAATAAACTGAGGCACTCGACCTAAATAATTACCGGTTAAAAGAATAACAGCATTACTTAAATCTATCCGAAAATTAAAGTATTTATCCATAAAAGAGAAGTTCATTTCCCTATCAGTCATTTTACCAATGACATTTAAAACACTTTCACTAGCAGCTTTTTCAAATTCATCACCAAGAATAATGGGAGCTCGAGAACGATAAGATTTTTTCTTAGTTAATCTAATTGATTTGCCTTCTTTTTGTCTTTCGGCGTTATCTTCTTCCCATTCTTTAATTTCCTGCTCTAATTTCTCAATTCTTTCTTCTTCCCATTCAGTAAGATTTCTTTCCGGTCTTTTTTCTCTATTACCGTTTTCATCCACATAAGTTTTAATTTCTTCGATTTCTAACTTTAAATCTTCGATAGTTATTTCAGCTAAAATAGAACGTTCTAAAAATCCTTCTAACACTTTACCATAACTGGCTGATTGTAAAGTAGCTCTTTTTCCTTCTAATTCTCCTCCATCATCCATTCCTCCTACGTTAATTATTTGGATAGGCCTTCTAAATGCTATAGATAATCATCTAGTTATTTCACTTTTACCTGTCCCAGGAGGACCAATTAAAATCGGAAAGACTTGGGTGGGTTTTTCACCTAAACTTCTCTCTAAATGAAATAGTTTCAAACTTTCTCACATTTGGCTCTTAAAATCTTTAAAACCTATTACTTCAGCTGATAAAATATCTCCTATCTGAATGTTGTTATCTTTTTTAAACTTCCTAGCTTCTGATAAGTTTTCAGCATCTACCTCATATTTAGCTCAATCATAATTTGGACTTCCCATTACAGCTTCAAAAACACTAATAGGAGGAACATAGGGAGCTCGATAAAAAGCATCCAATAAAACTTCACAGATTTCTAATCTAGCTTGGTCAGTTTCATCAGGACTTGGTTTCTTTTCTATTCTCTTTTTATAGCGATAAATCTGTTCTAAATACCAGGTAGGCATGCACGGCTTTACTTTTTCAGCTCATAATTCTTTTCATTCATCTTCGGAAAGGTCTTGGTCAGGATCCTTAGTAAATTCTTTCTTAGTTTTTTCTTCAGGCTTTCCAGCTTCTACTAATAATTGCTCTCTCGGAATATAATCATAAGTAAAATCATTAGAATTTCACCTAAACTCTCCTTCTATCAGGGGAGTGAAGTGAAAATACTCACTAAAATCAGTTAATTCTTCTCAATCACTTTGCACTAAAGTAAAAGAAGGCATTATTCTTGCTAATTGTTGATAAAATATCGGTTGTTCTTGAGAATAAATAACTTTATCAATAATTCCATAATCAGTTTGTTTATTGTCTTGCTTTTCCGTATCATTTTTTGAACTGGTGTCTAGGTTTTTACTGCTTCTTCGGTTAAAGTTTGGATTAATAATTTTGATAGGTTGGCCATCTTCTCCTAAAATAGGTTTACCATCTTTATCCTTTTCAATGCCAATATAGCCAGTATCAATTTTAGCTTCGGTGCTTAATCAATCAGCTCGGTCTTGAATATTACCAAATTCCTGACCTAATAAATCAATGGTGCTATAAGGTTTTTCGCTATTAGTTATCCTCTGCGCTTCTCGGTGTTCTCCTTTTTCTAGAAGATTGCTAGTTCGACTATAATCACCACTTAAGCTACGGTTAGTATCAGAATATTTAGTTCCATCTTGCTTAATATATTCAGTAGTTTTAATATCAATTAGCCTGCTCATTTCTAACTTCAAATGCTCAAATATATTACTTCATAGCCTCTCCCTTTTTTGCAAAGTTATAAAACGACTAATTATTCCGGAAAAAAGCTTACCATAAAATTCCTCAGGAGAACCAAAATAAATTCTAAACTTCTGTTTATCATAAACACAATAATTGAAAGTAAAAAACAAAGATTCCTCCTCTCGGTCATTGATTAGGTTTAAGTTTTCAGCAACCTTTCTTATTTCATTAAAAAAATCTTCAAAGTCGGGGAACTTATTAAAGATTGTCTTTTCTTCGATTAATAATTCTTTTACCATGGTGTTTAATATTTCTTCCTTTCACAAAAACAATCAAATTCAGGAACGTTAAGATCTCAGCTATCTCTTCCAGAGCTAAACCTCGGACAGTAAAAGTTTTCTTTTTTAGCTCTAGCGTAGGAGCAATAAGAACAGAGTGTAGCAATTTGTCGGCTATCTCTTTTATCCGTCATATTTTTCACATGAGCGAATATAGCTTGTCCTAGTTTAGTTTGATGGCAAAATTCACAAGCAAAAGTATCTGGTTTGACGGATTCTTTAGGCTTTTCTCCACAATTCACGCAAATATCCTCCCCTTGATTATTTTTATTTATAAATTCTATGCCTCATTCTAATTGACAAGAATGGCAGATAGATGTTTGATTGTTTATTTTGTCCATAATTTTTATAGGCTAGTGCTTTGGGCTTTTTTTGAACCAGGTTTTAAGTAAAAAAAGCCAAAGCTGCTTTTATTTCAGAATAATGATCTGGAGATTATTTGATTTAAATCTATTTCACTTGCTTTTACCGTAAATAAAAGCCTATTATCGGCTTTAAATTGGATTAGTTTATTCATGCTATTTCACGATCCTTTTTGCCATCGATAAATAGATCGATGCTTTTGATGATTGGTCCGTCAATTTCTCAAGCAAGATGAAATTTACCACTTTCTAGTAAATAACCTTCGCTTGGAAGCCTTCTAATTTTAATATTATTTAAATCTAATTGGCCTAAGTCACAGGAAGCCATTAAACTATTTTGATATTTAAATTCAGCTATTTGGTGTTTTATATTTTCTTTATTTATTTTGTTCATATCTTTGTAATTTCTCTTCTAATTGTTTTATTTGTTGTTTGAGTAGGTTTATCTGGTCTTGCTCATGACCATTCTTTTTTTCTAATTTAAGGGTTCTTCTATCTAGCTTCAGATTATAGTTAAAAAACATAGCTAGCATGGCTAATATTATTACTAATAAAGCTAGAGCTAAATAAAATAATTGGTTACAGTTATTCATATTATTTTCCTATCCTTCCGTATTTAAACTGATAATTACCTTTATCATTATCAAAAACGCGGTTATATTCTTGAATGCTTTTTCATAAAAGACGGAAAATTTTCTTTTCTTGAGCATCAAAACTAGCTTGGGAAGTAAAAACTTCGGTTACTGAGGCTCGTTCTTCTTTGTTTTCTAGCGTATCATGGCGAATACCATAAGCTCTTTCCATATTGGTTCAAATGAAAGAAAACTGGTTTCTGTATTTGTCTTCGTGAAAAGTTTCTGGGGCATAGAATTCAGTCTTAATCGAGTGAGGAGGAATTCCGGCACTTCCGGTTTTAGCATCTACTTTTTGACTTTGGGGTAAACACATAAAAAAGAACGGTTTTGTACTAAAAGATTTCATAATCAGGTCTATATCACCTCTTTGAGGTCAAGAGGGAACCGTGATCATGATCCCTTTTTCATTCATAAACATTTCTTTTTCTAGCTGTTTTAAAATATTAGTTAGTCTTTTAGTTCAGAAAGATAAACCTGATAAATGAGAGGCTCCCTCTTTATTGAATTTAAAAATAACGTATTTATCAACATCTTTGCTATTACGCTTGATATTAGAATTATCCAGTAAAATAAATTCGTATTCAATTATTGGTTTAATTACTTTTTCACCCTCCCCTTTTACCTCTTTTTTTAGCAGGCTTTCAGTTAATTTCTTAGGAGTAGCTAAGTATTTATTCTTGGCTATTTCAATCAGGGCTATTTCTCCTTTTTCGATTACTTCTTCCACTATTTCATCAAAATAATCAATTAGTGAACCTTTTCCGGTTAGATCAGCATTACCAACTAAGCAATTAATTAGATATCTTTTAGTTAGAATATTAAAAGTTTCATAATTAGTCCCTACCTGGGATAGGTCAAACATAGCTTTATTTACTGTTCCGTCTCAATTTGTATTTGTCATATTATTTAGTATCTTCTTTTACCAAGGGGACAAAATGATTACCATGCGAATGGTAAATAGTAAACCAATCTTGGTATTGGTAAGCTAGATTAGGATCACTATACTCAGTAACGCAAATACCATTAGTGGCTTTAGTATTAGCAATAGCTTCTACGCCAGAAGCTCTATAGATTAGTCTAATTGGTCTTTTTAAAATGCTACCAAAATAGGCTATATCGCCAGTTTCTAATCAGTTATTTTCTTTAGCTAAGTAGGAAACCTTGGTTTTTATCTCTGCTAAGATTTGGCTTTCACTTCCCCCAGTTACGGGATTGCTTAGTAATTCTAAACACAGTCTTAGTCTTAGTTTAGTGGCTAAAGATTCATTTCCTACCAACAGCAGACTAAAGGCATTTAAAAAGCAATTACCATCCCTAGTAGTTTTTAGGGGCGTGTGTTCTTTTCACTGTTCAGCCGTTCCTTTGCCTTTAGCTAATTGGCTAATGGCTGAAGGGTCTTCAGGTAAAAGTAATAAATCTTTAGGATCTTTACCGTTTAGCTCTATGGCTAAATCTGGATAGTCTTTAGTGATTAATCAGTCGGTAATACTATCTAAAGAATCAGCACTGCCAATAAATTGCTGGATTTCTTTTAAAATAGCTGAGGGATTGGGTTGGTCTTTAGTTTCTTTTTTGGCTAATTTAGCTAAGGCCTCTTGCAATTGGTTTTTTAGACTTTGCAATAGACTAGTTTCAGTTGGATTGGCTAATTTACTTTCTAATTCTAGAACCTTTTTAGTTAGGCTTTCTTTGGTTTTGGCAAGTTTTTCTTTAGCTTTTTCTAGCTTGGCTTGCTCTAATGCTTGCTTGGCTGCTTGCTCTTTAGAAGCAGTTAGTTGGCTTTGTAAAGTAGATACTAATTCAGTCTGTTCAGTTAGAATAGGGGTTAGGGTCGGTGTGCCTCGGTAGAGAGGATATATCCGGTCCCTCAAAAAAACCTTCAGACTGAAATTTAAATTTCTTTGGTAATCAAGAATAAAAGGTAGAGCATTAGATGTGTTATGTCCAACAAAGACAAATCTTTCTGAGTTTTGTCCATGGATATAATTTTGAGTTTCATCAGGAGCTCTAAAAATAATCTCTTTGACTCTGTTGGTGTTCATTTGTACGTCTATGAGTTCTTTTATATGATTGCCACGGTGGCAATAAAGCATGAAGTCAACTTCACTATTTATTCATTTATCCCATCAGCCTTGCTCTAGAGCTAATTCTGATTCAGTTTTGGAGAGGGATTCTCGGAGGATTAATAATTCTTTATCTCTGGCTTCACGGACTTTTTCTGATTCAGTCTTTAAATCTTGCAGATTAGTAGTTAGTTCTTTTCTTTCACTAGCTAATCATTTTATATCTTGCTTTAGTAAGTCTTGCAATTGCTGAGAAGTTAGGTCTTTTTGCTTGGATCTGTTTTCTAGATTTTCCATTAGTTCAGCAAATCTAGTGGCTTTATTTTCTAGGATTTTGGCTGAGGCTTCTATAACTTTACTGTAGCCTAGTAATTGATTATCTTTAGACTGTAAAGAGCTCTCTTGCTGTTCTAATCTAGTCTTTTGTAAGTCTAATCTAGTCTGAGAATTACTTAGTTCTTCTTTGGTGTTTTCTAGCTGTAATTTATAGGTAGCGATTTGGGTTTCTAACTCTTGCTTTTTCTGCTCTAGTTCTTGCTCACTGGCTGATTGTAAGTTAGACTTTTGCTTTTCTAGATCTGAAATAGTAGCCTGAAGTTTAGCCTCTTTGGCTTTATATTTAGCCTTTAGATTCTTAATTTCCTGAGCTACTAGCTGATCCTGTTCAGCACTTTCAGCTTCCAAATCCTGCTTTTCTTTAGCTCACTTAGTCTCTAATTGGATTACTAAATCAGAGGCTTCTTTTTTATTTTTGATTTTCTGTTTAGCTAAGGTAATTAGGGCTGTTTTTTCTTGCTCTAGTAGTTCTAATCTATGGTTAGCTAGTATTTGGAGGGCTTTATTTTGCTTAGTTAGATCTCGTTCAATTTGGTCTGTTCGATTCTTTCAATAAATTCAGTGAGTGGTTCCCGGATTAGTAAAAGACTGTCTAATTTTATCTTTTTCAGACTCTAGGCCCTTTACTTGCTGAGCTGATAAATTACTAATATTTTGCTTTTCGGATTCTAGTTTACTAATTTCAGTTTGTAAATCATTAATAGCTTGCTCCCTGGCCTTAATATCAGCATTTAGATTATGGTAAT
>Ga0307516_10007107_pt1 | contig 12937 bp, 18 predicted proteins | sample 19_EM_MG_FD_203310 | JGI IMG/M metagenome (GOLD analysis project Ga0307516, IMG submission 203310) | Populus trichocarpa ectomycorrhiza microbial communities from riparian zone in the Pacific Northwest, United States - 19_EM | ecosystem: Host-associated > Plants > Roots > Unclassified | place... | reverse complement strand
GGGACCAAAGAATAGTAAGCAACCACATAGGAACGCCGTTACAGTGATATCACCCCAGACATCACTGACCGCGCCAGCTGGGATAATGCGTACCACGAGGAACTCCAAAACTTCCACGAAATAGGCGATGAAGGAGAAGTCTGGTAACTTCAACATTCGTCATCCGCATGTGACTGAGTAAGGGCTGACATCAAGTGGTCGGCATCTGCTTTGTCTTCGTTTTAGGTTCGGACCCGAATCAGTCGAGAAAATGGTCGACTGGGTCGTGGATCATTATCCTCCCCAGACTCACCCGTCAGAATCTCCATCGATTCTCGAGATCGGGTGTGGTAACGGCACGCTGCTGTTCGCGGTCCACGAGGCCGGATACGATCCCAAGAAAATACACGGCATCGACTACAGCGAGAACGCGATCTCACTCGCCAAGTCCGTTGCCTCGACAAAAGAAACAGAAGATGCAACCTCGATTCGGTTCACTGTCCACGATTTCTTACGAGAGAATTTTCCAAGCGACGAAACTTCTGACGGCTGGGATCTCATCCTTGACAAGGGCACGTTTGATGCTATTTCACTTGGGAAGAGAGATGAGGATGGCTACGCTCCACATCGGCAGTATCCTCAACGTTTAGCGACGCTGATGAAGCCTGGTGGTCGTTTCCTGATTACATGTGAGGCAGTCTCCATCCCTACTTTACGCTCAGGAGGTTGATTTCTTTTAGCTTGCAACTTCACTGAAGATGAGTTGAAGTCCGTGTTCTTGGTACCAGAGGCTGGATTGGTGTACCAGTACGTGTCATGAGCATCACCTGGCCTGTACTGAGCACTAACGCCGTTTGAAAACCCGCCTTTAGTTCACGAGTCCAACACCCTACGTTTACCTTCGGCGGTAAGAGCGGGAGCATCGTAGTCACCCTGGCGTTTGAAAAATCATGATACGCCTCTCCCTCACAAACCATCCCCCAACACCCCTGTAGATATCTCGGTCGCCCAGGTAACAAACCCATCGCTATCCTCTCCCGCATCCCTTTTGAACGAACGGTTGATGAAATAATGGAGCCCAGCCCTGAGCCCCTCGTGGACATTCGCTTTCTGAAAAACGTCCTCTATAGGATCTCTGTCCCGCGATGTGATCTTCTGAGCGATGGATTGTGCATCCTCGGCCACAGAAGGTGTTGAGATCTGGGTGTCAACGAAGAGTCGCAGGAAGAATTCCTTGAGGAAGCCTTTAGTCTGGCCCTTGAGGGTTGTAAAGTCGACAGGCTATTAGCCTCGTTAGCGGGTGGCAAAATGTTGTGCAGTAAGATGACCAACCTTGAAAATAGTCAAACTGCAACACTCCTTGGCGACCCACCAGGAATACGCTCTGGCGGTATTCTTCAACCTGTGGTGGGTGATAGACTTCCCTTGAAACGAAAACCCAGGCTCGTCTTGACGCTTCAGTAGTTCTGCACCGCCCACGTTACTCTCCCCCAGCTCACGAAGGAAGTCCCATAAGCAAAACTGTAACGTGATCCTGTAGGAATGCGAAAACCGACACAGTTCTTGGCAGACCAGGGCGTAGTATGGGTTATACACCTTCTCCTGTAGCACGGCGCGAGCCACTTCAGTTGGGATATCGTAGCGGGGGAGAAAGGGACCACGTACATTACCGCAGCAATGGAGGAGGACGCGAACGATTTCCCGTTGTTGAATCTCCGTGAGGCTCAACTGTCCGAGCCTTTCGCAGGCATCCACGTAGTCCTTCCAGGGGAGTCAAGAACAGCGCATGAGTATTCCCCAAACTTCGACTCACCTCACTGCTCATGAGCACCACAAATATACTTCTCCGAATATCGGTGTTCATTCCCTGTTTCCGAGCCAGCTTCAAGAATTTGTTCTCTTGGTCGGCTACCGCCACAGTTCGCGTCGGGTTTGTCTTGTTCTCAGCGAGAGGGTCCCCGTTCCACGCAGCGCCAACTAACCACCACTTCCCTCTGTCCTCGGCGGAACGCAGGTCCTCGAGTGTCACTCGTAGAGGTTCGTGAGGCTTTACTACCCAGAAACCATTTAGTTCCCTCAACTTAGGCATGAGATTAAGGGACTACTCACCATGACGCTTCTTGTTCATCCCGGACAAGAACTTTTTCAGCCTTTCCACTGCCTCCTGCGCGCCGGTTCCACTGGCGCCGCCCCCGATCGTCTTTTTCGCCTTGTTGTTTTTCAAGTTCGATAAGGTTTCTATCATAAACTTGGTTCGCGAACTGGGGTGGCGTCATTGGCGGATAACAACACGCGCATGATGCACACCTGCTCACCTCAGGTCTCCAGAACGCTCTGGAGCTTTGGAGTGGACTAGTTGGATGATGTCCCTCAACGCGGATGGATCATCCTGTCGGAGCTGCAGCCCAGAGCCTTCCAAAATTCAGCGAAGTGGCGCGGTGGGGAACGTAGATACTCACCCCTTACCACCTTCAGGAGAAGTTCAACGTTGTACTCCAAAAGTTGAGGCTGACTGAGCAAGTCTCGGACGAGGTCGTAAATCAGGATACAGGAGATGAGTTGGAAGTTGTAGAGTTCAGAAATAAGGACTATGAGGTTAGAAGCCTCCTTTCCGGGCTCGTCCTGATCTTGGGGACCAGATCTCGTGTGTTTCTCGTAGGCAGAAACTGTGGATTGAATGAAGTACGCCGCTAACAACACACATTAACCCAAGCCTGGTTATAGTTGGAGGGAGAGGGTCTCACCGAACTCGACACCAATAACACGGTACAGACCAGCTACGAAAGCTGCGTAAAGCACGACGTAGGACTCCAAGTGGGTGGTGTGTGATGATATTCCGTCGATAATCAGGTTAGTGAGCGTAGAGGTGATGTCTATTGTATTTCAACCAGGTCAGATTTGATGTGATTCGGTAAATGGGGAAGCCCATGCCATTCCGACTATGGTGACGATACGCCTCTTCGACGCCGTCTAAAATCGATGATATATTTTGTTCGCTCAGGCTGGAGATTCTATCAGCGCAAGTGCTGGAGGTAACGGATGGGTAGCATACCGATTCAAAAGGCCGTTCAATTGTTTGGTCAACTTTATCAGGCTCTCCGAGGATTGACTTTGAACATCTGTGGCCGCTTTCCGAAGGTGTGGAGGGACATATTTGGACCCAGGCTGAGGGGTGGGTGTAGTTGCTGCAGTCTCTTGGAGTTTTGGAGGTTGAGGGACGGGGACCTCATCGGCTTCCGAGCTCTGGCCAAAGCCTGTCCACTCGCCATAGTCATCTCCGTCGGATTCCGTGCTTGTGTCACCTTCCTCCACTTCGGAGTCTGACCAGCTAGCATCGGGCTCGCCCGCGGGCTCAGAGCCGAGTTCCGAGTCCTCTCCCTCAGAGACATCGGATCCGGGATGTGATAGGACCTAGCGTGAAGTTTCATGAAAAGCAGTGGTTTCGTTGGGTTATTCACGCACCGCTGGCTGTTCGAACGTGTCCAAGCCAGCGAGTAATTCTGTGGGTGAAAGGTTTAGTCAAACCGGTTGGAAACAGCAGAGGACATGTACAGACCGTCAAGGCCGTCATCCGCTAAGCCTGAACCATAAGCGCCCGTTTTTGCTCCGTTCTTCTCCCAGCCCAGCTTGCCCTCCAGGTAACGAATGTATGCATCCTCCTTATCTTCCCCCTGAGTTTTCAGAAGGTTGGAATAGCCCGACGAGTTACCGACGAGTTTTTGGAGCGGCGTTTTTCTCTTGGGCCTCGGATTCGACGCCTTTGCCTCGGGAGGTGGAGCGGTGACCCTGGGTTTTTTTGCTACCGGGGCATCTTCGTGCTCTTTCTGGGCTGGTCGCTTCTCTTGCACAGATTGTTTTGTAGCGCGACGTTCGACCTTTCGTTTCTTGCTCTCGATCCGTTCCTGTTTTCGGTTATCTTTCCTCGATAATCGACCCTTTGAATGGCCTGAATTCCAAGATTTAGCCACTCGCCAACGAGGCGAACCGTATGCTAAATACCAGAGTGAGCAGGGGTGGAAGAGCCGATCTCCTCCAAGAGAGCCCTCGGGAGGCGAATCATGAGAGACACGGTGGGAACGCGACTGTGGCTGAACGGAGGTGATCAACAGATGGCTTCCACTCCCCCTCCACCCGGCAACTTTTTCATCCCCCCAATTCCAAGAGTTAATCCACGCCAGAGAGGCTCGCTCAACACTTCCTTCTCCTTCGGACCCCAGTCACTCGTCAACTCGTACATCGAGGCCAACTCGAGCTCATCCGCCCTCGATCCGAACCGGTCGATCTTACAGGTCTCGCCCATCCGGCCTTCCCCCATACGACTCCTTAGAAGGGCCAGAGAGAGCGTTGGACGGCATCCTTTAGCGAATGACACGACCGATATCTTCCAGGACACCACCGATCTCCATGAGGATGCTACTGACGAGCAGGAAGAAGAGGTTGAGTGGGGGATGGTTGACAGAATGCGTCTCTGGAGACACGACGCTCTGATGCAGCATCTCTTCGATTCTGCTGCATTCTGGGGCGACAAAATCCTCAGCTGGACGAGTAAGCCCCCTCCACCTCCCACACAGATATCAGACGCTTACAGTCGCGACGTAGACGATCCCAACGATGCGTTCTGGCTCGCTCAGACGTTCTTCATGACACACCAATACGCCCGTGCTGAGCAATTGCTCATAAGAGCTTTTCCTACCCCAACTGTGAACCACGACGTCACCAAATTTCCGTTAACGAATGGTCATCCGTACCCCCTCGTCCAGTTCTCCACCGTCCACCCGAACATTGCCGCCCTCTCGGGCAAGGGAAAGGCTCGGGAGGTTCCCGAACCTGTGTCGCCACCTAACCACGGAGTGCGCTTACCCGTCGGCCCAAGCAGCATGGTCAACGCGGCCGTGGAATATCCAAATGGCGCGTCAAGACTCGTCGATATGAGCGTGGCTTGTCGGTACCTTGCCGCATTATGTCAGGTGTGGTATTATTCTCTATTCATACGCGGTGTGCTAACAATACCCTAGGTACGGCAAGGGAAGTGGCACAGCGCAACAGAAATGCTCGGAGAATCAAACCCGTTTCGAGATTCAGGTAGGAAATTATTTCAGAGCACCCAGCACTACTAACCCCAGCTGCTCAGGTAAGAGTGGACCTGCCATACCAAACGTAGACGGTGGTATTAAAGTAGGGATGTTCTACTCTCCCCCCACCAACACCTTTCTCACACAGGCTCAGGTTGAGGCGTCGATGTGCCATCTGAGAGGTTTGGTAATGCTCAAGCTGAACCGATCGGACCAAGCAAAACACTGCTTCTTGGAGGCTCTGGCACTCGATGTCAAATGCTATGATTCCTTCGAGCAACTGATCAACGGAGAGATGATGTCTGCCGATGAAGGTGATTGGCCCCCCCCTGTGCATACCCCTTCGCTAATTCGAGTTCAGAGTGGGATTTCATCCAGAGTCTCTCGTATAAAGACCAGACACCAGAAGATGCAGACTTCATCCGTTTGATATACACGTCACGGCTACGCAAGTACAAACACACGGAAGAGCAGGCCCTGACACGAAAGCGGCTGGTGGAAGAATTCGGTCTCTCCGATAACCCTGATGTGTTATACAGTTTTGCGGATGCCTTGTACACTCAATTCCGGTGGGCGGATTGTTTCGCGATCACTTCGAGGTGTGCCGTCCGACGGTTTCCTCATGAATGTATCTAACAAAGTTCGAAGAATATTAGGCCTCGTCGCGATCCACCCTCCCACCATCCCAATGCACATAGCCTGCATGTATCACTTGTCAAACCTCCATTCGAAGCTATTCATCCTGGCTCATGAGATGGTGGACAAGGAACCCGAAAACGCCGTTAGTTGGTACGCCGTTGGGGTTTGGTATTTGACTGCAAAGAAATGGCAAGACGCTCGAACTTATTTCAGGTGCTTCGGTATTTGTGGCGAGAGAAACGATGACTGACCGTTCACAAAAGCAAGTCTACACTTATGGACCCTCGCTCTGCCCCCGCGTGGCTGGCTTTCGCCCATACATTTGCATTGGAAGGAGAACATGACCACGCTGTCACAGCATACTCGACGTGTTCGCGTCTCTTTCCTGGGTAAATCTGTAGCAGCGAAGCCCCTTGGCATTGCTAACGGAGATTCAGCTCTCACCTCCCACTACTTTTCATCGGGATGGAACAGATGATGCTCTCACACCTCATACACGCGGACGAAGCTCTCAGTGGTGCACATGCAATGTGCGACGTCGACCCACTTTTGGTCAACGAGAGAGGAGTTTTCAAGTTCTACAACCAAGAGTGAGTCTCGCTGAGCACCCTCCTCTGCCCCCAAAAGATTTGACTATTACCCAGCTATGAAGGGGCCATCGAGCTGTTCGAACAAGCGATACAGTTGGCTGAGATCACGCAGACGTCGCAGGCATCATGGGTCAACACATTCATCAATCTGGGTACTGCATACAAACGGATCGGGTTCGTGTCTCGTTAACATCATGTTCTGACTTGAGCTCGGAGGGTCGATCTATTCACCCCGGCTTTTCCCCGCAGGCGACTGGTGGATGCCCGTGACACCTACCAAAAGGTGATCGAGATTGATCCTCGGAACGTCCCAGCCCTCGTCTTCCTAGGGAGCGCCTACCAACTCCTCGATGACCCCGACAGAGCCATCGTCAAGTACCACGAGGTATTCGTGATTGCTGAACTCCCGTTAACGGTTGACTCTACTAATCAGGATTTCTAGGCTTTGAGTCTCAGTCCCATCAATGGTCAAGCGATCACGCTCATGAATGTATCTTTGGACGCAACGAGTTACGTCCGGCCAAAAGAGGCTAAACCCATACCTTCTTGGATGAAGATCGCGTTCGGGAAGCCGAAGCCGACGGCAACCCATGCACTGGCGCCACCGACTGGTGCAGACGTGGACGAATCTTCCGTGGACGAAAGAGTTTGAGTGCTCGCTGGTAGATATTGTCGAGGTCGGTATCCCATAAATGAAATATACGAGATGAAGATATATCCTTCTTTCAAACAGCAATTCTTTCGTGGATCGTCGCTTGTGACCACGTCCATAGGAGCCGCTCGATGGGACACTTGGCGGTGCCTCCTTCCCCGTCACTTGGGCGGTCCTCGGGCGGTAATGCGTGCGAGGCTTCGAGGGCTTCCACGAGGCGCCGGATATAAATTCCGACCCAACCCCCGCCACACTTTTTGTTCTCCGTCCAGTCTGTCATGGTCGGTGTCTGTCGCGCCCTCTTGGGTACCGGAAGTTGCAGTGATGATGACTGTCGCTTCCACCACGAGATTCACATCTGTGAAACCTGTAGCGTTGTCTGCTTAGCGGTCAACTCCTACCAAGCCCACATAGGCGGTAAGAACCACCGGAAAACCCTGGAGAGAGCCGCTTACGCCCAGGCACACGGTATTGACACGGAGTTTTGCGAGCTATGCCAGATTCAAATCCCCAATAATAACTGGGAGTGGCACCAACGGACAAAGAGGCATTCGAACAAACAACGTTTCCTTGCCTTCAAGTCACTGCTCGAGGAGGGAGAGAGAGACAAACACGGGATCTCTGTCTCAAGTTCCGAAGGCATTGACTTTGGGATCATTGAGCTTGAGGAGGCTCGGGTTGGGAGGGATGTCACGCTCGTTGTCACCACGTCGGTTCCCCGCTCCAGTGTTCGTTTGGTCGACGTGAAGTTGACTTCAACCTCCAACCGTGGTCGAACTTCGCCGTGAGTTTCTCTCTGCTTCACCTTCCACCATGGTTACTTACGCTTGATACTCAAAGGTTTTCCGCGGATTTCACCGCAAACAAAATAATCTATGGACGCGAAACCCGTCTCACCATCAGTTTTACTCAATCATATCGCGGTCGCTACCAAGATCGTGCTGAGATTCTCTTTGAGGATACTCAACTCGGCAAAGAATTCGTGATCGTCCGACCACTCCGTGTCATAGTTGGAAGCAGGGCGGATCACGCTGCCCTCCGCCCCACCGCGCCATATGTCCCGCGTAGGCGCACGAACCGCCCTCCTGTGACTGAGTTGGTCCCGGGTGTGGTAAGTCCACCTCGACTGCAAATAAATGGTGATTCTAACTTGGCTTCCAGGCCCCCGAGTCCAACGCGGCGATTAGCTGGAAGGTTCCATTACCGCAGGCTCCAATTCCCGCACACATCACCCTCGCGTTGAAGTACGGTTCCACCAGGGTGCAGGTTGAGAATATCAAGCGCAGTGCGCTCCCCAGGGCCCTTGACGCCAGGACTTATGGCCGGCACTTTAAAGCGCTACTCTGGAGCGAAGAATATCAGATGGAGTACGCAACGCAGGTTTACATCTCTGAACCCTTCTGATGGGTCACTTGCAGGAGTGACCTTGAGAGATACGACATCTCCGACGCAAAATTGACGCAGTACCGGAATTACTACTAGTGAGTAATCTCTCCTCCCACAGTGTCTCGTTTCTCAAGTGGCGCTCAGCTTGGAAGTCCCTGGACTCGCGGAAAAGCGCCCCAGTGTCCTCAAAGGTGGGGTCACTGGAGACTCCAACACCTTCGACTCCGCTAAATTTATTCTCCAGGTGATGCCATACTCGTCCAGCCTCAAGGGGAAACAAGGTGGTTCGAAGGATATGTCCACGTCGTCCGGCGACAGGATGTTGGCCTGTGCTTCAATAGATCGTTCAGAATGACAAGCCCCCAGCAAAGGTTTTCCGCTCGGTTTAGGTTGAACAGGTACCCGATTCGCCGACAGCATCAAGCGATGGATACTGTGTTCGAGCAGGACAGAATCCTGTTCCCTACTGCCGGACACGTTGGTGCGGTTACCCGTCCGAACGTTCTCGGGGCGCGGAGAGTGATTTACAACCCGGACATTGCATCCAACGGGGCGCAACTCCAGGCAATTGCATCCATCCTTGGGCTCCCAGCGGGCTCGCCTCCTTTCTGCGTCTTTGGCCCGTATGTGCTTTGCGTTCGGTTAGCCCGAACCTTCGTCTAACCCACTTCTAGGCCTGGGACTGGCAAAACTGTGACCATTGTTGAAGGCATCCGGCAATTGCTTCGCCAAAATCCACTTACCAAAATCCTAGCCTGTGCCCCCAGCAACTCTGCTGCCGACCTCATTGCGGAGAAATTGGCCAGCGCGCTGTCCCCGGATGAACTATTCCGATTCTACGCGCCGTCGCGCCCAGAAGAGGCGACCTCAAGCAAGTTGGGGAAGCATACTCATCGGGTCCAGGGGACATACACCGTTCCACCCATGTCGAGGATGACGAGGTTCAGAGTGATAGTCTCTACCTGCGTATCTGCATCAATCTTCCATGGGATAGGGATGGAACGTGGTCACTTTGGATACATCTTCGTTGACGAGGCTGGTCAGGCTACCGAACCAGAGGTTATGATCGCCGTGAAGACGATGGCGGACAATGGCACGAGATTGATCCTCTCTGGTGATCACAAACAGCTTGGCCCAATCATTCGATCGGACGTTGTGAGGGCGTTGGGACTCGAAATCAGTTATTTGGAGCGGCTGATGAGTCGAGATGGGTATGAGGAGGTGCAGAATTACGGCATCAGGTTCTCCAATCCTTGCCCCGCGGTTACACAATCCACTCATCCCGTTTTTAGCGTTGTTAAACTTGTGAAGAACTTCCGGTCCCACGAGGCGATTCTCCGTTTCCCAAACGAGAAATTTTACAGGGGAGATCTACAGGCTTTTGCCTCGCGTCAAGTCATCGATTCTTTCATCAACAAAGCCATTCTCCCAAACCCTCGATTCCCGATCTTGTTCCATGGCATTGTGGGGCAAGACGATCGCGACGCGTCCTCTCCGTCTTTCTTCAATATCGATGAGGTCACGGAAGTTAAAGACTATGTGATGCAGCTCAAGGAGAGATACCGAATCAGTTCGTCCTCCGGCGTATTTATAAAACACAGGTTACTGATTCTCCACCCTAGCGGACCATGAGATTGGTACGATCGCAGTCGCACCACGCATTGATGTATTCCCTAATAATTTCCAGGTATTATCACCCCGTACCACGCGCAAGTCCAGAAACTCCGCGCCACTCTACGGGCAATCGCAGATGAAGTCAAGGTCGGGAGCGTTGAGGAGTTCCAGGGTCAGGTATGTTACTGGTAAAACAGCTTTCGGTTGCAAATTCACAAGTATCCCATAGGAACGCAAGGTTATCATCATCTCTACGGTGAGAAGCAGCTCTGAGCATATCGACTACGACGTCCGCCATACCCTCGGTTTCGTGGCTAACCCCCGACGGTTCAACGGTGAGTTTTGTGAGCGACCTCGTCCCCCGTTCGTCGGCTAAGGTTCACTTTTAGTTGCCGTAACGCGAGCAATGGCATTGTTGATCGTAATCGGCAACCCCGAGGTCCTGTCCCTGGACCCAATGTGGCGCTCGTTCCTCAATTATGTCCGCAGGAATAACGGATGTAGGGGGGCGGAGATCTCTTGGGACTACGACGAGGAGGTCGACGTGGCAGGGGACTACGCCGAGGGATACACTCGCGCCGGGATTGATGACATGAATGCGTTGACGATCCGGTTACAGGAGCGTACTCTTGCAAGGGTCTCCGCTGGGGCCGCTGATTCTGATGACGAAGGAGGGAACGTTGATCGCCCGTGGAGAGATGCCGAGTAGAGAGAGCGCGCGTTAGAGCCCACGCTTGTCTTATAGAATGATTGCTTAGACCGATTTGCAGCAAATAACAAATTTTGACCGTGAACATGAGCGAACAAGACACATGGCCGAAAGGCAGCTGAGCCTTGGACTGAGACCTGAGGCCTGAGCTCTCGGAGCGGTTTGGACAGCCTGCCGCATGTGGACACCCTATCGGGGCCGGGGGCGGCAACGAAGCAGGAGAGGAGGAGGATTATCGGAAGACTGTCGATGAAGGCGTGGAATGGCCATTTTCACGGTGTTTGCGTTCTCGATCCCGGCTACGCCCCTGCGTGTCGGAGGTAACGGTTGAGCCACTGTTTCCCGAGTATCGCGACGAATGCGGCTAACAAGGGTATCAACAAACTGGCGTATAGGAGGTTGGAAGCCATGACGATCTCGCCGGAAAGGCCATCCCATGTCGGTGGGACAGTGGGATCCGCGCCAGGGATCGCCGATTGGTTGAGGGTGAAGAGGATCGTACGAAGATAAGCCGCGGATTGCTCGTCCGTGTCTGGTTCCAGTTGAGATTGAATGTCGGTGACGAAAGCAGAGCTAACTGTGGAGAACAAACAAGCCTGTGGGCAAGTGAATGAACATCCGTAGGGCATCTTTGATGCTGTTGGAACTAGGTCAGTCCCCCAGGGAGAAGCCGACACATCCCAGTTGTAACTCACAGGGGGGATCGATGTTCGGGGGTTTCTCTTCGTCCTTCTTTCCCGGTCCAATGCTCTCTCGTTCCTCGTAGTCGCTCATAGTTGGTGGGAACGCGGGAGGGACATGTCGATCGACGAGACACGCTTCCCAAGCGTTTTGAACTTAGGACCCTGATCCCGCGTGGATCCCGAAGCTAACCGAAACCCCCCGGAGAGGCGCAACTGGTTGGTTGTATCGCCCGGACGAAGGAGCATGACAGGCGAGGTTAAGTCGGAGCTGTCTCGCGATCTCGCACGTGTCCTGGACATCTCGCTCGTTTCAAACCCGGTCGAAGCCCGCCTCGCCTGTTCAAACTTGGAAAAAGGTCTTGAAAATCACTGGGGGGAGGGGCAGCCGGAGGTGTCTGTGGTAGTCGGTGGCGCTAGTCTACCATGCTGTGTAACGCCAGAATATGAATTCGCGACCAGCAGGCCATCGCGAGGACCCACCAAAAGATGTCACGCTCTCCTCCCCCACCACACACCGAAGGGCCAAACCCGTCCCCCACACCCCCATATGACCCCGTAGGCATTTTCTGGGACTATGGTCAGCCCACTCTCACCATACCACACGCTCCGAAGCTGAACTCCTAGCAGAGAACTGCGCGCCCTCCGCGAATGCCTCCGGGTACGGCATCGTCGACAACATCCGCACCCTGGCAAGCCAGTTCGGAGCGGTCAACATCTTCAAGGCATACCTCCAGCTTCCAGACAAATCCTCACCGAGACAATCCACCCTCCGATCCGAACTTCAGTCATGTGGCTTGTCCCTCACGGGTCCGTCCGCCACACTTCGCCCGTCTCACATCGCTTACCTCTCGCTCCAGACTGCCCGCACAATGGAAAGAACTCGGTGGACTTGATGATGATAGGCGAGTTGCCCCCACCGTGCAGGAAACCGCGTCGCAGTCCTCATACCTTGGCCAGTGGATATCATGGCGTTCATCAAGGACAACCCGCCCCCAGCCACCATCATCCTCATCTCCGGCGACCGTGATTTCGCCTATCTCCTCTCCACGGTCCGATGGAGAAAGTACAACGTCGTGCTCATCAGCAACTCTTTCATGACTCACGAGAGCCTGACGGTCCAAGCCTCCGTCGTGTACGACTGGAAATCTGACATATTGAAAACACAACCTCCACCCAAGTTGCCCGGATCTCAAACTCTCCCCTCCGTTGCATCTCTCACCATTCCTCAAGAGTCGGATAACCTACCAGAGTCCGGTGTTCATGGCGTTGGTCTTCCAAACGAGCGTGTTGCTCCCGCCATCCAACCTTTGACTCCGCCCCCCCGTCCGGCTAGCACTGCTGCTATCAGTACGGTCCGCCCCAGACGTGCGACGCTGCCGTCGGGCGTTCCGTCTGTGGAGATAGAGGACATATCTTTAGAGGTCGCACCTTTGCCTCCAAAGGCCGCCGAGTCTGCATCGACCGGTACTCCGATGAACCCTACCTTCGACGACTGGATTGCGGCTGATTTGGCAGGCCGATCCACCATGGTACATCTCTTGATCGTTCACAGTGTTGCCGTTGACCTCCTATTTCAACAGGTTCCTCCCTTTCCCGAGGCAACGGATACGGGT
>Ga0307516_10007104_pt1 | contig 12939 bp, 19 predicted proteins | sample 19_EM_MG_FD_203310 | JGI IMG/M metagenome (GOLD analysis project Ga0307516, IMG submission 203310) | Populus trichocarpa ectomycorrhiza microbial communities from riparian zone in the Pacific Northwest, United States - 19_EM | ecosystem: Host-associated > Plants > Roots > Unclassified | place... | reverse complement strand
TAATATTCTGCCCTCAGACAACCACTTCTGGGTTTGGCCCCGCTCCATCATATAGAAAACCCTACCCTGACCGCACCCGTCCGAATCGAAGTCAAAGTCTAATCGTCAGCACAGGGACGCACGAAGGGTTAACGCGGCAGTTTGCTCAGTTCCTCTCTTCAAGGGAGCCGAATGCGAACACAGGAGGATATTACGCAAACATATCATTCCTGGGTTTCGGCGCAAACACTAGCCTAACTTAAATGAATGTATACGTACTACTGTAGGTCAGAAGCAGCTCCGAGCTCATTTTCCGGTCGCCTTCACCGACACCGCCCGAACGGATCATGGGATCTCATCCGTCGAGTTGCCCACAAAAGGGGGAAAGACGAAGGGATGGGTGTATCCACTCACCATCCAAGTCGAGTACACCAGCACGTCGTGCTCAACGAAGATATTCGTCCGTAACGAAAAGTTCCTCCAACTTCACGTTTCCGCGATGTTGAATTTTGTGCGCCCCTTTTGAATCTCCGTGACCGGGTCCTGAGCGTGCAAGTACACAAAGTCGTTTATTGTGGCGCCCGGGGGGTTGCATGGTAAATACACGAATCAATCAGGCCGAAGGGCGAATCCACTCACCACTTGAGGACGCTTCACAGGGTCCACCGAAAACCGCAACACCCGAGAACGGGGGAGAATGTGACGTCCGGGCAGCAACCTGAAACGGTGTGAATGGCGTTCGTACGGAGCTTGAGCGCATAGAAACTCGTGCATAAGGTAGGCCGGATTCCAGAATGCTCTGGGTCTGCGGGTCGTCCGGTAGTCCTCCACCCCCATGGGACAAAACCTGCATGTGGCAGGTTGATCGGGGCGTCGATCCTACAACAAAATTTTCGGCCTCAGGATGACATCCGGGACGCAGGGATGTCTGTCTGAGATCCGGTCTTGCGTAATCACCGCGGTCACCAGCCTCTCCGGGCTCAGAAGGGGAACCCAATCGACGTTCATCTCGACAAGAGAACGAGACGTGGGAAATCGATGAGGTCGGTGACCAAAGGTGTCCCATTGAGATGAGGACACGGGACCGCGTCGCCATGTGTAACTGGGTGATTGAATCGCAATCTTGAGCGCAGGGGATCCACGGGGAGTGTTCTTTCCCGGTTTATCCAGCCCCTGCAGTTTGCAACAACTCCGGAGGATTAGATACGATTCGTGCTCTGGATGTAAGCACGTGGAAAGAGTTGGGACGGAGCCCCGGACTGCAACCCTGGATAACCCGCGATGACAGACTTTGGGCGTCGTCGTCGGTGACATGGTACCGCTCGTGGGGAGGGTGTGGAAGTTGGAAAGGAACGTTTTGATGGTGACGGGTATCAGAATATCGGCAGCTTCCCCAAGGAGGCTCGGGAGAAGTAACTTGACGCGGTCGACCTCAGTGTCCCATACGCAGCCCCAGAAACGCCGCGCAAAGCGGTCCTATTCACCCTCAGGATTTCAGCAGACTCTACCGAATCTGTGGTCGGGTGAGCTCGTAGCTGGGATCTTCCCCGCCGGGTTTTTCCACCCCGTGGGAATGAGTCAAGCTTACTCCCGCCCAAGCACGCGTCACGCCAAAATCACATCTTCTTCTCCAACCACAACCACCACCCTCTTCGACGGGGCCAACGGCGACGATTGACCACAAATACGAGTTTGGCCATCTCCATACAAGACAGTCATGGTCAATTCACAGTCATCGTCGAACGTTGCCCATCGAGGAACTGACGCCACACCCCCGAAACAGAATCCCAATTCCGACGACAGCCATCATCAGCACCAGCATCTGAGGTTGGTCTTGGGAAGCATCCTGTCTCCCGTATGTTGAGCTCCCACACGGCTCCAAGGGGTCGCAACTAACTTTTAATGGCGCGGGTCCTCAATGTGGTGACCTGGTCATTGACTAGAAACGGCCATGTAGTGTGTCGTCCTCGTCGTCCGTATCTGGATCCGCTAGTCCAGCTCTTCCCTGGTCGATCCACCACAACGCCAAGGGTCTACACGCACCCGACAATTCGACCTCTACACCCCCTTTATTGTCATCCCCTTCGCGGTCGAATTCATCGTCGGACACAGCCAACCACAACACCAACTCCCCTTCACCCTTAAATCACCCGGTGTCACACATAGACGACAGTGTGTCCCACGATGTCACATCCGTTTCCACCCGTCCCCCGTTGGTGGTGATAGTTGTTGGGGACGGTGACGACGGGACCGATTCGTCCGGTCAGAGGACGCCTTCGCGAAAGGTCATCGCGACGTTGCAGTCGAAGAGCGCGTGGGATGTTTTGATACACGGTTCCATGGTCTAATCATGCTAGACGGTCACCAATTTGGTTCTGCTACCTTACTCCTGACTTTGAAGTAGTCTCCGGCCGAGTTGGATTCATTCCTCTCTTATCCCACACATCCGTTCCCCTCACGACTGTTTTTTTTACTTGTTTCACCTATGTAGTGTTCTGATTAGTAAGTAAGTACATTTGTACCCTACGTGTCCTTTAGCTAGATAGGTATCCTATCTCTGTTGTATCGGTGTGCGCGTAGATCGTAGACATTAATCCATTCAAGGCCCAACTCGTGATCAGCCTCTGGACCTCACGCTTCCGTCCCCATGAACGTCCTGTTGGTCCGAAATCCTCCAGAGGGTAGCCCGGACCGTTATCACCAACACTTGGAGTCCATCGGTCTCCGCCCACACTCGGTCCCGGTGCTTGAAACCATGTACACCAATCTTGGGGATCTGCGTGGCATTGTAAAGGGGAAGAGTTCAGACTATGGGGGCGTTATCATGACCAGCTCAAGGTCAGCCGAGGGTTGGGATCTTATCAGGAAGGAACTTTCCTCTCAGGACTGTTCTGGCAACTTTGGTGGGTAGCTTGTCGTTGTATAGGTGAGATGCGAACCCCTAATCTGGGTGTGGTAGATTGGTCTGCGGTCAGGTTCTATGTCGTGGGAAGGACGACAGGAAATGTCCTCAGAAAGGTCCCAGCATCCCCGTTCACTCCTTCCCCCCAAAACATCATAGGAGAGGGTTCCGGTACCGGAGAAGCGTTGGCTGAGCTGATCATAGAGGATCAGGGCAGACGAACGCCAAAGCTTCCCCTACTCTATTTGACTGGGGACAAGAACCGCGACACCTTGCCGAAGCTCGTGAAAGCCGCGGGACTCGACCTCGAACCTCTCCGGGTCTACGGCACTCGAGGGTCTCAAAATTTCTCGACGGGGGTCAAGGAGCTCCTCCAACACCACCTGCCTCTTGGTGAATATATGATCCCCGACTTGACCTAAAGGGGATGGATGAGATTAACCAAGATTCACGCCCGCAGATCCCACTAGATGGTGGATTGTGTTCTTTGCCCCGTCGTCTGCGGGGTTTTCCCTGCCAATCCTACGGGAACACTTTGCCTTTTCTCCAGTGAATGGGGAACACGATCAAGATACGCGCTTTTGCAGAGTCGCGGCCATTGGACCGACAACGGTGATGCAGGTGGAGAAGTGTAGGGTGAGAGTGCACGCGGTTGCAAGGAAACCCAGCCCGGAGGCTCTTGGGGAAGCATTGCTGGAGTCTGCGTAGAATTGTTTGTTATGTCGGTGGTAGTCTAATTGTAAGAAGTGGCAGAGAAGTCCAAGAGTGAGGAGGTCGGTGATGCGGCGCGCGTCTGGTGATTCTTCCTCCTCCCCCCTCACCCTGACCCCAACACGGAGAGCCCGAGCCGAAGCGTCGTCCGCCCACCTTTAACTTGTCCCTCTACCCCCAGCCTCGTGGCCTGTGAGTTCACCCCCTGCAATTCCTCTGTGCCATAAGAGGCCAGACAGAAGAAACTTGTGCTCAAACACACACCCACTCCGGTCACTTTTCACCCTAGGTTTATCGCCGCCGGACACGCAGCAATGCCTTCGTTCTTGTCAAAGGTTTTCGGGCGTAAGAAGGGCGACGAAAAGGAGACTGGCACGCCCCGTTCCGTCAAGCGTAGCTCGGATCCTTCACTCCTCGAGGGCAAGTTCGAGGCCGTCCCCTCGACCGTCTCTCCATCCACCCCCAAGTTCCCTGAAGACCCGCATGCATCGGAAAAAGGCAAGGATAGGGGTGGGGACAAGGGTGGACCGTTTGGTTTGTTGAGGTCAAAGTCAAGACCTCAACCTTCTTCCCCCACCATCGACGCGCCTCATCTGACCCTTCGTCTACCCGGCACAATCGACAAGAACGACGATTCCCTGGCCGCTTCGTTCAACCCACAGGCCGACGAGACGGATGATTCAATTTTGACGCGTCGTTTGACCCCCACGGAAACGTTATTGTTGATTGATGCCTGTTCAAAGGCTATCACGGAACGTGGTGGTGAGTGTCCGATTTTACGCTAACACCACTGCAGGCGACTAAGGACGTAAAATAAACAGGTCTCGAGACACTTGGCGTGATGCGTCCACATTGGCATTCGGCCTCCCCACAGCTCCAACGCAAACTTATTTCGCTCTTTATGCATTCACTGGCTCGGAAGAGCCCAGAATCCACGCTCGCTCCCTCTACTTCCGCATCAGCCGCCTTTGACTCCGAGTTGGAATATACGCGCTCGGTTCACGACATCGCTGCCGTCTTTCGATGGGCCCTTCGACATCTCAAGATCGAAGGTGCTTCGTTCGGATCTTCGCCCTCCTCCGATGAGTGGTCGTGGTATCACAACTTTTGCGAATCCGAACGGAAAAGCGCTTACGACCCTCGAGTTTTCACCACGGAACTCATTCCCGAATTCCCCCCGACACACACCACGCTCCTGATACCTACATTGGACATCATCTCTTCACTCGCGGCGCACGCCGAGGTCAATGGGTATTCCGGCAGCAAACTTTCCAAATACTTTGGATTCTGGCTCCTGACTGCTCGAAGGGCCGCCGGAACCGAAGACTGGAGCTCGTTTTATACGAGATGGGAGGTCTCTGGACGGATACTTGAACATTTGTTCTTGTCTTGGTTAAGGTAACGTCGTTTCTATCCAATATCAGACGCAGGTTTACTGATCCGTTCCAGGGACGAAAACACCAAGCGACCCTTGCCAAGAAGACTACAAGAACTCGTCGCGCAGTATCCATACACCACATCTTCCGATCCAACGGTGGATGGTCTCCTAACGAGACCTCGTTTCTCCACTCGCCGTCACCATGCGCTTTTCGTGCGCGTCGAGGCGTTGTACGCCGATAGCGTTCAGACCCACCCGCCGCGATCACCTGTCGGCATCTTTGCTGATGCCCTGAAGTCCGAGTCCAAATCTGACGGTGGAGAACACATTTACCTCTGGGACCAAGTCAAGGCGGCGGCGGCGGCTGATTCCGATGATAGAACGTTGGTGGCTATCTTATCTGATGACACCATCAACCTCCTCTCTCTCGTCTCCACCGATCCCCAGGATCAGGTTCTCCTCGGCATTCCTGGTGCCGCGTCTACTCTTGTTACGCCCCTCAGCCCCATAACGGAGAGCCTCCTACCAGCTCCAGCGAACGGAAATGGGACTCCCGTTCCTGTTCGCAAGCCCTCTATCCCCATCAGCACCCCACAATCTCCCAAGGACTGGGCAGAGTTCTCGAATGCAGGGTTCGGAGAGGTCACTTTATCGAAGAACTTCGCTTCGACGCTGCTCGATAAGGATTTGGAGGTCACTGAACCCCCGGTCGAGAGGAAGTCGAGCAAGCGGAAGCAGGGCAAAAGCGCCACCACGTCCACCAGGACATCTGCCGAGATCAGTTCCCCCGTTTTAAAGCCGGCCGCCGCCCCGGAGGAACCCGAGGCTCCCAAGTTGACCCTGGTTGCTACGGAGATCGTTCAGTTGGATGAGGCCTTTGTCGATTTCTGGCGGGATGCTGTCGTGGATCCAGTCTCGAGCGATTGGCCCAAGTTCGTCGTTGTAGAGCTGAAGCACCCTTTAACACCGCGTTCAATCCCTGCTTCCTCCGAAGAGGAGTCTCCCGGTAGCCCAGTTAGCTGGATCATCGTTGAGGAGAAGTTCAGGAGACCGACACCACCCCCGACCCCGGTCGTCCCTCCTGAGACTTTGACCACCAGCGGGTTGAAAGTCTCTGCGACACCATTAAAGAGGACCTCCTCTCCTCGGCCTTCGTTTGGAGAGAAGAAGGGCTCGCTATCCGCGACGTTCAAGCGGTTCACCCTCTTCGGCGGGTCTAAGGACGACTTGGCGGATGATGCCAGCCTAGACTTGCCAGGGTCCAGCAGAAAGGATGTCTCCGGTGGAGGGAGGAAGAAGCCTGGGGCCAGCATGTCACCGAGGATCGGAGAAATGGGTGAGGTGCTCTCAGAGGAACCTGAACCCCAACCTGAAGTTCCCAAGAGGGTGGATGAGCCCAAGAAGGTCGAGAAGAAGGAAACCGGGAAGGGTGAGGTTATTGCGGCGGCAGTTGGTGTGGTTGGAGGTGGTGCTGTGCTCGCAACCGTGGGAGCGGTGAAAGGCGTTCCTCCGAAGGAAGAGGCGAAGGCGGATGCTTCCACCAAGGACGACGAACTTCCGCCCCCACCTCGGAATGACCCTCCCGCCTCCATCCCCGAGGTTCTTACTTCCACTCCCGACGCTCCTTTCCCTGATCCTCCTGTCACTTCCACGACTGAACGTGACCTCCCCGCTCCAGTCGTTGAGGAACTAGGAACTCGGAAACCACTTCCCGGGGTTCCGCCTGTGGTCGAAGAGCGGCCCGCGGTGAGTGAGGGGGTTACTCCGGAGGAATCGAGCGTTCCTGTTCCTGAGGAACCTGAGCTGCAGACCCTTCCACCCGCCCCTGAAACCGTTGTCTCGCACGGTGAAACCCCTGGACCTCAGCTGGCATTGGATAGTACCGAGGTCGGCCTTCACCACGTCCCCGAACCCACAACTCCTGTCGAAGAGCCCCAAGAATCTGCCACCGAACCCACTGATATCCCCTCCGTCAGCGATACCGAGCTAGGCGCCCGCATTAGCACACAATCTCCTGAACCTACGATCGAGCATCTCGAAGATAAGTTTGAAGACCCCGCTGCCGATGCCGGGGTGGACTTGGACCCCGTTCCTATCATTCCAAATGACCCCGTGGAACCCGTTGAGGTCGGAGAGCCTGGGTCAGTCGGGGTTGGACCTGAAGTCGCGGAGACCTTGGGCGTTACCACAACCACACCCAAGCCTCAACAGGAACTACCCGTCACCACCGACGAAGAGCCAACAGCTCCGGAAGACGTTGCTACGACTGAGACTCCTGCTCCTGTTGTGGACCGAGAGCTCGAACCCGCTTCGATCCAGCCGATCACTGAAGATGAAGGCGGTGTTACGGCTCCCCCTCCTGAAGAATCCCAGTCAGATACCTCGTCTCTCCTGTCCGCGCGGTCCGTACTGAGTGAACCGGAAGTGGCACCTCAGCCTGAGGAGGTGGATGCCGTCCCCAAGGATGTTACACCACCCACAGGCGTCCCTGACGGTCAGTCGGTTTTGCCTTTCGGTTTGTACCCTTAGCTCACGCTTCTACAGTGTCCCCGTCTGAGCCGGTACCTCAGCCTGAACCACATCCACCTACGGAAGGTAGCGCACATCCAATTACGCCGCCGACGTGGGACTAATGGACCGGGTTGCAGAACAGGCCAACGCTCAGGAGGTCGTTTGAACTGAGTTGTCGCACAGGTCGCATCTACCAAGCTTCGTATCCCCAGTTGTATAATTCGGACTTGCGATGGGGAGAGTGGGGAAGCGAGCGCTTGGACTTATTTACCCACCATACCCTTCCATTTAATTTGTGTCTGTTTCTCCCTGTCTCTCTCGATGATCCCCTCGTTCCTCGCTACGTTGTTTCTCTACGTTTATGCTCTCTCTTTTCTGTCTCTCTTTATCTACTGCTGCAATAATCCATCGGAGTATTTGTGAGATTTGGGGCACTCGATGACCGCGAGGGCTTCTCTCGGGGGCCGACACGAGTAGTTGGGGGTTGCCTGATCTTTTGGGACATCAGCCATCACCGCAGTCGCCACATCCTCCGACTCTGTTACCGTCATGGAGGCCCTCCGACAAGTTTTCGAGACAAAGAAACAGGTCTGACGCTCTCACGAACCTTATGCCCCGCGCTGACAGTTGAAACCACAGGGGACGGCAGCGTTGGCTCCCTTCGTCACAGCTGGCTACCCCTCAGCCAACGACACCGTCGACATCCTGTTGGCTATGGAGCGTGGGGGAGCGGATATCATCGAGCTCGGTGTGCGGTTCTCCGATCATCCCTCGGCAGATGGCCCCGTTATCCAGGAGTCAAACAGTGAAACACGGTACTTTACCCTGTCCGACTTGCCTGCATTCCCCGACTCTGCTCGAAGATCGCTGTCGAACAGGATGTCACTTACGCTCAGGTCCTTGGCCAGGTCAAAGCGGCCAGAGAAGGGGGACTCAAAGTTCCCATACTCCTCATGGGTCAGTCGTAATACTTGACCAAAACGGAAATGAGTGTTCACGTGTTTCATAGGATATTACAATCCGGTGCTCGCATTTGGAGAGCAAAAGGCCATCCAGGATGCGAGTGAAGTTGGAGCCAACGGATTTGTTATGGTTGACCTCCCTCCAGAAGAAGCCATAGCTTTCCGTGACAAGTGCACCGCCGCTGGGTACCCATTTTCCTCTCGGTCGCTCCTGTACAGGTGATAATCGCATCCCAGCGTTTCTTACGTCCCTTTGATTGCACCCTCAACAACCCCCCCGAGGATCAAGTTCTTCGCTTCAATTGCCGACAGTTTCATCTATGTTGTATCCAAGGTTCGTCTTGATCGTTTGGTCGTCAATCCTTCGGTTGACCATTATCAGATGGGAACGACGGGCTCGTCGATCCATGTGTCTATCAACAGTCTACTCCCCGAGATCATCGGTCGTATCCGGGAGTTTACTGACATCCCCCTGGCAGTCGGGTTCGGAGTGGCCACCAGGGAGCATTTCGAAACCGTCCAAAACGCGGGCGCGGATGGTATTGTGATCGGAAGTCGAATCGTAACCGTGATCAAAGACTCGCCTGCAAACAAGGTTTTGAAAAATGTCGAAGGCTTCTGCCAGAGTATTCGGCCTCTGAATCAGAGACCAAAAACGACTACCCCAGCTTGGGAACCCTCCAGTGCCGCCATGGCCGGCGAAACTTCCAACGATACGACCGTGGGTCTGCCCCATAGGTTTGGTCAATTCGGAGGGCAATATGTTCCCGAAGCATCGTCCGACTGTCTCACAGAACTTGAGGCCGCACACATGGCTGCCGCGGAGGACCCGAGTTTCTGGAAAGAGTTCGAGGGCTTGTTTAGCTATATGAACCGGCCGTCAAACCTGTATTTTGCGGAAAAGTTGACGGAAAAGGCGGGCGGCGCAAAGATCTGGTTGAAGCGCGAGGATCTGTGAGTGGGTATTGGATCCATACTCTCCCACCTAACCCTGAGTCCACAGGAACCACACCGGTTCTCACAAAATCAACAACGCGATTGGACAGGTGGGTTGACCATTTATCGATGCAGACAAATTATGGAGAGGAAACATCACAGATACTTCTTGCGCGAAGGATCGGGAAGACCAGGATCATTGCTGAGACTGGCGCCGGTCAGCACGGAGTAGTTACCGCCACTGTCTGCGCCCGTTTCGGTATGGAGTGCGTGATTTACATGGGGGCGGAAGACGTTCGTCGTCAAGCGTTGAACGTGTTTCGAATCGAGATGCTCGGAGCGAAGGTAACTCCTTCCATGGCTGTTCACCAGCATCTCAATCCAACCCTCATCTGCCTTTACGATGCCCTGGGATGTCCAAGCAGCTGCCTACCAACGAAACGTAGAGGCGCTGGTTTCAAAGTTACGGAGACGGTATGTGTTTTTTGTTTGTTAAAAAAACGACATTCCAAATAAGTGCCACGGAATTTACCACACGTATCAGACAAATCGTTGGCTCAAGGAAGGCCGCCCTTGAAACCCTCCTCGTTCTTCGGCAGGGTGTTTCCGAGGCCAGATTCTCAAATATTGAGTAACTCGTTGAGATCATCCGTAGTGCGGGGAAACGACTGGTGGACGCTCAACCTAAAGGTAAGTTCCTTATTGCACCTTGGAGGGAGGGGGGCCTTCATGACACACACCACGCAGAGTTTTCTGTCGGAAACACTTTCAGGAAGGTTCCGCATCACATCCGCGAAGAGTATCGAACAGCCGCCAATAAGGTACCTGAGGACACTGCCACTCCATATCCAAGCTCGTTTACCAAGGTCAACCTCGCCGACGAGGGGTCGCTCCGGCATCAGAGATGGACGTAAATCTAAAAGAGGACGACCCCAACGACCCAGACTCTTTTGCCCGGAATCTCAAGCCAGTTTTCATGGAGGCCATCCAAGATGTATTTGATGAACTTGAGGCCGTTTACGACAGCGTGTCTGAAAGTGCCAAAGATCATATCCATTCTGAGTGCGCATCAAAAGACAACAGAACCCCTGGCACATTGCTAATCCCTCCCACGTTGACGCTTTCCAGCGAGATTATACTCACAATCGGTCAGTCAACTACGGTCGAGAATTTCCTCAAGGCGGCGGCCCACTATCGTAATTTTACTGTGATTGTTACTGAGACGGGACCTTCGTAAGTCCGGTCGTTATACCCCCGGGAGGCAAGCGATTCGATCCCCCTTGCAGTTACCAAGGTCACAGTATGGTCCAGTCGCTATCGGAAGCCGGAATTTCGACTTTCCTCGTCCCAGACTCGTCGATCTATGCCATCATGTCTCGTGTCAGCAAGGTCATATTGGGTGCCCACGCAATCATAGCCAACGGTGGAATGTTCGCCGTTACCGGCTCATTATTAGCTGCGACCGCCGGGAAAGCCCACAGCACTCCAGTCGTCGTGTGTGCTGGTCAATTCAAGATCACCCCCCTATGGAACCTCTACCAGGATTATAGTGCACTGGACTTTTCTGACCCGAGCAGTGTCCTGGGTTTTGAGGTGCCTTGTGGATAAGGTCGATATCATCAACCCATACTACGACTACGTGCGACCGGATTTGGTGCACGCGTACATAACCAACGAGTAAGCTCTTTTCAGCTGAATTTACAGAGCTCTAACTGTTTCCCAAAGTGGTGACCACCCGCCGACGTCTATATACCGGTATGTGACTTAGGCACCAGAACGATCGCTGACATCCGGCGCAGGTTGATCAAGGAAACATACAACGATGAGGACATCGAACTTTGAGTCTTGGCCGCCTGAATCCAGGATGCGACCGACGTAGATGTAGACCCACGCAGAATGTACGACGGTATGGGAGAGAACCCGTACCCCTTGAGTTCACGATCTACCACCGATACTCAGGAGGTCGAAAAACGCTTCTCGTGGAAGATCAACTGTCCCCACTCGCTTCATTTTTCGTTTAGACTCCTTTTGGCTTTCTAGATGCTTCATCTTGCGTTCGTAGTGACCTTGGGTAGGGGGTGTTCAGCAATCAGACATAGTCATCAGGTGTGTGGAGAGCATACCCCGTAAAGACCGGCGGTGACGTCCGCCCTCATGGCGGAAAGGTTCTCTCGGGCGATGATCCGTTTTCCCACTGTAGCCTGGATCGGGATCTCGAAGAGTTGTCGTGGGATGACTTTGTCTAACAACTCGTTTCAGTAAGTAAAAATGGTCGAGGCCAAGTCTTACGAGCTTACGAAGTTTCCTGACCCAACGCCTACCGACTGCCTGCTCAGGTGAACGATAAGCGCCAATGCGTCCACCGGTTTTCCGTTCAACAAGAATACCATCTGCTCGAGGATTGAGCATCATGCATGGTTTGAATGAGGGGAGATCGTACCTTCACAAGATTACTGGCCTTGTATCCGGCATCCTCATAACTTAACCCCCGTCAGGGTGTTTTCACGTAGGTGTTTCGGCAGGAGAATACTCACTCAAAGCTGGCAAACCCAGAGCTTCTACTCTTCAGCCTATCAAAGAAGTCGGTCACGATTTCGCTCAGGCTCGCCTCGGTGAACAAAACACAGGTCCATCGTCTCCCCCAGGTACTCTGTAATCTCGACTATCGGTGGATCGTTATGAATCCAAAGTAATGTCATACCTTCGGGGACTATTATAGAGGCCTTTGCCACAGGTTCTTGAATCTCCTTGACCTTCGATGCCGCGTCCGTGGTGTCAGGGAACTCTGTGGGGTTGCTTACGACCACCGTCCGATCGGCGCCCTTCTCTCTGTAGACAACTTCCGGAGAGAATCCAACGAGCCATGAGTTAAGGGCATGGCTGGATGATCGGACGCAGACCTTTGTACGGCACAGTTGGGGCCGTTATCAGGATGTTTGCGTCATATTCATCCTCGAGACGCTGGCGGAAGACGTCCATATGCAGCGTGCCGAGGAATCCGAGTCGCCACCCTTGACCGAGCGCAGTCGAGGACTCTTTTTGAACAGTTACGCTGTGGTCAGTGAGCGTGAGCTAATTGAAGATAAAAGGTTAGAAGAGAAGTACATCAAGACAAGATTAGACACAAACCAACCCTTCGAACAGATTCCTCAAGCTTGATGAAGTTGTTGCTGTCCACAGGATTGGCAGGGCGATCGGTCAAGTGCGTAGACTTCGCACCACAAGCCAAAGGGGCAATTTTGGGCTGCGATTTTTTGGGGGGTACCCCTTGCCCTTGCACAATGGGAGCAGAGATAAAAGTGCTATACTGAGTGCTAAAAAGCGACACCTGCAGGATTCGAACCTGCGCCCTCATAGAGGAATAGATATCGACATCAATTCGAGTCTATCGCTTTAACCACTCAGCCAAAGTGCCTTATTGAAGTGAATGCCTAAATAGTACATAAAGACTTCTTTCTGCTTTTATAAGAAATCAGATATTGTGCTCACATTAGTTGGCACTTGCTGTGGTAGACTCCTGGGATGGGCAGCTGGAACAACTTCCTGTGGTGTTGAAGGAC
>Ga0307516_10007103_pt1 | contig 12940 bp, 12 predicted proteins | sample 19_EM_MG_FD_203310 | JGI IMG/M metagenome (GOLD analysis project Ga0307516, IMG submission 203310) | Populus trichocarpa ectomycorrhiza microbial communities from riparian zone in the Pacific Northwest, United States - 19_EM | ecosystem: Host-associated > Plants > Roots > Unclassified | place... | reverse complement strand
CTTGATGTCATTAGCATAGCCTTACCACAGGATGGCAGCTGTGTTCACTGCCTCGTACAGCATACAGCCTCATGGATAGCCTCGCATGGGACACGTGTAGTGTAGTATATATACTGCTGCAATCCAGCACCCAGAGGCTCTCCATTCGAGCTCTCTTTGGGTCTTTGCTCTAAGACACTTGTGATCCTATTCTGTTCCTCCTCAGAGTCCTTGTGTGGTAGTTCTTTGGGTTCTGCCCTTAGGGTTGTCTCACCGCCTGACCAGAACCTACGCAAGGGATCAACGCTTGATTCCCTTGTCGTTGAATCCAATCAGTCCCAACTCCAGCCGGACTAAACCCTTGTCCAGCCTCTGCCCTCCTCCTTCGTCTGTTTCCGTCCAGACCTGACTGGACCTCCTACCAGAGTAGACCCAGACTTGACACAGGCCCAGGCCAATCTCCAGGCAGAACTCATCTCGAGGCAGCTCGCCAGAGTATGTTCCAGCACCTCTAGCGAGGAGTGAAAGCGAGCTACGGATTCAGGAAAGGGGAAGGACTGAACAGGGAAGAAGGATCATTAGAGTTGGTAATCGTCGAGTGGTACAACTGCGACAAGGTCCGACTCCCCCACCTTCTTACGCTGCTGACTGCCATGCAGCTCTTCGTGAGCGCTGGCGCCTGCACCCAGACGTGATTGCTGAAGGTGAAGTTGCTGCTGACATTCAGCCTGATCTGGAGCAGAATGGTCCGCCCTCTACCGGAGGAGTCTGGACTCAGTATGTTCAGGGAGTTTCTGAGGAATACTATGTTGAATTATGATGTGGTATGGGACGTGCCGCCCACTTAGATGTTCATCCATCTGAGGAGTATGGTGGTACAGTGGTTCAGGCTGTAGTTCCGGCTTACCGGAGACGCATCCAGGACACCCCCATTCCTCTAGCAGCAAACCCCTTCCTTGCTCCAGAAGAAGGCCAGGTCAGAGGACAGGTCGGCGAGGAGAATGCCCTCATATACCCAGAGAATCCACAGGTCCATTGGGCCTTCCACGGATCTTACATTCTTCCCTCCGCTAAGCTCCATATTTACTCGACACCACACGCCCGAGCTAACTTCATTGGAAAGGACTTACCATCCCTCCATTATGAAGATCCTGCTCTCATGACCGTCCCAGCGTTCTGGATCGACACAGCCCCAGAGATCTACCAGCCAGCCAGCAGATGGTGGCACCCTCTCTACGCTGTGCACCAATTTTCCGGAGCTATCCCGACTCTTCGGGACTGGCATGACTGGCTCGAAGTCAACTTCCAGTACACCTGGAAGCAAAGGACGCAACAAGCTCAGTACTTGATACCTGCGTGCATGGAGCGACCCAGTCTCCTCTTTGAGGAAAGCAGGGATCTCTGGGTGGCTCACACCACTCTCATCTGTCTCGATATGGTGGACTACCAAAATGGAGCATTTTTGTTCCATGGACTCCAGCCCCACTGGCCATCTAGTCAGGATTGATGTGATGATCTCGCACTCCTGCATGATAGGCACAAGGCTGGACAAGAAGGTGATGAAGCTATCGATGTTGATGCAGAACAATCAGATTCCTGGATTCCTGGAGGAGCCCTTGATTAGGTGCTACCCAAGTCCCTATTGGCACCCTACTCCCTACTCCAGGAAGGGTAGACCGCTTTGGAACTCTGATAAAGGACTTCTTAAGTCCGTTTCTGCTTACATCTTGTATGATAAAGCTCCAGTTGTTCTTTTTACACCTTATGAAATTTTTCCACGGTCTATGCTTACTTACGAGTTCTGGTCTTTGGATGGCAACAGGGTTGTCTCCAATTACCATTACTGTCCTGATTACAATTTGGATATTTTCCTTGACATTTTACCTAGGCAATGGTCATATTTGACCTTTACGCTACCTATGGACTCTTCAGATGCCTCATCTTCAACAGAAGAGGACACAACATCTGAAACTTCTTCATCCTCTGATGAAGAAGAAATCTTTCTTCCTGCTTCTACTTCTACTGGTGTACCAGAATTGATTTTGCTAAATCTTTTTGATTTTTAAATACACTAGAATCGTTATGTCTGGAAACACTGGAGACATGAAGAAAACCACACCTGTTCTTACTGGTGCCTCCAACTACTTGGAATGGAAGTCCGCCATGAAATCGCTTCTGCAAGTTATGGGAGTTTGGTGCTATGCGCATACTCAAGTCGCCACTGTCGTTGCTGGACAAGGTGGTGCAACCGCCGAGCAACAAGCGGCTTACAAAACCAACTGAGACAAGGCCCTTGGTACGATCACATACTATACATCCGCACTCATCAGACAGAATCTGATGAATGAGGACGACCCACACACTGCATGGGAACAACTCAACATGTCTTATGGGACTCCTGGCACTGCCGGTGTCTTTGTTGAGTTCAAACGTCTCATCCGGATGACGATCCAAGGGAACCAGGATCCCACTCCTACATTAAACCAAATGCAGTCTATGATTGGTTATCTGGCCTCTAACAGCCTCACTCTCCCCAACTCTGCTCAGGCGATGATACTTCTTGGCGCCTTACCAAATGACTGGCAAGGATTCGCCTCCACACTTCTAGCCACTCTACACGTCAATCCAACAGCAGCTCAAGTTACTGCTGGTGTTCAACAATTGACATTCGACTCAGTCCTTCCTAAAGTAATGGAAGAATGGTCTAGAAAGTCTGGAAAATCCATAATGCCAAGTCTAAAAGGACGGAAGGAGAAAAATGCACCGGCTGGACCTTCTCGCCCTAGATACAAGAAGTGTTCTGGACGTCACAGTACCATGGATCACCGCAATGACTATAAAAAGACGTTCACCCCTAACGCCACTGCTGGCCCTTCCACATTCCTGCTGAAGAATCAGGGTGGTGGAAAAGGAAAAGGAGGAGGAAAGAAAGGAAAAGGAAAGCCTTACAAAGGAAAAGGCAAACAGCATCAAAACACTGTGGAACAAACCACTCAGATCGTCGAGCTCCAAGGAGACTCTGACGATGAATCCAATGCTGGGTCCGTCTCTAATATTCCTGAGACAGGTTGGTCCGTGCTCACTCCATCCCAACTTGCTACAGAGTCAACATTATGTTCTGTGCATAATGACCTGGCAAGACGTAAAAGGGATGATGAGGAATATGCACGTAGACTAGCTACAAGACCATGGACTCCTCATGATGGGACCATAAAGTATTGTGATGACGGCTTTGTTTGTGACCAATATAACGATGAAAGCTTTGACTGTTATACCTTGTGCACCTCTAAGGAGAGTGACAACAAGTGTCCTTGCTTATCATCTAATCATTCAGGACAAAAAACCGAATCACACTGCCCCAGGCACAAACATTTAGATGGTTTATGGCTTATGGACTCCAGTGCAACTGATCACTCTATGCCATTTCTTGCGGATTTCTTGACCTACAAGAAATTACCAAAACCAGTCAATGTGGGGACTGCTGGCGCTGAAGTTATTCAATTTTTAGGCATAGGAACAGTTGCCTTCAAAGCTAAAGTTGGCAATGTTCAAAAACAAATCCATCTTCGACACATATACTATTCTCCATCCGGAGATAGGCATATATGCTCGCTTCAATGGCTCACCTTGAAGCTCAAAATGAAATTATACGCTGATGCGAAGATAACTCATGTCTTCGATTCATGAAATGAAGTCTTCTTGGAAGGGACTAGGTTAATTCCAAGAAACAACCTCCATTGGTTCCATGGGAAACCGATACATCAGACTGGAGCTCTTGGACTTCTCGTGGATTTGGACATTAAATCCCTCTCAACAGTGCAATGTGCCACTGTAACAAATAATTTCAACTCTTATGATCTATGGCATAGTTGTCTAGGTCATCCTAACCCTCAAACTATGCGGTATGCTACTCACACTACTGATGGTATTGAGCAATTGGACATACCTATGAAGACACCACTCTGTCCTGACTGTCAGATTGGCAAGATGCCTTCAAGGTCTTTTCCATCTTCTGATAAATGAGCAGACAAGATACTTGAAATGGTGCACTGTGACTTGGTTGAGTTCCCCGTTTTGTCATACTATTGACACAAGTACTGTCTCACGATCATCGATGATTACTCTGGATATGGAACCGTTTGTCTTTTGCAGTTCAAGTCAGATACCACCACCGCATTCTCTACCTGGGTAACCTGGGCTGAGAAACAAACTGGTCATTCATTACTCCGAGTATGCTCTGATCGAGGAGGAGAATTTATGGCAACCATATTTAAAACCTTCCTCACCTCTAAAGGGGTAGAACAACAACTCTCCGTATCGGATCATCCACAACAAAATGGTCATGCAGAAAGGTTCAATCAGACCTTACTTGAGAAAGAAGAAACAATGCGTCATGCAGCATGTCTACCAAAGACTCTTTGGAACTTCACTCTTGACACTGCAGTCCATGTTTATAACAGGACACCAATGCGCCGCATCAACTGGAAAACTCCTGTTGAACTCCTGTTCAACAAGAAACCCAACATCTCCTATCTTCGAGTATTCGGATGTTTAGCTTATGTCCATATTCCAAAGGACAAGTGAAAAGACAAACTCACTCCTAAAGCCGAAGAAATGATCTTCCTTGGTTATGAACCAGGAACAAAGGGTTACCGCTTCCTGCGGAACAATAGATCAATATATGTGGAAACAACAGCCACATTCATTGAAAATCTCTTCCCAAATTGTCCCGAAGAAAAGTTGAAAAAGAAAATTGATATACCTGAACCAATTCATCCTTCTGAAGAAGAAGCAACAGGTAATAATAATGAAAATGATCACCAACCTCCACCTGACGATCTGGATTTTCCACCCATTGACCCATCACAACCAAATGACAGTCATGTAAACGGTGATGATTCAAATGACACCACAAAGCCACAAAGTCCACCCCAACACCCTCCTAAACCTACAGTTGAGGAAGTCATTGACGATGACATGCAAGCTCCTCCAGGAGGCTCTTACGCTCCAGAAATACCTGGATTAAGACGTAACTTTGGTCGCCAAACAGAACCACCAGCTGAAATAGGAGATAGATATAACCGAGAAGGAATTCAACCTCATGTGTTACAACCAGGAGAAATACCCTTCAGAAATCGTTATCAAATCAACCCTCCAGCAGCTCCCGAACCTTGTCGCAATCCCCCTCATATTTGAAACCCACCTACTCGACCAGATAATGTTTATGGTCAGAGAACTCCAGTGGAAATCGAACGAGAAATTGCACAAGAACGAGAATGGCTCTGAACAGTTTTTGGAGAACGACCAAATCTTGTTCCACAAATGGAACAACCTCATCCTGCACCTGCAGAACCTCAATCAGAGACTCCCCCAATTATACTTCCACTACCAAACATGGATGAAGATGAGAATGAAATGGATGATGTCATTGTTCCCAACGAAGATGTCGATACCATGATGATGCTGGGAAAGCACTACATTCTCAATTACATCATGAAACAAGTGGCCAAACCACTTATAGGAATTCTGTACCATTACAAGGACGTAAAGAACTATCCTATGGAAGAACAAAGGAAATGGGAACAGGCATGCAAGGATGAAATCAAATCTATTGAAGAAAGAAACATATGGACTTTGGTGGATTGTCCGCCAGATCGAAAACCTGTCAAATGCCATTGGGTATTCGCAAAGAAATCAGACAGAAGATTTAAGGCCCACTTGGTTGCAAAAGGCTTTTCACAAATCTATGGTGAAGACTACGATGAAACCTTCTCACTGGTCACATGCTTTGAAACAGTATGACTGCTTCTGGCTTACGCGTGTCAAAATGACTGGGAAATTGAAAGTCTTGATGTAAAGACTGCCTTCTTATATGGGCAACTCAATGAAGGAATCTACATGGAGCAACCCGAAGGTTTCAAAGTACCCGGTTCAAGCAACAAAGTATATCATCTATTGTGCACTCTCTATGGCCTGAAGCAAGCCGCATTAGCTTGGAACAAAGAGCTACACAAATTGCTCCTAAAACTGAACTTTAAACGTTCCAAATCAGATCCTGGAGTTTATATTTTCCAAGATAAATCAGGCATCATGCTATTCATCGTCTACGTCAATGATGGATTACTTATGTCGAACTCTGCCAAACTACTCAAGAAGAAGAACACCGCATTCCTAAACGTATGGGAAGCTCATGACATGGGACCCGTAAAAGAATACCTCGGATTCCAAATAACTCGCAATCACGTCAAACGCTCCATGGTTTTACATCAACATCCTTACGTTCTGAAAGTTCTTAAACACTTTCAGATGGAGAATGTCAAACATGTCCACACACCTTTACCTGCTGGGTATCAACCATCTACAGCACCAAAGGATTACAATGCAAGTCCAACAATTTGACAATGGTATCAATCCGTAATAGGATCACTCCTATTTGTCATGCTTGGCACTCATCCGGACATCACCTTTGCCGTAATCAAAATGTCACAGTTCATGGCAAATCCTACCAAAGAACACCTCCAGAAGGCACTTCACATTGTAAAGTATTTGGGTTCAACTCCAAATCTTGCACTTTGTTTTTCAGGAGGAGCTTCGTCACTGGATTGCTACTCTGACTCTGACTGGGCAGGCGATAGTGAAACACAACGTTCAACTAGCAGTTATGCTATCTTTCTTGGCAACGACTTGGTTAGCTGGCGATCTCGCCGACAACCAACTGTGGCTCTGTCTTCAACAGAAGCTGAATACATGTCAATGTGCGATTGCACACAACAGATTCTATGGATCAAATCGCTCTTCCAAGAGTGTCATTTGTGCCTCCAACACTTCATGATGTTCGGAGATAACAAAGGCGCAATTCATATTGTGCAAAATCCAGTCATGGAAGGACGGTCAAAGCACATTGATATCAAGTATTATTTCCTTCGTGAATGCGTTGAGAAACAAACTTTCATGCTTGACTATGTTCCTACTGATCAGCAGAAAGCTGACATGATGACAAAGAATCTGATGTGGCAGAAATTCCAAGACAATCGCTCACGACTGAGCCTACTAGAGTTCAAGTCTTAGCGAGGAGGAGTGTCGACAAGAAAGTATGATTGTATCTTATCTAATCTAATCTTGGAGATTTCCAGAGATCACAGTTACATGTGATTCAGAGTAGTATCAACCGGAATACTGGTAGATCACATGACTGGCTACACAAGATAGCCAGAACTATCACAAGCAAGGCACGTGTTTAACACATGCTGATGCACGTTGCAGGCACATTTCCAGACAACTACATATATGGAAAGTGCACCTACTACATATGGGAATATGGTGAAATAGGTGAGAATAATACTTATCTATGCACAGACCATGAACCACAGGTATATATACCCTGTAGGATATCCCATGTAGAATAATGAACTCAGTGTCTAACACCTAGTTCAATACAGTCTCAACTGTTCTCTCATTACTCGCTACTCAACAACACTCAACCTCAAGAACCAGCTACTAGCTATCAAAGGTATGCTTGCGTCCCTCCACTACTGTTGCCCCAGTATTGTTCCTACAAGCAGGTCAAGAGAGAGGAGAAGCAATGCCAGGAAGAGGTGGAGCGACAAGCGCGTGAAGAGGCAGAGGCCAGAGCACGAGAGGAGGCAGAGAGGGCCAAGGTGGAGGCGGAACGCAAAGCCAAAGAGGAGGCGGAGTGCCAAGCGCGCGAGCAGGCAGAGAAGGAATGAGTGGAGGTGCAGCGGAGGGCTGCAGAGGTAGCAGCGAGGCAGAGAGCAATGGCACAGGAGGCATCGAAGAAGCAAGCAAGGGAGGAACCAGAGGTGGGTCCGAGTGGTGACCAGAACGACAACGTCCGGTAAGTAACCTATTCCTTATCCTTTGCTATTTTTTATTAACTTCCTGGCAGGTGTGTCCACTGTGCGAAGCACAAAGCCAAGTGTGAAAGGGACCCAGAAAAACCCAAGCAGTGCGCATGCATGAAGTGCGTGGGGCTCAAAGAGTGGTGTGAGTGGCCGGAGATCGGAGGCCCAGGTCCGGTAGTGGACAAAGGGAAGGGCAAGGCAAAGGAGGTTGCAACGTTGCCATGAGGAGGGGAGAAGCAGAAGAAGAAGAAGATGGTTGTGAAGGTTGACGACGACGATGACATTGTCGAGGTACCGGGGCCATCTGGGCAACGGTCAGGGTTCAACCCTGGACCATTCCTGGAGCGGCTGGACAGACTGACCAGGGCCGTCGAGGAGATGACCAGACAGATGTGCTGGGTAGAGGATGCCACTTGCTCGGTGGTGAGGGGAAATGAGCAGCTGACAGCCAGCCTCGAGACTTTTCTCGAGGAGTGCCATTTCTTTACGGCGCCCTGGGACAAGGACAAGGAGTCAGAGGATAGTGAGGCAGAGGTTGACCTGGAGGAGGTCAAACAAGAAGTCCAGGGGCTCCAAGAGGAGCAAGAGAAACCCTGGCAGCGGTGTGCCGGAGTAAGTGGTCTTGTCCGGGTCTTGTAAATAGAAATGTAAATTAGTTTCACTTTGTTTATAAGAAAAGTGGCCTTGATTTGAGAGTGAGTGATATTACAGAGTGAAACAGATAGGGGAAACAGATAACAGAAACAGAGGCGAGAGTAATACTACATGCAAGTGGTCCGGGTTTTTCCGGGTACTGAACATGGTAATCTTCCAGTAGTTCCGTAGTGTTGCCTAGTTCAGTGGTGAGGAGCCAAGATGTTTCTTCGTCAGTCCCTTTGTAACCGGACCAACGTACCAAGTACAAAAGCTTGCACGATTTTCGTCAATGGTCAACCTTGGAGTTGAGGATCTCAGAGATCTTGAACTCCAGTTCACCATCCACTTTGACTGGTGGCAGAGGAGGTTGTACCTGGTCCGGTATGGTGTTGGGTATGGCCAGTTCAAGTTGGGAGACATGGAAGACGGGGTGAACGGCACGCATGGAATCTGCAAGGTGGAGCATGAAAGAGAGGGAGCCTACTTGTGTGATGATATTGTAGGGCCCCAAGTTCTTCTCTGATAGCTTTTTGGATGGTCAAGTAGACCGGAAGTATTTGGCTTTCACATATACTTGATCGCCTACTTTGAAGTCCGGTGCCGGAGTGCATTTGGCATCAGCCGGACCTTGGTAGTGAAGTTGTGTGTTGGCCATTTCTTCTTGAAGGTATTGATGCAGCGACTCGAGGTCGACTGCGTAGTCACAAGCCCTTGCGGAGGTCATATCGCGTTCTGGGTAGACAGAGATGTTAGGGTGGTAGCCCTTGTTAGCGAAGAACGGAGAGACTCTGGTAGTAGCACTAGGTGTGTTATTGTATGCGAACTCTGCCAATGGGAGTAGGTCCGCCCAGTTGTCCTGTTGGTAGTTACAGTAGATCCAGATGTACTGTTCGAGAGTCTGGTTTGAGCGCTCAGTCTGGCCATTGCCCTCCAGGTGGTAACCGGAGGTGAAATGAAGGCGCATGTTGAGGGCTTTTCCAGGTGATTGGAAGAAGTGAGAGACAAACTCTGTACTGCGATCTGAGGTGACGTGGGCGGGAACACCATGCTTAGAGAATACATGGAGCAGGAAGAGTTTTGCAAGCTCTGGGCTAGTGATGGTGTCATGAGTAGGGATAAACATGGCTTGTTTAGAAAGCCTGTCTACCACAACCAGGATGGCTGTGAAGCCGGTAGATGAGGGGAGTTGCTCTATGAAGTCCATGGAGATGGAGTTCCAGGGCTTCTCTGGTACGGGGAGCTGTTTCAGCAGTCCGTAGGGTCTATGGCACAGTGTCTTAGCTCTTGCGCAGGAGGTATAGGACTGGACGTAGTCCTTGACGAAGGTCCTGAGACCAGGCCAAGTATATTCATGCTGGATTAGTTCCAAGGTCCAGTTTTGCCCAAAGTGACCAGCAAGGGGGTGATCATGTCGATACCAGAGTACCCAGAGACGGAGATCATCCAAGTCTGGTACGTATATACAACCATCTAGTCGAAGGAATCCAGCCTTGTCGGTGGACCAGCGAGAGTCCAGTGGATCTGGGAGGTGGACCTGGGCAATGGGATCAGAGGGTAGTGCGGAAAGGATGTCGCTATGGAGTGTTTCCACATCCATGATTGTGACTGCACAGAGAACCGGGAACTCTAAATAAGTAGCGCGAAGAGAGTTAGAGAGTTGTTCTTGAGTGAACACCAGCCTAAGGTTTTGGGGATTAACCCGGGCGTAGCCACTATCCCCCTCTTTGGGGTAGACGTCCCATTGTCTAGTGAGAGTGTCTGGCTTGGCACCGAGTTTTCCGGGACGGAAATGAATGACAAGATTAAATTCAGATAAAAATTCAGACCACCGGGCTTGCCGGCTGAGAGTACTTTTGATGTGGAGAAATACTCGAGGTTTTTGTGGTCCGTGACAACATCAATAGAGGAGGCGGAGCCTTCAAGGTAGTGGTGCCAGTTCCGGAATGCCTCGAAGATGGCAAGGAGTTCCTTATCGTGGGTGTCATAGTTCAACTCCAGAGCAGTCAAGGTCTGGGAGTAGTAGGCGACCAGACGAATCTCTCTGTCAGCGCAAGTGATAGACAGGATGCCAGCGACGGCGTAGTCAGAGGCATCCGTTTCCACAATGATAGGGGTGTCCAGAATGAAATGGGTAAGGATGGGCACAGTGGTGAAGGCATGCTTGAGAGCATTGAAGGAACATCGACAGTCCTCAGAGAAGTTCCAAGGAGCATCTTTCTGAGTGAGCCGGGTAAGAGGAACCATGATGTCCGAGTAATTGAAGATAAACCGGTGGTAGAAGTTGGTGAAGCCCAAGAAGGACTGGATGTCCTTTACCTTTCGAGGTTCAGGCCAGTCGGAGATGGTTTGGATCTTGTCCGGAGACATAGTCAAACCGTCAGGGGAGAGGCGATAGCCAAGGTACTCTACCGAGTCTGAGTGGAACTCACATTTCTCCGGTTTGGCAAAGAGGCCATGTAACCAGAGACGGCGGAGCACTTCCCGGATGTGCTGCTGGTGGGACTCCATATCCTCAGAGTAGATGAGGATGTTGTCGAGGTACACAACAACGCAGACGTCTAGCATGTCAGCGAAGATGGTGTTGACAAAGCGCTGGAAGGCTGCAGGGGTGTTAGTGAGGCTGAAGGGCATGACTAACCACTCATAGGATCCATAGCATGTATGGAAAGTGGTCTTCCATTCATCACCCGGAGCTATCCGGACTAGATGGTACGTGTGCTGGAGGTTGATCTTAGAATAGATCTTAGCACAGCTGGGGGAATCCAATAGATCAGAGATTAGGGGGAGTGGATAGCGATCCTTTTTGGTAATTTTGTTTAGGCCTCGGAAGTCAATGCAGAGGCGGAGTGAGCCATCCTTTTTCTTTACAAAGAGGACCAGAGCAGCATGGGAGGAGGCAGTAGGGCAGATGAAACCTGTATTAAGATTCTCATCGATGAAAGTCCAGAGAGCAGAGAGCTCAACCAGAGACAGTGAGTAGAGAGTTCCCAGAAGTGGAGAGGTACCTTCTTCAAGGTCAATCTTCAGATTGTAGTCCTGATGCGGGGGAAGTTCAGAGGCCTTTGCCTTACTGAACACGTCCGCATAATTGTGATACTCCGGAGGGACAATGTCCAAGTCCGGCGGAGTAGAGGTGGAGGAAGGACGAGCCTTAGCTGAGTCAGAGGGACACAGTTGAAGTTGGTACTTGGTGGATCCCTCTAACTTGCACGCATGCACAAATGTGGCTGTGTTGATTAGAGAGATGTGCGGAGGGATGCAAACTGGAGTGTTGACAGATGGTGCTGGGCCTGGGGTAGACTGGCTGGAGAGGCCAGAGTCAGGGTTACTGGACAGAACCGGAGAGGGAGTCGACGGGGGCACTAGCAAACTTTGTGCAGGGGTCCGGAATGTTAAACTGCTCAGTACCCAGTCAATCAATGGATTGTAGTGGGTGAGCCAGTTATGTCCAAGGACAATTGAGCATTCAGAGTCTATCAGAGTGAGGTAAAAGGTCATAGGGGTGACATCACTGGATGCAGGGAATTTCACTGATATATCGACAGCTTGAGTGATTACAAAGTTTGATGTACCGTCAAAGAGCTGGGGAGTAATCGGAGGAACGGAGTAGGTGGTAATATTGTTTTTGTGCACGAATTGTATATCTACAAAGCAATGTGTGGACCCGGAGTCCACAAGTGCATGGGTTTTAGGTAAGTCAAATGATAAGAGGATAACATGTGGCATAAGGGAATTAGGATCATAAAGAGCGGACACATTGAGGCAAGCCTCCTTGGGTGCACTTCTGGAGTCAACACAGCTCACCGGTTGTGTGGAGGGCTGGGAGCTGCTTACTCTTTTTTTGACTCGGAGTTGACACCTGAGTTTGAGTCTGTCTTACCGGACTCAGCAGCGATGTCCGCAGCGCGAGCTTTGGCCTTTTTGGTCTTCTTTGGACAGTTGTCCGCAAAATGACCAGTACCTCCGCAGAACATGCAGAGGTTGTTGTCCAGATGCCTTTTGCGCTCGTCTGCAGTTAGCTTCCCATCCTTACCAAGCTTGTTGGTTAGGTCCGGTCTGGAACCAGAGGAGGACTGGTTGCTGGTCGCCTTGGACGAGCCAGAGGAGTTGGCAGAGCTGGAGGGGTTTCCGGTCTTGGATTTCTCCTGACCGGAGTTGGATGAGTTGCCTCTGGAGTTGGAGGGCTTGGTTGGGGATGAGGTGGACTGGGTCTTTGTTGTGCGAGAGATCTCGTCTTTGCGCTCCCAATAGCACGCATCGATCTCTTGACAAAGGGCTCACAGTCCATTCAGAGTCAGGGGTTTTCCAACTCGAGCAATCTTGTCCTTGAGGTGATCTGTCAAGTCCGGGTCTACTCCGGTAGGGGGTCCGGTCAAGTCCGGACGAAAGCAGACGAAGGAAGAGAGCAGAGGGCTGGACAAGAGGTTAGTCCGGCCGGAGTTGGTGACCGCTTGGATTCAACG
>Ga0307516_10007102_pt1 | contig 12940 bp, 16 predicted proteins | sample 19_EM_MG_FD_203310 | JGI IMG/M metagenome (GOLD analysis project Ga0307516, IMG submission 203310) | Populus trichocarpa ectomycorrhiza microbial communities from riparian zone in the Pacific Northwest, United States - 19_EM | ecosystem: Host-associated > Plants > Roots > Unclassified | place... | reverse complement strand
TAGGCGGTCTGGTGATGGTTCGTATTGACGCTACCTGGTCGATGCGGTGGCATGGGTACGGTCGATACGTTCGATGGGATGGATGTGGGACGGGATGGTCTACTGTGATGGGCGCCCTGCGAATTGTCCGATCCAGGTCCTCGACCTGAGCCTGTCTGGCGGTGAGAGTTACGCATTGCCTGACGCCTGTTTTGAAACCTAAAGGAGATATGAGAGGCGGTCGATGATGTAAAAAATACGAGGCATACCAGATCTGCACGCTCCTGGGGGACATGCCCAACCTTAACGCGAGATCTTGCCGTTCCTCGGTGGAGGGGAAAGCAGTGCGGGCGTACACCTCGTTCAAGACTCGCAATTGTTCCGCGTCGGCGCGTTTTCTCTTCTTCTTGGGCGGAGGGTGGTCCGGGAGGGTGACCGATGCTGGGGGATGGCGTGAGTATGGGGAGACCGTATGCGCGGAGCGGCTCGTCGTTGGGGTTCGCTCCACTGAGACGGGGCCGCGTCGAACGGATCCCGTCGATGGTGAAGTGGACGCGTCGACTGGGATGGTGAAACGAGCCTCATTGAGCATGCCCTGAGGGTGATGTTGGGGCGGGTACTGAAAGGGGTACGAGGCGACGGGCGAAAACACGGTCTCCGGGACACGGTTTGCGGCGGAGGTGCTTCCGTAGTGGTTTGGTGGCCATCGCTCATCCCGGGAGTGATCTTCAGAGACATTAATGCGAGGTAATGTAGGGGGATGATTAGAATAAGAAGTTGAAGGGTCCCTATAAGAGTAATGCTGCTGCGGAACCTGCTGGGGCGCCGGATATGAGTACTGTAAACGAGGGTCGTCATCGTTGGGAAAAGCTGATTGTTGTCCCACTGAGAATAACGGTGAGCTTTGAGACTAGGATCGAGCGGGAAAGTTGACGTACTTGCGGTGTAGTTGGACCAAGTGGATGAGGGGTCGTTCAAAGGGTCATTAAATTCGTTTCTTCGCTCGGTCTGGGACTGGCCCTGATTGTGAGAGTAAGAATTCTCGGCTGGAGAATGAAATGAAATGAGAAATGAAAAATTAACTAATGCGGCTAATATCGAAGGGAGCAACCGACCTGTGGGACGCGAAGAGCGGAAGGCAGAAGCAAACGGCGGCAGACTAAAGAAACTTCTGTGAGAACCGTTGCCCTGGGATGAAGGGGGCCTGCGTCCCCGGCCAAAGCACCCTGTAAAATGATGACCGTCGTCCGGGTAAGCTGACATAGATAAAGTTAAAGAAAGGGTGTACCAAATTCGGGGAAACTCCGCAGGTCTGACGAATATGTATCCACGGAACACGCTGAGACCATGCCGTTCCGATAAATGAACAGAGGAAAGTGGGCCCGACCACGCGGTGAACTTGTGGCTGATCCTTGGGTCGATCGAAACACCAGCAGGCGGTGATGTGAGTGCGAGCGGAGGGAAACTAACGGTTGAAAGTATGGGATAGCGGTCGAGGGGTCTCGCAGATGTCGTGCGGAGGAGAGATCATTGGCCGCAAAGGAAGAACGTCTGCTTTATACAACGTGACGGCAGGTCGCGAGGGCACGGCACAATCCCGTTGGTGTGGATCGGCCACTGTGACTGAGGACACGAGGTGATTGAATTTTTACCGCGCGGTTGCATCATGTAATGACCAAAGACAACCACGCTCTGAGGACGTAAGAGAGGGAATCGCGGGCAACTGGCAGGACGTTTGTTCCTATGCCGGTAAATACTAACGCAATGGTCGAAGGAAGAATTGATGGCGGTTCCAGATCGGGTCGGCCGAGAACAACGAAAATCGCAGAGAGGGCAAGTCCAGGTTTTTCCTACGCTTTGGTAATTTCACACCAAGTTAAATCCCATCGGCAACTCCCGAAAGGCACCCCGCCAGATGAAAGGCTGGACGGGGTCTCGCACTGCTTGCGACGTGTCTATCGCGCCCTGTCTCACCTTCCCCGTTCAGAGTTTCGTAAACAGATATTTGGCCGTTCCATTTTTCAGGGATCCTGTCACAAACGCTGATCAATTTGCCAAACTCGACCCCTCCCAAACTTGTCCAACGATTTTCCCTCTTGTGAGACATTTTTGATCCCGCGCAGATCATGAGCACAGCAGAAACAGAGTCCCTCGGTCTCGCACAAGAATGGAGACGCTTTCACGTGACGTGTAATACCGGATATGGACACGACCGATTGTCTGCCACTTGCCGCTTATCTGAGAGCTCAGTAGCCAGCGGTCATGAGTTCGCGGCCACTCCCCACTCCCCCGACCATGCCAGGGGAAGGCTACTGGAGAAATGATCATCTCGACCCAATGAACGAACCTGGGTTACCTCACTATCCATTCCATCCCTACCAATCCTACGGCGTCACCCCGACGACGCCTTTCAGCGACCATCCCACAACTCTGCGAGGTGGCACCATACTGCACAGAGGCTTCTATGACCTGCTGGCGCTCATCCCCTCAACCCCATCACCCTCCCGTTTCTTCTGGCCTGCTCGCACACCCCAAGAGCCCGAGCCCGTTGCTGGTCCCCGTTATGAGGAGATTCCCTCCCCTCCAAACCCCCCACCGGTGGGAGCACCTTCATCTCCGCCTCCTCCCCTAAGGAAAGGTAGACGCATCAGCAAGGACATGGTCTCAAAACCAACAGGTTTCGTGTATGTGCTTGCACGGTTTCTACCGATCCGTCCTCACCTACGCCCCTCACAGCCATCTCGTCCATGCCTCCGATGCGGATCAGGCTCACGCACTCCTCACCCGGTGGGGTCCGGAGGGCCAGGGCAAACTTGGTGGTTCGTTTCAAACCTCTCTCGGTATAGCACCATCCTCACCCCTTACCGTAGACCCACGGTGGGCAAACCCAATCAAGAACATGATCAGACAGAACAACCAAGCCAGGGCTGTGAATGAGGTTGTAAACGCCCTCAAGCCCTCGACAACGAGTAGACCGGAAGTCGCCCAACTCCGTGTTGTGAACGGGATCAGTACCAACACGTCCTCCACGATCACAACGGCGGCCCGCGAAAACGTTGCCCTCACGCCGGTTGATGGATTGCCCGGACAGGCCGGCAACTCCACAATCCGCTGGGGGGGTGGCCTACACCCCCACCTGGAGCACGACCAAGAGAACGACCCTACTCTGGGAGAAAGAGAAATGCCGGAAGTCATCGCTCCTCCGCTTCCACGGCCAATCAACCCTTCCCTCGCCACCCTCGAGAAAGCAGTCTCCGCAAGGATATATTTTGAGAATTTGTACTTCCCCCTGCTCCGACACCCACCATCACGCGAACAACGGAGACTTGCGATGGAACGTGAAATGGGAGAACTGCAATTGGCAGAGCATCAGAAAGAGACTTTACGTACGAGGTGGCGGCAGAATGAAACAGATTATCTTCGGCATCGGAGGCGTAGGGTAGATGTCACTGCCTTCGTCAAACTCAAGACGATCGGTCACGGTCTGTGGTTCGGAAACGTTGCGTCCTGCACCCCCCTCACTGACGTCGTCCCCAGGTGCATTCGGGGTCGTGTCTCTCGTGAGGGAAAAGAGTAGTGGAGGACTTTTTGCCATGAAAGAGGTACTGTTTCCGGTCTCTCCGTGATCGTGTAAAATTACTTGAGATCAAACCCGCCGTCATCCCCTTAGCTGCGCAAGACGGACATGTTACGTAAAGGCCAGGAGGGGCACGTTCGTGCCGAGCGCGACGTCTTGAAGAATGCCTCCCTGGTCAGCCCTCCTGGTGGCGCAGAATGGATCGTTCGACTCTTCTACAGTTTTCAGGATCGGGATCATTTGTACCTCGTCAGTCCCATTGTTTTTGTCACGGTGAAAGTCTATCGGTTTCACCGTTTCCCCGCTCTATCAGGTTCTCGAATACATGGGCGGTGGCGACCTCCTCAACCTGCTGATAGAACGAGACGTCTTCGAGGAAGACTTCACGAGGTTCTACGTTGCTGAAGTGAGTGGTTCTCGGCCTTTCAGCTGACTTTGTCCCTGGATACCAATCCTCCTGGCTCTAGATGGTCCTCGCCATTGAAGCTTGCCATAAGCTCGGGTTCATTCACCGAGACATTAAACCAGATGTAAGAGCCTCAGTAACCCCCTTTAAATACGCCAATTCAATCCTTGCTGGATTTAGAACTTCCTTTTTGATCCTTCAGGTCATATCAAACTAAGTGATTTTGGTTTGGCGTACGTCTCTACCAGGAGTTGTGGTACGGGACGCTGATCGCTTGGGGTTTCCCACAGAACGGACCTCCATTGGGCGCACGATACCGCGTGTGCGTTAACGTGGCCCAGTCGTCCGCAATGCCTCGATCGACTAACATTTGGTCATAGACTATGAGCAACAACGTCTCCATCTTTTACATAAACATGGGGTAGATCTTGAAGATATGAACGCGCTCCAAGACGGCGTGCGCACAAAGAGAATGAACCGCAAGGACATTGAGTCGCTCATGGGCGGCGAGGACGGCGAAGGCGGCGTCTTCACATGGCGAGAGAAACACGGCCGCAAGGTTGGCTTCGATTCTTCAGTCCCGCTCCGAATGGAGAAATGTTACTGACTGCCAACTTGTTTTGTTCCCGATAGCTGGCCTATTCTATGTACGTCCTTAATGTTCCGCCTCTGCTTCATTTCGCGTCTGACTTTGAAACCGGAAATAAACTCCAGTTGTGGCACCAACTCATACAGTGAGTCACCCCTTTGATATCTCCCCTCCGCCGAGGCGAATAACCCATTCCTCAGTGTCCCCGGAGGTTATCCGCGGTCACGGCTACACCTTCTCGTGTGACTGGTGGTCTCTGGGTGTGATCATGTTCGAATGTTTATATGGGTGAGATCCTGTATCGCCATTCGAGGTGACCTTGCAGCTGATCCCCGGTCCCCAGGTATCCCCCCTTTGTCAGCAGCTCGGTCAGCTCCACCCTCCACGTTCCCCGTATTCAATCCAACCCCCCTTTTCCAGAGACACGTTACTCGGCAGAAGATTCTTAACTGGAAGCAATCTCTCAAGTTCCCTTCCAAGCCCCGCATATCCCATGAGGGCATCAACCTCATGCAACAGTTACTATGCGAACCGGAAGATCGGCTGGGCTCCCAGGCGGCCGCCTCTGTCTCTCGCCCCAACTCACTCATAGTACAATCGAGGAGGAGTGGCTTCATTCCGCCGTTAGGACACACAGAGAGCGTCGACGGGGCTTACATTATTAAGGTGCGCCCTAGCCCCCAGACTTGGAAACAGCTCTGCTGAATACATTACGACAAGATGCACCCTTGGTTTAGGGGTATTGACTGGGAGGGCATTCACAGATACCCGGCGCCATATCACCCAGAGTTGAACAACCCGGAGGATACACGCCACTTCGACGACGACATTCCAGCCGAGGTGCGTTCCCTCCTCTGCCAATCATTAGCCCGCGCTGATCCTCCCTCCCTCCCAGCCGTTGGCCCCCGCTAACGGTGCACCGGCGGATGCAACTCGCGACCCTCTCCTACGCGACAAGGTACACGGCGAGGAAATATTGAACGTACGGAAGGCTTTGGCCTTCGCGGGATTCACCCACAAGAGCCCCAGGGTCGTCAGCTACGTCCGCGCTGATAAGGCATTCGATCCTGAACCCGATACGTACGGAAACAGCGACGTCCCCACTCCTCTTGTGGACATGGAAGGCCATCGCGGTCGGTCAACGGTCAGGGAGACTCGCGATGTCAGAAAGAGCAGGGCTATCTCTATGTAACGATCTCACGACACATCCATGAACTCTTACGACTATTTGATTATCGACCCTGACAGTTCTCACTCCGGTGCTGTATGCTGTATACCCTCCGTCGTATTTAATTCCGTTTGTTCTACGTCCAGCGCAATCTATTTGGTTTACGCTCATGATGCACAGGCAGCTTTTTGGTCGCACACGTTCTACGATATATTCAACTCCCAACCACGGCGCGATCGGAATGGAAAAGCCTCCCTTGTATGGCCGTTTAGCGACCCAATGATACGCGTCCACGCCAGATGTGCGAAGTGAGCCGGTTAGATGGCTCACATCCCATAGCCGAGAGGGTGAGGGCAGGACGAGTATCGGCCCCCAGTTCCGAGCCGACCTTCTCGCCGAGGCACGGATCCCGAGACTCTAGTAGGCCGGTGGTGCTCGGGGTCCTTCGAGGCGGGTACCTGTTGGTGTGGTGGAGCGCAGCGACCCTGACCGTGTGCCGTTCCAACTGAGGGGGAGGTGAGGCACCCTCCTCCTGTGGGGCCAGAACGTGCAAACCGCCCGGTTCAGCGCCAGACCTCCTGAATTACCGAGGGTTGGCGCCGGTTTACCCGCGATGGGGCACCTCACACGATCTAGCCAGACCTCACTAGCATCTCGGGCCGCTCGCCAGGAAGTATCAGAGTTCGTTCGAAATCTGTAGCGTGCGGCGACCAGGCGGTCTGCCGCCAAACCTTGTTCACCTGCGGTCGGTTTTATCGCCCGCCATATCCCCGCCCTCTTTCATCTCCAATATCCAGGGATCACGGTAGGCTCTTGAAAGCAGAAGCGATCGTGATCCTTCGTTGATTCCATATCGTCGAGGACGCGTACCCCTGGCCACGATGGGTCGTTTCCTGATCGCGCCATTGATCAGCGCCGCAGCCCTCCCTTCGATGAGGTGACAACGATAGTAGACCCTGTCGGGCTCGCCTACGTGGATCATGGAGGCTGTGACCCACTTCGGTAACCGGGCTAGATACACGGGGGTAACGCCAGGGCCGTGTCGCGCCAATCGCTAACAGGGAAGATAAGCCAACCTTTGAAAGAGTTGACTGGAGGCTTACGGAGGGAGTGCTGTAGGGCTTTCGTTCCATCTCGTCCCGGGCGTCCGAACACCACCTTTGAAATAGATCACTTGTGGGTGGAAGGAAACGAATGTAATTCTTCATGGACGCGAACTCCTGGCGATTAGGGTACGACTGAGCTGTGCCTTGTTCGGTCCCCCGGGCGGGGTCACTCGATTCAATCTCCAGTCGGAGGTTCCGAGCAAGGTACGAACGCTAGACTCCCGCTGTTCGATGTGTGATTTCTCATTATAGACCAGTGTTGAAATGCAGGCTCGTTTGAGTGTCTGGCGCGGTCAAAATTTTGCAACAGTATCCTGGTCCCCTGCACCCCACGGATCGTCGACCATACCAATCCCAACGGGCATCCCGGACCTGTGCCTTCAGCTTTTTCCTCAGGAACATATGGGATCTGATGCTGATCTGCTTCCGGGGGCGCCGTTTGACCTTATACGATCCCATTGGGAACTGCAAACCCCTCTTGTCCGCCCTGACTAGCCATCGAAGATCTAATTTCTGTCTCTGTGTATCTGGGGGCTGTGGTGTTTGACTAGATTGACTGACGCCCAATAAATATGATACAAACTATCCGAAGGATACATTGGAGAGAGATACAGGAAAATGCAGGACTACAGCGCGGGGCCCATGTCGAGAGTCATGAAGGATTGACGGATGATAAATAGTGCGGAATATAGTAACGAGGCACTGGTGTGTTCGAGGGGTGGCCAGGGTCCAGATGTCGATAAATAACCCAACTGGGGAAGAGATAACGAGACGCGTTAATACAGAGCTACAGTCGTAATTGGTGGGCAAGCTTGATGATGCGACTTGAAGGTTCGAAGTAGTGATATGAGTGAAGAGATGCGTGATGATGGTTGATGATGATTGGAGGGCGGTGTCTCGATCAACGAGAGGAGGGTGGATCTTCGGTTCCGTCATCGGGTGAGCTGTCTCCGCCTTCTCCACGGGGAGTGTCGTGAACTCGTGCGTGCCGACGCATATTACTCTGAACGCTGAATGCGCGGCCGCATCCTGGGTGAGGACAGACAAATGCTATGCGGCGTCTGTCGTAAGCTGACGAGTCTCCGATTACGGTGAAGTGATGCAACAACGTACGTTTCTCTCCGGTATGGGTATTGGTGTGTGTCCTCAGGCTACTCGGGCGGTTGAACGCCTTCCCGCAGTATACACACTCGTACCTCGCCGACGCCTGGGCAAACTTATCAAGTTGTGGCGAGATAGAGTGGGGATCCTGAGAGGGAGGCGAAGGGGGGAGCCGCGGAGAGACCTGAGAACTGTAAGGGGTGTGGTCTCGGTGCCGGAAGTGGGCCTGATCATGATGGGGGAGCTGAGTTGTGCTCCTGTACGGAGAGGAACTGGCGCTCCGATAATGGCGCACTGAAGTGCGGCCGTAGTCATCCGACAGGGGAGTCCCGTGTTGTGGGTGGGTTGGCCGCGCTTGGTCTGGATAGGAAGGTAATGAGCGAGTAGGTATCAAACTGTGGGAGTTATGGGGAGGAAATGAAGGGGAATGAGTGTGTTGTGGGGGCGTCATCGTGGGTGAATCCGGAATTACACGAAGATATGGGATACGTGAAGGGATGGGTGCTCGGTCGAGGGGTGCTGGGATGGGAACACCTCGGGCGTCGGAAAGGTTAAGGTTGGGAGAATCGTCTACGACACATCAACAGAGGGAGAATATACGACCGAAAAAACGTACCTCTGTACCAAGCACGAATGGGAGGGAGAACTGGTCGTTCATTGTCCCGCAGCCCTGAGGACCCAGGGGTTAGGGGATGGGACTGCATTTCAGGGAGGGGGCCGGGACGATGGACGAGGAAGAATGGGGGGCTCTTGGGGCCGTAGCACCAGTTATCTACGGCCTTGATGCTCGCTTGTCAGGAAGTCATAGCGGGGTTTCTGTTGAGGATTTTTCTGTTCGACGAGCAGCGCCAGAGCGTAACTAGGATGATCGAGAGATACGATCAGAGCTCCCCATCAGCCACGTCTGTGGGCGATCGCAGGGAGCTTCTGGGAACGGACGGAGTCGAAGGCTGTGCAGGGATGTTTTCTTTCACAATGGCTCTCGGCGATCATCTAGTTGTCAGCCGGATGACCGAGGTAACCCTCCTGCTGATTTTCGTTTGCTGAGTCGGGTAGAAGTAGATAGACATGGATGCTACGGCTACCACATTGAAGTCCCCTTGGCTTAGTGGCCGGGCCGCCGATCAGGCGCCGTTAGGATGTTCTTCTGGCGTCTTGGTAGTCAGGGACAGCGCGTGGAGTCCGTCCTTGAATTCATCCGCGAGAGCAGCGTTCACCATCCTGTGGCGTTGGAGGGAGTTCTGCCGACCCGCTCATGAGGACAGGAAATTCACGCAGTGCCGTTTGGGATACACGAACCTTGCCCCTAAAAGCTTCCGACACGACTTGTACTGAAAAATCTGTGTTTGACCCTCAGCGTTCCGCCACACGTGTTGGGGTTGAGCTGGGGAGATCACGTACGGGTTTCTGGATGGGCGGCATCGTTGTCCCTCATGGCGGCATGGTGTCTATGCTGCCAGGAATCGTTGGTGATTACAAGCCCGGAAGGTTGGAAGAGGCGGGTGAGCTTGCGGGCCATCAGGGGCGGAGGCTATGTTTATTGCAACGTGGACAGGTACCTTGTCAAAAATCGAGGACTCCATCGGGCCAGGGGAAGCTGATGGACTGGACGTCCTTGCGAGCGTAGCCATGGAGAGATGCGGTTGGTGAAGGAGCGTTGGCCGTGAGACCGAACAGATCCTGGCGAACATCCACTTGAACGCACAGGGCGGAGGCAACGACCACTCGCGATGCTGTCGATCATGTGATGACGTGGTGACCCATCACCATCACTCACAGCAGTTCGGTCAGTCGCCGTCTACCGCCCAAAGTACCGGAAAATTCACAGTTTCCTCGGGACCAGGGTCCACCATGAGGGCCGAGGCTCATAGAGAACCACCTCCTGATCTCGAATTCCTGTATTTCAAGGTCACCTACTACGACCAGCCGCTGAGCGTCGGCATCACAATCAAGACAACCGATGCCCGAAGCAAGCGTTGGCCGGACTGCTCGCAGACTTTTCATAGCGACGGTAGCATCAACAGCTGGCAGCCCTCTGATGAGGATGTGCAGTACGTCTGGAGGCAGAAGCTCGGGGAGCTCTTGACAGACTGGTTCCTCATGAGTGATCTGCATCTCAGGGGTATGATCTGCACCCCCCCCCCCTCCCTGACCGACTCTGCTGATCAGAAGCTCCGTTGGGTTGCCTATCCCACAGAGCATCTCCAGCCGATGAAAAATCGGCGGCGCTTTCTGATCGACTTCCCCTCAGACTATAAATTATTCACCCAGACAAAGGATGGCCGAACAGATCATTACCTTATTGGTATGGCGCCCACTCATTTCTGTTGCCTTGATTTCCAACATAACTTTCCCTTTCACCAGGGTCGAAATACGTGGGCGCCTTTAGATCACCCCAGGAGTTCTTCCTTCATGCGCGTTGGCTCATAATGGGGGCCGACATGGACCCTGAAAGATTTCCAGATTGTGGGTGCAAGTACTGTGGCAAGCGCGTCCAAAAGGATATCGACAGGGAGTATCAACTCCCTGGGCGCAATGGTTCTAGTCACCCTGGTCAGCATTCCGGGCGTCCCGGTGGCTCATCCCTGGCAACAACGAGTGGGGCGATCATTCAGCAAGCCAAAGATTACAGAAACCTGAAAAAGCCGACCACAGGGTATGGATTACAGTTCCTTTCGTTTTCTAGTATAACGTTCTCACTCATGATCGCGCACCAGGCCCCAGGAAACAACCTCCAAAGGTGTCGAGAACATCGACCCAGCTTTGCTACCATGACGGGTGGAGTGTGCGAATCTGCGAACGTGGGGTTGTATTTTAGCGAGATTGGTTGATTCGATATTCTACGTGGGTTTGGAAGGTGTTTGACTGGCAAGCCGGTGATGGATGGCACTAACTGTTGCGAAAACCGGGCTCGCCAGGGTAAAGACCGGCAGGACTATGTGGTCAAAGTGTGGTCAAAGATAACTAGTCTCCTTGTTGGATACGGGCAGCCAGGACGAGAAGATTACCTGCGGAAAAAGCTTTGCAAGTCCTGGTGGTGGGCGAATCGATGCAAGAGAAAGGGGTTAATCCAAACAACCCTCTGGTATTTCTCGGAGGGCGTGGGACACAAGAGACGCGCTGTGGGATGAAAATAGGTAAAAGATTCGGGGTTTGTTGGTAGAGGTTGGATTTCTTGGGAGTTGTTGAAAAAATGTTAATCAGCCGAGTAAACGTCTACTCCCTATACTTGTACGAAATTTGGTCAAGTATTTGGGGTCTGGGCGAGCTTTTCCAACCGTTGGATGGGTTCTCACGAACGTAAGGAAACAAAACTTTCCAACAACCCCCGGATCTTTTACCAATTCTACCTGCACAGTAACGGACGCCGTCCCCACAGCCAGTCGGGGAATGACAACGTCATACCGTAGTCCCCGGTCCGCCCAATCGCGACAGAGGTAAACCCATAAACCCAGTCCAACAGACAAGCAACCCACATATACCCACACTATCAACACCCCGACTCACGGCCCCGCGATACAACAAACACAAAAACCTCGTCTGCGTACCCCATAAGTTTTCGAGTTTTAGGCCCTTTGGTGATTAGATCTGCATGCGAACCAATTTGAGGAACTAGACAGAAATGAATAGCAGATTCGAAGCGTGCCGCCCTTGTTGACGCCTTTGCAAACCTCGAACCCGCGCTTGAAGCTGGGTGGCGAATTGATAAGCGTTGGGGTACAGTCTGCACCTCCACGATGGGGATACAAGTGAATACAACCGAGCAGTTGGCGAGTGGGTCAGTTCCTGCGGCGATGGGCAAGACATTCGAAGACGCTGCACACTGAATCGTAAGGCCCTGACCAATTCCACAGTTGTGAGGACCCACAAGATGGATTCCCCTCGGCACGTCGGGTACAAACCTCGTTTGTGTGGGCCTTCCAAGTCCACAGGATCCCATCTTAGCGGGCGTGGGTTTTGGAAGTCCACGGAATTGACCCGGTTCTGAGACACTAGCCCCCTGTGACACCCGGGATTCGTGGGTGTCGAAGGGATCGGAAGTCACCAGGTGGGTCCTGTAATTGGTGACCAAGCGAAGGTAAGGGAGTGCCCGTTATCGGCGCATTCGTCTGGATGTCTAAGCCGGGGATATGTGAACACAACGTACCTGAAAGAAAAAAAAGGAAGAAATGACGATTCCCCCATAAGTTGTTTCAATAATTGAACCCGACAGTAAGGGGTACGCGGACAGTATCCCACGTACCCGGGGGTAATCACTTTCAACAGCGGGGCGCCGGAGCACTGTAGGAGCGGGGTGAGGCCCGATCGATGTGGCCAGACAAAGCCAGAGCTTGTCATTGATCGACTCAGACCTTGAAGCTTGAAGACTGATTGACGTTTGACCTCGCATGGGTAGGTGATATCGGTGCACCCGTAACACACCTGGGTCGTCTGACGCATGGGTTAAAGCATCCAAAGAACAGCTGAACTTTAACGACCCACATCCACCGACAGAGAAGGCTTTGGAAGCATTCTCCAGGGTGGTTGGCACAATCAGAGAGGAGATAGTCAAATCCCGTCGGCACTGGAATGTCCACGAACCCAGGATGTGGTCGCGCGCGTCGCAGCTCTCCGACCAAGAGCTGAAGAGGTTCAGCCTCGATAAGGATCTTGTCCTCGTCTCCAGCGCAGCGACCACATACGGGACGATCGTCCTCGGCAAAATCAGGATCCCTGGAATCAATGACGATCAGGGTGAGGGGTTTGTGCATGTCAGGTAAGTTGTGCACGATGCTCATACAATCCAAAATGCAAGGGGTGGAGATCTCACCTCTGTCACCCATCGCGATCTAGGATCCATGACCCACCCGACAGAGTATTGCCGCTTCCTCCTATTGCCGTTGATTGCATTGCTTACTCCCAAAACCTACCAGGGAACCCAAGACATCACTTTCCATTCAATATTTACCGACGAGGGCAACCGGGACCAAGATGGGCATCCAACCACCTGGCGGGCGATTCAATCCATCGATAC
>Ga0307516_10007100_pt1 | contig 12944 bp, 4 predicted proteins | sample 19_EM_MG_FD_203310 | JGI IMG/M metagenome (GOLD analysis project Ga0307516, IMG submission 203310) | Populus trichocarpa ectomycorrhiza microbial communities from riparian zone in the Pacific Northwest, United States - 19_EM | ecosystem: Host-associated > Plants > Roots > Unclassified | place... | reverse complement strand
AGCTTCTATCAAACTACCGGCTAGAGAAGCTGAAAGATGTACGAGAGAGCGAGGTAAGGGCATTTCTGAAAGAGTTGTACAAGTTATGGGACGAGAATAGATGTAGTGCATCAAAATCAAAAAGTAGTCTGGTATTGGTGGAAATGAAAAGATGGTTTGGAGATCTAACATTAAACATCGTTCTTAGAACAATTGTTGGAAAAACTGTGGGATATATCTCAAACGTTGAGGATGAGGAGAGTGTGGAAGGATGGAAAAAGGGATTGAAGGATTTTTTTCATTGGACAGGGGTGTTTTCGGTGTCTGATGCGCTACCATTTTTAAGGTTTTTGGATCTTGGGGGGCATGGGGAGGCTATGAAGAAGACTGCAAAAGAACTGGACCTTGTTGTTGAGGATTGGCTACAAGAACACAAGCGAAAAAGAGCTGCTGGAATTGTTAAGGGTAAGGAGGACTTCATGGATTTGATGCTAGATGTTTTCGATAATGATGCAGAAGCAGTTCAAGGCGGAGATTCTGATACCACCATCAAAGCTACATCCCTGGTAATTAATCGTCCACACCAATTAACCCATGCTATAGTTCATACCCAATTCAATTAATTATTACCCTCTATGCTTAGTCTTTTAAGGATTAATTCAATTAATTAACATTAATTAGACTATAAATAAACTATAGATTGATAAATGTAGAAGGCTCTGCAATTCTTATTTTAACATTGAAAAGAAAAAAAAAGGTTGCATAATTTAAACAATACTTTTTGCATCCCTACAACGATGCCAAGAGGCAACATTTTAACAAGTTTTATGTTCATTGCAAAACAAAACAAAAAAAAAAAAAAAAATCATGAATAAGAGAATATTTTAGTAGAGTATACATCTTTTTTGTTGAATATCATAAGGGGTAAAATACACTAACATCTCCTGAACTATTAGTTAAATATATTATGTCAAATTTATTCAGCTTAGATAATCATTAAAAAAACTAACAAAAAAAAAATATTCATATTAAGTTAACTTTTCATTCAAATTGAGGTTAGTATTTGTCATGTGACTGCATAACTTAACAAAACAAAAATCTAATTTTTAATTTTAATTTTCTTTGAGGATTATTTACATTAAATAAATTAGATAAAAAACTATTGACACTTTGACCTCTTTAAAGTTAGAGACATTTTACCTTCTTTTAAGTTAGTAATAATTATTAGTTTATTTTAATGAAATAGAAAAAGATATAGACATATTTTTCAAGATGAGGCTGAAATTATGAATTTAAAAAAAATGTAAAAATTATCTAGGTGGTGGCCCAGTGATAAGAGTTTGGGACCAAGAGGTTTGCTTTCCATGTGGTCTCAGGTTCAAGCCATGTGGTTGCTCATATGATGGCCACTAGAGGCTTACATGGTCGTTAACTTCAGGGCCCGTGGGATTAGTCGAGGTACGCGCAAGCTGGACCAGACACCTACGTTAAACTAAAAAAAAAATGTAAATAATTATTAGTCTATGGATGTTGCTTGAGTTAATGGGTTACAGCTTGCGGAATATCACTCTTGCAGGCCCTTATTCTGGCAGCATCAAACACGACAGCAGTGACTTTGATATGGGCTCTCTCTTTACTAGTCAATAATCCTAATGTATTAAAGAAGGTACAGCTTGAATTAGACACCCAAGTTGGTAAGGAAAGACAAGTGGAAGAATCGGATATGCAAAATTTGGTCTACCTTAAAGTTGTCATCAAGGAAACGCTGCGTTTATACCCAGCTACACCACTCTTGATACCACATGAGGCCATTGAGGATTGCACCATAGATGGCTACCATGTTCCGAGAGGGACAAGACTTCTCATTAATGTTCCGAAGATTCATCGTGATGAAAGGGTGTGGTCCAATCCTAACGAGTTTGATCCGGAAAGATTTCTAACAACTCACAGAGGTTTTGATGTTAGAGGAAAAAACTTCGAGTTTTTTCCGTTTGGAAGTGGCAGAAGAAAGTGCCCCGGAGTATCTTTTGCCCTTCATGTCATGGATCTAGCACTGGCTACATTGCTACATGGGTTTGATTTTGCAACCCCGTCAGGTGAACCAGTTGATATGCACGAGAGCAGTGGATTAACCAACCTCCGAGCAACGCCCCTCGAAGTTCTTCTCAGTCCACGCCTTCCTTCTCGTCTATATGGACATTAAAACATACCTTTAACTTGTCCATCTGTGAATAAGATCACAAATATTGATGTTATTGCAAGTAATTCTTGTATGTATTTGTTCATGAATATTCGAATTAATAAGATAAATCTATCATTAATCGTTCAAGTTATTTAACTAAGCCCATATCGAGAAGGTGGTCTTAATAATTTTTTAAATTCATGAGAAACCAATTCTTTTTTTTTTTTTGTATAATTTGAATAAATACTTTGGATCTTAATTAATTAATGTGTTGAATTCTACATCTCGGATTAAATGATTGTGTACTCCATAAATTCAAGAAGCAAGTATTTGGACGGATGAAAACATAACAACATATATAAAGAAGGAACCAGCCTCCATGCATGTCCATTCAATGGATATGATTTGGATTGATTCAAATAACCCTTTATTATATATGTAATTTAAAGTTTTATGGGTTAATGTTTTTCTACATCCCTCTATTTGTTTATGTTTAAAATTAAAGTCTCTCTACTATTATGTATTAATATTTAAAAAATTTGTGATTTTTCTCGCATATTTCTCTACCAATTTTGCATAATATCGGGTTGTATATTTACATTGTAAAATATAAATCCAGTATTAAAATACCCGGTTTTCTCCGAAATATTTTAAAAAAAAATTTCAAAACATTTTCAAAAAGAAAAAAAATATTTTGTTGCATACGGCCAAATCCTAAAATTTTTCCAAGTATATTTTTCATAAAAAAAACAAAAATTGTATCTTTTTCATGTTTTAAAAAAATCCAAAAATGAATATCGTAACTAGTTTATGATTATCCATTAGAGTTTGGCCAAAATATTAAAAACCCTTTTCTAATTTTTTTAGGATCCATATGTAGACTTTAATATTTGTGGGATGTAAAATTACACGATAAAGTACACCCTCAGGTATTAAAGATACAAGGTGTAAAAATGTGATGCTAAAATTCAAACTTTAGAACGGTTAGGATTTAACCCAAGAAGGTAGAGACTTTTTCATGAAGAGAGATCTGCCTTGAACATTAGAAAAGACCAACGAATAGAAACCCGACTTAGAAAAAAAAACAATCAAACAACAATTAAACCTTAGGTAGGGTGCACTAGGGGTGATACATCTTCCCCTTGCACAACCAGTCCCTTACCCAGACTCTCGCAGACCATAGGTTCCTAGTGACCATAATACTAGGTGGCGACTCCTAAACATTAATCATAATTCTATGATTAAATCCAAAAACTCTTCCCAACACACAACACCTCACACAGGAGGCACGACAGAAGCCTCCATCGTCGCCAGACGACGTCGCGTCGGCTCGCACCCCCGCGACAGAATAAATGAAAATTGCTTTCAATATGACATTCGTTTGATGGTAAGAAATTGATTAGAGAGCTTTTCCTAATTAATGTTCTCGTAATCTCATTGATTTCCCTCAGCTTTAAGGGATATCAAATTTATTTGCTTGACGTGAAAAAATATTTATTTTACTTCGATGATCAGCAAATTTATAGAAATGGATGTGTGGACCCTTGAACTGATTTAGCAACATATCAATTTATTATTTTCAAAATTATTGTTTCTTGAATTTTTCATTCAAATCTCTTGTTCTTTCTCATTTCAGTATATTGTAAGAAGATTAAACGAAATTTCTCTTGGGTTCGACCTGGTTTTCACGATCATATTATAAATTTATTTTGTTTGTGATAATTAAGTCATAATTATATTTTGGTGGTTCCAACAACCGACCAAATTTTGGAGCTGTTGCCGGGGAAGTTTTTATCTAATTTTCTTTTAATAGTAAACTGATTTATGTCAAGATCTTCTAGTACAGGTGAACAAGTTTTTGATCAAAAAGTTGAGAGAATCACAAGAGAAAATAGGAAGGCAAAAATGCGAGAGGAGAACCTACCAACCTTAACGCTTTCAACCAGCAATTTTAAAAGCAAAAGAGAAGTAGAAGTTTCTGAAAAGATGGTAGAACATAGAACATTAAGCAACTCCCAACGTGAACCAGCACCCATTATGCATTGAATTTTCAAATATTGATGTAGCTTTTGAGTTAAAATCTAGTTTGATTCATTTACTACCTACTTTTCGAGGCTTTGCAGGAAAAGACCCCACAAGCACTTGAAGGAATTCCATGTGATTTGTTCAACCATAAAGCCACAAGGAGTGATAGAGGAACAAATTGAATTGAGGGCTTGAGTTCTAAAATAGTCACCTTGAGTGTTAAAAAAAAAGTCCACGCACCCCATTTAACTTTTATGATGGGGTTACTTGTAGTTTCAATATTTGAATAATGAGCCGTCGTGCCCCCTTTACATTTTACATCAAAATCAACTCAAGAATCGGCTTAGTTTACGCATACAACTCGAAGATGGATTTTGTTGTAATGGCGGGGTTGAAGAATCTTCAACAGTGTGTCGACGACTTAAATCAGCAATCTTGTTGCTTTTGGAAGTGACAACTATTATAACCCAATTTTGACCCATTTGCTTTTAATTTAATTTTAAAGGGGTTAAAATTTAAAATTTAAAAGATCAAGAATTGATTTAGATTAAAGGTATGATATGCCAACTTGTGGGAAAACTAGGGACTACAGTGTATTTTTGTCATTCTATTCTAATCTTTAGTTTAAAAAGATCATTAAAGATAATCAATTTTTAAATTTGATTTTTAATCAAACTTAAATTTCACAATAAAAAAAAAAATTGAGTTTTTTCGGGATTTTGTTTCCCATTCTATGGGACATTACAAGGAAAAAAAAACTTAAATCTGGTTGCCAGCGGTACAACCTTCATTGTCACAAATCGTATCATACCCACAGACGCCTCATGTTTCCCTTCCAAGCCTTATCTCGCTCAGCATCCACCAACACCAGGACCTAGGGGTGTTCACGGTTAGGTTTGGTTCGGTTTAGACTCAAAAAACCAACCAAACCGAATTATAGTATTTTTGTATAAAATTAACCGAACCGGACCAGAAATCGGTTCAAACCAAACCGGTCCGGTTCGGTTAAATCCGGTTTTTTAAGGAAAAAACCATGAAACCTAATCCCATGGGTTTTTTTTTTGTTTTTTTTTAAATTGGCTTAGCCTTACATTAAATTAAACTTTAAATTTCAAAGCAAACTGATGTTAAGCTAATTGTAAATTTAATATGAATATAAAACCAAAACCACAACATCTCCATCCTCCACATCAATATTGTCAATGAGATTGTCCCTGGAAGGCTGGTACTGTTACTGCTTCAAATTCATTCCCCTTTATCACCACCTTCTTGTAATCTATGGTGTCCGCTTGCAAAGAACCAATCATAACAAGACCTAAGCAAACTTATGCAGCGACTCCTGAAGAGAAACACAGAGAAGACCAAAGGATAACACAGAGACGAAGAAGAATAAGAGTGCAGACAAAAATTCAACTTTTCAGTTATTTGGAATACATACTCAAAATCATCGCATAAAACTCACATCAATCAACAAAACAAACTAGAAAAAATAGATAAAAGTGAAAATCAAACCCGATCTAATCAATTGTCTCTCAAGATCAAAGAATCATAACAAGAGCAAAGGACGAGAGAGAGAAAATAGAAACAATATTACCTGTCAACGATACCTAGAGACTAATTACTTTGATCTAGCGAGGTTTGATTTTCTAAATTTCTGTAAGGACATAAGAAAGAGATCGGTCTGGTATGAGCTGTGGGTTATTTACTTATTGATTGGCTAGAGAAGAGACAGATGCAGGGGGCAAGAGGCAGAGAGGATGAAAATTGAAGGGGTAAGGAAGAAGGCTGGTCTGGTGTGAGCGACGGCTTCAGAAGTAAATTGTAATGTCATTTAGGTTTAGGTTTACTGTACTATCTATACTAGGTCGTTTACTCGTTTCTAACTTTATTTTTATGGGTGGCCGGTTCGGTTCACCGGTTTTGGTGGTAAAATCGAAACCGAACCGAACCGGAAAGATTTCTGGTTTTAGTAATCGGTTTTTCATCTCGGTTCGATTTTCTCAGTTAATTTTCCATCGGTTTTCTCGGTTTTTTTGGTTACTTGGTTTTTTTGAACACCACTACCAAGACCCCCACTCTCTCCCTCATGTACGGTTGGAGATCATGACAAGCCCACCCACGTCTCCTTCCCCTATGAGACGAGTCTCCTTCTCTACCCTATAGGATTGTGCAGAGGATGGGGGGTGGGGGGGTTTGGTTTCACCTTCTTCACCCTGCCAGCGTCGTTCCCCAAAACCGAACACAAATCAGAGCCTCAATCTCTGATATATAAGAAATATTGATAGAGAGAATTTTTTTTTTTTTTTTTTGTATGATATGTGGAGAAATCTCGGTCATAGAAAAAGGCCATGTGAAAGCAACGGCAAGCTTTGAACTCATCCGAACAGCTCCTTCACATTTAAATAAGCTGATATTATTAAAAAATATATTGATTTTATTTACGTTAGGATATTGTAATAAATATCAATATATTTCTTAGTATATCAAACTGATTTAAAATTAAAAAAAATTATATTTTAATACCAATTATATCATCGAAAATTAATATTATTTCTGGACTTATTATGTTTGAATTTATTTTTTTTAATTTTATATCAGTATCATACTAAGAAATAGATTGATATTTATTCCAAAATCCAAACATAATAAGTCAAGAAATACCTTTACTACCGAACCAACAACTTGAATTAAGATATAATTAAGAGATTTCACCTCTAGCAACTCGATGATATTTTCTTCGAGCAAATCATCTAACATCTTATATATATCTGAGTCAGTACACCAATTAAAAACATTGCATTTTAAGAAGCAAATAAACTATTTTACAATACAATGACTACCAATTTCAATATTGTTGCAAGTTTTCATAAAGTAAAATGTCCATCTATGAATATTGACGTTATTGCAAGTAATTATTGTATGTACTTGCTCAAGAATATTCATATTAATTTGATAAATCAATCATTAATCATTCAAGTTATGTAACCTAAATTAACTTAAATCAATTTAAAATTATATTATTTCAAGATATTAAAAAATAATTAAAACGATACTATCTAAAAATAAATAAACTGAGTTTTGACCAAGGACTTGAACTAATTTTTTAAATTTCAGCAATCAATTTCTTTTTGGTATTTTTAAAACCCAACCCAACCCAACTCAGTTCTAAATTTACTTGACCCAACTTGGCCCATCACATCAAATCACTATGACAATCACACTATATATTATATCTTTTAGAAACAATAATAGAGTAGCAATCATCATCCATTTATTGACGATCAAAAAGCCTATAGGCAATGAATGATTTGGGAACCGACATTAGTGGATGCTTTAGAAAAATTAATATTGACTATATATCAAGTTCTTGGGCCAATGTTTTTCTACAGCACTCTTTTTTTGTTTTGTGTTTAAGAAATTCCTTCATCATTCTTCAAAGCTTAAAAATTATGGAAGGTGGTCTTAATAGTTTTTGAAATTCATGAGAAACCAATTCTTTTTTTTTTTGTATAATTTGAATAATCACTTTGGATCTTAATTAATTAATGTGTTGAATTCTACATCTCGGATTAAATGATTGTACACTCCATAAATTCAAGAAGCAAGCATTTGGACGGATGAAAACATAACAACATATATAAAGAAGGAACCAGCCTCCATGTCCATTCAATGGATATGATTTGGATTGATTCAAATAACCCTTTATTATATATGTAATTTAAAGTTTTACGGGTTAATGTTTTTCCACTTCCCTCTATTTGTTTATGTTTAAAATTAAAGTCTCTCTACTATTATGTATTAATATTTAAAATAATGTATTTTCCTACAACACCTCTAATTATGACTCATTTTCTAAGAGATTTCTAATTGAAGATGGGGTGTTTTTAAAAGTACGAATAAAAAATAAAAATATAACATATCAATTAATGACATTCTTACTCATATAATTTACCAATTTTCTTAAGATAGAGAGGGTGATATATAGACCATATACATATATACACATGATAATATTAAGACTTATCTTCTGTGAAAACCTTTGGATTTGTCAATAGAATTGTCTTCTCCCATTTAATATAAGTTTTCAGCACACATTAATGAGGAATCAAGGGAATTATATATATATTAAAGACCCTTTCAGGAAATAAAAAGGAATACTCCCTTAAATTTCCTAAAGTCTCATATATTACTATTTCAATTCCAAATTAATTTTCAAGTTCTCCATGGATATACGAAGACGGCCACATTAATTAATCCATAGATGGTGTCATTCAAGAAATTCCAAGCCTTGAAGGAAGCCATTCATGGCCAGAGCCTAGAGAAACCTTGAACTCACTGTGTAACTTCTGTTTGTGAGATTTATTTTAAAAAAGTATTAAATTAATATTTTTTTATTTTTTAGAGTTTTAACATGTTAATATTAAAAAATTAAAAAATTAATTTTATAAAAATTAATTAACAAAATAATTTTAAGAAACACTTTCACTTAACAAACACACGTTCAAGTGGCCCTCTAACTAATAGCACGACCAGCTAGAAATTCAAGATCATAACTATCATCACATGGTGCTTTTGCGACATGTCATTGAATATGGCGGCCCACATGGTCGGTCGTCATCACAAACTCTTGGCCGTCCAATAATAATCATAAATCAGTGTCATCACTTCAATGATAGTAGTCATGTACTCCAACTCACAATTGATTGTAATTTTTTTGAAAAATGAAATAGTTTGATAAAAATTCTAGAAGAATAACATAGGTTTTCATACTTTGAACAATATCAATTATGTACAAAACCGTCATTAATAATAGCGGTCGAACATAATCGTGTTTTTTAATATCAATTTTGTAGTCAACCGCTACTGAAAATAGATGTTATGTAGTGATATTTTATCTTCTTCAAAAATAATTAACCTTATCAAAAATTTAACTTAGAATTTTATAAAGATTCAATGCTTAAAAGATAAGATTCAAGATTCAATGGCTAAGAAGATAAGATGATGTCGCAGGAGAGAGAGAGATGAGGAAAGAAAAAATGGATCAATGGGGACACATTAGGATCTATTTTTAACACACTCGGCACCGTTAGAAAGATCTCGACGAGACGATTTTAACTACATTTTAAAAGACCATTAAACAAGATCGTAATTAACTATAAATTAATCCCGAACAAAACCCCTAACAAATTAGAACCATGTTTGATGATCTTTCAAGGTGTGGTTAGAATCGTCTCATTGATATCTTTCTAACGATAATGAGTGTATCAAAAACGCAACTCTAGCGTGTCTCTAGTGACCCATTCTTTCTTTGTCATAAGATCTTGAATTTTATTTCTTGACCATTAGATTTTCATAAAAATTTGAATTGAGTTTTGTAAATGTTAATTAATTTGGTTTATAAATGATTTTTGAAACAACCGTTATTTTTTTAACTTCTATTTTCAATAGCAGTTATGTTCAAACTATGTTATTTTTCAAATATAAATATGATTTTTAAGTTTAATAAAAAAAGATATTGATCATGTAAGTTTTAGTTTTAGTTTGTTCGACTAAATTGTATCAAATTGCTAATGACATAGTCAAACCTCATCTAAATTTAATCAGGTAAATTTAAAAAAAATAAAGAAATATAGCGCGAAACAACACTATTTAATTAAAAATAGTTGATTTGATGACTTTCAAGTTGATTTAATAACTTAATAATTCAGATTTTTTTTAGTTACTTGTCGAATCGGGCGGGTCAGACAACTATGTTTTGAAGGTTACATTTCAAGCTGGTCCCGTACCTAGACCTTACAAATCAACGATGGTTACAACACATTCATGAAAGGAAATTTCCATTAGACAAAACATGCAATGGCACTGCATTTGTAGTAAAACTAGCGTCCCTGTTCCTTTGTCTTTAACTTATAGTAATCCGAACCACCCTGAGTTCAGCCTCTGTTGGACAGGTTTCGAGCATCTTCAATCAGCCATGCCTCGAATTTTGTCTCTTTTAGCAAATCTTAATATCCAAGGCTTTAAAAAAGAAAAATCCTGCCGTTGACATGTAAAATCAGGTGGTCCACGTAATAGTCCATTACAGGCTTTTCTCATGCACGTAGGGACATCCATCAGCCAACATTTCGTCGAATAATTAAAAAAATCTGCTATCAAAACATAGAATTTTGCTACGACCATGCCTTTGATGATTCGTTTGAACCACTTTGTCGATTAATCTTTTTAAAAAAAAGATGATATTGTTTACGTTTAAGAAATATATTGATATTATTTACGTTTGGATATTGTAATAAATATCAATATATTTCTTAATATATCATACTGATTTAAAATTAAAAAAATATATTTTTTTAAGTATATTTTAATACCAAATATATTATTGAAGATTAATGGTATTTCTGGGCTTATTATGTTTGGATTTATTTTTTTATTTTTTAAATTTTATATCAGTATGATATATTAAGAAATAGATTGATATTTATTCCAAAACCCAAACATAATAAGTCGAGAAATACCTTTACTACCGAACCAACAACTTGAATTAAGATATAATTAAGAGATTTACACTACTAATTTATTATCTAATTTATTTAATTAAGACTTCAAGTTCGGTTTTACAAGGAAAAAAAATAAATCCTGGTCGTACGTCTTAACTACCTTTTCTGAACACTGAAATCCTGGTCTTAACCACTTGCTAACCACAGTCAACTAACCATGGTTTTTAAATTCCAAAACTGCCCTTCATTTTTATTTTTTTTTAATGAATAAACTGCACTCCACTTTAGACCTTTAAGAAGCCACTTCCTTCTTACGCGAACGTCACCTATAAAAGCTAAGCGGGCCAAAATTTCCTCGTCAAATTCACGATAAAAGGTTTCTAAATTTTCCCGGAATCTTCAACTTGACGGCAAGATGTTTCCGGCGAAAATTGAACAGCAACAGAGTGTTAACCACCAACAACGCACCACCAACACGGTGCCGGCAGACAAAGTGGTGATCGCAGTGAAAGCAGAGAAAGTGATATCCAAGACAGCATTAGCTTGGGCTCTCACTCACGTTGTCCATCCTGGCGATGGCATAACGTTGCTTGCTGTCTTCACTAAGGAAAAATCCGGTAATTCAGGATTTTCAAATGCTGACACTCTCTTTAGTCTTTTGTTACTATCAACTTTCTTTTTTCGGTCTGATAAAGTGTGGATGTTTGTGTTTTGATGTGCGTAGGTAAAAGATTTTGGAACTTTCCGAGGTTGGCTGGAGATTGTGGGAGTGATCAACGTAAGAGGTTGCCGGATTGTGTTTCTGAAATCTCCGAGAATTGTTCTCAGATGATGCTTCAGTTTCATAACCAAATTGAGGTTAGCTTGAATTTACCCATTTGCCATCTTGTTTCCTTGCTTGCTTTCTTTCTTTCTCGTTTTAACGTGAGATGGTATAAAAGAAAATCGAGTTTGTTTTTTTTTTTTATTTAAGAAGTTGACTTGATTGAATTTAGATAACTTGTTAAGTTAATTTATGACTCAATTTACTCAATCAAATAATTTTAATTATTGTTTTTATTTTTACTTAAAATTCTATCCTTTTAATTTTAATTTTTAATTTTTAATTTTTAATTTTTATCTAAAATAATATTGTTTTAAAATAAATCTAGATTAACTCATTAATTAATCCATAGACCGGTTAAAGACTTTCTTGCTTGCTTGTCAAAATTTGTATTTTTTTTTTTTTTTTTTTGCCTCCTTGGCTGTTAAGGTTAATAATGCCAATGTATGAAGCCAATATTCAATGGATCTCTTATAAAGAATAAAATAAAAGAATGCATGTATATATTAGAAGCATTTGGGGGCATAAGGTGACCTAAAAGGGGGGCCAATTATGCTGTGATCATGTTTCTAGGAATTTTGTGTGGTGTGTAGAAGCTCGGTGTGGATCCAAACAGACATGAGGTGCGTTGTCAAATGCAAACAAATTGAGTTGATGATGGGAATAGCATGTGCTTCTAATTTGCTAGTTTTGAAGATCAATTAGGGACCCTTCATGTGCTTTATTTGGACATTTGGGTGCATAATTACTTCATGGCGCCATGGTGCCCCACATCATCATACTTTGGGGAACATTTTGTTACACTCCATGTGAGAATTGAAGGTACTTAAAGCAAAGAATTAGTGACAAACATGGCGTACTTTATTTTGGATTCATGATTCATTGATACAAAATGCTACTGATTGTTACGGGGATGTTAAAATGGTGAAAAAGGCCAAAATTGATAAAGAAAAACATCAAGGGTTTGATTAGAGGGTAAAACAACTTTGAACCTCATTTAGATAATATTGTTTGTCATTTCGGTCTAATTATTTTTTTTGAAAGTTTTTTAATTTTTTTAGCTTCAAAATTATTTATTTTTTTAATGTTTTTGAATCGTTTTGAAATGTTGATATCAAAAATAAATTTTAAAACATGAATATAATATTATTTTGATATATTTTCAAGTGAAAAACACTTGAAAAAACAACTTATATCAAACTTTCAAATAGACCCTTATTGTGTATTTGGCATTGTTATATTTTTTGCCATTGCGGTTTTAAAAAAAATATTTTTAGTTGTAATTTTTAGAAAATAGATTAAAAAAATAGGTGTTTGGTTAATATGTTATGATATGATCACAACATAATTAAAATTTAAAATATAATTATATATATAAGATCTAATATAAAAAAAATTATTTGACTACCTCAATAATTTTTTCCTACTAGCTTCACCA
>Ga0307516_10007099_pt1 | contig 12945 bp, 8 predicted proteins | sample 19_EM_MG_FD_203310 | JGI IMG/M metagenome (GOLD analysis project Ga0307516, IMG submission 203310) | Populus trichocarpa ectomycorrhiza microbial communities from riparian zone in the Pacific Northwest, United States - 19_EM | ecosystem: Host-associated > Plants > Roots > Unclassified | place... | reverse complement strand
GGAGGGTGTGGGAGAGTAGGACGCCGCCGGACTTAACGTTGGGGAAGGCCCATACCAGTGATGGTGTGGGCCTTCTTCTATTGGAGCTCATTCCCGTCGGGGATGAGCTCCTTTTGCGTTTCCGGGTCTGAGATCAGTCGCGGGTCTGGGATGCGGCGCGGATGTCGCCGAGCAGTTTCGCCGAGTCTTCGACTGTGCGGCCCGGGAACATGGCCAGCGCGAGGCTTCCGTGGTCGGCCCAACCGCACACCGGCATGTCGGCGCCGTCCGCCTTGGTGCTTCCGCACTTCATCGTGCCGCCGAGTGGGCCGGCCGGCACGTCGTGCAGGTCCGTAACCGCGCCCTGGTCGTCGGAGACCAGGCCGAACGCCGTCTTGAGATCGTCCTCCGGCGTCCAGAACAGCGTGGTGCCACCGAAGAACAGCACGTCGTTGCCGGAGCCGTCGGTGAACACTGCCCCGACTGCGCGATCCAGGTCCACATCCGCCGACAGAGCGGTCTGCAGGTAGTCGGCCGTGCTCCGGCCCTCGTCACTGCTGTCGACGCTGAGCCCCGCGACTGTTGCCGGCACCGTGAGAGTCGCGTCCTTCTGCGAGGCGATCCGCCAGCCCACGTACCCCAGGACGGAGGCGCCCGCGAGCCCGACCGCCAGCAGCGAGCTCAGCACGATGGTCCGGGTTCGCGACCGCGGCTTCCGCTCCTCCGGCTCCGGCTCGGCGGACTCGGAGAGAGGGAAGGGGTCGGCGGCGATCTCCACCGGTGCCGCGTCGGGCGGCGGAGGGAGGCCAGGGCGTTCGGACATCGTGCGAGCCTAACAACCGTCTTCCCGGGCACGGACGTTATCCACAGACAGGCGCTGTCCACAGGAGGGCGGTGCGATCGCAGCCTTCCCGCGCGGGCTCCGTAGACTTGTCGGGTGAGCGAAGCAACCGACACCCGTGCCCCTGACAGCCGGCCCACCGGTGGCCTCTCCGCCCAGTATCAGCCGGGCGAGGTAGAGCAGCGGCGGTACGAGCAGTGGGTATCGGCCGGCTACTTCACGGCGGACCCGGCGAGCGACAAGCCGCCCTTCTCCATCGTCATCCCGCCGCCGAACGTCACCGGCTCCATGCACGTCGGCCACGCCCTCGAGCACACCATCATGGATACCCTGAGCCGCCTCAAGCGGATGCAGGGCTTCGAGGTGCTGTGGCTGCCCGGCATGGACCACGCCGGCATCGCCACCCAGAACGTGGTCGAGCGGCAACTCGCCGCCCAACAGGTCTCCCGCCACGACCTCGGCCGGGAGGCGTTCGTCGAGAAGGTCTGGCAGTGGAAGGCCGAGTCCGGTGGCGCGATCACCGGTCAGATGCGCCGGCTGGGCGACTCCGTTGACTGGAGCCGCGAGCGCTTCACCATGGACGAGGGCCTGTCCAAGGCCGTGCAGACCATCTTCAAGCGGCTGTACGACGACGGCCTGATCTACCGCGCCGAGCGCATCATCAACTGGTGCCCACGCTGCCTCACCGCGCTCAGCGACATCGAGGTCGAGCACACCGACGACGACGGCGAGCTCGTCTCCATCCGCTACGGCGACGGTGACAATGCCATCGTGGTCGCCACCACCCGGGCCGAGACGATGCTCGGCGACACCGCGGTGGCCGTGCACCCCGAGGACGAGCGCTACCGGCACCTGATCGGCACCGAGGTCGAGCTGCCGCTGACCGGGCGGCGCATCCCGATCGTGGCCGACGAGCACGTCGACCCCGCCTTCGGCACGGGCGCGGTCAAGGTCACGCCGGCGCACGACCCGAACGACTTCGAGATCGGCCGGCGGCACAACCTGCCGAGCATGACGATCATGGACGAGCGCGCCGTCATCACCGTGCACGGCCCGTTCGAGGGTCTCGACCGGTACGAAGCCCGGCCCGCAGTGGTCGCCGCCCTGCGCGAGCAGGGGCGCATCGTCGCCGAGAAGCGGCCGTACCAGCACTCCGTCGGGCACTGCTCGCGGTGCAAGACGACTGTGGAGCCGCGGCTGTCGCTGCAGTGGTTCGTCAACACCGGACCGCTTGCGAAGGCGGCCGGCGACGCCGTCCGCGACGGCCGGGTGGCCATCGAGCCGCCGGAGCTGGCGAAGCGGTACTTCGCGTGGGTCGACAACATGCACGACTGGTGCATCTCGCGGCAGCTGTGGTGGGGCCACCGCATCCCGGTCTGGTACGGCCCGGACGGCGAGGTCGTCTGCGTCGGACCGGACGAGGAGCCGCCGTCCGGTGACGGCTGGCGCCAGGATGAGGACGTGCTCGACACCTGGTTCTCCTCCGGGCTGTGGCCGTTCTCCACCATGGGCTGGCCCGAGCAGACCGAGACGCTGGCCAAGTTCTACCCGACCAGTGTGCTGGTCACCGGCTACGACATCCTCTTCTTCTGGGTCGCCCGGATGATGATGTTCGGCCTCTATGCGATGAACGGCGTGCAGCCGTTCGACGTGGTGGCCCTGCACGGCCTGGTTCGCGACGCGCACGGCAAGAAGATGTCGAAGTCCTTCGGCAACGCCGTCGACCCGCTGGACTGGATCGACCGGTACGGCGCGGACGCCACCCGCTTCACGCTGGCCCGCGGCGCCAACCCCGGCTCCGACGTGCCGATCAGCGAGGAGTGGTGCCAGGGCTCGCGCAACTTCTGCAACAAGCTCTGGAACGCGACGCGCTTCGCGCTGATGAACGGCGCCACGGTCGACGGTGAGCTGCCGGCCTCGGCGGAGCTTTCAAGCGTCGACAAGTGGATCCTCTCGTGCCTGCAGCACGTCATCGCCGAGGTCGACGAGCAACTCGCCACGTATGAGTTCGCCAAGGCATGCGACACGCTGTATCACTTCGCGTGGGACGACGTCTGTGACTGGTACGTCGAGCTCAGCAAGCCGGTGCTCGCCGGCGACGGCGTTGAGGCCGTGCGCTCGCGCCGGGTGCTCGGGCACGTCCTCGACCAGTTGCTGCGCCTGTTGCACCCGGTGATCCCGTTCGTCACCGAGGAGCTGTGGACGGTGCTGACCGGCGCCGAGTCGATCGTCGTCGCCGCTTGGCCGGTCGCCGACGCCGCGCGCATCGACGACGTGGCGGAGGAGGAGCTGACCGCGCTGCAGAAGGTCGTCACCGAGGTCCGGCGCTTCCGCTCCGACCAGGGACTGCGCCCGGGCCAGCGAGTCAGCGCCGCGCTGACCGGTCTCGGCAATGTCGGGATCGACGTGCACGAGCCGCTGATCCGTTCGCTTGCCCGGCTCGACGCTCCCGGCGCGGAGTTCGCGGCCACGGCGACCCTCGCGGTCACCGGCGGCATCACCGTAGACCTCGACACCCGCGGCACGATCGACATTGCCGCCGAACGGGCCCGCCTCGACAAGGACCACGCCGCGGCCGAGAAGGAAGCGGCCCAGTGCCGGGCCAAGCTCAACAACGACGCCTTCATCGGTAAGGCGCCCGAACAGGTCGTTTCGAAGATCAAGGACCGGCTGGCCACGGCCGAGGCGGACCTGGCGAGAATCGCGGCGGCCCGCAAAGCGTTGCCCGCATGACGGGGCCAACGACCGAATCAATCAGCTCAGTGGATGCCCCACCCCCTGAGCGGGAGCTTTGGCAGATCATCTGATGAGCACATACAAAGAGGTGATCGCCGCGCTCGACGGGCGTGGCTTCACCCGCATGGCTTTCGACTTGCAGAAGATCCGCGACCTCATGGACGTGCTCGGCAGCCCGCAGCTGGCGTACCCGTCCATCCATCTGACCGGGACCAACGGCAAGACGTCCACGGCTCGGATGATCGACGGCCTGCTGCGGGCGCACGGCCTGCACACCGGCCGCTACACCAGCCCCCACCTGGAGACCGTGCGGGAGCGGATCAGCCTCGACGGCGAGCCGGTGTCCGAGGAGCGGCTGGTCGCCGTCTACGACGAGGTCGCCCCGCTGGCCGAGCTGATCGATGACCGGTCGGCCGAACCGCTCACTTACTTCGACATGACCACGGCGCTGGCGTACGCGACGTTCGCCGACGCGCCCGTGGACATCGCCGTGGTTGAGGTCGGGCTCGGCGGCGAGGAGGACGCGACCAACGTCATCGAGGCCGGCGTCTGCGTGATCACCCCGATCGGGCTCGACCACACCGAGTGGCTGGGCGACACGATCGAGGACATCGCCTGGGCCAAGGCGGGCATCATCCACAAGGACGCCACCGTGATCAGCGCCCTGCAGACCGAGGATGCGATGCGTCCGCTGCTGGAACGCTCCGCGCAGGTGGGAGCGAGTGTCGCCCGCGAGGGCAGCGAGTTCGGCGTGATCCGGCGCGACCAGGCGGTCGGCGGCCAGGTCCTCACCCTGCAGGGCCTCGGCGGCGTGTACGACGAGGTGTTCCTGCCGCTCTTCGGCGCCCACCAGGCGCAGAACGCCGCCCTCGCCCTCGCGGCGGTCGAGGCGTTCCTCGGCGCGGGCGCGACCAAGCAGCTCGACGCCGACCTGGTCCGGGAAGGCTTCGGAGGCGTCGACTCGCCGGGCCGGCTCGAACGGGTACGCAGCGCACCGACGATCCTGCTCGACGGCGCACACAATCCGCACGGCATGGCGGCGACCGTCACCGCCCTGGAGGAAGAGTTCTCGTTCCGCCACCTGGTCGCGGTGGTCGGGGTGCTCGCCGACAAGGACGTGGCCGGCCTGCTCGAGTTGCTTGAGCCGGTCACGGCGCAGCTCGTGGTCACGCAGAACAGCTCACCGCGCGCGATGCCGGTCGACGAGCTCGCCCAGCTCGCGGAGGAGATCTTCGGCGAGGACAGGGTGACGATCACCCAGAACATGCCCGACGCCATCGAGGAAGCGGTCGTGCTGGCCGAGGAGAACACCGACGGCGAGCACAGCGGCGTCGCGGTCCTGATCACCGGCTCGATCGTGACCGTCGCCGACGCGCGGAAGCTACTGAAGAAGTGACCACCCCGCCGCCGGAGCCGACCTCGCCCGTACCCTCGTCGCCCCCGGAGTCGCCGGCCGGCGCCGAGGGTGACGAGCCCCGGCGGTCCGGTCTGCGCAATCCCGAGGCGGCGGTGCGCGGGCTCGGATCGGGCACGCTCGTCCTGGAAGCGATCGTCCTGCTGTTGGCCATCCAGCCGATCCGCATCCTGGGCGGTGATCTGAGCGGCTGGGGCATCGGGGTGGTCGTGGCGCTGGCGGTGCTGGCGGCCGTGCTGGCCGGCAGCATGCGCCGGCCGTGGGCCTGGCACGCGGGCACGACGCTCCAGGTCATGCTGCTGGCGGCCGGGCTGTTGCACTGGTCACTGGCGGCGCTGGGGCTGATCTTCGGCGCTGCCTGGGCGTACGCGACGACGGTGCGGCACAAGATCCTGGACTGACCGGTCCACCCGCCGCTGGGTGCGGCGGGCGGACCAACGGGCCCGGATCAGCGGATCGCGCGCCATTGGGTGATGGCGATGTTGTGCTTGTCGGGGTCGTGGAACGAGGCTGCCCAGAGCTCCAGCCTGTCGCCGCGGTTCACCGGACGCGGGCCATGGACGAACTGCACACCCTTGCGCTTCAGCTCCTCGTAGACCGCCTCCACGTCACCTACCTCGAGATTCAGGTAGACCAGGCGCCCGGCGGCGGCGGACACGTCGTGGACCGTGCGCAGCACCAGCCGCGTGTCGCCGGAGGCGAGCACAGCGCTGCCGGAACCGGCGTCGATCTCGTAGAAGCCCAGCATGTCGCGGTAGAAGGCCGCCGAGCGTTCGAGATCGGTAACCAGCACAGTGATCCCCACGCCGTGGATGGCACCCGACGGGCCGGTGCGGGCGCTCGGGTAGGCGGTGATCACGTCGTCCGCGCGATCGTCCGGCTCGAAGCCGCCCTCGAGGTCGGCCCAGGGCTTCCCGCGCCTGGACTGGGACCCTCCGACGGTGCCAGCACGCCCGACGGCGGTTGTGCCCGTGGCGGATGCGGCTGCAGCAGTTCTAGGAGCGGCCGCGCCTGTGGCCGCCGCCGTGTGACCTGGCGCCGAAGGACTCGGTGCCGATCCGGTATCGGGCGCGTCGGTGGCTGCAGGCGGGGGATTTTCCGGGGTGGGCTCGCCGGAGGTTCCGGTGCTGTAGACGCTTCCGGGACGGATCGGGGTGGTTTTCCGGCGTGGCTCGGTGTCCGCGAGGCTCCCGGTGCCGGAACCGCCGCCTGGGCCGAACGCCGTCGGGGAGGCATATACCTGCCCGGGACGCGTACCAGGACCAGATCGCTGGGCTGGGCCCGGCTCGGGCTCCGGAGCAGCGGCGGATGCCGTGCCGGCCTCGGGCTGTGGGCCTGACGGCCACCTGCTCGTCGGCCACGACTTCGGCCGTGCGGCGGACCCCGGTGCGGGGACGGCACCCGAGCCAGCACCGGCGGCCGAGGCAGCGCCGGAATTGCGATCAGCCTCGGTGGCTGGACCGGCTGCGGTGGCCGGGCTGGCAGCGGCGGCCGGGCTGGCAGCGGTGGCCGGGCTGGCAGCGGCGGCCGGGCTGGCAGCGGCGGCCGGGCTGGCAGCGGCGGCCGGGCTGGCAGCGGTGGCCGAGGGATGCTCGGCGGCGGGCTCGGTGGCGGAGCGAGGCGCGGAAGGCGTGGTGGCCGGGCGAGGAGATGCGGGTTCGGTGGCGGGGCGAGACTCGGGAGGCGTGGTGGCCGGGCGGGGAGATGAGGGCTCGGTGGCCGGGCGAGACGCGGAAGGCGCGGTGGGCAGACCGGAGTCGGCGGCGGGAGGTGCGGGGGTCGAGTCGGTGGCTGGCACTGCGCCAGCAGCAACGACCGGGCCGCTTTCCGTTTCCGGGAAAGAGCCCGACGCGGACAAGGCTGTGGCCTGCCGCGACGTGGCAATGTCAGCCGGGCGTGCCGGGTCAGGGCGTGCCGGGTCAGGGCGTGCCGAGCTAGGGCGCGCCGAGCTAGGGCGCGCTGGGTCGGGGTGCTGCGCGGCCGCGGGGCGTGCGGCCTCGGGGGACGGGCGGCGTTCTCCCTGCTTCCTGCTGCGGAAGGCGTTGCCCAGGGCGGTGATTCCGGCCGCCACCACCGCGCCGGCCGCCGCTGCCAGCCCAGTCGACTGTGCCGGGCTCCTTGGCCGATCGTTCTCGCCGGCTGGTCGCCCCGCTTGCGGTTCGTCGGGAACCGCCGCAGGCCGCGGCCGCCGGCCTTCCGCCGCTGAGCGTGCATCGGAAGCCGATGCCGGCGGGCTTTCGGAACCGGGCCTCGTCCGGGCCGCAGAAGTCGAAACACCGGAAGCCGAAACACCGGAAGTCGAAACACCAGACCCAGACGCTGTCCGGCCTCCGGAGGCGGGCGCCGTCGGTGCATCGGACGCAGGGATGCCGGAACGAGACGCTGTCCGGCCTCCGGAGGCGGGCGCTGTCGGTGCGTCGGACGCAGGGATGCCGGAACGAGACGCTGTCCGGCCTCCGGAGGCGGGCGCCGGCGGTGCATCGGAAGTAGGGATACCGGAATCAGACGCTGTCCGGGCGGCGGAAGTGGCCGCCGGCGGTGCATCGGAGGCCGGGATGCCGGAAGCGGAAGCGGGCGCCGACGGTCCCTCAGATGCCGGAACCCCAGTCGGCGGCCCGTCAAGAGCAAGATCCGGTGCCTCTTCCGAAGGGGGTACGGCCTCCGGCTGCTGGGCCCGGACCGCCCACGGGGGTGGTTCCAGATCCCCCAGCAGGTCGTCATCCGCTGATCGAGCCTTCGGCGGCGGCGACGGGGCATCCTCCGCGTCGAGAACACGGCCTGCCCGATCCTGCGAGATCGACGCCTCCGGCGCGGCCGGCACCGCAGCGTCGGGGATGTCAGCGGCAGGCGGGGCGATGAGGTCTTGATCCACAGCCGCGCGCGCGGCCGGCCTGGTCTCCGGCGCAGGCTCCGGGTCGCCGTCCAGGGAGAGATCGATCTCCGGATCGTGGCCCGCGGCGACCACCGGGCCGGCAGCGGAGGCAGCGGAGGTAGAGGAGGCCGCGGAGGTAGAGGTGCGCTGTGCCGGGGCGACCGGCGCCGACTCTTCCTCATCTGCGTCTGCCACGGCAGTGGAGGGGGCGGAAGCGGGCGAGTCGGAGGCAGGCTCCGAGTGCGGCCGCGGCCGGGGCCGGGGTTTGTCCGCCGGGCGCGCCGTCGTGGCCGTCGCCGTTCGGGCTCGCTGCGGCAGCGGTGATGTGTAGTCGTAGTCCGGCTCGACCAGTTGGCCTTCGACGATCGGGCCGCCGGGGGCGTCGCGGACGATCACCGGTGAGGTTTGTTCCTCCATCAGGCCCGCTCGCGGGGGCGGCGGTGGCGGGCCGTCCACGTCACCCGTTCGGGGGGACGGCGGTGGCGGCGGGGGCGGTTCGTCCGGGCCTCGGCCCCACTGTCTGTCCCTTGTCGCCCATGGTGGGGGTTCCGGTTCGCCGCCCAGCAGGTCGTCGTCCGGCAGGTCTTCCTCGTAGTACGTCGGCGGGACGTTGAGGGTTGTCGTCTCGTAGGTTTCCGCTTCGTCCCAGTTTATCCGCACCCGGCGCATGTCGTCCACGTCCACCGTCACCGGCAGGGTGTCGCCGACCCGGGGCCATTTGACCACCGGGACGCGGGGGTCGCGGACCGTCACCTCCGACGTCGGCAGGCCCGGCGCGACGATCACGATCTGTAGTTCCGCGCGGCCGTAGATCGATGTTGTCGGGGCCTCGGAGACCGCCTTGACCTGCGCCGATCCGGCCACCCAGGCGCGGGCGCCGCGCCTGACCACGTTGACCATGCCGAGGCCGATCGCCAGGATCAGCATCGCCAGGCCGAGCGCGACGATCGCCCAGCTCGACATGCCGAGGCCGAACAGCATCACGAAGACCGCGATCGTGCCGACGACCGCCGCCACGAGTTTGCGGGCCGGTGCGATCGGCCGGCCGTTCTGGTTCGCCACAGTGGACCTCCCGGGTGTACCCGTCAGGTTACGTAGCCCCTACCGCCCGTGGAAAGTGTGCCTGGTCGGTACCGATAGGCTGACACCCCGGTGTCAACCCACCGGTGTGTCGGCCTGCCCATGTCATGACCAGGAGGAACTTCCGGTGTCCACCACCCCCGCTGAGCGCACGCTCGTGCTCGTCAAGCCCGATGCGCTGCGGCGCGGCCTGCTCGGGGAGATCCTCGGCCGGTTCGAGCGCAAGGGCCTCACGATCGACGCGCTGGTCGTGCGGACCATGGACGCTGAGCTGGCGGACGAGCACTACGCCGAGCATGTGGACAAGGCTTTCTACCCGCCGCTCAAGGATTTCATGACCAGCGGGCCGCTCGCCGCCCTGGTGCTCTCCGGCGACGAGGTCATCGCGGTGGTCCGGGCGCTGGTCGGCGCCACCGACGGGCGCAAGGCCGCCGCGGGCACGATCCGTGGCGACCTGTCGCTCTCCAACCGGGAAAACCTGGTGCACGCGTCCGACTCCGCCGACAGCGCCAAGCGTGAGCTGGCTCTCTGGTTCCCGGAGCTTTAGAACCGCCGTCACCTCGGTGACGTCTGTGCGTCACCTTGGGCCCAGAGTCTTCGGTCATGACCTCCATCGATCGACGCAGCCTGCTGCGGGCCGGGCTGGCCGGCGGCGTTCTCGGCGTCCTGCCCGCGGGCCCGGTCTTCGCCGGCTGGTCGGCGGCCCGCCCGGTGCTCACCCACGGGGTGCAGACCGGCGACGCCACCGCCGACACCGCGGTGGTCTGGGCCCGGGCCGACCGGCCGAGCCGGATGTGGGTCGAGGTGGGCCGGCGCCCGGATCTGCGGGGAGCGCGCCGGGCCCGGGGCCCGGTGCTGACCCCGGACACCGATTTCACCGGCAAGGTGCACCTGCGCGGCCTGCCGGCGGGGGAGAAGCTCTACTACCGGGTACGGGCGGAGAGCCTCGACCGCGCCGGCTTGTTCAGCGTGCCCCTGGACGGCTCGTTCGCCACCGCTCCGGTTCGGCGGCAGGACGTCTCGTTCGTCTGGACCGGTGACGTCGTCGGTCAGGGCTGGGGCATCGACCCCGCGTACGGTGGCCTGCGCCTGTTCGAGTCGATGCGCCGGCGGCATCCCGACTTCCTGCTGCACAGCGGCGACACGGTCTACGCCGACGGTCCGCTCGTGCCGTCCGTGACGCTGCCGGACGGCCGGATCTACCGCAACCTGGTCACGCCGGAGAAGTCCAAGGTCGCCGAGACCCTGGGCGAGTACCGCGGCCAGTACGCGTACAACCTGCTCGACGACGCGTACAAGGCGTTCGCCGCGGAGGTTCCGCAGATCAACCAGTGGGACGATCACGAGGTCGTCAACAACTGGTATCCGGGGGAGATCCTCGACGACGCCCGGTACACCGAGAAGCGGGTCGACGTGCTCGCGGCGCGGGCGCAGCGCGCGTACCGGGAATGGATCCCGATTCCGGACCGGACCGGGCCGATCTACCGCAAGATCTCCTATGGGCCGCTGCTGGACGTGTTCGTGCTGGACATGCGCACGGTCAAGGACGTCAACGACGGCAACACGTACGCCGATCCGGATCGCGGCCTGCTCGGCGCCGAGCAGCGGGCGTGGCTGATCCGGGGGCTGCGCTCCTCGCGGGCCACCTGGAAGGTGATCGCCAACGACCTGCCGCTGGGCCTGGTCGTGCCGGACGGCGCGACGGCCCAGGAGGGTGTCGCCCAGGGCGACCCGGGCGCGCCGAAGGGCCGGGAGCTGGAGTTCGCCCAGGTCCTGCGGTCGGCGCACCGGGCCGGCGTGACCGGGATCGTGCTGCTCACCGCCGACGTGCACTACACCGCGGCACACCACTACGACCCCGCCCGCGCCGCGGTGCAGGACTTCACCCCGTTCTGGGAGTTCGTCTCCGGCCCGGCGCACGCCGGGGGATTCGGCCCGAACGCGCTCGACGCCACGTTCGGGCCGCGGGCGGTCTTCGTGCACGCCCCGCCGGTCGCGAACACCTCCCCGGCCGACGGCTATCAGCACTTCGGCGAGGTGCGGATCGACGGCCGGACCGGCGCCTTCCGGGTGGATCTCCGGGACCGGGAGGGCGTCTCGTTGTGGAGTACGACCCTGCCGGCGCCGCGGAACAAATGACGGCCGGTATCGTTGGCTAAGTCAGGCGACGATCCGGCCATCACCGGGGAGCCTCCGGAAGAACGGGCGCTCGCGCCTCAGTAGAACCGGGCGGACACCGGCCCGCACCCCAGCCGGCGAACGAAGCGGGCGGCCCTGATCTTCACAAGGCAGGGGCCGTCAAGCGAGGTGGTACCGCGGGCTTCGGCTCGTCCTCGCAGTCCACGACGTGTGAACTGCATGAGGAGCGAGCGCCAGATGGCCTACCCCAAGCACACCGACGCGGCCGGCGTACCGGCCAGCCCCGACCTGCCCGCGGTCGAGCGGGCCGTGCTGGAGCACTGGGCCGCCGACAAGACGTTCGAGGCCAGCGTCGACGCGCGCCCGGCCGGGCAGGACGGCAGCAACGAGTACGTCTTCTACGACGGCCCGCCGTTCGCCAACGGGCTGCCGCACTACGGCCACCTCTTCACCGGGTACGTCAAGGACCTGGTTCCGCGCTACCAGACGATGCGCGGCAAGCACGTCGAGCGCCGCTTCGGCTGGGACACCCACGGGCTGCCCGCCGAGGTCGAGGCCGAGAAGCAGCTCGGCATCACCACCAAGTCGCAGATCCTCGAGCTCGGCGTCGACAAGTTCAACGACGCCTGCCGGACCTCGGTGCTGACCTACACCAAGGACTGGGAGCGGTACGTCACCCGGCAGGCCCGCTGGGTCGACTTCGACAACGACTACAAGACCCTCGACCCGGACTACATGGAGTCGGTCATGTGGGCCTTCCGGACCCTGTACGACAAGGGCCTGGTCTACGAGGGCTTCCGGGTGCTCGCCTACTGCTTCCGCTGCGAGACGCCGCTGTCGAACACCGAGACCCGGATGGACGACGTCTACCGGGACCGCACCGATCCGGCGCTGACCGTCACTTTCCAGTTGGAGACCGGCGAGAAGATCGCGGTCTGGACCACCACGCCGTGGACCCTGCCGTCGAACCTCGCGCTCGCCGTCGGCCCGGACATCGAGTACGCGGTCCTGGAGAAGGACGGCGAGAAGCTGATCCTGGGTGCGGGCCGCGTCGCGGCGTACGCGAAAGAGCTTGATGGTTTCGCGCAGGTCGGCACCGTGCTCGGCCGGGAGTTGGCCGGGCGCCGATACACCCCGATGTTCGATTTCCTGGTCGAGCAGGCCGGCCCGAACGCGTTCCAGGTGCTCGCCGCCGACTATGTCAGTGACGAGGACGGCACCGGCGTGGTGCACCAGGCGCCGGCCTTCGGCGAGGACGACCAGAACGTCTGCAACACCGCCGGCATCCCGACGATCGTGACCGTCGACGAGCACACCCGGTTCACCGCGCTCGTGCCGGACTACCAGGGCGTGCAGGTCTTCGACGCGAACAAGCCGATCGTCGCCGACCTCAAGGGGCGCGGCATGGTGCTGCGGCACGAGGGCTACACGCACTCGTATCCGCACTGCTGGCGCTGCGACACCCCGCTGGTCTACAAGGCCGTGTCGTCGTGGTTCGTCGCCGTCACCAAGTTCCGGGACCGGATGGTCGAGCTGAACCAGGAGATCACCTGGACGCCGGCGCACATCAAGGACGGCTCGTTCGGCAAGTGGCTGGCCAACGCCCGGGACTGGTCGATCAGCCGGAACCGGTTCTGGGGCTCGCCCATCCCGGTGTGGAAGTCCGACGACCCGAACTACCCGCGGGTGGACGTCTACGGCTCGCTCGCCCAGCTCAGCGAGGACTTCGGGGTCGAGGTCACCGACCTGCACCGGCCGTACGTCGACGAGCTGACCCGGCCCAACCCGGACGACCCGACCGGGCAGTCGACCATGCGCCGGGTGCCCGAGGTGCTCGACTGCTGGTTCGAGTCCGGGTCGATGCCGTTCGCCCAGGTGCACTAC
>Ga0307516_10007098_pt1 | contig 12946 bp, 19 predicted proteins | sample 19_EM_MG_FD_203310 | JGI IMG/M metagenome (GOLD analysis project Ga0307516, IMG submission 203310) | Populus trichocarpa ectomycorrhiza microbial communities from riparian zone in the Pacific Northwest, United States - 19_EM | ecosystem: Host-associated > Plants > Roots > Unclassified | place... | reverse complement strand
AAACTGGTGCTTTCCTCCACCATCCTCTCTCTCTCTAAGCTTATCTATGTGTGAGCCCACAATGCTTGATTCTCGGCATAGTCTTTGGATTATGCTTTGAGAAGATAGTTAAGTGGTTGCCCTAACAAGTGGTTCAAACCTGAGCTTTTGCATCCACTCATCATACACCTTGTTCCATTCTCAGCCTGCCTGCCTCAGGCCATAGATTGTCTTGATGAGTCAACAAATGCATCTAGTGCTGTCATTAAACCCATCTGGCTGGTGCATGTACACCCTTTCAGATATGTTGCCATTGAGGAACGCACCCTTTACATCCATTTGTTGAACCTTGAAGCCTTTACAAGGTACGAGTGCAAGAATTGCACATATGGTCTCGATCCTGACAACTGGTGCATAGGTCTCATTGAAATCAAAGCCAGGCCTCTGCGCACATCCTTTCACCACAAGCCTTGCCTTGTACTTGATTAATTTCCCTTCTCTGTCATATTTTTGGGTGAGTACCCATTTATTCCCAATAGGTATCACATCTTCTGGCTGATTTTCGAGTTCCCAGACTCCCATATCTTCTAGTTGTTGTAACTCGGTCTCCACAGCTTTCTCCTATTGTGGCCATTCTTATTATGGGACCATGCTACGTATGCCCCACTTCTATTCTGTCCAATCCTTTTCTTTCTCTCTTTCTTCCTTTTGTTTGATGCCATTGCTTATGTAATGATTCCGCAGATCGTTCAATTTCATATTCCCTCCCATTTACTACTATTTGGCCTTCCGCTAGATATATACCATCACCTGTTGCGCCACCCTGTTCCCCAACAATAATATTCTCTATTGTTGGTGAACAGGTGTGTATTCCTACTTTACTCTGTCTTTCTATCTCTAGATCTAATAAACACTCTCTATTGTTGGTGAACAGGTGAACAGTCCATCTGAAGTCTTATTGAGACTTGCCCCTCGAGACTTACAGCCGTCGCTCTGTTCAGCCCTGATAATTCTGGGGAATCTTTTGCCTCTCGGAGGGTTTTTGGATCATCACCGCCCAAGGGCATGTCTCCAAAGGCATTATAAATCAAGTTTGCAATGAATACCTCCATATTGACATCCTTGATTTCATCAGAAAATCATTCACTGCACTCGTGTAACCGCTTGTAGTCAATTTTTACTTGTTTTCATAGGTTTCTTCATTGTTCATCTTGGGAATGGCTATTTTGGTCATCTTCTTCTATTTTTCTTTTTATATTAAGCCGCACTGCACTAGGTATGCTTGTATCATCCGTCTTTGCATCCTGGTGTGATTTTTGCCCAGCACTAGGTATGTCGACATCCATTTTTGCATCTTAATCTGGCGTTGTGTCTGGCTCCTCTTCACTGTGATAGTTACCCAACAAATCAATTTCTATGCCTTCTGTTTTGGTTGGCATTGGGCTGTCTGCCAGGGTGAGGAAGCGATAATTCTGTAAGATAAGAATTTTTCTCGTCTCGTACTTGTAGTATTTGACTGATTTTGAACTATCTTCAAAGCCAACAAAGATGTTTTGATGGGAGCATGTCTCCAGCTTATGTCCATGTTGCTGGTCTTGATGTAATATCCAGATTGGGGCACCAAATTCATGTAAGTGCGATATGTCGGGTTTTACTCCTTCCCAAATTTGATATGGTGTTGTTCCTTTTAGAGCTCGGGTGTGAGTCTGATTTCGAACATATGCTGCATAGATGACAGCAAAATCCCAAAGGTATAAGGGAATATTTCGAGCTCTGAGCATAGTGCGTCCCAACTCAACAATTGTCCAGTTCATTCATTTGGCCACTCCATTCTGAGAAGACGAATCTGGAGCTGTCATTTCAATCTTGATCCTCTTTGATTGGCACCAGTCACGCAAGTCCTGGTTATCAAACTCTTTTCCTTCATCAATCTGAAGTGATTCTGGCCTCTTTCCATGGTTCTTGAGGTATGTTAGGTGGTTTTTTACATGCTGGTTGGCATCGCTTTTCTTCTTCAGAGGTTCTACCATCACATACTGACTGTTATCGTCGACAATCATCATGAAATATTGGTTTCCATGTAAGAATGTTACACGGCATTTTCCCCAGAGGTCGAAGTAGGTATGCTGTCCTGGTCTTATAGCCCTTGTTCTTACTTTCTCGGAGAAAGGTTTCTTGGCTAACTTGCATTCTGTGCAGGATTGACAGTTGGGTTTGAGCAAGTTTGATCAATGTTGAAACCATCTAGCAGATTCGCATCCAGCATTCATTGAAGTCCATGATAGCCAACGTGCCCAAACCTGCAATGCCATACTTCCTATGGAAGTGTTATCTTGTGTGTTTCATTAACTTGATCGACCTTTGGTGAGCAAACTTTGACATGCATTTGGTATGGATTCAAATTCCAAAGGTGATGGCCTTTTGTGACAGTCTGTTCATCCTTTGTGATAATGAATAAAGTTCCATTTTGACATTGCCACCGTCCACCCCTCTTATCCCATTGTCCAAGGGATATAAGGCTGTTTTGCATGTTTGGAATGTATAGGACGTCTTTCAATGTAATGGTATAGATTTTTCCATCAATTTCTGATTCGAGTTCAATCGTGCCTTATCCTTCTGCTTTTGTGGCAATATTTCCAACACCACAAACTTCTCCCTTCCCATTTTTGAAGGTTTGATATGTTTTGAACGCATTTTGCTGATTCGTCACATGTGATGTTGCTGCTGAGTCTGTCAACCAGTCATACCACAAAAGAGTCTCTCCTGATTCAGAGTCATATGTAGTAATAACATTGGGATCGTCACCAGGATTGTTGCCATTATACTGAGCACTGAAGACTATGTTCTGACCTGGTTCATCTTCCTGAGGGTCTACCTCTTGCATCCTTTCATTCCAAGAATCCTTTCTCTCTTTCCAGCCATTGTCTGGTGTGTTATCCCACTTTCTTTTTCCTCTCTGACAATCCTTTGCTTTATGGAAGAAGAGTCCACATTTTGTGCACTTGAGTCTCCCCTTGAACCAGCAGTTCTTGGTCTTGTGATTTGTGTATCTGCATATAGTACATTTCATTGCCTGTCCTTCAATGTGATTGGTAAGCGGGCATGCAATGTGGTCCATAAGTGGGTGTTTCTTCTGTTTGTGTGATAAGAAAGCACAATCAGTTGACGGTTCCTCGGTGCATCCCTTTTGTCGAGCATATTTCTCCTTGATGATACCCATGAACTGTTGAGAATTCATCATCTTCTTTGGGTTGTCATTGGTTTCCTCCTTTCATCTTTCAATGTAAGGCTTGGTATAGGGGTCCTATGAAGGTGGCAAAGAAGTAGCGACGATCCCCTTGAATTGGATTTCGGTGATCATGAACTCCTCGACGTCAAGCTGGTAAAGCTGTTCCCAGCATTCCTTGAGCTTGACAAGATGTTTGAAAATATCATCCTCCTCTTCAGTGACAGTGGCAAATAAGGCACATTGAATAGCGATGGCAGTTTGATGACCTTTTGGTTCATGAATAGCTTTAAGAGCAGTCCACATTTCATGTGACATCTTAAGCCATCCAATATATATCATCTGGTTCTTGATGACATTCTAAGTGATAAGACATTGAGTGTATTTGTCATTGAAGTTCCAAGCACCGAAATCTGCATGGCCAGTGGCTGGTTTCAGGATTGTCCCATCTATGATGCCATCAATATCACCAAGCTGAAGAACTCAGTCAAGCTGCTGATGCCAAGTCGACCAGTTGTTGTTGTCTAGGGGTCCTTGAAGTTTAGCAACAGCAGAGAGTTGCTTTGTATCAATTTTTTCCATGGTGACATCAGAGTAGTAATAAAGATAATCCAGAGTGGGGTAAATTAAAGGCCAGGGCCCATAACCTTTCGAGATCAGATGTAAGGGGAAAGTGTGAGGAGGCAGATTATCTTATTCTGTCATAGGTGTAGGTCCTTTTATACATGTGTATGTCACTACTCCTGTAAGTACTTCTCCTGTACAGCCAGAGTTCAGCTTGTGTATGTCAGGTTGTAAACTCAACAATTGTTCTCTCCAGTTCACCAAGAAATCAGCGACTCACCCACCCATTCATGCACTTTCATCAGAGATAACTTGATATTACTATTACGAGTTTCAAAATATTGAGTGATCAAATTGAGAATAATCAGGCCTGGTGGGAAGCAATGGAAGGGCAATTTAAAGCACAACAGGAGGAATGAGCTAGGAAATGGAAAGCACTATCAGAAGCTTGGGACAGGCACTTGTAAACCATGGTGCAGGATTTGAGGGAGTTGGAAGAACAACTTGGAACTGTGCAAGCCGAAACCACAGAAATTCAGCCGGCGTTGATGGGGGTAAGTTTGTTGTCCTTCCTCAATATGTTTAATTCCTCACACCCCTCATTCATATACTAGAATCAGAAAGACTTATGAAACATCAATTGAAGGTGCTTTCTGAGGCACACGAGAAGAAAAATTGTGCAAGCATGGGTGCCGTCAACCCAAACAACAATTGATCGTGAAGACTGGTACAGACTGCGATCAGCTATGAACCTCGAGGCTTTTGTGCAGTTCATGTTCCAAACTGGAGTATTCCTGAGATGGCTCTCAGAGAATGTGCTGACTGTGATTTACAACAGTCTAAAGTCTGAGGCAAGACTTGGAAAAGGGTTGGACCACTGAAGGTGTATCTTCGATCGATGCTCAATGAATATAACTTGTAAGACCCTGTCCTTCCTGTCACTGGCGGTTTGACTTGCCAAGGTGCAGCTCTGAGTGACAAACTTCTCATATCTCTCACTGCCGACCTGCGTTCAGCTTCTTGTGGCATGGGAGGCCCATAGAACACTGAACATTCAACAGTGGCCCTTTATTAGGATATTCTAAGGTGAACACAAGAATATGGTATGAAAGTGGCTGCAACATGAATGAGGTCTGCGTGAGGGATAGGAAACCTTAACGCTTGTGCATAAAAGTTTGGGTGACACTAATTTATAAACCTGACATAAAGGTAATTCCTTGGGTAATACTTAAACTCTAGACATTTGATGGCAAGGGCATAAGACTAAGTTATTATCACAAGTCAACTTGAATGTCATACTAAGTCCTGAAGCATTGTAAGTTAGACAAATCTGACCTAGTAGCTGACTGCAAGAGTTACATGCCATGAGCTGATCAAACTATTACATTGGAGCCTTATTGAGGTAAAAATCAATGATATATGAGCCACTCAATGCCACTGAGTGACAGAGAACTAGCTTGCATTGGAACACTTTTTGAAAACTTACATAAAACTTTACAAGGTTCTCCCTCCACTATCCCAAATTGTCATGTGCCAATATACTTATTTCTGACTCTAGGATCAAACATTGGAAAAAAAAATGTTGTTGAATTCAACGCAGACATGATTGCTTCTTGACCACTGCAGTGCAAGTTGAGCACTGAGCACAAGCTATCAATGGCCTTATGAGTCATGATCATAGTTATTCTTTTCCTTTATGGATACTTTCCTTTAACTATAGAGATGAGTTCAACAAGGACCCTCCTACTTATATGTTGTCCAATGTCCGATCCAAAACTGCCAAATTCTGGCCCTTATGTACAGATGATTTTTTGGCTGTTTTGTCCACATTCTGATCCAACCTTCCCTTTTGCACCCACTTTTGTCCACATTAACAACCAGACATCCCCTTGATTAAGAGGGACAAATGTCTGCAAATTAGATTGGATCTTGCTACCAACCAGAGGTTGGGACATTGGGTTGTGGTGAAGAGAAAATTTCTTGTTGAAGTCAAACTCGGGGACAAAATTGGATCAGACCTCACTACCAACCAGCCATCTATGGACGCAAGATGGATTGGACCTCAGGCCAAATTTCGCAGTTTCTGTCCATATAAGGATTGGACATGGACCAGCTTTAGGACCCATTTCTGTCTGCATAGGGATCGGACATTGGACCATATATAGTACTGTATTATTATGACTGGATATCTATTGACTTGGAAATTTTTGATCAAAAAAAATTCAAAAGAAATCCAAAAATTCAAAAGAAAAACATTTCGAGTGAGGGATTTTTTTGCTGTGATGCGTGACCAAACATCTGGTCATAATAGTACAGTAGGCCTACTAGCCTAGGTCCTGTTCGATGTCTCTACTATTTACGCTGCATAGCACTGTAGTTGAATTGTTAATTTGTCTTCACAAACCCACCCACCATCGCCCCCATGCATCTTGATCTCTAGCAGATTATTTATCATGTATCCAAGTATGTACTATGTCTGTGTAGGCCAGGACCTTTCTATGATAGAATCTTAATACTACTGCAGAACCCCTGTCTCAACTAAACAGTCACTGGAAAGTCCCAAGGGCTTCTTTTCTACCTACTCACCTCTGCAGGTTGTAACCTGCAGCCCAAAAGCCTCTTCAGTCTATTCACAAATGATGATGGCCCCATTGAATTGAGACTGGCTTCTTACTGTAAGTACTATTATGTCAGCCACCCATTGATCTCCAGGAATAGCACCATTAGCCCCAACCTGTAGATATAAAATGCCTCAATATGTGGTCTGTCACAACATCGCTGGAGTGTCTTCAATTGTTCATTGCCAACTAGCCTTAGGTTTCTTACTCCTTTGTCACTCTCTTCATTCCCCCCATCTCCGCCCTGTGCCACACCTTCCCCACCCATTCTGTCGCCATGCACATCATCCACAACACCATGTCAATTGTTCACACCATCTAACTTCCTCCTTTGTGTGAGTGGCTGCCTGCACTGCTTGGTGTGGAGGTTGACATTTTTGCTTGCTCACAACATGCTGCCCTGGCAGTGCTCTGCCTGCCTCCTGCATATTCCTCTTTCATTGTTCCCATTTATCTACCACGCCCCCCTCCACACCGCCTCGTCCTCCCCCTCCCAAAGCATCATGTGAGTGGCCAGTGCTGTCCTGAACCTTGTGATGGTTGATATTTTTCGCTTTCCTGTGCTGCCCATCCAACAAGAATGTCTCCGCAGACTCAGAGGAGGACAGCCAAGCCACAAGCCATGATACAGGTTCTATAAAGGTATTGGGGTTGTTTGCTGATGGCATTGTGACCGTAGCGCATGAAGCTGGCTCTGGAAAAGCCACAACAGTGGTTGTAGAAGACATAAGGAGCCGTCTCCAGGACAAAGTCAAAGACAATTTCACTGGGAAGATGGATTTGAAGTTTGCCTGGATAGAGCTATCATATACGAGTCCATCTCTCCAGTAAAGTTAACCAACTCTTACTCAATTATCAGAGAGCAGTTTGTTTAACACAAACGACACCCTTCTGGATGTCACCAGTCACAACCTTCTCCCTTCATTGGCAAGTTTGCCGACCTTTGTATTTCACCCAAGAGGTCGCCAGTTCTCCAAACTAGTTTCAAATTTGCAGGCCAATGCCCAGATATACTGTACTTTTCTGACCAACTCTTAAGTCACTTGTCACAGGGGTCTCTGAATTGAAGAGATTTTCTGAATTGTTACACATCACAACAGAGTGTAAGCTTTGCTTACATCAGTGACATGATCACATGATCTTATGGACCATGGTACATCATCATCCTTTTGGAATACAATTCAATCCTTTGTCTATTGTTCAAATTGAGTGCTGGGACCCCAATATACCACACACTTTTTTTTGACAAATTTGAATCATGGTTCATTCGCCCTCTCTCTCCTCTCCCTCCACCGTCCTCTGATCTAACTGATCATGCCTATCATCAATCCTGACCTGAACTTCCCTGCCGGAAAACTGTATCTGTACCATACCTGAACACCTGTGCCAGAAATTGCTTCTGTCCCTGTACCTGAACACCTGCCATCTTGGACAACTGTCAGAAATCTTTTGACTCCCCTGTAAAGTCCTCTCCAGATATCTCCCACCCCCCTTCTCCTTCTCCGGCTTTCTCCTCCCCCCTACTGTCCCTCTCTTCTCTCACTTCTTCTTCTGAAGCCCCTACATTGTCCATATTCACTTCCATCCTTAGCTCCGTTTCACTCCCATCCATCGTCAACACCGTCCTCTCTGCTCTCACTACTTCTGGTTCCTCCAAAAACCTTGACCCACTACTTCTTCCCCCCCCTCTCCAACAATTTTATCATGCATATAGCCTCCAAATCAATGCATATACCTCATGGTTTCCATCCAGAACCCTCCTCCTCACTCTGCCCTCAAGCCTCTTGAATCTCCATCCTCACTGAGGCTCATCTCAACAGCAAGCTGCTGTCTACCAACCTTGTCATTCCTGCCCTTTCTTGGACCCAATACATCTCCTCCTTCAATGACTCTGACTCCAACTCAGATTCTGACCCTATATATTCCTGCACCCTGTCTACCCTTGCCACCAATTCCTTCAATGTGTCCATTATCCAAAATTCTCCATGGGACACTCCCATCATGTCTGCCAGCACCTTATCTTACAACACAATACTAGAGTTTGAAAGGGCAGTGAAGCGCTACTTTAATGCCAAGAATATCACGCCTACAGCACAGGTCTCTCAGATTCTTTGGAATTTCAATGATTCCTCTATCTTGACATGGGTGGAGTCCTCTCTCAACCTTTCTACTCTCGTTTTTGGACTTCATGACTCACTTCAAGACAACCTGGCTGTCCCTTGATTGGAAAGATGATATTGTTTTCCATGTTATAGATTTCCAGGGTACTCGCGACTTCAATACTTGGGTCTCTGACATTTGGCTTGCTAACTCTCTCTTGGCTGATCATCCTCTACATGTCCCTGACTTCTCCTTCCATGCATGTCTACTGAACTTCAACATGAATATCACTGCTCGGACCATGACAAGTCTCTAGCAAACATTGTTGAGTTCAATGCTTGGCTTCATCAAGTACAGTCCATCGATGAACATGTTTGTTCTTGCAGTTGGGAGTGGCTGGCTGCCATGACCCAAGTTTATTCTGCCTCTGTGAGCATTACTCAACAACTCAACATTATCTTGGCCTCTTTTGCTTCCTGCATCAGCTCTGGGCCTGTTGCCCCGATCCATCCCTTGCCTGCCCTGGTCATTGCAAATACCTTCCCTTCCCGTCCCCCATCCACTGGCACTCCTCACCATGATAAAGCTGCTGTTCTCTTTCCTTGCTTGATAGATGCACAGAAATCTCTGCTCTCAAACCACCATGGCTGTTACAAGTGCCATGAATTCTACACAGACCACATTTCGACAGGTTGCCCTTGGCGGCATGCAACTTCTTCCATGGTTACCAATTGCAACAAGGCAGGCGCCACTGTGGCACTTTTGGCCAGATCATCAAAAACTTTGCCATCTTTGGGCACAATCACTGCCCCCTCTTCCTCCGCACCTACGATCATTGCTGCTATCCTAAACGAGGATTCTGATGATGACTTGTATGGTGATCACAGTTTCCCTGCTCTTGACATGTCTGATGGTTTCGAGCCATATGAGTACATCCCTCCTCCTGTCTATATTGTTCCCTCTCTTTCCTCTGCTATCCCATCCCCCCTCCCTGCCCACTTCTGGTGGGATTGTCGTATTGATGGCCCATTAACCTGTTCTCCAACTCCAGTTAGAGCTCTCATTGACACCGGTTCCCCACCCATCCTTATATCTGAAGAATGTGTCAAACTTTACAGTCTCATTCCCTGGTGTCTCCACAAACTGTTATCCATTATAGGTGCCTATTCTGCAGGGGGTGATATTGTTCTTGATGCATACGTTAAATTACACATTTCCTCCCTTGATTCTTTATGGTTTGCATATGTTGTTCCTGCCATTATTGTCCCTGGTCTCCATGCCAATATCATCCTTGGTCTTGACTTCCTTGCTTGTAATCATATTGTGATTGATCCCAAAGACTGTTTGGCCATTTGTAAGACTGATGGTTATGATCTCCTCAATCCCCCAAAACCAGCATATTTCTGGAAGATGCCCCTGCTATCCCCTCCCCTACGCCGAAAACTCGAATGGTGGGCCATCCGTGAAGATATTGCAGCTAACCGTGGGTTTCATATTGCAGTACACAAAGAACTGACTGAGCTCTTTGCTGTGCATCCAGACCGTTTCGATTTTAGTGCCCATACAACTGGTGATCATAACATCATTGGTATGATTTGAACTCAAATTGAGCAGCTTGCATATCAAGACTGCCTGAACCAACTGAGCACTAAATTCAAGTAGGTGTTCAGTGACTGTTTCCCTTTGGACATTCCTCATGTCAACACCTTGCTGATGGACTTTTACCACCACATTGAAGTTCCGGCCAGCACCACCTTCTTGACTACCCATCCCTACTCCTGCCCTTGTAAATACTGTGATGCTTGGAAGACATTGATTGAACAACACATCGCTGCTGGCCGTATTCGCCCATCTTCCTCTCCTTATGCTTCTCCCTCTTTTATCATCCCTAAAGCAGACCCGACCATTCTTCCTCACTGGGTGGTTGACTACCACTTGTTAAATAGAGTGATGGTCCTGGATGCCTTTCCACTCTCTTGTATTGATGACATTCTCACTGACTGTGCCAAGGGTAAGATCTGGGGGAAAATCGACATAACAAATTCTTTCTTCCAGACTTATGTACTCCTGGAACATGTCAATTTTACAGTGACCCTTACTCCTTTTGGTCTCTGAAAGTGGATTGTAATGCCTATGGGTTGCTATAATGTCCCTGCCACACACCAACCTTGTGTTTCTCTTGCTCTTAAAGACCATATTGGGAAGTTCTGCCATGTATATTTGGACAACATTGTTATTTGGTCTCAATTGATTGACAAACACAAAAGGAACATTGCCACTATCCTTGAATCGCTCTGTTGTGCCCACCTTTATTGTTTGATGAAGAAATCCAATCATTTCTGCTCAGAAATTGACTTTCTGGGCCACTATATCTCACTGAGGGGAATTGAGGCTGATTCTTCTAAGGTCCAACATATTATGGACTGGCCACGGCCTCACTCTGCTAAAGACCTTTGCTGTTTTCTCAGACTTGTATGCTACATCTCTGCTTTCCTCCCTCAATTGGCGAAGCATACCTTTGTTCTCTCTCCCCTCACTTGCAAAGAATGCAATTCTGATTTTCCTCCTTGGACACCTGACCACCAAGCTGCGTTTGATGCTATCAAAGGTCTTGTGCTGTCACGCACCTGCTTAACAACAATTGAATATATCTCCCCTGGTGAGAACAAAATCTTCATGACATGCAATGCCAGCAAATGCCAAATGGGTGCTGTTCTCTTGTTTGGCCCTACTTGGGAAGCGGCACGTCCTGTTGCCTTTGAGAGCCATTTTCTGAAGGGCATTGAGCTTCACTACCCTACCCACAAACAGGAACTGCTGTTGATTATTCACGCTCTACAGAAGTGGTGCTCCGACCTCCTCGGCTCTCGTTTCATTGTTTTCACAGATCACAAAACCCTCCAGAATTTTGATGGCCAGAAAAATCTTTCCATGCACCAAATGCAGTGGATGGAATACCTCTCCCAATACAAATATACCATATACTACATTAATGGTGAAGCAAACTGCATCACTGACACCCTCTTTTGTTACCCCGAGACAATCGCTCACAACATCCTGCCCCCTTCTCTTCCTATCACTTCCATCCCCGAGGTCAACAGTGACCCCTCTTTCCTTGATGATATTTGCACTGGTTATATCCACAACTCATGGTGCTCCCGCCTCATTGGCAATGTCAAGAACAAGAAACTGGATTTCAAATTGGATGTCACACTCCATAGTGGCCTACTATTCACAGGGAACTGCCTGATTATCCCTCGTTTCAAGGGATTATGAGAACAAATTTTCTGTCTCGCTCATGACAATCTTGGGCATTTTGGAGGTGACAAGACATACAAGAACTTATGCCACGAGTTTTACTGGCTCTATATGCATCATAACTTGATCCAAGGATACATTCCTTCTTGCTTGGAATGCCAATGAAACAAATCACAGACATCAAAGCCTGCAGGCCCATTACACCCTCTAGTGATCCCTGACAGACATTTCCAGTTGGTTGCCATGGACTTTGTGAGACCCCTCCCTGTGGATGATGGATTTGATTGCATTCTTATGCTAACTGACCACTTGGGGGCCAATATACAGATTGTGCCATGCCGAATGGACATGGGAGCAGAAGAAATCACTGGTTTGTTCTTTGACTGGTGGTACTGCGAGAATGGCTGTCCAGTCAAAATTATTTCAGACTGGGACAAAATCTTCATGTCTAAATTTTGGCGGTCTGTTATGCGCCTCTCTGGAATCAAACATAAGATATCAATGGCTTATCATCCTCAAACAGATGGTTCATCTGAGCACACAAACAAGACTATCATTCAATGCATCCATTTCCATGTCGATCGACAACAGAAAGGGTGGTCAAAGATCCTTCAGAAGATCCGGTTTGATATTATGAACTCGGTAAATCCTTCAACAGGTTATGCCCCCTTCATGCTCAAATCTGGTCACCATCCTTGGCTAATCCCTCCACTCATTCAATTGGATACTGCTGCAGGTGATACATCTAACTCGAGCTCGATTCCCCACCCCAATGGGTTTCCTATTAGCATGCCTGAACCCTCTGAGGCATCTGTTGCAACTGCTTTTTTCTTGCCAATGGTGCTTCCCAGGAAACAACTGAACTTGAATACACTCCTGCTGCTCTGTCTTTCATGGAGGAGCTCCAACTCTGCCTGGCCGATGTTATAGAACAGCCATTTAACAACTATTTTTCATTTTGTTCTTGTTTGTTATTGTTTGGCTTTGTGGACATATTATAAAAGGTCAACAACATGAATCTGACTTCATTTCATTTTATCTTCATTTGTCCTTGTTTGGCTATCTCTTATCTCCTATCTCTTATCTCTTATCTTCTTATCTCTGGCTCATATCCTATTGGTTGATAAGTCTTGGCTAGTATAGTATATATAGAGTAGCCCAAAACCTGTAACTCTAGTTGTATTCTCTTAAGAACTCCACT
>Ga0307516_10007097_pt1 | contig 12947 bp, 11 predicted proteins | sample 19_EM_MG_FD_203310 | JGI IMG/M metagenome (GOLD analysis project Ga0307516, IMG submission 203310) | Populus trichocarpa ectomycorrhiza microbial communities from riparian zone in the Pacific Northwest, United States - 19_EM | ecosystem: Host-associated > Plants > Roots > Unclassified | place... | reverse complement strand
TTGGTAAGACCATCACCCAGCCGGCGTGGTATTTATAAGAATCCGGAGGGCGTTCGTCATGACTCGGAGAGAGAGGACGTGCGAGGATGGGCATCCTTGGGTATCCACGTCCCTGCGTTGGGACGTTTCTGGAATCCAGGGGTGACGTGGCGCAACGGCACAGGTTCGAACGGTACAGGATCAATGGGAGACGTGCAACCTGTGGCACACATCGTGAAGTTGAATGGATTTCGCCTGCTGCGACAGCCGAACAACTACCAGCGATGCGCGAAAGGGGCCGCCGCAACCGCCACATTCATGATCCAACCTGTCCGCATCTCCGTGTGGCGGACCGCAAATAGTAGGACCCTGTCGTGCGGCCGCATGAGGGGCGCTAGTACGTTTGATTGTCGTCCTACACGTCCCCCTTTGTTCTGGGACACAGCCGTTGGTCAACGTAAGGTCCGATAAGGCCATTCGCGCACGAATCGAGGCACTGGAATGTTCTGTACTGAAGGGATGAACGTTCGAGAGAGGACCACATCCGCATGAATCAGCTTGAAAATCCCACAGGAATACTAAAATTAGACAAGAATGTATAGAATGAAGACATGAAATAACAGTTCCAGCGCTGTTAAACCCACCAAGGGGCTACAAAATTTGGCCTACGTGGCCGCGTGTCGATGAAGTACACACACCCCCGAACGATGTGAGAGTCCGGTAAATGGGCAAGAAGTCCGCAGGGAACGAAGTCCGTGAAGGAGCAGGGGGGACGACTCAAACCGGGGGTTCCATAGGGGAAACTATACGCACGTAAGAGGAACAGCGCGTGTGAACATCGCATGAGATCCCACATATTTATGCCGTAGTCAGTATACAACAAGCACGATCATTCAAGAGGACGTACTTACGTCTTTCCACTCCCAACAATCGTTCCCTGAGTTTTCTGTATCGACGCTTCATCTTCCATAGATCGTATTTCCCGAGGTCTGGACTGTGCCGCTTGAGGTGTTCGAGCCCCCGATCCAACTCTCCCAGAACGTGGTCCAGTCGTTTAACGAGTTCCGCCCGGTGATGGCCCATCCCGACTCCGTCAAGGTCCTTCCGGATCGCGGCGCGCATCTTGTTGAAACTGCCATGGTCCCGGAGTTCATTCCACTCCGACCAGATGAGAAGGAAGTAGGAAGTTAGAACCTCGGTGTCCTTGAGCGCTCGGACCACCTTGATGATGTGAGAGTGAGTGCCAACGTAACGGCCCAGGCAGATGGGAGGGAGTGGAGGCCGCTTGGTCAACCAAGACCAAACGTCGACGGGGATAGACGGTACCAGCTCGTCCACCGATGCGATCTGCGGTAGCATGTCAGCCACACTCTGGCCAACCACTTCGGTATACTGGAGGGCAGAAGCTGCCGTTGCCCACCGTTCGACTAGATCCCCCCTATCCATCAACCGATCCCAGGGAATGTGGGGTGATATGAGTACGATGGCACGAGGGGTTGCTTCAGATATCAGCGGGATGGCAGCCTGTTTGATGCGATTCCACGTGAGTTGCCAATTCCTCGATGCTCTTGCCGCGCGTAGGGATGTGTCGAACATCTCGGGTCTCTCATCTCACTCCTGCCAGACTGCATATGGAAGGAGTGCGGTAATCGCCTTTCGCTTCGATTGGAGTAGATTGCAATCTTCGGCTCCAATCAGCGTTTCGAGCTTATGAGTATTCAGGTCCGAAACCTCTCCAACCCGCGCGCTGATCCAAGGTCAGAGTGGTGGTAATCCTTGAGGTACTAACACACCTCTCATCCGATGCCGTAGCTCCCGTGGTTGGGACGCCACAACCCAGGTCGATTGCGACGATCGAAAGGCAGTCGGAAATGATGGGAGTCGGAGGTGGGGGGTCCGAACCTTTGTTTGCTGCGTCCTTTGGTACCCAATTCGGGCTTACGAGAGCATGAGCAACGACGGTGCGTTCGTCACCGGGTGTTTGTAGTCACCCCAAGTGAAGTGCCGACGATCCACGCTTCGGATGTATGCCCTATGGATGGCGTTCACAATATGGGAGAGCCGGCGACCACGGAAATCGGTATCGGCCGGGAGAGCCTTGGCGTAGCGCTTGATTACGTCCTTGAGTGCGCTTGAGGTCGGGTCCATGATTGAGAGATGAGAGATGGTGCGGAAAAACACGGGGCGGATACCGTCGCAAGCTGCTGCACAACAAACACCTCAGAACCGTTGGTATTGATACAACCAACGAAGGCGTTGAAACAGTACGTACGAGGGCGGGTTTGAAGTCGGTGGGTATTGACAGGAGCGGCTCAAGATATTCCAAGGTCGACAGGTGAACCGCTTTGTCTAAAGACGTATGGAGCATCCAAGAGATGCACCGCAAGTCCAAAGCATGTATTTGAGGGGAGGTCCTCATCAACCGGCGGTACCCCATTCTGCTAACTACATTCCTGAAAGTCACCGACAGCTGATGGGTCATCAACCCGAGAAACCATGCATCCTCGACCAGTGAGACGGGCAGCAAAACAAGGACGGAGAAGAGGGAGAAGGATATATTCTCCACCGAATTTCAGGGTTGCTCCGAGTCCGGCCACCGATGGAAGGGTACATCGCAGGACGCGGAGGCTTGGATGAAATTGAAGATCCTGGAGGTGACAGGGGCGGAGGTGGGAGGAGGAGCCGAGGTGGGGGAGGGAGTTGAATGAAGGGTGTCCAGGATATGGGGGAGAATATGGGGCATGGCACGGGGACTGGGAGTTTGATACGGGCAAGTCTCGGAAACCGTCCCTGCAATGACAGCGATAAAGTAGAGGATAATACCAACCAAAGCGGCGCTGGGGATAACAGGGGCGACGGCGAGGTTGACCTCCCAGAGGTAGCGGGAGAGAGCACCACCGAGGAGCAACAGCGCAATCTGCAACATCAGCGGCAGCGACTCCATCACATGGTCGAAGTACCAGGCGACGATCCCATCGAGTTTGCGCTGTCTGTTCTGGCTATGTTCAATTGTGGTCCCTCGTAGGTCGGTTGACGCGTATCGGTTCGACTACTGCTTTCCGAGTATCGCGAGAAAGGTGGAGAGGAGTGAAATGGCGAGACTCGCGAAGAGGATGGCTTGGACATTAACGATCATGCGCGGAGGGCCAGCCCATTGTGGGAGGGTGGGGGCGTCGTTACCAAAGGCAGTATTGTAAATTGTGGATGAGGACGCGGAGGAGAGCAGCGGTCTCATCATTGGGGTACAGCTGGAGGTGAGAGTGAACTTCGATGATGAATGCAGAAGTGACGGCGGAGAGTAGACCAGCCTGCAACCTTCGTTAGCGCGTGTGGACAAAAGCCTCGTGCAAAACCTACAAATATCAACGTTGTGCTCAAATCCTTGTCGTATTTCTTTATGAACACCTTATCGTACTCCTCAGATGCCTTGCGGTAGTGTTCGTAGAACCGAGCCGTGGACCCTGGGCAGGGCCCTCTAATACACCAGAGTTCCGGCGCTCCCTCGGACTGAGTATAGGGTGCTAAGCGAACTAAACGGTGTGTGTGTATTACACAACGTACCTCCTTCGTTCGGCACTCTCGGTGAGCTAAGCCTCTCAGCCTCAGATTCCGGATTTTTGCCTCCACCTTCTCGGCTGGCGGTGCGAGTGGGATTCAGCCACGGATGGATGGCGGGATGGTTAGAGGACTCACGGATTCTCTACTACCTCTAGATCTGCCATGGTGTGTGGTGTCGACGCAGAGAGGGATAAACGGCGGTGAGCGGTGGGACTAAAAAGTATGAGCGCTGTGCCGGCGCATTCCCAGATGGGTATCTTGGAGTTGGAGCATGTCGGAGTTGACGGTCAAGCATGTCAGGAGTCGGAGGGGGCCGGATCGAACACCGCGGAACAAAGTTACAGGCGCCCGAAAACTCCACCACGGACGGAACGACGGCCACAGCCATAAGCCAGCTCATGGAGGTGTATGGTGACCGACTGGGCTGGTTCTACGTACGCCGCCGGTTTGGTGTTCGCGTGGAATACTGTTGTCATCGAGGATATTTCTGACTCAATCGTCTGCTCATCCAAATATTTGGTCGCCTCCCCTACGCCCTTCCCGACGCCCTTCCCTCTCCCTCCCCTCCTCTGAATTGAGGCTGGACTCCAGCCTAGAGGGGGGGCAAGGCGCGCCTTCACAGATCCGCAACCGTCAAATCCTTCAATCCACCCGTGCCCGTGCAGCGACCCCGACAGTACGGGCCTTTGACGTGGGTACTCTCGTGGATGGAACCAGACCGAGATTAAATATTAACCCTCGACCTCACCTAGCTGTTAATCGTCACCATTCACCGAAAAGGTGACACTCCCCGAACGGATCCAATCATCCCATTCCCATTCAGCCCACGGCTATCTCGCCGACGCGTCCGATCCCTGGCGCGGACCCAATCCAGGACTATCCGACCTCCATCCAATAGCGCCTATCCTCATCACCAACGGAGGACTCGTTTGCGCCTAGGAATCTACCCACTTCGACGTGAACACGTCCAGGAGCCCCAACCTCCGCACGTTCCCTCCTCCAGGCCACCACACATCGGTTTTTGAATTGTGGGGAGCAGGAAGGATGGTCAGAGACTCGCGGACTGAACTTTAGGTGAGAAGCAGCTCATCGGATATCGGTCTCCTGATATGTGTGTGCCGCTCAAGTTGAAGACAGATGGTGATGAGTCGGGGGTGGTTGTAAGGGACCGTTCGGAATTTCGGTGGCAACGAACGATGTCACCATCGCGTGGGCTCTAGCGGGATGGAAGCGGTACGGAGCGCCGCTCACTGCAAAACCCAGCTGAACTTCTGTTAACATTGCGTTGTGCGAACTACGTCAGCCGACACACACGAGACCTCATTCATAATTCGCCCGTCCTTCAGCACCGGGGCGAGCTCCCCGCCACCGGCCTCACTGACAATCCCTCTTACCCGGCCGAAAGTCGATCAACCGACTCGCCGATGTGCCCCTTCTACGTGTCACACCCAAACGAACGGCCACGATTCATTCTCTCACAGGCTTTCAAACGGAACTTTACTGTCCATGGATATCTCTCCGGCACGCTCGAACACAGATGTTGATAGAGATGACCCAAAACTCGCACTTCCGAACTTTATCAAACCAGACCTTCCGCGGGTGTTCCCCCTCTCCACGAGACGAATCGACATACATTGCTGCGACAGGTCTGGAAGAGACTACGACTACCTAGGTCACGAAACTGGAGAGGGCCCAGCCGCGTGTACCGGAATGACTATGGGAGATAGATGCACGTTGAACTCTGCCCTTGGTGTTACACTTTCTGAGTGTCCAGATTTATGTTTAGACGAGGTGCAATTCCCGATTCAAGTCACTTCCCCCTCGCGGTCGAACCCGAGACCCTCAAACCTCGATCACGGCCAGTACGTGAAAAGACAGAAGGATGCAGGTGGAGTGGCTTATATGGATTTGGGTGATTCATTGAGCTTTGCCAGCATCGGGCGTATCATGCTCTGACTTCGGTCGATTGGCTGGTTTACTATCCGCCGTGGCGTTCGCATCTACCATCGGGATTGGTTCCCACCTCCAGCTTGATCCGGTCGACATGGCCGCAACCCCCCTCAGGAGATCAATACCCTCCGCGATGCCCTTACCATCCCGCGGTAGGCTGGCCCTCCACGCGTGATCATTAAGGTTTAAACACCTCGTCACCAATCCCTACTACTTCACTCCTCTTCGCCCCCTTGCAACACTCGGGAAATGATGGTTGAACCAACCCACCACCACCGATATCTAAGGGCCCACCACTAAGCGTAACCGGAACCAAAGCCCGAGCTGGAAGGGCCGTACCGCGGTGGTTCGGCTATTTCGTGAAATCGTCATATTGATCCGTGGATCGCCCGGGTGTGGTCTCCTACTTTCTGGGCTTTCTGTGGGCAGTTCCCAAACATACACCCCCAAGAGTTTCGCTCTCTTCTGGAGCGTGATCATGGATGACCTCTTTGCGTCCAAGTTCGCATGGTTCGCCCTTCCCTGAGGTTTAAACGTTTACTTCTTACCACACCCTGTTCGAGTCACGGAGTCCTCGTCAGACCCCAACATTTCGTGTGGGTCTCGCACTGTCCACGTGTTCAAGGTTCTCCGCTCCACTTGATCCGCATATCCCTCTGTTAAATTATCGAGATAAAATGATGTTTTTTTGTACACCAGAGTATTCCGCGTGTGCGCCTGGGGATCCGTCCGCATCGTGGTTGCGGCGTGGTTGCGGCGTGGCTGCAGTGCGGCAGCGCTTATCGTTCAACACCTTTCGGTCTTCTCCCATTCTCCCCCCCCCTTGCGGCGAACCTAATTGATACCACCCATCATGGCAGATCTAGAAGAGGTCATAGAGAACAAGTAAGCTCTCCGGTTGTCCGGTAACATATCTCAGCTAGATCGTGTTCATTCCACAGCCGAGAAGATGGTGGGGGAAATTCAGGGAATGAGGCCGGGAGCGGCTCGGTCATTGGAAAGGGCGCGAAACGAAGACGGTACGATAGATCGCACCAGTAATGTTTAACTCGCTGAGTATTTGATCCTCAGGTCGAGGAAGCGTCGGAACTCTGGTGGGTCAGAGGGATCCATGCAAGATGCTCAACCGGGGTATGATTACACGCCGCAACCGTTCCATTTTCCCGTTCCTCACCTTCGATAACAGCCAGGACCCTGAGGAGGGATGGAAGGAGAATGCGAGTGAGGGACAGAACAACTATCAACCTGTGGATGAGTGAGTTCTATCTCTCGCCCGACCAGAATGTTGCTGAGAACACACAATAGTGAACAGGATGTACGACATACTCAAGAGGACCATCGGGCTCGATTCTTTGAGTACTACCGGAGAGAGGCGGACGACTATGATAGGGAGTTTTTGAGGAAGTATGACGAGAATTTGAATACAACTATAATCTTTGTGAGTCTTGTGTCAAGTTCCAGCGTGCGCACGCTAAAAGGGGCACCAGGTTGGTCTGTTCTCTGTGGTTGCTTCTGTATTCATCATCAACATCCAATCCCAACTCCAGCCCGACACGGGTGAGGAGACTACTGCCCTCCTCCGTGTCCTTATCTACAAGATTGACAACACTTCATTTGGCACCGACACTCCCACTCTTCCCCAATGGACTGGTCCCCCGCATTCAATTGTCCAAGTCCAAGCCCTGCTTTACGCAAGCCTTGCCTCTTCCTTCCTTTCAGCCTTCCTCGCGATGCTCGGCAAACAGTGGCTGAACCAATATGCTTCCACCGATATGCGAGGGACAGCAATTGAACGCAGTCAGAATCGGCAACGCAAGCTTGATGGCATCATTGCGTGGTATTTCAACTATGTGATGGAGTTGCTACCACTGATAATGCAGGCCGCACTGCTGCTTCTCGGTTGTGCCCTCTCTCGCTACCTCTGGGGGGTGAATATCACTGTTGCATCTGTTGTCATTGGTATCACCTCCTTTGGCATATTCCTTTACCTTTTCATCATCACTGCTGGCACAATTTCTGGGAGCTGCCCATATCAAACACCTGGGTCCCATGCTCTCCACTACCTGTGGCCACAGGCTAAGAAAATCCTTCATTCAACCACCCTAAGTGTTGCCTCAGCATTGGGAGATGGCTTCAGAGGATCTGAAACTAGGAAGGTCATCAGAAAAAATGTGTCATATCATGAGCCCTGGCAGTACAGAAGAGAGATTGTACCCTTTTTCAGGGACATGATTTTTGAACTTCCTCGTGCACTTGCCATTGATGTCTATCATCTTGGAAAAGTGATGACATGGTCATTGCATACCTTTGCTGTTGGAGCCTACCACCTTAGCTCCACAACAGCCATATCATTGGTTTCTTACTTGCATGGCTCACCTTCCACTCTGGAAAGGGGAGTAGACTGGCAACTGGCTGTGTTGGACTTGCGATGCATTTCATGGATGCTCCAAACATCCTTGGACAAAACTATCCACCTGGCAACCTTCAAACACCTTGCAGCAATGACAGAACTTGCTAACTTTGATCCCACCCTTGCCAAAGATTGCTTCAAAGCTTTTGTCAGCTGCATAGATATCAAATATCATGAGGTGGTGGTTATTCGGGGGTTGGAGGAGCTTGCAGCAGTATCTGCCATGTGTATTTTCAGTACCATCTCTCATCTTCTAGTCATGGATCCAACTTCAAGTGTTCTTGAGGAGGTGCACCAGGACTACCTTAAGGTTTTCCCTGCCCAGGCTAATTTTAGGGACAATTACTTTTACTACACCATGAATGCTCTTCAGGGTTTATATTTCCAGAGCTGGACACGCCAGGGCTTTCACTGGAATGGCTACAAACCTTCTCTTCATGAGCATGCCATAGCTGCCCAAAACTTTGTCAAGATTTCCTGGTTCAAGTACCAAGGAATACAGGGGAAAGTTCCTTGTTTTGTCCTCCGGTTTGCATTGCACTCCCTCTCTCTGGACCCCCTACCATCAACACCTGTCATTGCCAACTGCCTATTGATCATTGCAATTGACCTGGGTTGTGATGTGTCAGATATAATATTTGGAAATAGGTAGGTTCACATTCCACAGGTAACCACCACTCTGACCCTGAGTTAGTGCACAGGTGGAGGAAATTTCAAGTTTGATAACTCAGAGGCTCAAAACTATGGCTGATGCTGAAGAGCACCATCTGATCCAATCCAAGCACAAGGCAATTAATGCACTCCTCCCATATGCAGTCTTGCAAGAGTTTGGTGGAAAAACTGGGATACTTGATGCATTTCTACATGTTGCCAGAGCATCAAAAATGCCCAAATTTGAATGGCACCATGCTAGGGAATATGCTAGTACTATGTTTTCTAAAGCAAGCCTTCATACTATTATACTTGTGTCACCCCACATCTACTGGGGGCTTTTGACAGAGAGGAGAGATTTGGTTCAACAATGGGCAGCAGCAATTTCTGCAGTTCCATACACTGAGGAAGTTGCTCAGAGTGTAGTTGGTACACTGCTGCAGATTGCATACTACAGCCAGTTATTACCACACATTCCTACAGACATTTGGTCATGGTTGAACAAGCGGCCTTCTCTCCCTCCCACCTGTGAGGGACGTTATTATGGAACTCGCCTGCCTGTTGCCAAGGCAGTTCTGGAACTCAAAGACATTGAGATCCTCAAGTCTTACTTCCTTCTTGTCTGGTCAGAGTGGGACCACCTCAAAGATAGTGTATTTGATGAGTCATGTGCCTCAATACATGAGCACTTCAATGAGCCTTGGGGTGGTTGGCATCGGGAAGAACTCATCCAACACCTGGACCATATTTTGACACAGTTGGATCAAGGGCTAGAACATCTCCAGCAGCACAATCCCAATCTGGAAGAGTATCATTTCCAGAGAATGAAGGATCAGTATAGAAAACTCAAGGACACATTACTGGAAGTGGTTACTGGTGTGTCCTGTTTGATAATAATACTTCACTGTATACTAACCCAGTGGACATGTGCAGGATCACATACAAGATTCATGTGTGCACTCCCACCCCCTTGCCCATAGTTTTATACCTAGATCTACATTGCCTACACCACTCCCCTCTTTCATGGTATGGGAGCCTTAACACATTTATTCATTGCATGCCCTACCATACCTTCCCTCCTTTCACTATCTAAATGGTAAGCCCTGTCCATCCTGTGTTTTTAAATAATGTCCATTAGGGATGACTTTACATTAGGTCAGTATTTAACATATCTTTGGCTGTGTATTCCTTAATTTTTACACTCCACACAGAGTATGATTTTACCCTTTATACCTCTTCACTTGCATGTAACACATGTTAGCACTTTCAATGTGTATAATACTTTTATTTTCAATGTTGTGTGGAGGAAGGAACAGCTCCAAGAAATTAAACCATAACCAAAGTGATTGAGCATGGGATGTACCCAGTAATGTACAATCCCTGGAAGGTGGTCTGTCATCAAGGAAATAGCTCAGTGGTGTGCCCTCTTGGATGGGTTAAAACTTGGGATACCCCCTATACTGAGTAAAGTAGTTCCACTCAATCCAGAATCCAGCTCTCAGTATAAAATGTGCAGTATTCAGTTAAGGTTGACCAGAGTATCTAGGTAAGTCCGCCAGGCAAGATCAGTTTAGCAGGAAGCCAGCTAGCAACCAGCAACCCCCGTAAGGCCTGGCATAGAAGGAATTGTACCTGACCCATGATCTGCCAGCAAATTTCAGCAGATTCCAACCCATGTGGATCCAGACCTGTGGATTTTGGTGTGGTACAGCTATCCCACAGGTATCTGCTGCATCCACAGTGGGGACAGAGGATAGAGTGTGGACTGTGTGTAGCACATACTACAAAGATTGTATCTACTTGCTACTTGAGTAATCCTGTTCACAGTAGTCTCTCGCCCAATTACAACCTGTCCCGGCATTGTGGGCCAAGCCTCATGAGCTTGCAACAGCAGTTGCATTACAAGCATCACAACTGTTCATCAATTCTTGGCTTTTGACAAGCTTCCAAATATCTCATCTCAAACAGAATAAAACAACACAAAATGAACATGATTGCTTAGGGGAGGAACTAGGCTACATAATGGCATACCTCACAACCAAATGGGTGGCAGGGAGTGGGTGAATTGAGAGTCAACCATAATTATTGGGATTAGATGGATCCACCTGTATCCAACCTGTATCTGTACAGCATCACCCAGCTGGATACCAGATCTGCCATCACCCAATCTGCCAGATTTTGGTGGATAAAAGCCCATGGATGCCCAGATATGGGGCTTCCATGCCAGGCCTTAAACCCCCATTCCCAACCTATATTCTCTACCCCTTATCTCACTCCTATTATCCCTCTCCTTTCTCACCTGACACTGTATTTTAAGGACTGAAAAGGGCTGAATCACTCCCCCCTGGGTGATTGGGCCATACCAAATAGAGTGCCAAGACTGGACAACAAACCTGGGGACTGTGATGAGAGATCACCCCTCTGGCTGTCCTGTAATGCTAGAGGCTCATGAGTAGCCTGCTGGGAGGTTCTCTCATCAAGACCTGGCAGTGTATATACATTGACACATGGTTACCTGTTGTAGAAGGCTGAGAAACACAAGGTCTCCTCTTGAACAAGTCACACACACTTCCTCATTCAATGAGTGGCTTGAGGAACCAGAGATTTCATGGAGTTGCTTAAAAGAACTGCCAATGTAACATGATTTTGGGAGAAACACCCCTGGGTTAGAAGGGTGGGAGATGTTGTTAGAAACATCAGTAGCAAGGTATAGTGGTGACTTAAATTATCTGGGCAGGAGGGTGGTGCAAAAGCTAAGCCAGTGCTAAGCCAGATCCCACTGTTTGGCATAGCAATTCATGATAAAATGTTTTTGCAACACAAACTCTCTGCCTGTGAATAAGCACAACCTGATATGAAGTCTCAGTCATGAAAGATTCTGAGTTCAAATATCTAGGAACCCAAGAAACTGGAGAACTCTTATAGTGACCACAGATAGCAGGACTATACATCAGAACAATGTGAATTGCCTATGTCTTTATAGATACTGGTACAGGGTGTGAAGAATACAGGACTACTGTAGTAGGCATATCCAAAGCTTAAAGGGGGCATGGTGGGTGGGGGACAGAGAAAAGATGGATAATGAAGGAGGTAAATAAGTGAGTTACTCTAAGTCCAGGATGAGGACCTCTGGCAAGTTATTATTTAGCAGTGCAAGGAACTGCCCACCCCATACCCTATCATACTGGCCTGGCCACCAATGAGGAGGTAACCATAAGAGTTGCTTCCCACTGGAGTGGAAGATCCATCCATCTGTGATCTTATAGCTAGGGGGACACTGCCATGGAAGTTTACCTGGTGGGCACTTGGTTGACCCCAGGTGCTCCAGCTTGGTAATGGTGGATTTGCTATCTTTGATGATTTTCCACCCCTCTTCACCATAATCATCAATACACCAGACTCCATGTCCATCTTGAGTGAACCAGACATTCTTACAACCACCACCATGTACTGATGCAAGACACTGCCCAGTCAGCACATCACAAAGGTATAAACCAAGATGAGAGGATCCAGATTTTGTTGTCTCCAATAAGCCAATAATGATGCTGTGCAAATCAGAGGATACTGATACAGATTCCCATTTCAATGCCTCTATGAGTTGATTTTTAAAAGTTGTGGTCTTAGCACTATCATCAATGTCTGCATTTGGGTCAAGGACACAGTCTTTGGCAGGTATGTTCCAGGTGACAATTTTTTTACCTCCATATTTGTCCTTATAGCCAGCAATAACAACAGTTTCCCCAGCTATCCCCAGACCAGAAACCATCATACCTGTGTCAATTGTCAGCCTTGGGACACCAGATTTGAGGTCCAGGATGGTGACTACCATGCTCTCCTGTTGTGTGATTGCTGCCAATGCTTTATCTGGAGAAAACACCAGAAGGTGCAACCTCTTGTTGCTCTGGAATGTTTGAGTGGAAGTGGTGAGGTTGGGGATGCTTGAATCTGTTATGTGCCATAGCTGAGCCACTGAAGTATCCCATGTGAGGAGCAACTCTCCATTTGGAGAAATGGATGGGGGATTGCTGCTGATGGTTGTGAGGCTTTGATGGAAGATGTAGCCAGCAGGAGACTCCTTCCAGATACAAACCCCTGGCCTATATGTATTACATACAAGGAAACAACCATCAGAGGATAGAGAGGGTGTTTTGTAGAATTCAAGATCTGTGGAATCCAGGAGATATTTGGAATGTTTAAGATCCCAAAGGTAATTTCTCCCATTGCTCAAGAAGGCAATCCGGGAAAGAGTAGGATAGAAAGTACCATAAAAGCCCACTTTGGAGGGAAATTCAGCTGGCAGAGACAGAGACTCAACCTCTGCCAATGTTTGTACTGAGGTAAACCCAACTTCCCATATAGTGATGGCCCTTGACTTTAAAACTGCATATCGAAGATATTC
>Ga0307516_10007096_pt1 | contig 12947 bp, 17 predicted proteins | sample 19_EM_MG_FD_203310 | JGI IMG/M metagenome (GOLD analysis project Ga0307516, IMG submission 203310) | Populus trichocarpa ectomycorrhiza microbial communities from riparian zone in the Pacific Northwest, United States - 19_EM | ecosystem: Host-associated > Plants > Roots > Unclassified | place... | reverse complement strand
CAGGGCAACACCGCGCCTTGCCGCTGAGCGCCTCAACACCCGCGACGGCGTCGCCGCAGCACCCCCACCGCGACGATCGCGCCCGCCCCGGCCGCCACCCCCGCGACCAGCACCGGCCGCGGATGGCGGCGGCCCGCCTCGACCGCGTTGCGGACCGGAACGGGAAGGTTGTGTTCCGCGGTGTGGGCCTTCTCCTGGACCGTGTGGCCGGTCTGCGCCGCCGTGCTGCGCAGCTGGACCGTCATCGCGCCGGCCTTGTCGCGCAGGTCGGCGGCCCTGGCCCGCGCGCGGCCCTTGACGTCGGCCTTCCCCGCCAGCTCCTCGACCGTGTCGCCGAGTTCCCCACGGGTCCGCTCGATCTGTTGGCGCAGTTCGTCCGGCCCCTTGGCACCGACCTGTTGCTCCGGCCCGTCACCCGACTTGTGATCGTGCGCCGACTTGTCCATGTCCGTCATCGGTGCGCCCTTTCCTTGATCTCCTCCATGTCGGCCTTCACACTGCCGAGGGCCTCCTCGGGCGTGGGCGGTACGGCGCGTTTCAGCTGGGCGCGGCCGGTCGCCGCGAGCAGGGCCGCGAGGGCGAACAGCACGCCCGTCACTATCAGTGCCGCGGCCCACACGGGCAGCACCAGCGAGAGTGCGGCGGCGCCCGTGGCGGACAGGGCGAGCAGACCGGCGTAGCCGACGGCGCCCGCGGCACCGAGCAGTCCGCCGCCGCGTCCCGCGCGCCGGCCCTTCTCGGCCAGTTCCTCCTTGGCGAGTGCCACTTCCTGTCGTACGAGCCGGGAGAGCTGTTCGGTGGCCTGTCCGACAAGCTCGCCCACCGAATGGTGTTCGTCGTGTGTCGGCCTGGGGGCTATGGTCCCGGTCACGGTTCCGCCTCCTCTCGGTATCGGAACCCCCGGGTACCCTGGCCTGCCCTCCCTTACCCCTGCGTCACTCCCCCGCTACCGCTGCGGTCCGGTGCCGGGACCGCGCTCTCCCAGCCGGGCCAGCTGCGCCTGGTACCAGTCGAGTCGCGCCTGCAACAGGGCGGCCTCCGCGGCGAGTTCGGGCACACCGAGCCCTTCGGCCGCGCCGACGTCGACTGCCGGCGGGGGCGTACCCTTGCCGGCCACCACGCGCAGGCCGTCTCCGGCCAGCCGGGCGAAGGCGGCGAGCGAGACCGACGTACGGGGGCCGATGCCGTCATGGCCATGGTGACCCATGAGGGACCGACTTGCACATAGGGCCTGCCGTCGCCCTGCCGCCCGCGCGACGGTCAGCAACCCGTCAGCATCTCTTACCTGTACCTCGTAGAAAAATTAAGTAGAGCTTCACTGTCGGTGGGTCGAGACTACCCGCATGACCACACCTCGGCCCCTCGGCCGCACCCTCTGCGCCATGATCACTCCCTTCGACGAGGCCGGCGCGCTCGACCTCGACGGCGCGCAGCGGCTCGCCGACCGGCTGGTGGCGGACGGCTGCGACGGGCTGGTGCTGTCCGGCACCACGGGCGAGGCGCCGACCACTTCGGACGCGGAGAAGGCCGCCCTGATCACGGCCGTACGCGAGGCGGTCGGCCATCGGGCCTCGATCGTGGCGGGTGTGGGCACGTTCGACACCCTGCACACCGTCGAGCTGTCCCTGGCGGCCGAAAAGGCGGGCGCGGACGCCGTGTTGGTGGTCAGCCCGTACTACAGCAGGCCCCCGCAGGACGCGCTCGAGGCCCACTTCCAGGAGATCGCGGACGCCTCCGGGCTGCCGCTCGTCCTGTACGACATCCCGGACCGCACCGGCACCCGCATCGAGCCCGAGACCGTGCTCCGCCTCGCCGAACACCCCGGGATCGTCGCGGTCAAGGACTGCTCGCATGACTTCCTCGGCGCCCAGAAGGTTCTCTCCCGCACCGAGTTGGCGTACTACGCGGGCTGCGACGAGCACAACCTCGCCCTGTACGCGGTCGGCGGCGCGGGATACGTGAGCACGGTCGCGAACGTGGCACCACGCCAACTCCGGGCGGTTCTGGACGCGTTCGACGCGGGCGACACGGCACAAGCGGCCCGCCTCCAGCAACGCGCCACCTCTCTCATCGAGTTGATGATGTCCTCGGGTCTGCCCGGCGCGGTCACCGTCAAGGCCCTGCTCGCCGAACTCGGCCTGCCCGCCGGCCCGGTGCGGGCACCGCTCAGGCCCGCCGACCGCGAGGCGGTCGACGGGCTGTCGGCGGCGTACGAATCGCTCACCGCGGGTTGATCAGCGGCGCGCGAAGACGGGCTCCCACTCCAGCCGGCCGGTGTTGTCGCCCTGCTCACTGACGCCGCTCAGCGGTACGACCCTGTCGCTGCCGATCGTGACCAGCACCAGCTGGGGCCGGTACGTCTGATCCAGCCTCGTGACCCGCTCCCAGGCGATGAGCCGCTTGTCGTCGACCCAGGCGAGCAGATGGCCGCCGCGAACCTTGGTGATCTCCTTGTTCGTCAGGGGATCACGGATCGAGGAGTACGACTTGCCGGGAGAGCCCCCGACCTCCTTCGTCAGGCCGAGTGCGGCCAGCCTGCCGTTCGGGGACAGTCGCGCGCCTACGTCCGACCGCAGGTACCGTTCGTTCGCGGGCGCCGCGGCCTTCTTGCCCTTGATGTCGTAGAACTGCTGCATACCGTCCTGGCTGCCGATGATCTGCGAGTAGACCCGATCGCCTGCCTGGCTGAATGCGAAGTCCTTGCGGCCGAGGATGTCGCGGTCGCGTGCGACCGGGCTCCAGGAGCCCTGGCCGGAGGCCACGTCGAGGACATAGAAGCCGGACCGGATCGCGTCGCGGTACACGGACACCAGTTTTCGCTTGCCGCCGACGGTCGGCTGCTCCTCGTCCCTCCGGTCGGGGTTCTCGTTGTACGTCGTCGCGACGAGCCTGTTGCCGTCGCGTGAGAACGCGAGCCCGCCGACTCCGTGTTCGACCGGGATCCACCGTTCGACCTCCCCCGTCGCGAGGTCGAGCAGGCCGATCCGGCCGGCGGGCAGGTTCCGCTCCAGCACGGCGGCGGTCTTCAGGCCGGGGGCGACGGCGACGAAGGACCACCGGGAATCCTTCTTGTACGTCCCGGTCTTCTGGTCGAGCAGCCAGTAGGTGCGCACGGAGGTGCCCTTGCCGCCGGACGTGTAGTGGGTCTTCGCCGTGTAGTACGCGGCCAGTACGGTGTCGCCGGCCCCGATCAGGTCGCGCGGCGGCGACTGGTCCGGGTGGGCGCCGTCCCCGCCCTGCTGGGAGATTCCGGCGGGGCTTTCGTCGTGCTTGCCGGAGTCCAGCAGCGGCACTCCCACGGCGACGGCGACCGCCGCGGCGGTGGCCGTGGCCACGCCCACGAGGGCGCGGTTGCGCCGACGCCGGCGGACCACCAGTACCCGGTCGACGAACCCGGCCCTCAACGGGGTCTGTTCGTCGGCCTGTTCACGCAGGGCCTCGCGTACGAGTTCCTCGACGTTCATGGACGCACCTCCACGGGCGAGAAGTCACGGGCCGGCTGCCGCACGGTGTCCGGCGGACCCAGGGCGGCCAGTTCGGGCGCGAGCGTGCGCAGCCGGGCAAGGGAACGGTGGGTGGTGGACCGGACGGTGCCGACCGAGCAGCCCAGGAGCCGGGCCACATCGGCTTCGGGCAGGTCCTCGAAGTAGCGCAGCACCAGCACGGTCCGCTGCCGTGCGGTGAGCCGGGACAGCGCCTCGCGCATCACGACCCGCAGGTCGGACGCGGCCGCCGCGTCCAAGGCACCAGCGCCCGCCTCGGGCGGCTCGGCCACCGTGACCTCCCGTGCGCGCCACTTCAATCGCCAGCGGCTGATCTGCTGGCGGTAGAGGATCCGTCGTACGTAGGCCTCGGGCTCGTCGATCCGCTGCCACTTGCCGGCCGCCTTGACCAGCGCGCTCTGCAGCAGATCCTCACCGGCGTGCCGGTCTCCCCCGCACAGCAGCACCGCCGTCTTCAGCAGCGCCGACGACCTGTTGTCCACGAACTCCCGGAAACTCTCCAGCTCCGCGGCATCCATCGTCACCTTCTCTTCCCCGGCGGCGCCTGTGGCCCGCCCCTGTGCCCCTTGTGACGCGCGCGGCGGCCCGCCGCTATGCCACCTGGGAAGAAATTCTCGGACAGCGACTGAAGGAGAAAGGCCGGGGCCCGTACCGCTGGTGCGTGCGGTACGGGCCCCGGCCTCACCGTCGGGCGGCTGCCGATCAGCGGGATCAGTTGTGGCTGTGCAGGATGTCGTTCAGGCCGCCCCAGACCGCGTTGTTCGGGCGGCCCTCGACTGTGCCGGTGACCGAGTTGCGGCGGAACAGGATGTTGGAGGCGCCGGACAGCTCACGGGCCTTGACGATCTGCCCGTCGGGCATGGTCACGCGCGTCCCGGCGGTGACGTACAGCCCGGCCTCGACGACACACTCGTCACCGAGCGCGATGCCGACGCCCGCCTCGGCGCCGATCAGGCAGCGCTCGCCGATGGTGATACGGACGTTGCCGCCGCCGGACAGCGTGCCCATGGTGGAGGCGCCGCCGCCGATGTCGGACCCGTCGCCGACCACGACGCCCGCGGAGATACGTCCCTCGACCATCGACGTGCCGAGGGTGCCCGCGTTGAAGTTGACGAAGCCCTCGTGCATCACGGTGGTGCCCTCGGCGAGGTGCGCGCCGAGCCGCACGCGGTCCGCGTCGGCGATCCGGACGCCCTTGGGGGCGACGTAGTCCGTCATCCGCGGGAACTTGTCGACGGACGTCACCTGGAGGTGCAGTCCCTCGGCGCGGGCGTTCAGCCGCGCCTTCTCGACATCGTCGACGGCGACCGGGCCGAGCGAGGTCCAGGCGACATTGGCGAGGAAGCCGAACATGCCGTCCAGGCTCTGCCCGTGCGGCTGGACCAGCCTGTGCGAGAGGAGATGAAGCCGCAGGTAGACGTCATGGGCGTCGATCGGCTTGGCGTCGAGGGAGGAGATGACCGTACGGACCGCGACCACTTCGACGTGCCGGCGGGCATCCGGTCCGACCGCTTTCGCGGCACCCTCTCCGAGCAGCTCGACGGCCCGCTCGGCGGACAGCCGCTCGGTGCCGGACGGGCCGGCCTCGGCGGTGAGTTCGGGCGCCGGGAACCAGGTGTCGAGAACAGTGCCGTCGGCGGCGACGGTGGCAAGCCCGGCGGCAACAGCGCCGGTGGTACGAGGAGCAGTCGTGTCGGTCATGAGGGCAACCTAACCGGCGGGGGCCCACGGAGGCGAACCCGCGAACGGTGCGTCTCAGGTGCCGGGCGGTGGGCCCCGGGCGGGCACAGCCAGGAGGTCCCGTCGCCAATGGCCGACGCCTCGTTCCCGCCCCCTCGGGAGCGGGTCGTGCGGGACATGCGGCACCCGGTGAGGGACATCGCGGCGAGCGTGACCGCGTCGTCGGCGACGGTCACCCGTCCCGGGAGCCGGTCCTGACCCGCCCGCGGCGAACCCCCGTGGCGCCGCCTCCCCAGGGGCCGGCGGTTCACCCGACCTCGGGAATGACGCGACTGAACATCTCCCGCGCGAACCCCTCGTCGTACGGCGTGTCCGTCAGCAGCACCTGGAGGCAGATCCCGTCCATCAGCGCGACCAGCGCCCGCACGGTGACCGGGTCGGTGCGGTGGGCGAGCACGGCCGCGAGGTCGTCGGCGCATTCGGCGGCGACCGGGCGCAGGGCGGGGCGGCGCAGGGCGGCGAGGTAGAGCTCGTACTCCAGCTCGACGCCGGTGCGCTCACCGGCCAGCCAGTCGCCCAGCAGTCCGGCGAGGTCGGCGGCGAGGTCGGTGCGCGGGTCGGACAGGTCGCCACGCGCGGCGACCGCCTTGCCGAAGCCCTCGGCCGCCTGCCGCACAGCGGCCACCATCAGCTCGTCGAGGGTCTTGAAGTGGTACGTCGTGGAGCCGAGCGGCACATCGGCCTCGGCGGCGGCGGTGCGGTGGCTCAGACCCGCGAGGCCCTTCTCCCCCACCACCCGGATCGCCGCGTCGATGATCCGCTGCCGCCGGTCGGGGTCGTAGCGCCTGGCCATCAGTGCGCACCGTCCAGGTTCAGCACCACCACGCCGACGATGATCAGCGCGATGCCGCCGGCCTTGGCGAGGGTCATCCCCTCGCCCAGGAACACGATCCCGATCGCGACGATGGCCGCGGTGCCGACCCCGGCCCAGATCGCGTACGCGGTGCCGATCGAGACGGACCGCAACGTCTGGGCGAGCAGCGTGAAGGAGACGACGTAGCCGAGGACGGTCAGCAGCGCGGGCACCAGCCTGCTGAAGCCGTCGCTGTACTTCATGGCCGTCGTCGCGGCGACTTCGGCGGCTATGGCGCCGGCGAGCAACAGGTATCCCATGTGTACGAGCGTACACATCGACGTAGGCAAGACGGTTCGCCGGTGTGCCCCCTTGCCCAAGTGACCGCCGGTTTTCGGCAATTGGACCCGGACTCGATGTGAAAACCGCTCACTTCAACCCCTGCCGGGAAGTCAGCCGCTCCACTAGTGTTTCACCGTTCACCTACTTCCCCATTACGTGCCGCAGCCGTCGCCCCGGGCGCCGCTGGAGGAACCCGCATGCCACAAAGCAAGTCCCGGCCCCCGAAGAGCCCGCCGTGGGAGAACGGCTGGGTTCCGGACACCTCCCGGGTACCGGGAACGCGTCGGCTGTGGCTGGCCGGCGCGCTGGCCCTGGCCACCGTCGTCACCTGCGTGACGGCGATCGCCCTGACGGACCAGCACACCGAAGCCAAGTCACCCACCGAGGACGGAATACCCGCCGCGGACTCGACCGGCCCCGGCCTGATCTCCTACGCCAGCAACTCCCCCACCGGCGCGGCGACACCGCCGGCGACTTCGCGCGGGAAAAGCGGTTCCCCCTCGGCACGGTCCACCGCCACGACCACACCGGATCCGCAGGGCTCGGCCTCCGCCGCACCGGCCGACCCGTCCAAGTCCCCCGCCCCGCACCCCACTTCGTCCACCACCAAGCCATCGGTCAGCTGGCGTTCGGTCCGCTCGGTCAACTATCCGGACCGCTACTGGCACGTCGACGGCAGCTACGTCGGACTCGACCGGGTCGCCTACGCCTCGGCCCGCCGGGACGCCACCTTCAAGCTGGTCAAGGGCCTCGCCGACGCCTCCTGCTACTCCTTCGCCACCTCCGGCGGCTCCTATCTGCGCCACCGCGAGTTCGTCCTGCGCGCGGAACGCACCGACGGCTCCGCACTGTTCAAGCAGGACGCCACGTTCTGCCCGCGAACCTCCAAGGTGTCCGGCGCGGTCATGCTGGAGTCGGCCAACTACCCCGGCCGTTTTCTGCGCCACAGGAACTTCAGGCTCCGTCTGGATCCGTACCAGTACAGCGGGGGCAACCAGTCGGACTCGGCGTTCCGGCTGGTGGACGGGCTGGCCTGACCCCGGACACACCAGTGGCCCCCGGCACTTGGCGCCGAGGGCCACTGCATGGCCGTCACAACCGTCTCAGACGTTGAACCCGAGCGCCCGAAGCTGCTCCCGCCCATCGTCCGTGATCTTGTCCGGACCCCACGGCGGCATCCACACCCAGTTGATGCGGAGTTCGTTGACGAGGCCGTCCGTGGCGGACTTGGCCTGGTCCTCGATGACATCCGTCAGCGGACAGGCCGCCGAGGTCAGGGTCATGTCGATGGTCGCGATGTTCGCGTCGTCGATGTGAATGCCGTAGATCAGGCCGAGGTTGACGACGTCGATGCCCAGCTCGGGGTCGACCACGTCGTACAGGGCCTCGCGGACCTCTTCCTCCGAGGCCGGCTTCATCTCGATGGTCTCGCTCATGACGTCTTCCTTTCGGCGTCGGCCTCGCCCAGGGCCTGGGCCGTCGCGTCCTTCCAGGCCATCCAGCTCAGCAGCGCGCACTTCACGCGGGCCGGGTATTTCGAGACCCCGGCGAACGCGACCGCGTCCTCCAGGACCTCGTCCATCGCGTCGTCCGGCTCGATGCGGCCCTTGGACTGCATCAGCTCCAGGAAGGTCTCCTGGATCTTCTGTGCCTCGGCCAGGTCCTTGCCGACCAGCAGTTCGTTCAGCACGGAGGCCGAGGCCTGGCTGATGGAGCAGCCCTGGCCCTCGTACGAGACGTCGCTGATCGTCGTGCCGTCGTACTTCACGCGCAGGGTGATCTCGTCGCCGCACGTCGGGTTGACGTGGTGCACCTCGGCGTCGCCGTCCCGAAGACCACGCCCGTGCGGGTGCTTGTAGTGGTCCAGGATGACTTCCTGGTACATCGAATCTAGCTTCACGAGTTCGCCAGCTCCTCAGCCGAAGAAGTTCCGTACGTGCTCCAGACCGTCGACCAGGGCGTCGACCTCGGCCGGCGTGGAGTACAGATAGAACGACGCTCGCGTGGTCGCAGGAATTCCGTACCGCAGGCAGACAGGACGTGCGCAGTGATGACCCACGCGTACCGCGATGCCCTGCTCGTCGAGGACCTGGCCCACGTCGTGCGGGTGGATGTCGCCGAGCGTGAAGGAGATCGCCGCGCCCCGGTCCTCGGCCGTCGTCGGGCCGATGATCCTGAGGCCCGGGACCTCGCCGAGCTTCTTCACCGCGTACTCGGTGAGCGCGTGCTCATGGGCGAGGACCTTGTCCATGCCGATCGCGGACAGGTAGTCGATCGCCGCGCCGAGACCGACCGCCTGCGCGATCGGCGGGGTGCCCGCCTCGAACTTGTGCGGGGCGGGAGCGTACGTCGACGAGTGCATCGACACCGTCTCGATCATCTCGCCGCCGCCGAGGAACGGAGGCAGGTCCTCAAGGAGTTCCTGACGGCCCCAGAGGACGCCGATGCCCGTCGGGCCGCACATCTTGTGGCCGGTGAAGGCCACGAAGTCGGCCTGCAGGGCCTGCACGTCCAGCGGCATGTGCGGCGCGGCCTGCGAGGCGTCGACGCACACGAGCGCGCCGACTTCCTGCGCGCGACGCACTATCGCCTCGACCGGGTTGACCGTCCCCAGGATGTTGGAGACCAGCACAAAGGAGACGATCTTCGTCTTCTCGGTGATGATCTCCTCGATGTTGGAGAGGTCGAGGCGGCCGTCGTCGGTCAGGCCGAACCACCTCAGCTTCGCGCCCGTGCGCTGCGCCAGCAGCTGCCACGGCACGATGTTGGAGTGGTGCTCCATCTCCGTGATGACGATCTCGGTCTCGGAGTCCACGCGGTAGGGCTCGTCGGCCCAGCCCAGCATGTTCGCCACGAGGTTGAGCGACTCGGAGGCGTTCTTGGTGAAGATCACCTCGTCGCGGCTCGGCGCGTTGATGAACGCGGCGACCTTGTCACGCGCGCCCTCGTACAGTGCCGTGGCCTCCTCGGCGAGCACATGCACACCGCGATGGACGTTGGCGTTGTAGCGCTCGTAGTACTCGTTCAGGGCGTCCAGTACCTGGCGCGGCTTCTGCGAGGTCGCCGCGTTGTCCAGGTACACGAGCTTCTGCCCGTCGTGGACCTGACGGTCCAGGATGGGGAAGTCCTTGCGGATCGCCTCTGTGTCGAGGAGGCCCGACAACTGCGTCACGCTGATACGCCACCCTTCGTGTATGCCTCGTAGCCCTCGGCCTCCAGCTTGTCGGCGAGCTCGGGGCCACCCGACTCGGCGATCCGGCCGTCCGCGAACACGTGCACGTGGTCGGGCTTGATGTAGCGCAGGATGCGCGTGTAGTGCGTGATCAGCAGGGTGCCGACCTCGCCGCTCTCGCGGACGCGGTTGACGCCCTCGGAGACGACCCGGAGCGCGTCGACGTCCAGACCGGAGTCCGTCTCGTCGAGGATCGCGATCTTCGGCTTGAGGAGCTCGAGCTGAAGGATCTCGTGGCGCTTCTTCTCACCGCCGGAGAAGCCCTCGTTCACGTTGCGCTCGGCGAAGGCCGGGTCCATGTTGAGGCGCTCCATGGCCCCCTTGACCTCCTTCACCCAGGTACGCAGCTTGGGGGCCTCGCCGCGGATCGCGGTGGCGGAGGTGCGCAGGAAGTTGGAGACGGAGACGCCGGGGACCTCGACCGGGTACTGCATCGCCAGGAAGAGGCCGGCACGGGCACGCTCGTCGACGCCCATCTCCAGGACGTCCTCGCCGTCGAGGGTGACAGTGCCGCCGGTGATCGTGTACTTCGGGTGACCCGCGAGCGAGTAGGCGAGAGTCGACTTGCCGGAGCCGTTCGGGCCCATGATGGCGTGCGTCTCGCCCTGCTTCACGGTGAGGTCGACACCCTTGAGGATTTCCTTCGTGCCGTTCTCGACCTCGACGGTGACGTGCAGGTCTCGGATTTCAAGCGTTGCCATGGGTGCCTCAGGACTCCTGGGTGAGGGAGACGAGCACGTCGTCCCCTTCGATCTGTACGGGATATACGGGGACGGGGCGCGTCGCGGGAAGCCCGGACGGTTTGCCGGTGCGGAGGTCGAAGCTGGAACCGTGCAGCCAGCACTCGATCTGACAGTCCTCCACCTCGCCCTCGGAGAGCGAGACGTTCGCGTGGGAGCAGATGTCGTTGATCGCGAACACCTCTCCCTCGGTACGGACGACCGAGACCGACGTGCCGTCGAGTTCCACCCTCTTGGGGGTGCCCTCCTCCAGCTCGCCCAGCCCGCAGACGCGCACGAAAGCTGCCATCAGACCGACGCCTCCAGCTCCTCGTCGATCTTCACGAGAAGCCGCTTTTCGATGTCGTCGACACCGATCTGCTGGACGAGCTCGGCGAAGAAGCCACGAACCACCAGCCGTCGGGCCTCGTCGGCCGGGATGCCACGGGCCATCAGGTAGAAGAGCTGCTCGTCGTCGAAGCGACCGGTCGCCGAGGCGTGACCCGCGCCGACGATCTCGCCGGTCTCGATCTCCAGGTTCGGCACCGAGTCGACCCGGGCGCCGTCGGTCAGAACCAGGTTGCGGTTCATCTCGTACGTGTCCGTGCCCTCGGCCTGGGCCTCGATGAGGACGTCGCCGATCCACACGGCGTGCGCGCCCTCGCCCTGGAGCGCGCCCTTGTAGGCGACGTTCGACTTGCAGTGCGGGGTGTTGTGGTCGACGAGGAGGCGGTGCTCCTGGTGCTGGCCGGCGTCCGTGAAGTACAGGCCGAACAGCTCGGCCTCGCCGCCGGTGCCGGCGTAGGCGACGCGCGGGTGCAGGCGTACCAGGTCGCCGCCGAAGGTGACCACGAACGACTTGAAGGTGGCGTCCCGGCCGATCAGCGCGTTGTGCTGGCCCACGTGCACGGCCTTGTCGTCCCAGTCCTGGACGGAGACGACGGTCAGCTTGGCGCCGTCCCCGAGGACGTAGTCGACGTTGGCGGCGAGCACGGCGTCACCGGTGTGGTCGATCACGACGACGGCCTCGGCGAAGGCTTCGAGCTCGACGACCTGGTGGGCGTAGGCGATCCCGCCCTCGCCGTGCACGGCGATACGGATCGGCTCGGTGAGGACCGTCTCCTTGGGGACGGTGATCACGCCGGCCTTCTCGAAGACCGAGTACGCCTGGGCGGCGATACGGTCCGCCGGGATACCGGCCCTGCCGATCCGGGCGTCGTCGCGGCCGACGGTCTCGACGATGACACCCTCGGGGGCGGCCACATCGATCTTCACGCCGTCACCGGTCGCGACGGCGGTGCCGTCGTGCAGCCCGCGCAGGCGCTCCAGCGGAGTGAACCGCCACTCCTCCTCACGGCCGTGCGGGACCGGGAAGTCCGCCACGTCGAAGGAGGGCGGCGCGCTCATGCGCGTGGCGACGGTCGACTCGGCGGCAACAGCCACCGAGCCGGCGGTGGTAGACCCCACCGGGATGTTCTGAGCCTCAGCCATGGCTGTCGGTCTGCTCTCTTTCCTACGTCAGATTTCGCTTGCTGTTTCCGGAAGGCCGGTCTTAACCGACCGCGCCTTCCATCTGCAGCTCGATCAGCCGGTTGAGCTCGAGGGCGTACTCCATGGGCAGCTCCTTCGCGATGGGCTCGACGAAGCCGCGCACGATCATGGCCATCGCCTCGAACTCCGTCAGACCACGGCTCATCAGGTAGAAGAGCTGGTCATCGGAGACCTTGGAGACGGTCGCCTCGTGGCCCATGGACACGTCGTCCTCACGGACGTCCACGTAGGGGTACGTGTCGGAGCGGGAGATGGTGTCGACGAGCAGCGCGTCGCACAGCACGTTGGACTTCGAGCCGTGAGCGCCCTCGCCGATCTCCACGAGACCGCGGTAGGACGTACGGCCGCCACCACGCGCCACGGACTTCGACACGATGTTGGAGGAGGTGTTCGGCGCCATGTGGACCATCTTGGAGCCGGCGTCCTGGTGCTGGCCCTCGCCCGCGAAGGCGATGGAGAGGGTCTCGCCCTTGGCGTGCTCGCCCATCAGGTAGACGGCCGGGTACTTCATCGTCACCTTGGAGCCGATGTTGCCGTCGATCCACTCCATGGTCGCGCCCTCGTACGCCACGGCGCGCTTGGTGACCAGGTTGTAGACGTTGTTCGACCAGTTCTGGATGGTCGTGTAACGGCAGCGGGCGCCCTTCTTGACGATGATCTCGACCACCGCGGAGTGCAGAGAGTCCGAGGAGTAGATCGGCGCCGTACAACCCTCGACGTAGTGCACATAGGCGCCCTCGTCGACGATGATCAGCGTCCGCTCGAACTGGCCCATGTTCTCCGTGTTGATACGGAAGTAGGCCTGGAGCGGGATCTCGACGTGCACGCCCTTCGGCACGTAGATGAAGGAGCCGCCGGACCACACGGCGCTGTTCAGCGACGCGAACTTGTTGTCACCGACCGGGATGACGGTCCCGAAGTACTCCTTGAAGAGCTCCGGGTGCTCCTTCAGGGCCGTGTCGGTGTCGAGGAAGATGACGCCCTGCTCCTCCAGGTCCTCGCGGATCTGGTGGTAGACGACCTCGGACTCGTACTGGGCCGCGACACCGGCGACGAGGCGCTGCTTC